>ERZ650308.696-NODE-696-length-18097-cov-11.826738_pt1 | contig 18097 bp, 25 predicted proteins | sample MGYA00376244_ERZ650308 | MGnify/ENA primary metagenome ERZ650308 (study PRJEB26733, sample SAMN07839295) | wastewater metagenome | biome: small river; feature: stream; material: water | place: USA: North Carolina | collected 2016-04-26 ... | reverse complement strand
CATCGCCGACGCGGAGCAGGCCGAGGAGCTGCGTGACGCCCTGGCCACCCTGACCTCGGAGCAGCGCGCCGAGGTGCAGCGCTTTCTCCGAGGTCGAGGTCAGATCAGCGAGGCGACGCGGGAAGCGCTGCGGGAGCAACTGAATTAGCCTCATGCCAGTCGAGTTCAGCCTGCACTTCCTCTCGCTGTCCGTCGAGACTATCCCAGCGCCAGCCACGATCGTCTCCAAGATCTTGCATCTGCTGTTTGATCTCGGATAGACGTGCTTTAAGATTTAGAACTTCACCGGCTTTGCTCATATGTAATCCTTATTTATGACCATCCTGTATCAGCGTCCCGTCTGAGTCAAGGATAAAGAAGTGCCCGACTACAAACTCTCCGACATCGACAAAGCTAAGTGCTTCGAGCACTTGCAGTGCGGTTACAACCCCGCGGTCAGCTACCGCACGCTCTGGCACTCGGAGCCTCCGCTGACGTACCCACAGTTTCTCGCCCAGTACGGGGAGTTCATCGTCCAGGTGACACGCCCTACGGGCGACCGCTGGGCAGTGGCCCCCGACGCCGCGCAGCTCGCGAACCTGCGAGCGATCGAGCGCTGCGTAGAGATCGCTAAAGCAGCGCTCGAAGAAGTCCTCGTCTACGATCCGCCCGAGCCTGTTGAGGGACAACGCGGGCCGAGCCCTCTTGAAAAACACCACGTCATCACAAAGTACATGGAAGTGCTTATTAAGCTCGCCGAGTTCAGTGCCAAGGCGCGCAAGCGGGCGCTGGAGGACGCCGCGGCGATCGTCGGGATGCTGGCCGCCAACGCGGGGGCCAAGAAGGCGGACTAAGAGCGCTCGTCGCTGAGAGACCATCTTAGCATAATCGCATGGCCCGCTTCAAGAAATGCGCTGAGCCCACACAAGCGCCGAGCGCTGAGGCGGAAGCGGAGCACCCGGGACGTAAGAGCTTCGTCGAGTTCATCCGCCATGTGCGCCCCTCGGTCAAGATCACGAAGCAAATCCGCCTGCTCGCCGCCAAGGTTGAGCCGGCGCTTGTGCGGCAGGAGCACTGGCTGCGCCTAATTTTAGTCTGGCCGCCCCGCACCGGGAAGACCACGGCGGGCAGCGTGCTACTCCTCGCCTGGATCTTTGGGCTCTATCCTGAGTGGGAAGCGATCGTCGGCTCACTCAGCGGTAAGCTCGCCACGAAGATCGGGGCCAAGGTCCGCGGCATCATCGGGTGCGACAAGTACCAGGACGTGTTCCCCGGCGTCATGTTGTCGAAGCACACGAACAGCAAAACCGAGTTCGCCGTCATAAATTCAAAAAACGAACGGGAAGGCTACTTCTTCGCTTCTGGACGCAACACGCGCGCGACGGGCCAAGGCGCCGGCGTGCTGTTTCTCGATGATATCATTGGAGAAAAAGAGACAGATTCCGTAGCAGCGATCGAAGATGCGCGAGAAGCGATCCAGATGTGGCGCAGTCGCGGAGCGCCAGACGGCTTCCACTGGATCATATGCAACACACGGTACAGGGAGGACGACCCGATCGGCTTCGTGCTCGCCGAGTACCAAAGTGATGGGCCTTGGGACATGGTAGTACTCCCTGTCATCGTCGAACGTGGAGAAGAAAAAGAGTACATCCTCGATGACGGCACCGTCTGGCGTCGTGAGGAGGACGACGTCCTTTGGAAGTACACGCTCAAGACGATCAAGGCTCTGCAAGAGGGCCTGATGCGCCGCGCCCCCCACGAGTGGTTCGGGCAGTATAAAGGACTGCCCCGGCCCCCCGGCGGGCGCAAGGTCAACCCCGCGGACATCATGCGCTACGCCGAGGCCGTGAGCGCGGTGCGGGCGCGCTGCGACCGCGTGACCGTGGTCGTGGACACCGCGAAGCGCGACCAGGACCAGAATGACCCCTCAGCCATCCTGTGCATAGGGCAGATCGGCGACCGGCACTACGTGCTGGATGCGCTGGTCGAGCGCTTGCTCTTGCCCTTCCTGGAGGTCGCCCTCGCCCGCTTCTGCCTGCTCTGGAAGCCGCACAAGTGTCTCATAGAGCTGACGGCCAACGGTGAGGCGCTCCGCGATGGGCTGGAGAAGCGCGGGTACGCGATCGACACCTCAAAAAGCCCGCACGAGAAGGTACCGTGGCGCACACCAATCGAAGGCAGAGAAGTCGCCGGACAAGGCTCCAAGGTGCTCCGCTTCGAGGCCGTGGTGCCCGGCGCGGTGAAGCGCGGCGCGCTGTGGGTGCCCGAATCCGCGCCGTGGGCCTCGGCATTTATAAGCGAACTCGCGAGCTTCCCGAAGGGGCACGATGACCAATGCGACGATGTCGCAATTTATTTTAAGTGGGTAGACGACAACGAGGTATCGCAGTACAACGCGCGGCCGGCGATCCCCGCCGCCGTGCTGGCTGCCGCGAGCCCTGCCGGGGGCATCAGTCGCAGCGGCGTGGGCCCCTTCGGGCACCCTAAGCGGTGGTGAGCAGCCGATCTACTTCCGCGATGCCTTCGCCAATCCAGCGCATACAAGGCACCGCCATTGAGTTCCCGATCGCCTTGTAACGCGCGCTGTCCGAAGCACCGGGGATCGCAGTCCAATCGTCGGGGAAGCCCTGGAGGCGCTCGCACTCTTGTGGAGTAAGTCGTCGAGGTCTTGGCACAGACGTTGCATGTACTTCTGTGCAATTTAATGTATAAGTCGTGCCGTCGACAAGAACTTCGCCAAATTGTGGTCCATTTTGCGGCTGGCGACCGATGGCTGCACCTATGATGCAAGCCGGGACAAGATTCGTCCCGCTCGCGCCTGATTTAAGAGTCGGAGCTGTTGCAAGGCTGGCTGCGATTGAGCCCGCCTTGGCCCCCTGACCAGGCATAAAGACAAGAGCCGCTTCCGTTTGTGAGACGCGTAGTGGATTGGCGATCGGCTCTGCTCTAAAGCAACGCGCTTCCATCCAATTAAAAGCGAGAGCATCGCTGACTAAATGTCCTGCACGGGCTTGGTTGTCGTCTGCGCCGCTGACTCCAACGCCGTTCTTAGCGAGGGCGGAAGTGGTCGGCCTCTCTTTTCCGCCCGGTTCAGCACTCCCTGGCACGCTCGGGCGCTCAAATAGTACTGCTGCGGGACCTCGCCAGTCTCCAAGATGTCCGACAACGAAGACGCGGCGGCGGCGCTGGGGTACTCCGAAGTGCTGAGCGTCAAGCACTCGGTAGGCCCACTGATACCCGAGTTCGCCCAGCGCCCCGAGGAAGGCACCAAAGTCCCGTCCTCCGCTCGACGACAGGACACCGGGGACGTTTTCCCATACGACCCAGCGAGGCCGGTACTTGTCAACCACGCCGAGATAGACGAGGGCCAAGTTACCGCGAGGGTCAGCCAATCCCTGTCGAAGACCCGCGACAGAGAAGGCTTGGCAGGGCGTCCCGCCGACGAGCAGATCGATTCCGACATCTGGCCACTCCTTGAACTTCGTCATGTCGCCGTAGTTCGGCACCGACGGAAAATGGTGCTGTAGCACCTTGCATGGGAATTTCTCGATCTCGCTGAAGAACTGAGGCTGCCACCCTAGCGGGTGCCAAGCCACCGTCGCAGCCTCTATACCAGAGCAAACGCTTCCGTACTTCATGTCTTTCTGTACCTCTCCTGCTTCCCCTCGTCACCGATGGCGCGGTTGACGCTGCGGCTCACGCAGCGGTAGCTGACGCCCAGGTGCGCGGTGGTAAGCTAGATCTCGCAACCGCCCGCGCCGCAGGCCACCTCCTGCGCCGCCGTGGTCTCATCATGGTGCTCGAACTCGGCGAGCAGCGACCAGTCGATCGCGGGAAATGACGCAATGCGCGCTTGGTACTCCGCCTCAGAGATCTCGACGTACGGGGGCTGGTCGTACAGCGCGCCTTGCGCCGGGTAGAAGGACAGGCCCCCCACGATCTCCCGGTGCGCGCCGAGCCACGCCACGAGCTTGACCAGCTCGTCGTCGCGGTACGTGATGGAGCAGCTCGGGTTGTGCTCCGCCCAGTGCAGTTTGTTGCGCTCCCACACCGCGAGCTGCTCAGCGACGCACGAGTCCTTCTCGGTCTTGGCTCCCTCGGGGGCGCGCATGGGGAAGCCGACGACCCAGGTGTCCGCGGTCTCGACCTCCTGCCCGTTCTCCGGGGTCATCGCGACGCCGCAGGCGCGCAGTACGCGGTAGACCGGACTCGTCGCAGCCACGCGGTAGTTGCGAACGTAGAAGGGGAACTTGCGCCGATGAATGCCGCTTGCGCAGTCAAGGAGCTGCGAACTGTTGCCGCTAGGCTTGTTGCACGTCACCGCGGCGGACTGGTTGACCCCGAGCAGCGCAGCGACCTCGCGGTTGGTATCGACGGCCACAGCGCGGAGGCGCGCGAGCACTTCGGGGTCCTGCGCCGCGGGGCAGTCCATCTGGCCCGTGAGATCCACGCCGAGCAGGCGCTCCTCCTCGCAATTGGCCCTCCACTCCGGCCGCAGGTGTGGGAAGTGCGTGGCCAGGCTCTGGACCGTGCCGAAGATCGCGGCCAGCCGCACCTTGCGCGCAAGATTTTCGTACGTATCACCAGCACGGCACACGGCAATACTCAGGTTGCAGAACTGTTTAGATCGCAAGATGATCTCGCCGCAGGGGTTCACGCCGAAGAGCCAGAGTAAGCCCTCCAGTGTAAAGCGCTTCCGCCTCTCCGGCATGGTCCGGTCCGCCGCCTGCCGGCTGAAGATCCCGTTCTCACCGCGCCGCCCCTCCGCCATCGGCGTCACGAGCTGGAGGATCTCCAGATCCGAAACACCCTCGGCGGGCCACACCTCGCTGTTGTTCGCGTTCCAGCGCACGCTCGGGAAGTCGCCGTGCTTGGCCCTCTTCATCTCAGGGTCGTCGCGGTCGATGAGCGACAGCATGGCAGTGCGCCGCACGCCCCCGCTCACCGCCGCACCGCCGACGTGGCACATGATGTCATGGGCGTCCACAGGGCGTAGCCGCTGGCCTTGTCGTGCAAGAATAATGGAACGGACAGCGTGCAGCATCTTGCGCAAAGGCCCCGGCCCCGAAGCTCTACCGCCTTTGGTCTTGAGCACCGAACCTGCGCGCCGCACGCCAGAATAATCAAACGTCACGTCAAGGCCCGCAAACCACAGCTCCAGCCCATGGTGAAGCGCAGCCGCCCAGCCCTCAGCGCTATCTCCGACAACATGTTCCAGTTCCACCGGCTCAATAGTCTGCTGCTCCCGCACAACAGGAAGCTGGTCAACGAACTGCCGCTCCACCGAGAAGCCTACGCCGCAACCCGCCATGCTGATCAGCAGCGCCTCGGGGAAAGCGGCCAGTGAGTCGATGGCCAGGTAAGCGCAGTTATATATCGCGACGTTGTCGCGGTCTGCCGCTGGACCTGCCATGGCGAGCAGGCGCATGGAGGGAAGCGCTTGCTGGCGCAGTAGCGCCTCGCACATCTCGGCCCAGGGTAGGGACGCACCGCGCTCGCCAGCGAGTTGGCGAAGCCAACCGACGGCCCTATCGCAGGTTTCCACCCACGTCTCACGCCGCCCGCGCATATGGTCGAACCGGCTGTACTTGTCGAAGAACTGGAACTGCTGCGCAGGCGTTGGAAAGTACCGGGCCGCGTCGTCGAAGGCTGCCTTATCTCGCATGTTGCTCCCAGAGTTGAGGGATAAGCATTAAAGCACAATAATAGCACGTCGTCAAGTAGCGAAGCTGAACGCCCGCCCCTCCAGCCGGCGAGCAGCTTCTCCTGCGCTAGGTCCTCCTTGTCGCAGGGGCGCATCACGGCTGCGCGAACAAAGCCCAGGTACGCGGGAACGCCTCGGCGATCAGGTCGCCCACGGCGTTCGCGAACTGACGGATCTCCCACTGCGCCGCGCGCCCGCTCGGGACATGATCGCTGCGCAGCGTGAGAAAGGCCAGCCAATTGCGCAGGTTCGCGCTTGCGCGCATGCGGGAGTAGCGCCCGACGGGCACGGGCAGGCGCGCCACCTCCTTGGGTATGCCGCGGCGCAAGCCGCTCTGGTACACGCGCTCGGCGTGCTCGTAAACTGCGGCGAGCTCCGCGAGCCACTCCAGCGCGCTCTCATGAGTGAGCTGCTCGGCACCGGCGACCGCGCCGGCCTGCTTATTCGCGCCGCTCACGACCATGCAGCGCTCCATTGTCGGGACGTAGTTCACGTCGGGCAGCGGCGAGTAGCGCGCTGACATCTCATTGTAGGACATTGTGCGATGTCGGTGCCACTCGCGAAATACGACGATCGGCGCCTGGATCTCGACCGTCATGCCGGCCATCTCGAAGGGCGTGCCGTGCTTATTCTCCCAGAGATACTTCAGCAATTTCTCATCGCCGGACTTCTTCGCGTTTCCCCACCCCTGGAAGCCCTTCCCAGTGGACATGCGCGCCGCCTCGACGATGCGCTCGTCGCTACCCCAGCTCTCGACGAGCGCGCAATAGCCGTGGTCTAACACTTGCTTCTTTTCCATCTACTTCGCTCCTTTCAAGACCAGGTCGAGCACCCGCTCGGCGCGTGGGCGCAGCGCTGCCACGTCGCCGTCGTTGCAGATCCCTGCGTCAAAGACATCACGCTGCGGATCTGCTGGATGCCAGGTGCCTTGTTTAAGTTCCGAGAAAAGAGAAAGGTCAGCGTAACTGCGCTGGCCATACTCTCGTGAAGTCTCAGCCAGTAGCTCCGTGACATGCCCATTCCATTCGACGCCCGGCCGCTGCACGAGCACGTTGACGCCGCCCGCGTCGTGGATCGCCGCCGCCTCGTTGAGCCGGCGCACGTCGGGGACGGCAAGCACGAGGTCAACTTGCTCGCCGTTGCCGGTTAGGCCCCACCAGGGAACCCGCGTCTTCTGCACCTCGATGCGCCAGCGCTTGACCCAGTGGTCGTGATCGCCGCCGAGCAGCGTCGCCGGCACGCCAAGATTGATCAGCATCTGGCGGTACGTGATGCCCCACTCAGGGCATACGGTATCCTTCTTGGCGTCGTCGGTAAAGTCGCCCACCTCCACGCCGTAGGCAGCCGCCGCGGCCTGCCGCAGCGGGTCTGCGAAGGCGACCGAGACGAAGGCGAAGCCGCGCTCGACTGCGACTTCGCGCAGTACTCGTGCGAAGGTGTCTTTGCCTGCTCTCTTCAATCCTCCGATTCCGACTACATATCGCATATTTATTCCTCTTCTCCGAGCTTGATCCAGCTCACGCCGTTGGTCTCTCTGTGGTACTGCCGCGCCCGCGCCTCCGCGGCGTCCGCGATGTCGTAGCTCCGCAGGTAGTATACCGCGCGGCATCCCCTCGCGATCAAGTCTTGAGTGCAGCGCAGGCAGGGCTCGTGCGTAACGTAGGCCGCGGCGATATCGCTCGTGCTGTAGTCGAGCGCCGAGCGCTCCGCGTGTCGCGTGTTGAAGCAGCGCGCCGACGGGTTGCACGTCTCCAGCTGACAGTGCGGCTGCCCCGGCAGCGCGCCGTTATATCCCACACCCGCCACGCTGCCATCGCGCCGGAGCAGCACGGCCCCGACGCTCAGCCGGCGGCAGGTAGACAGCCGCGCGAGCTGCTGCGCCATCCGCATGTAGACCTCGTGCTTCAGATGTCTACGCTCGTCGCTCATGCTAGTTCGCCTCGCGAATTTCCTGCCCGTCCATGTCCATAACCCGATCTGGCGGACGACAGCCCGTCCACGTCGGAGGCTTCCAGTGGTCTTCGCAGGCATAGTGCCCGCGCGTGATACCCGCCATCGGGCTCTTTCCATTGCCTACATGCTCGACCACAACACCGATCGCAGGCTTACCACAAGCACACACATTGAACGCCATTTCACCACCTCCTCTGAATTTGTAAATCTAAGCGCTTCCGGAGCGCGCGGAGCTCGACCCCGTACCCGAGCCGCCACCCGCGCCCGATCGCGCCTCCTGAGCGCTCCCAGACCCCGTAGCGTTAATGTCTAGACCCTGGACGAAGTAGCGGACTATGCCGTTCACCGCGCCGAGCTTCTCCAGGTGCACGCTGCGCCCACCCGTGACTACCTCGCGGCCCACGATCGCGCCGAGCATCCGGCCGAGCTTCGCCGAGCTCCGGGGGTCCGCGCTCTTGGTCAGCTCGCACAGGGCGCCGACCACGTCCATGGCCCGCCCGTCGCGGTTCGCGTGCATGTCGAAGAGCTGCCTCGCCGTGAAAGGCCGCGACCCGTAGATCTGCCCGAGCGCCTGCATGACCAGCTCGTAACCCTGGCCGTCGGCGTTCAGCTCCGCGTTGTCCGACACCGGGTCTGGCATCCCGAGCCAGACGATCGCCTGCTGCACCAAACGCGACCAGCGGCGGTACTTCTTGTGCGGCCGAGCGCTCGCGTCCTGGGGGCAGCGCGCGGCGGCGAAGGCAGAGACGATCGTGTACACGTCGCGCAGCGCCTGGGGCTGCGCCCGCGCGTACTCCTCGGGGTCCTCGGGCTCGAAGTCCGTGTCGAAGCAGACGATCTTCTTCAGGTTTATGACCATGGCGCGGACGGCCATGTCCGCGTCGAAGCTGACGTTGTTGCCGCTGATCGCGAACACGCTGCCCCGGAAGTCGGCGTTGATCATCGTGTGCTTGCCGAGCTCCCGGTCCTCGTTCTGCGGCAGCGTCAGGAGCGCCGCGACCTTGGGGTTGGACCACACTTGGCCCTCTTTGAGATTGTCCCAGAAGACCAAAGGGCGCGTGGACCAGCCGTAGGTCGCCTTGTTCGCCTCGTCGCCGTGGGCGTCCTTCTTTTCGGTCACGGGCACCGGGACGCTCCCGTAGAGTAGCCCGTACGCGATGACGAGCGCCGCGGTCTTGCCGCTGTTCTGTTCGGCTCCCCGAGTAACAAAGAGCGGACAGGTCTCGTATGCCGTGCGCGTGGCGAGCGTCAGTAAGAGGGCCAACCAGCGCGACTTGTCCGCCTCCTCGCGGAAGTTGGCGACGCGCATGTACTCGAAGAGCCGGTCCTTGGCTGCTCTGGCGTCCGCAAGCGTAGGTCTCTCCGGGAGGGCCAAGGTTACGCCTGAGTCGTCGTAGTAGACCATGCTCGCGGCGTCGTAGCCTGGCGCAGCGCGCACGGTCCCGCTCTCGGTCACGGGGGGCAGGCGTGACACGCGCCGCAGCTCGGGGAGCCCCGGCCAAGACCCGCGGGCGCAGATGACGCGGGCCAGGTCGAGCGGCGCGGGCTTGGTCACGACCTCGACCCGCTTGTCGTCGGCGGGGCCGACCTCTTTCTTGACCACGAACTCGGCGGCGAGCGCCATGCTCTCGCGGAGACTGTCGGCGGAGAGCCAGTGTATTGGCGACCGCCCACCCTGGACGCGGACGAGGTGCCCCGCGTGGACGTAGACGGCGCTCTTGCCGCTGAGCTTGGACAGCGCGTCGAGCGTCTGACGCACGTTGGCCGCCACGTCGGGTGATATCTCGATCACCGGCCGGAGTTGCAGGTCCACGCCCTCGGCGTCGGCCCCCGGCGAGGCGGCGGGCTGCGGCCTCCAGAGCTCGTGGCCGCGGGGCTTGTCCACCTGCCGCGACGGCTTGGCGGCGTCCCGCGCCTTGTGCAGCAGGTCCGGCTTTGCCCACGGGTAGGGCCGCCCGACGCTCTCGGCGGTGCCGTCGTGACAGCTCTTGTTCCACGGCGAGCTGGCCATGACCCGCGCCACGTCCTCGGGGGGCAGGCACAGACCCCAGCACCCGAAGCGCGCGATGGCCAAGGCGTGCGCCCCGGCACCCCCCGGCAGCATGCCGGGGTAGCTCGGGTCGCAGCCCTCCAGGTAAAGCCGCAGGCGCTTCTCCCGCCGGTGCTGGCTGTTCTTGGGGTGCGCGAGCAGCGCCTCCAGCTCTCGGTCCTCGGCCGCGCCCGCGCCGAATAAGTCCGCGGCGCTCGGCACTTCATCCTCAGCTGGCGCGGGGAACCAGGCCCAGTCGAACGTGGGCAGGAGGGCCAAGAGGTCCCTCGTCCATGGCTGCACCTCCTCGTACGCGCCGCCGGTGCCGTGGACGCTGCCCGGTGCCACGACCTGCCCGCCGTCGGCCTTCACGTCGATGCTGAGGACCTTGTCCTTGCCGTCGGCACCGCGGACCGAGATCCGCGCCCGGTTGCCCACGGCGGAGTCCCCCGCGGGCCGCTTGTAGAACCAGTGCTGGCCGCGCCACCCCGCCTCGGCCCGCCCGCTATAGGTCTTAACCGGCGTCGGCGGCAGGTGCGCCTCGGCCCACCTTGCCGACTCCTCGGAGTCGATGTCAGCAGCGACAAGCTCAAATTCAGCGCCAGTCTTCCCCGTGCGCACGCCGACGTTGAGGTCGGGTGTCAGGTCCAGGTCGTCAGCGCTCCGGGGCACCGGCGCACTCTGCCAGCCCCTCTGGAACGGCGTCTTGCCCCGCTTCGCCGCGGGCTTCTGCTGCTCGCTCGGGTCGTTGGGGCTGCGCAGCGCCACGGGGCAGAGACCTAGGCCGATGAGGCGCTCCGCGATCTGGAGCGCGTTGAGGGACCGGGGGGCGCTCATTTGCGCCCTCGCCGTATCGCCGCTGTCGCCAGCTCGTCACAGCGTTCGTTCTCTACGACGCCGCTGTGGCCCTTGATCTTGACGAAGCTAAGGCGGTTGCCGAGACGTAGGCACGTCTTGCGAACGGCGGCGACGAGATCCTGGTTGGCCTTCGCCCGCCAGCCCTTCGAGAGCAGGCCGATCGCATATTCTGAGTCGCTGTAGACGACGACCTTATCGGCGGACGTACTGCCTTGGCACCGGAGGACGGCCAACAGTCCGGCGTCGACAGCGAGCAGCTCGGCGCGCTGGTTCGTGCCTTCGCCTAGAAACTCTGAGATCTCGACGCGGCCGGGGTCATATCCATCGTCGCCCTCGTCGAAGATGACGCAGCCGATGCCCATCGGGCCGGGGTTGCCGGAGCACGCGCCGTCGGTATAGACGTGAATCGTTTTCATTTACTTCGCTTTTCTCACTCGTCGCTTGGGTGCCATCTCGCGTAAGCGCTCGACGCGGACGTGCACGATCGTCTGCTTGCGCACCACTTCGACGGGCCAGTACACGTCGGTGTCCCGCTTGCCGGGCTTGGCATGCGATCCGAGGTAAACTCCAGCATCAAGGAGGTCGCAGGTGTAGCCCGCGCCATCGGGCCGCCAGAACAGCGCGCAGTTCCCGACGACCTGCCGGGTATCTTGGATGTAGTAATGCGCTTTCTCGTCGATCGGCTTGCCTGTGCCGTCGCGGAGTACCTTTTGTTTTTCCATGCCCAGCATAATCCCAGACCCCAAAGATTTAGTCAAGGTATGTCTTTGTACTACAGTGGAGTAGTGGAGCACAGAGCCGTACTCCTATACTCTATATAATATACTATATTACTATTTATTTTAATTCTCTCTTCTCTAAGAAGAAAAAGATATAATATACTCCACTACTACTAAGGTAGCTGAAATGATTAAAGATTTTGGAAATAGGTGTACATTGGAGTAGTGTAGATGAAATGTAGGAGTATGCGGGTCTCCTATATACCTTTGGCTTGGTTTCTACACAGTGCGCAGAGTGCCCGACATTGTGTATTTGTAGGAAGTATAGGATTAAGGCCAGGTGAAACTACAAATTCGCTTTGACCTGATCTGGAGCTTAGCTTCGCAATCGTGGGAAGATAGCTTTACACTTTCGTGTAGTACACACATGTCGGCAAGGCAAAGTACTCCACTTTGCTCCACTAGTGCTCCACTAGGGGAAATGTACGCAAAGTAGGCAGAGCGGTCCCTAGACTAAGGTGTTAACGGGAATTTGGGCTGCCGATTAAGGTTGCGCTGGCTTGACGATCTGGATTAAGCTCTATCTTAAAGGAGGCAGAGCGATGGTAAAGTTTTATGATCAACTTCCGACAGAGGATCGTCAGCAGCTTTGGTGGGTCCAGTTCCGCGGCAGCTACTACGACAATGATCCGCGCATGCCTGGCGACGTACCCGTCAACGCTGACATCTTCGTCCTCGCGAAGACGCGAGGCGAGGCCGTGCAGCTCGCGCAAACCAAGATACAGACGGCCCAAAAGAACGCAGACGCGCCGGGCCAGGTAGAAGCGCGGCCTCTCCCCTTGGAGGAGCTTATCATCGCTCGGTCTCGGAAGCACGAGGGCCCACGCCTGGGCTACTTTCCTAACAGCTTGCTGGCCGAAGTGACCGCGGACCTTCACTCTGGCTATCGCCTGGCCGTCTGCCTCGTGAAAGAGGAGCCGTGAGCGGTACTTAGCGAAGCGCTGGTCAGAGACGCCGCGCTTTGCGTCCGTCTGGGTCTCAGTGACTACGATTGAGGCGCTTCTCGCCGTTCCGGGCTTCTTGACGGACTCGCTGGAGCGCAGCGCCGTGAGAGACGAACGGGTGCCTGTACTCACCGACGGTGTGCGCACGATCATTGATAGGCACGCGGAGGAAGCTGCCAAGAAGCGCGCCGAGGATCGTGACTGCTGGAGCGCCGAGTACAGCGCGCTTCAAGGTCACGGGCGAGGCGGTGCCGCAATACTATGCAGAGGAGATCAAGGAATGAGCGCGGACTTTGACTTCATCACGGACCGCCTCGCCGTCGGCAACGTCGCTTCCCGCGCCGTCCCCGGCTTCGTCGCCGTCGTGTCGCTGCTGAGCGCAGAGCCTTTCAATGAGCTACTTGGCGTACCTTCGGTGCCCCTTGAGGGCTTTGCCTTGGGCACGGTGTCTGTTCTGCACATTGACATTGGCGACGGTGAGACCCGCAAAGTACATCCTGGTAACGGCGAGTCCTACGGGCATGATCTCGACGAGTACCTGGACGACGCCACCTATTTCATCGCCGCCCACCTCAAACGCGGCTGCGTGCTCGTCCACTGCGGCGCGGGTAAGTCCCGCTCCGTCGCCGTGGTCGTAGCCTACCTGTGTCGGTACGCCGGCATGGGCTACTCCGAGGCCCTGGCGCTAGTCAAGGCGCAGCGGCCGGGTGCAGCGCCGTGCGATGCCTTCGCTACGGCGGTGAAGCGGTGGTTGCGGCTCGACGAGCTGGCGACGAAGGGTCCGCGAAGATAAAATCAAAGGAGAGACCATGAACGTATATGACAAAGTCGAGGAAGTGTTGACTGCTCTAGACGACGTGGCGACGGCGATCGGGGCGCTCGCGGTGTTCAAGCACACCTGCGGCTTGCTCGCGTCGGGCTTGGACACCAAGGGGCGCCTGTCCGCCTTCATGCCGGGATACCACACCGCCGAGAAGAACTCTCTGGAGGCTTGGGAGGCCAGCGTCGCCAAGGACGGGCGGCGCGCGGTGCAGCTCCTGCTGCGGGACTACCGCGAGCAGAAGGCGAAGCTGGAGGCGCTGCTCGCTGCGGAATTTACCTTGACAGCGACGCAGGATCGCGTAGAGTAGGACGCTCAACACTAGAGAGGAGGCGGAGCGATGGCATACAGATTTGACGGCGTGGAGTGCGACACCTTCGAGGAGCTTCAGCGGCTCCAAGGGAGCGCGCGCACGACGAGCGCGGTGATCAAGGAGAAGCGCAAGACAGGCTGCATTTTTGATAACTGCACGAATCCGAAGTGCACTCCCAGAGCACACTGCCATGACAGCAGTGACACTCTGTCAGAGCGCGAAGTCGAGCGACATAATGCTCAAGTCGAGTGTGACAAAGGGCCAGACGCATGAGCATCAACATCGTCAAGGGCGGTGCGCGCCGGCCGCAGATGAGCTGCATACTCTTCGGCCCTCCTGGGACGTGGAAGACCAGCACGCTCGCCTGCGCGCAGCGAGCGCTGTGGCTCGACTTCCACGGCTCGACCAAGACCATGGGGGAGCGGCCGGACTGCGCCTGGGACCCGGAGACGGGCGAGGGGCGGCCCGGCAGCTACCCCGACCTCGTGGACATGATCCGCGACATCGCGGCGGACAAGAAGCTGCGCGCGGAGCACGACTGGCTCATGCTCGACGGGCTGGACGACATCGAGCAGGAGTTCCTGCTGCCCGAGGCGCTGCGGCGGGCCGACGCCAAGGCGCTCGGGGAGAACTTCTTCAAGCCCTGCGACTTCTTGTTGGCCGTCCACCTGGAGTTCCGGCGCGAGCTGGAGCTGCTCGTGCGGCAGGGCTGGAACGTCGGCATGACGTGCCACGCGCAGAACATCGAGCGCGTGAACGCCGACGGGGTGAACTGCCTCGTCTGCGACCTCAAGGTCATGTACGTGTCGGGCAAGCTCGGCAAGTGGGACGCCGCGCCGATCTGGAGGGACTGGGTAGACCACTGCGTCTACCTGGACATGGAGGGCGGGAAATTTCAAAAACTTGATCCCAAGGACAAGATCGCGCACGCCACGGGGACCTACGGCGCGGGGCGCGTGGCCTACCTGCGCGGCGAGCCGTGGCTGGAGGCCAAGGTCCGGCGCCTGGAGTCCGTGCCCTCGCCGATGAAGTGCAGCTCGCCCGACGAGCTCTGGGCCGTGCTCTGGGGCAAGTGGTCCGAGAGCTTCGACTCCGGGGCGCTGGAGCGCAAGCGGGCCGATGTCCTGGCCCTCGCGCAGGCGTACTTCGCCGCGGGCGGCAAGGGCTCCCAAGAGAAGCTGGTCGGCGCGGTGAACGCGGCCAAGAGCACCGGGGCCCTTGACAAGATCGCCGCGAATTTGAGATAGTATGCGGACAAAGGAGCAAAGTATGTTCAAGACTGAAGAACGAGAAGGCTATGACTACGACACGAGCGACGCGTCATTCCCCGCGTCGGCCTGGCCGAGTACGGTCATTTGCATTCCGTACGACCAGTGCGTCATAGTGGATGTAGACCAGCACCTGGAGCCACACGGTGCGTTCCCGATGCACGCCGACGCCGTGGTGCAGACAGATCGCGGCCAGCAATGGGTCTATGTCGGCAAAGTGCCGAAGGCCGACGCGGCGTGGGTCAAGAAGCACATTGACGACGAGCACGTTAAGATCTCACGCGACAACGCGGAGTGGAAGATGCGGGCGTTCAGCAAGAATCCGCCGCATATTCGACGTATCATGTACGCGCTTACTGAGGCGGGCGAGCGCTTCGCGGCGGAGTGGAATGAGACGGTCAAGGCGTTAGGCGTATTTCAGAAAGGGGGATAGGAGGCATGGATAAGATCACGATACGGTTCACGAGCAAGCAGGAGTCCCAGGACTTCTGCGCGAAGCACCCGATCGACTCGGACATCGAGCTCAAGGTGGGGGAGCAGGTACTCCCCTGCGTCGTCGCGGGCTTCGAGGCGTACCACGGCCAGGTGCAGGTGCACCTGCGCGCGAAGAAGGGAGAGTAAGAGACACATGGCGAATTTGCACGAGGGTGAGTATAAGGCGATCGGCGTGAAGGAGTCCCTCCAGTCCAAGGAGGGCAAGGCCGGGGGCAAGGGGCCCGAGATCAGCGCCCAGTTCAAGGTGCAGGAGGGCGAGCACGGCGTCGACGAGCGCGGGCAGAAGGTGAGCGTCGGCGGCAAGACGCTGACGTGGTACGCCACGCTCACCGAGAAGACTCGCGACCGGATCGAGGAGGGACTGAAGAACTTCGGCATGAAGGAGGCCTGGGTCAAGGCGTTCCTCGACAAGGCCGAGGGCGGCCAGTTCGGCTCGGTCAAGAGCCCGAAGTGCGGCTTCGGCGACGTCGTGGGCTCGCTCAGCGTCGAGATCGAAACTTGGGAGGGCAAGAAGAAGTCAAAGGTCCAGTGGCTCAACGCCGCGGACGGCGGGGGCCGGAAGCGCATGGACGAGATCGACCTGGAGGTCGAGGACGACGAGGACGAGGCGAGCGACGCGCCGGATTGGCAGAAGGAGTAAGCCCATGCCCATCGACACCAAGCCCGAGCGGAAGGACATCAGCGGCGCGGAAGCGCAGGCGGCGATCGTGGACGGCGTGCAGCGGCTGATCGGCAAGAAGGTGAACCCCGACACGCTGCTGGTCACGGTGGTCAAGGACGACGCCGGCGGCGCGGACATCATTAACATCAGCGCCGACATCGCCGGGGCGCTCAAGGGCCCCAAGCCGGGGGTCAAGCAGAAGCCCCGCGCCAAGAAGCCGCCCGCGCCCGCGGCGTAATCCGCTTGACTCCGACGCCGCGGCGTGCGACGCTGCGGTCATGTACCTAGCACTCATCCCCGACGAACAGACTCTGAAGGCGCTGCGGGCCTTCGCTCCGGCGCTCCCCTCCGACGCCCACTGCACGATCATCCACAGCAAGGCCCCGCTGCCCGCGGGCCTGCCGTTGCCGAAATGGCGCATCGCAGGGCATGTTTATACAGCATCACAAGGTGTTGAGTGTTTTGGAGGAAAACACAAGATACGGGCGCTTACTTTGGTCCCTAACACTGAACTCAACTATTTACGTGAGTATGCGGTGCTCATCCTTTCCCCAGCACGCATCCCGTGGTCGAAAGAGTGGGCGTTCAGCCCGCACGTCACGCTCGGCGGCGCTGACGCGCAGCTCGTCGGAGAGCCGCCCACCATGCTGCGCTTCGACCGCATGGAGTGGCGACCGTGAAGATCGCGTCCCTGTTCAGCGGCGTCGGCGGTCTAGAGCTTGGGCTCGAAGCAGCGGGCCTGGGCGAGACCGTCGCGCAGGTCGAGTGCGATCCCTACTGCCAGCGCGTCTTGGCCAGGCACTGGCCGAGCGCGAGGAGGTTCTCAGATGTCAAGCAAGTCAGCGCAGCCGACCTCGGCGGCGCGCAGCTCTACTGCGGCGGTTTTCCCTGCCAAGATGTCAGCCGCCTTGGAGGCGGTCGCGGCCTCGATGGCGAGCGCTCTGGGCTCTGGCGCGAGTACGCTCGCCTCGTCGGCGAAGGGCGGCCGGAGTGGATCGTCGTCGAGAACGTCGCCGCCCTCGTCCGCAACGGGCTCGCCGTTGTGCTCGGGGACCTTGCCGCGCTCGGGTATGATGCGTGGTGGGACTGTATCCCCGCTGCTGCCGTCGGCGCCCCTCACCTCCGCGACCGGCTCTTCATCGTCGCGCGCCTGGCCCACGCCCACCGCGACGTACTGGCAGAGCAGCGACGCGGCGTCGGTACTCGCTCGGTGGGCCGGAAAGAAGACGCCGAAAGGAAACTGCCAGCCGACCATAGGCGAGGTCGTGCAGGCGCTGCATGGCGGCAGGATCAACCTGGACTGGCTCGATGTTTTGATGGGTTTCCCGCCCGGCCATACGAGAGACAGCTAGCTTGGGAGCCGCCGCGGAGTGCCGAGGGCCAGGCTTTATTTAGACAGCGCCATCGTGCGATCGGCAACGCTGTTGTACCACAGGTGGCATACGTGATAGGATATGCAATAAGGAGGATTGTAGATGGGAAAGATTAGCGTTAGACAAGCTGCTCTCCTTTATGGAGCTAAAGTTCTGGTCCTTCCTCCTATCACACTTGGTAGTGGGAAAAAGGATATTGAAAAGATCAGAGCCCAAGCGACAGTCGAGACGATAGAATGGAATGGCTGGGGTTCTTTCTACGCATGGCTAGTCGTAATGGGCGCAGAGGAAGGAGGACCGAGCAATTTGTGTGATCGCACTTTCGCTGGAAAGGAGCTAATTACAAAGCTCAATAAGTTAGAGCGCCAGCTTCTGAAAAAGCTTAATCCAGACATGTCTAAGGAGCAGCTAGACAAAGCTGTGTGGCTGGCTGATTTAAATGCTGCTCCACAAGAACGACAAGGCGATTTAGCTTTGACCGGTGACTGTCTGTTTTTCCTTAAAAAGGACCAAGCCTAGATTAAAGAGAGGAGTTTGACATGGTGGATGCAACGGAAAAGCACACGGTAGACGAAAAAGATACACTATTTCAGCAGTGCTTCAAGCTATATCAATTTTTGAATCAATTCAACGAGAAGCCTTATACTGAAGCTGAGCTTATTCTTTTTGCTCAAGAGCAGGTAGCAGAATATAAACAAAAGAACAGTTGTAATTAAATGCAAGGACGAATACCTCAAGTCGTTCTCCGCGCTGACCCGCGCTGGGCCGCGTGCGTTGAGGAGCTGCGCCGCCTGGTCGCGAGCCCCGAGCCCCAGCTTGTGGGCCTTGATACCGAGTTCTTCGAGAACAAGGAGCTGCGAGCTTTAGCCGAGGCGTCGGGGCGCGACATGCCCAAGGGTGAGGCGTGGGACCCGTGGTCTA
>ERZ650308.695-NODE-695-length-18107-cov-10.096887_pt1 | contig 18107 bp, 14 predicted proteins | sample MGYA00376244_ERZ650308 | MGnify/ENA primary metagenome ERZ650308 (study PRJEB26733, sample SAMN07839295) | wastewater metagenome | biome: small river; feature: stream; material: water | place: USA: North Carolina | collected 2016-04-26 ... | reverse complement strand
GTGCGATCAATTCTGCTTTGTTCATAGATGTGTTTTTTATAGTTTTAAACGATAGGACAAATTTATTGGGTTTTATGAAACGAAAAAATATTTTGATGTTTTTTTTAATTTTTATTTTTCCACCAAAACCCTTAAATAGTAAGGTTTTGCGCCCAAGTGGAAAGATTCTTTCTTGGGCCAAAATAGAATAGGCGTTTTCAAAAGCCTTTATGGCATTGAATTACATCGATTTAAAAAATGAAAACGAAGCCAGTATTGGGTTTTGGGAGCCCAGCTATCCACAATCAATTCACAATTTTCATGCTCGTATTAAAGTGAAAACATTGTTCTCCCCACTGTGCTGGAATGCTAGAAAGCAGTGTTTCTGCGTATTTTTCCTGAAATTCAGCTAATTGGGCTGCTGCTGTACTAAACAATTGTAGGGTATAAGTAGGCGGCTGATCTGAGGCAAGGTCTAACTGATAGAGTTGATGCTTTTCAAAACAGTCCGTTGCAAGACAACTTGGGATAAATGTTTGCTTTATCCATTGCAACCATACTGTTTCTATTGCTGGGTCTACTTGAAAACTGATATTAGATACAAACATGTATTTATTTTTTTAAATCTACGACAATAGGACAGTGATCACTGTGTTTTACATCTGGCAAAATGAATGCGTCTTTAATTTTTGCTGCCAATGTTTTTGTAGTGCAAAGATAATCAATTCTCCATCCTTTATTTTGAAGTCTCACAGAAGGAAATCTTTGACTCCACCAAGAATAAGCGCCTATTGCATCTGCGTGGATATGTCTAAAACTATCTATCCAATTATTGGCCAAAAACTGATCCATCCATGCTCTTTCTTCAGGTAAAAAACCCGATGATTTTTTATTGCCTTTGGGATCGTGAATATCAATTTCTTTGTGCGCAATATTATAATCTCCTGCTACAATAATATTTGGTCTTTCTTTTCTTAAGGCTTCTACCCAATTGTAAAATTCATCCAGCCATTGGTATTTATAAGTCTGTCTAAGATCGCCACTTGTTCCAGATGGGAAATAGGCATTGATAATGGTTAAGTCTCCAAAATCAACTCTTATAACACGGCCTTCTGCATCACTCATGCCATGTCCATTGCCGTGCACCACAAGACTCGGCTTTTGTTTACTAAATACGGCTACGCCACTGTATCCTTTTTTTTCTGCAGGGTACCAAGCGACATGGTATCCTAATTCTTTGAATAGTGTTAAATCAATATCGGTACTACTCGCTTTTGTTTCTTGCACACAAAGAATATCGACTGGGTATTCCTTTAACCAATCTATTAAGCCTTTTTTAATTGCGGCTCTTATGCCATTGACATTATAACTTACTACGCGCATGGGTGTTTAATTTGGCGATTGAAAAATTTCACTATAAGCAATCATGAGTAAAAGGGCCGAAGTCGTATTTTCTGGAATTTGCTGGAGCGGTATTAAATAAACTGGCTTATTTTTTCCATGGGTTGCCATGATTGCAACCTGATTGAGGTAGATGATTTTGACATCAATATCGTCGTTAAAAAGAATTTTAAATGAATCGTTTCCAATATTGCCTTCTACAGATTTGGAGCATACAATTGCGCCTTTGGGATAATTGCTATTTAATTTAAAAATAGTGGTTGAATCATATCCATTGTAGATCTCATTTGAATTATACATCCAGCCATTATTTGTTGGACGCTCTACTACTTTAAATCTGCCGATTAAAGCAGTGTCTGCAAATATTTTATGCAGGCTATCTGGCAGGAATCTGATAGGAGGTGTGGCACGTAATTCCGGATCTATCATTGGATTGAATTCAATATAAGTTTCCAATGTATAATCTTTGTTTTCTCCAACATTCCTAAGTGGTTGTATTGCTTGATAGTACTCCTTGAATAAAGTACTGGTTCTTTTTTTGATCTCCGGTAAAATAGCGAAATAAGGATTATTAATCGTCTTGTCTTTGGTGTCTATTTTATGCATGATTGCAGCAGGAACCCTTAGTAAAAAGCGCCCTCTACCTTGCGTATACTGAATGAATCCCTTAGTTGTGTCTACACTAATTCTAGGTTTTGTTTGTAACAAGGGCATGGTAAAATTATCTGTTGCAAAACTTAGCGGCACTTTCGCTTCTACATACTCAAGGTCTTCACCGGTTTTGCTAAAATAAGTCATGCCCGATTGTAATGCCTTAAACAAAGGCTTTGGCGTGGTCACGGGAACATTGATTGGATAGCCTATGCCTTGATTGGCAATAGGGATCATACCCATTAAAATGGTCTTTTGAAATTGTGGCGTTTTATTGGCATCTAAAATGGTACAAGTCATAAACCATGTAGATTGAATACTGTCTTTTTTTGGAATATCCACATTGACCATGGAGTTATTATAGGTTTGTTCGGGCAGCAGTTCGTATATTTCTAAATAGGCATGGTAAGGGATAGATGGACTCTTGCTCCAATCAATGATTAGTTTGCCAATTTGATTTGGCTTGGTTAAAATTTTAAAATTTGTTGGATAATCGAGTACGCGTTGTAATTGAAGGCTTTTGAAAATGCCTGTATCTAATGTATTGGCCAATGCTTGAATCGTTGCAGCATCGGGATGCCAATATTTTCCTTCTGGTCGAATGCTCGAATACATTTGTACCTGTTCAAATACCACTTGATTGGTTTGCCCAATTGTTTTAAGGCTTATACAAGACAAGATGAGAAGACTAAAATAGCAGAAAATGTTTTTCATTTAGAGAGATCAAGTTGGGTAGTCAAATTTAGTTGATTTAGCCATTTAATACCTATTTTATTCTAACTTCATACCATTCATATTTATTGTATCTTATGCAAACAACAGGTAAATCAACACATAAGCGTAGGATTATTCCAGCGCAAAAACATTTTGAATTAGATGGGCCAAAACCAAGGATCAATGAGTTCAAATTTGCTGTTCAAATATTTTTCGAATTCATCAAAGGTTTTAGAGCATTGCATTTTATAGGGCCATGTATCACCGTATTTGGATCTGCGCGTTTTAAAGAAGAGCATCCTTATTATGAACAAGCAAGAAAAATGGGCCAAAAAATTGCTGAATTAGGTTTTGTCACTATGACTGGTGGAGGACCTGGTATCATGGAAGCTGCGAATAGAGGCGCTTTTGAGCATGGCGGGAAATCAATCGGATGTAATATTAAGTTGCCTTTTGAGCAAGAGCCTAATCCTTATGTACATAAGTCAATTACATTTAGTTTTTTCTTTATTAGAAAGGTCCTTTTGGTGAAATACTCTTATGCATTTGTGATTATGCCTGGGGGCTTTGGCACACAGGATGAATTTTTTGAAACACTCACTTTGGCTCAAACAAAAGTGATCAATGATTTTCCAATTGTGGTGATGGGCAAAGATTACCATGAGCCATTCATACACTGGATGGACCATATGATTGAAGCGGGCACTATTTCTGCTGAAGACAAGAAGTTTATCTTATTCACAGATAGTTGTGACGAAGCCATAGAGCATATCAGTAAATACGTTCGTAAGAATTATGTTGTTAAGCCAAGGAAACGTAAATGGTGGTTATTCGAAAAAGTTTAGTCAATCACTGGTTGTAACCACTTGGTGATATATTCCAAGGATTGATTTTTTCTTTTCGCATAATCGATTACTTGATCTTGTTGAATTTTACCTAATCCAAAGTATTGACTTTGAGGATTTGCAAAATACCATCCACAGACGCTTGAGGCAGGATACATCGCTAAACTTTCGGTTAAGCTAATACCTGTATGTGCTTCTGCATTTAATAAATTAAACAAACTATATTTTTCTGTATGGTCCGGACAAGCAGGATAACCTGGCGCAGGACGAATACCAATATAGTTTTCTTGAATCAATGCCTCATTGTCTAATTGCTCCTCCTTAGCATAGCCCCAATATGCTGTTCTTGTCTTGGCATGTAAATATTCTGCAAATGCTTCTGCCAGTCTATCCGCCAATGCCTGCAAGATGATTTTATTGTAATCGTCAAGGTTTGCTTCAAATGCTTTGATATGTTTTTCGATACCATGAATGGTTACTGCAAACGCGCCAATATAATCTGCTTTGTTTTCAGTTGCTGGACAGATGAAATCTGCTAATGAGAAATTGGGTTGACCTGCTGCTTTTTTTGCTTGCTGTCTTAGGAAATGTAAGTTGACTGAATTGTCCCCCTCTGTCACTACCACGTCGTCGCCTATAGCTTTAGCTGGCCAGAAACCAACCGCGCCTTTAGCGGTCAACCATTTTTCTGAAATGATTTTGTCTAATAAAGCTTTTGCATCTTGGTACAATTTGCTAGCAACTTCACCCACTTTTTCATCGGTTAAAATTGCAGGGAAATTACCATGTAGTTCCCAAGCGATAAAGAAAGGTTTCCAGTCAATATAATCTACCAATACTGACAAATCAGTGATTTCAATCGCTTGATTGCCGGTAAAACTTGGTGTTGTTGCTTCAAATTTACTCCAATCAATGTTGACTTTATTTTCTAAAGCATTGGTATATGGAATAGTTTGCTTCACCGTTTTTTTATTGTCAAAGTCGGCTTTTAATTGTGTGTAAGCTTGTTCTAATTCTGCTAAGAACGGTGCTTTAGTTTCTTTGTTCAACAATGATCCTGCTACTGTCACACTTCTAGAAGCGTCTAATACATGAATTACGCCGTCATTGTATTCAGGTGCAATCTTAACTGCAGTATGCATCCTAGAAGTAGTGGCTCCTCCTATCATTAAAGGGATATTCATGCCACGACGTTTCATCTCTTTAGCGATATAGACCATTTCGTCTAGTGAAGGCGTAATCAATCCACTTAAGCCAATGATGTCAACTTGATGCTTTTCGGCTTCTGCAAGAATTTTATCTGCAGGTACCATTACACCAATATCAATAATTTCATAGCCGTTACAACCCAATACTACGCCTACAATATTTTTCCCAATATCATGTACATCTCCTTTTACAGTTGCTAATAAAATTTTAGCTGGACCCTTGGTTTGACCATTTGGATCTGCAGAAGCATTTTTCAATCTTTCTTTTTCTGCTTCAATATAGGGGGTCAATACTGCCACACTCTTTTTCATCACCCTGGCACTTTTTACCACCTGTGGTAAAAACATTTTACCTGCGCCAAATAAATCACCCACTTGGTTCATGCCTGCCATTAAAGGTCCTTCAATCACTTCCAATGGTGCACTGTATTGTAATCTTGCCTCTTCTGTATCAACATCAATAAAATCGGTGATACCATTGATCAAAGAATGCGCCAGTCTTTCATCTACAGTACCAGATCTCCATGCTAGTTTTTTACTATTGGCATCTGCAACCTGACCTGCATCTTCTCCTTTTGCTTTTAATGCATCTGCATATTGTATTAAAGCTTCTGTTGCTTGGTTGTCATCATTGTTTTGATTCAAGATTACATCCTCGCAAAGTTGTTTTAATTCAGGTTCAATTTCATCGTATACAATTAACTGACCCGCATTCACAATACCCATATCCATTCCTGCTTTCACTGCATGGTATAAGAACACGGCATGGATGGCTTCTCTTACTGCATCATTGCCTCTAAATGAAAAAGAAACATTGGATACGCCACCACTTACTTTTGCTAGCGGCATTAAAGCTTTAATTTCCCTAGTTGCTTCAATAAAATCAACCGCATAATTATTATGCTCTTCGATACCGGTTGCTACAGCAAAAATATTTGGGTCAAATATGATATCTTCTGGATCAAATCCTACTTGCTCTACTAAAATTTTATAAGCGCGCGCGCATATTTCAACTTTTCTTGCTTTAGTGTCTGCTTGTCCTACTTCATCAAAAGCCATTACAATAACAGCAGCTCCATATGCTTTACAGATATGTGCTTGTTCAATGAACTTCGCTTCTCCTTCTTTCATTGAAATGGAGTTCACAATACATTTCCCTTGTACACATTTTAATCCTGCTTCAATGATCTCAAATTTTGAACTATCAATCATGATAGGTATTTTCGCAATATCTGGTTCGCTCTGTAATAGATTCAAATAGGTGGTCATTGCTTTTACGCCTTCTAGCAATGCATCATCCATATTGATATCAATGATCTGTGCGCCATTCTCTACTTGTTGTCTAGCGACAGACAATGCTTCTTCGTACTTGTTTTCCTTAATTAATCGAGCAAACTTTTTAGATCCTGTGACATTGGTTCTTTCACCTACGTTCACAAAATTTGTTTCAGGACGAATCACTAATGGCTCTAGTCCTGCTAGTCTTAAATAAGGCTTAATATGTATTGGTTGATCGCTCATAATCTTAGATAGTTTTGTCTACAATAGGTAAAGTTCTTGGTTGAATCTTGCGTACATGATCTGCCATATGTTTGATATGGTCTGGAGTGGTGCCGCAACATCCACCTACAATATTGACGAATTTATTATTGGCCCATTCTTCAATAAAATGTGCTGTTTGGTGTGGTGCTTCATCATACTCGCCCATGGCATTTGGTAAACCAGCATTTGGATATGCCGAAGTATAGCATGTGGCAATTTGAGAAAGTTCTTCAATATGTGCACGCATTTCCTGTGCACCCAATGCGCAGTTTAAACCAACGCTCAATGGTTTTGCGTGTGCTACAGAAGTATAAAATGCTTCTAAAGTTTGTCCACTTAATGTTCTGCCAGATGCGTCTGTTATAGTTCCACTGATCATGATCGGCAATTCTGGTTGTCCTATTTTTCTAAAGTATTCTTTGATAGCAAATATGGCTGCCTTGGCATTCAATGTATCAAAAATGGTTTCCACAAGTAAAACGTCTACGCCGCCATCTACTAGTCCACGTACTTGTTCAGTATACGCTGCTACCACTTCATCAAAAGTGACTGCACGGTATCCAGGGTTGTTTACATCTGGAGAAAGACTCAATGTTTTATTCAATGGTCCAATGGAGCCTGCAATAAATTTTTCATTGCTATCTGGATGTTTTGCCTTGTATTGTTGAATGGCATCGCGTACACATTTTGCTGCTGCAACATTTAATTCATAGGCCAATGCTTGCATGTCATAATCCGCCATTGCAATAGAAGTACTACTGAAAGTATTGGTTTCAATAATATCTGCACCTGCTTCTAAGTATTCTAAATGAATACCTGTAATGATGGTTGGTTGGGTGATACATAAAAGGTCATTGTTCCCTTTTACGTCAGAATGCCAATTGGCAAACCTTGTTCCACGGTAATCTTCTTCCGTTAATTTATGACGCTGGATCATGGTACCCATGGCACCATCTATGACTAAAATTCGTTCTTGTAAAGCTTCTTTAATTGACATAATACTACATTAAATTTTATGCAGCATCCAATTGGAAAAGAAGTAGGGGGGGCGATAAGTGTACCGTTTATTAGTTCTTTTCTCCTTTCGGATGGCAGGTTGAACAATAAACAAATCCTCCTGCTGTTGCGGGGCAAAGGTAAGACAGTATGAACTGTCCTCCAAAATTATACTTAAGGCTTATTGATTTTATTGGTAGCTGGCAACCACTTCTACATCTACTTTATCGGCTACCATCTTGATCAATAGGCCACCAATGCCAAAATCTTTAAGGGTCACTGTAAATTTAGCGGTCGCTTTTGGCAGTCCTTTTACGATTTCAATGACCCCATTGGTTTGAATTGCTTTATTGACCCCATGTACCTGCATATTGCCTTTTACAACCACTGGGTATTTGCCGTCTTTAGCGAAATTGACAGATTTGATATTGGTGATTTGTCCATTAAAAAAACCACGTGGGAATTTATCAGATTCTACATATTCTTCATTAAAATGTTCCTGCATGGTCTCCATATCGAAACTAAAATCTTTCATGAGCATGATGAAACTCAATTTGCCATTGGTTTCTAGACGACTAACAGCTTTATTATTTGTGGCATCAATATCTTTGTCATCTACAGCGATAAAACGAACAACAGCCGCTTTTGTGCTATAGACTTTCTGCGCTTGCACTTGTAAAAGGGCAAAACTTCCTACTAGTAATGCGATGAATCTTGTTTTCATAAATCAATGTTTAAACATCAAAATTAAGTGCTTCTGTTCAATTGAACAAATATTTCGAATGATAGGGTATTTAAGCAACTACTTTTATGAAATAGGCTCAATTACAGTCATCTATCTATAACAACCTACTTGATATATTGTTGAATTGGCTGGCGATTGGAGATACTCTTGCCCAAAGTCATTTCGTCTGCGTATTCCAATTCTCCGCCGAATGCAATTCCTCTTGCGATGGTCGTCACTTTACATGGATTACCTGCCATCTTCTTTTGGATGTAATAAATAGTGGTATCTCCTTGTATGGTTGGATTTAAAGCAAAAATCAATTCTGTTACCTTGTCCTTTTGGATGCGTTCCATCAAAGATTCAATGGTGAGCTGTTCGGGTCCAATACCATCCAATGGAGAAATAATCCCACCTAGTACATGGTAAGTGCCATGGTACTGGCTCGTATTTTCAATGGCAATGACGTCTCTAATATTTTCCACCACACAAATGGTTTCCTTTGATCTTGATGCATTTGCACAAATAGAACAGATAGGGCCATCACTGATATTGAAACAGTTTTTGCAAAATTGTATCTCTTTGCGCATCTTAACCAATGCCTCGCTAAAATGGGTAGTAGTGGATGCCTCTTGTTTTAGTAAATGCAAGACCAAACGCAATGCAGTTTTTTTACCAATACCAGGAAGTTTGGAGAATTCTGCTACAGCATTTTCGAGTAAGGCGGAAGGTAGTTGCATACAATTGTAAAATGCAAAATTAGGGTTTTAAAATGAGGTTCATTTCATTATCCCAATTAGACCTGATATTTAAAATCAAATTTAAGTTGCGTACTAGTTCGGGTTGAACATGCATCCTATTGAATTTGCCTGTATCCCAGCGACCATTCTGATTGTGATCAGTCAATAATTTTAATTGGTAATCACCGGGAGGCAACAAGGGGATACGCAATATATTTTGAGTGATAGGGTAGCTGAACTTCACTTTTTGATCCTGTATTAACAATAATACCGGATGCTCAAATTGTTGATAGCCATTGATTCTTAAAAGCGCTGTTCCATAACTAGTTTCTGGCTTTGTTTTGAATCGGATGGTATCTGACTTCACTAAGAAGTTGGCTAAGCTATCTTTGATGGCTTGTTGAGGTAGGATTAACTTATAGTCTGTGCCTGCTTCCCAAGGTAAACTAATTTCAACTTGTTTGTTTTGTAATGCATTTATAGCAACATCAATACCTTCTTGCTTGACAAAGTTCGTATCTGTGATTAAGATGGGGAAACTATCGTTGAGTCGAATAGGGGTTTCAAAATTGAGCAACAATGGGCTTAATATATCTTTCTCTTTCCCTTCTAGATTGCTTAAGTATTTTAAAACAGGAGACTGTTTTTTTACATTTTTAGCAGCCAAGATGCTGGTTAATTTTTTAGCCGTTTTTTGTGCAGCTTCAAATGCATACAATTGAATACTGTCCTTTGTATGCGCTGCGTTTACTGATTGTTGATAGAAAGCAAATAATTTGGTAGAATCATCGTAGCGTTTAGTATAATCATTTGGTACGATATAAATATTAAAATCTCTCGCTGGCAAAAAGTTGAATTCAAATTTACCTTGTCCATTCAGTCTTGTGTAATAAGTTGGTTTGTCTTTGAAGATCGCAGAATCATTTTCTGCAAGATGCAAGACAGCGATTAAACTACTGTCCACTAATCCAGTTTCAGCAATCAACACTTTACCATAAAGTCTTCCTGTATCAATATGATCTCCCGTACTAAATACATAGGTAAAGTTTTTTGCAATGTTTCCTTCGTTCACGTCTCTTACTGCATTGCCGAATTGTAAACTATAGGTTGTGTTGGCATCCAAACTGTCTGATAAACGAATACGCAACATATTCAGCCTTTGGTCTATCAAGGGATTGTTCTTGATATTCGGTGACACAATCAATTGCTCTTGCATTGAATTGGTCGTGATGTATTCATTGAAGCTGATTAGGATTTCTTTAGGTGCAATTTTCGTGCTTGAATCCTTTGGCTTTGCATAGACTGCATAAGGTGGTATACTGTCTCTTGGTCCACCAGATGGAGGTACAATATTTGCACAGCCACCCATTTGGATCAATGCGATTGCTGCAAGGCAGCTCATTAAAAAGCCCGGAATCAATTTTAATCGGATCATACTACTGCAAACTTAGTTAAATTTCTTCCTCTAGCTCATGTAAAGCCACTGCGAGTTCATTGTTTTTTACAAAATTGCACCAATGGCAATCTTCTTTGCCACAGCCCGTATAAAAATCTTTTTCTTGAATCTTGGCCCATACCATTTTAATTTGCTGATTGACGGTGGTCATATCTGCATCTGTAATGTCGATGGCAATTTTTTCAAAAGCTTTTTTCTTATTGGGTTCAACAAAATCAAATTCAGCACTGCTTACCTGCCAATTTTTAGGATGATGTTTTAGTAATATCTTATAAAACACAGCCTGTCTCCAATAGTCTCCTCCATTTGGGTTTTTCTCATTGGGGCCTTTTAGCTTTTCTCTTGCATTTTCAATATTACCAGTTTTATAATCAATCACGACGACTTCTTTGCCGTTGAATTCAATTTTATCTATGGCACCCTTTAACGGTATGTCATTGACTACGACATTGTTAATTCTATATTCAGTCGTCACAATCTTATTCCATTGTTGCACATAAAAATCGTAATAGTTGACTAGTACAGTGCCACCAAGATCTAATCGGTCTTTAAATTCTTGTTGGGTAAAAGCTTCACGGTGCCTTTTCATGTAAAACTCAAAGTCCTCCACCAATGTTTGCTTATCTGGAAACACATTGCCTGCATTTTGCATTTTCACAAATAGTTTATTAAGCGCGTCGTGGATAGCAGATCCAAAAGTGGTGGCTTCGGATTTTCCTGAAGGGACGCGAATCAAACTATTGTAGTAAAAATGTAACGGGCATTTTAAATAATTATTTAAAGCAGTCACATTCATGGCAAACTTTTCCAATTTTGGTTGGATAAAATCTGCTTCTAATTGCGCGATGGCTGGTTTCAATGTGCTTTCTAGTCGCAGTAATTTATATTGCATTTTTACTGCATCTGTTAACTGTCTTTCCTGTATGATTCCATCGTTGCCTTGAACTAGCTCAATTAAAAATTGACTTGGTTCAATTTCTTTTCCGTCAGATTTGTATTTGCTATAAGAAATGTTCAAATGTTTTTTTGCCCTTGTGATGGCTACATAAAACAATCTTCTCAATTCTTCTTTATCATCTGCTTTTTCTAAACTGCTTAATACAGTGTCGGGTAAACTATATCCTGCACTTGCAGTAGATCGCTTCTTTTCCCAATAGGCGGCGTTGGTCCCGGCCAAAAATACATGGGTATATTCAAGTCCTTTGCTACCATGCGTTGTCAACAAGTTTACGCCAGCATCGGAGCCTGTTGTAATTGGTAGGGGTAAACGGATGTCTTCTCTTTTCATCAATCGGAACATTTCTACTAATTCTTTTAAACCCAGGCTTGGTTTTCGATGTGTTTCTTCTTTGATGAAGTCAAAAAACGAAGTCACCATATCTAATGATGCTGCTTTTTCATCGCTATTTAAAATAGTTTGAATGATGCCTGTTTTTTGTAAAATCTGTTCGATCAAATTCACCAAAGTCACATTGGGTATTTGTCCAATTAGGTCTTCAAGTACTTTAACTGCTTTTGCAACTTGTTCCAAACCTCCTTTTGAAAATAAATCTGTTTGAACTTCCTGGGTCTTGTCTACCAGTACTTTTCTAAAACTATTTTCTGGCGCGCCATATTTTAATTGATTGGCCTCTACCGTTAATCTAGCAATGGTAATAGGAGAGATTTGCCACCATTTAAAATGGAGTATTTCAAACAATAGATTAGCGCCTTCATTGGGTTGGTCCCATTCACATGCTAGATAGTCCAATACTTTTAAAATCTGTTGAATCAGTATTTGGTCAAATAGGTTCGCAGTGCGACGGCTGTAAATTGGGATATTTTTTTGCTGCAAAAAATGTGCGATCTCGGTGCCGTACTTGTGTTCCTTATACAATACTGCAATCTCTTTGGGTGCAGTGCCAGAGTCAATCAATGCTGCAATTTGTTCCGTAATATCCATCATTTCCTCTTGCGGATCGTTGTATTGTAAGATGGATGGAGCAATATTGAATGCTTGATTTTCTGGAAGTGCTGCAATGAGGTTTTTTGAAAGGCCGCTAATTTTATTAATTAACCTTTCTTGATTCTGGTTGATCACCTGAGTGGATGCATCTAGAATAGGCTGTGTAGATCGGTAGTTGTTCTCTAAAACAATATTGACAATATCTTCTTTGAATTGCATTTGAAAATGCAACATGTTTTCTACATTGGCTCCTTGGAATCTAAAAATACTTTGGTCGTCGTCTCCCACGACAAATAAGTTAGGTTGTTCCCAATAGCTTGCCAATAATTGTACCAATTCGTTCTGCGTTCCACTTGTATCCTGGAACTCATCTACTAAAATATATAAGAATCGCTCCTGGTATTGCGCTAATAAGTTTTTATTTTCTTTGAATGCGCCAATCACCCAATTAATCATATCATCGAAATCATAACGACCATGTTTTTTCATGAGTGTTTGGTATTGGTCAAAAGCAGCTACAGCAGCTTTTAATTTACCCATCTTCTCTATGGCGTCATCCACCAGCCCTTGCTTCAATGCCCCAGCTTCAAATTGTTTGTATTTTCTTTTATATACAAACTCGTCTCTAAATGGAATGTCTTGAACGTATTGGTCTATTTGCGCTGTTAAATAGGCCACATCCCATCCTTCCTTCTTCATCGTACTAAACAACTTGCTTAAGTTGTTCATTTCATAATAGACATCTCCTTTGAATCTTTTTAGAGGATTGGTTTTGTCAAATTGGTCAATGAGTTCTTTGAGTAAGGCAATTTTTTCCAACTCAGAAATAGGATCTAAGCTTGGCTTTTCAAAAAGGGATAAATTATCTTGAATAATGTCGTTACAGAAAGAGTGGAATGTGGCAATCGTCACTTTGTATGCTGCTGTGCCAATAAAATCCATCAATCTTTTACGCATCGCAATCGCGCCTGCGTCGGTATAAGTAAGACATAAAATATTTTCAGGTGCTGTATCGGTCTCCAATAAAATCTTACCAATTCTTGCGCCAAGAATCTGGGTCTTTCCTGTACCTGGTCCGGCAATAACCATGACCGGGCCCTCAATAGTGTCTACCGCCTTTTTTTGCGCTTCGTTTAAGCCTTTGTATACTTTGTCAAATGCCAACTGCTGATCTGCTTTACTAATCATGGGTTAAAATTAATGGCTTTGTGGGGATTTCATACAACAAAATGGCAAAAGCATTGTTATTGAAGTATGTCTAAAGTTTATACCCTCCACACCGAGCAATTTATCCCAATAAGCCTCAATGAAGCTTGGGATTTTTTTAGTAGCCCAGCGAATTTGGCGAAAATCACCCCTGCTAAAATGGGATTCAATATTATTAGCAAATTTCATGGGGATAAAATGTATCCTGGACAGGTGATTGAGTATACCGTGAGCCCAGTTTTAGGGATCCCATTGTATTGGATGACTGAAATTACCCATGTAGTGGAGGGCGTTTATTTTGTAGACGAACAACGTTTTGGACCCTACACGATGTGGCATCATCAACATCATTTTAAAGCAGTTCCTGGTGGGGTGAAAATGGACGATATTGTCCATTACAAAATCCCAATGGGCTTTTTAGGGGATATTGCACAGACGCTTTTTGTCAAAAAGCAACTGCAGGAAATTTTTGATTTCCGTTTTAAAGCGGTGGAAGCAAAGTGGGGAACTTACAAGCCTTAGTATCCTTGGAGCAAGTATTTTAAAAATACTTTCCCATTATGATTTTTTAGAACAGAAAATGTATAAACTTTGTTGCCTAGATTATTAATCAATGGTACAAAATTCAGGGCACCAGCAAAAACTTTCTGTTGCTGGTTTAATCGTAACGCTAGGTATTATATATGGCGATATCGGTACTTCTCCACTTTATGTGTTTAAGTCTATTATTAACCACAAAGTCATCACAGAGCAATTAGTATACGGAGCCATCTCCTGTGTATTTTGGACACTGACTTTACAGACTACATTTAAGTATGTGTTTCTGACCTTAAGAGCAGACAACCGTGGTGAAGGTGGGATCTTCTCTTTATTTGCATTGATCCGTCGTTATGTAAAGTGGATTTATATCCCCGCTATCATAGGTGCAGCAATGCTTTTAGCCGATGGCATGATTACGCCACCTATTTCTGTATCCTCTGCGATTGAAGGATTGGGTGGAGTGAAAGGCTTGGAAAAAATCATTGTGCCTGGCAATAATTTGACTGTAGGTATTGTGATTGCGATCATTTCTTTGATCTTCTTCTTTCAACGTTTTGGTACCAAGATTGTTGGTTTTGCATTTGGGCCAATTATGTTGGTTTGGTTTTCGATGATTTTTTTATTGGGCTTTTTCCAAGTATTAGAACATGTAGAAATCCTTAAATCTTTTAATCCTTATTATGCGATAGACTTGTTGACCAATTACCCAAAAGGGTTCTGGTTATTAGGGGCTGTTTTCCTTTGTACAACAGGAGCTGAGGCATTGTATAGTGATTTAGGGCATTGTGGTCGTAAAAATATACAAGTGAGTTGGATGTTCGTGAAGCTGGCTTTGATAATGAATTATATGGGTCAAGGTGCTTGGTTAATTCAACATATTGGAGAACCAATGGACGGATTGAATCCTTTTTATGCAATCATGCCACATTGGTTCTTAATCATTGGAATTGGTGTTGCGACTGTTGCAGCCATCATTGCGAGTCAAGCCTTAATCAGCGGATCATTTACATTAATCAATGAAGCCATTAGTTTAAACTTCTGGCCTCGTGTGACTGTGAAGTTTCCAACGGATCAAAAAGGTCAAATCTATATTCCAAGCTTAAACTTTTTATTATGGGCTGGCTGTATCACTATGTGTTTATTCTTTAGAAAGAGTGAGCATATGGAAGCGGCTTATGGTTTTTCCATTATCATCACTATGATTATGACCACCATATTGATGAATTTCTATTTATTGAATGTAAGAAGATGGGGACATGCTATTGTCGCTTTAATCATATTCATCTTTAGTGTAGTAGAAGTATCTTTCTTTATTGCGAACTTGGTTAAAATAAAAGAAAGCTACATCACATTTGTGTTTTCATTGAGTATGATTTTGGTGATGTTTGTATGGCATCGTGCAAGAAAAATCGCCAATCGTTATTTGGATTTTGTGAAGTTGAAAACTTATTTAGAGCAATTGTCTAATTTAAGTGCAGACAAGGAAGTGCCTAAATATGCCACACACTTGGTCTACCTAACTAAAGCGAATAACTATAGAGAAATTGAACATCGTATTATTGATTCTATTTTAAACAGAAAACCAAAGCGTGCTGATATTTATTGGTTCATTCATATCGATCGTACAGACTCGCCATATGGCATGGCTTATAGTATTCGTGAACTAGTGGACGATAAAGTAATGCGTGTTGACTTTAAATTAGGTTTCCGTATTCAGCCACGTGTGAATGTGTTATTTAAGAAAGTAATGCAGGAATTGAATGAGTGTCAAGAATTAGGTATTTATAGCAAGTATGAATCTTTAAAACAAAAAGACTTCCATGCGGATATTACTTATGTGATTATTGAAAGCTTCTTCTCAATTGAAAATGAATTATCGTTCAAAGAAGACTTTATCATGGACTTGTATTTCAATATCAAACATTTATCTCAAAGCGATCAAAATGCGTTTGGTTTGGACAATGATATGACCATTGTAGAGCATGTGCCATTATTGATCAAAGCCAATGAGAATATTCCTTTGAAACGTATATATGATTAATGAATGCTGTTGATCAACAAAAAAGCCATCTTAAGAGATGGCTTTTTTGTTGGATAGATTTTAAAGGATAGGTCTTCTGACTATTCTATTATCTGGTATTTACTCAATTGATTTTGTTTACCTACTGCAACTATCCAGATTGGTTCTGTCGCAGTAACACGCATACCTAATTTGTTTAAGCTAAATGATTTTGAGTCTTTTGGTAAAATCGCTTCAACGCTATAGCCTGTTTTTCCTTTTTGAATCAGGGCAAAATATTTTAAACTAGACAATGGATTGCTATCAGTGATGGTATAGCTATTGTCTGCTTGTTTTTGAAGCTTTGGTGCCGTGATTTTAGATTGAACCAACCATTCAATCGGAGCAATTAGTGCTGGCTTTTTGTAATAGTTATTTTGTAAACTATCATTCCATCCATTGGCATTGGTTTTAAAACTTGCACTACTGAAATAAGCACTGCCATGGGTGTTTTTCAAGGACCTCATTTTTTTAATTTGACTCGGGATCTCGTTAGGCGATTTCCATGCAGTATTGCTGCCTGCTCTATAAATACCATGGCCAATGTATAAGTTCTTGCCATAACTATTTCTATTCCACCACTCAATCAATTCATTATAGTCTGCTAATGCATGTCCTTGTTCCCAATACAATTGTGGTGCGACATAATCAATCCAGTCTTGCTCTAGCCATAATAATATATTGGCATATAGGTCGTCGTAATTAGAGGATGCTTTTGTTTTACTGCCTCTTGGATCGGTGGATTGATTTCTCCAAACACCAAATGGACTAATGCCAAATTGAACGCCTGGTTTCACACTGTGAATGGTGGCAGATAATTGTTTTACAATGGTATCACAGTTACTTCTTCTCCAGTCATCCTTGCTTAAGCCTCTTGCATTTTGTTTGTAAGTGGCTTCGTCTGGAAATTCTTTTCCTGGAATTTTATAAGGATAAAAATAATCATCCATATGTACTGCATCAAGGTCATAACGTGTCACAAGATCGCGCACTACTTTATTGGTGTGTTGCCAAACTTCTGGCAAGCCTGGATTAAAATATTTTTTATCGCCATAAGTTAAAAACCATTCAGGATGTAGTTTAGATAAATGGGTATTTGAGATGCTAGATTTGTTGACATCAAAAACGGCTCTATAAGGATTGATCCATGCGTGAAACTCCATACCTCTTTTATGTGTCGCTTCAATCATATATGTTAAAGGATCATAAAACGGCGTTGGGGCTTGTCCTTGTTTGCCAGTTAAATATTCACTCCAAGGCTCCAAGCTAGAAGGGTATAGCGCATCGCCAGAAGGTCTAACTTGCATGATGATTGCGTTCATGCCATTTTCTTGATGCATGTCTAATAAAGCTTCAAATTCATCTTTCTGTGCCTGATTGCTTAATCCTGATTTACTTGGCCAATCAATGTTTACTACAGTAGCTACCCATACTGCACGAAACTCAAATACATTTTTATCGGTCAAATTTGGTTGTGCATAGGTCGTAAATGAAATGGCTAATAATAGGGCCAATAAAATTTTATTCATAATTGGAATGATTGTGCAATGTGTAAAGTATAAGTAAAGCGTGCGGAATTATTCGCCTGTAGGCAGGGTCCTGATTTTATCTAGGATTTGATTCATCAATTTTGCTTCAGATTCATTGATGCCATTTAACAATGCGTCAATACGATCATTGAACTGGTCCAATTGATCAATTAGATTTAGCCCTTTTGGGGAAAGTGTAATGTCTACCAATCTTTTGTCTTTTTCACAGGTAGATTTAACTACCAATTCTTTGGCGATCAATCTGTCTACAATTCTACTGGTATCACTCATCTTATCCAGCATTCTTTCTCTAATCTTAAGCGTGCTCAATGGTGTGGCACTTCCTCTTAAAATGCGCAGAATATTATATTGTTGTTGTGTCACACCTTGTTCGGCAAGCAGCTTACTAATTTGCTCATTGAGCCAGTTAGCGGTGAAAAGGAGATTGATGCCCATTTTCTGAAACTCATTTCTGAAATTAGACTGTTGAATATCTTGTTCTATCCCCATTGGTGCGTTGGTATTAGGTTTCCGTTAAAAATACAAATTATTGTCTTTTTTTCCATAATTGA
>ERZ650308.694-NODE-694-length-18125-cov-6.979579_pt1 | contig 18125 bp, 27 predicted proteins | sample MGYA00376244_ERZ650308 | MGnify/ENA primary metagenome ERZ650308 (study PRJEB26733, sample SAMN07839295) | wastewater metagenome | biome: small river; feature: stream; material: water | place: USA: North Carolina | collected 2016-04-26 ... | reverse complement strand
GCACGGCCTGGTAGTAGGATTCCCATGAGTCGGTCACGCCAACGAACGCCATGCGTGCGCAGTGCTGCCAGTTCAGGCCCCACCCGGCGATGCTGGGCTTCGTGACGATGACGCGATTGCGGCCAGTCGCGAACGCATCAAGCGCCGACTCTTTGTCGTCGAGATCCAGCGAACCGCGAACCTCGATCGCGCCTTCAATGCCGCGCGACAGCAGATCGGATTCCGCATTCAGATCGCACCAGACGACCCAGGGCTGATCGTCGCTGTTGACCAGTTCGACGCAAGCCCGAACACGGTCGGCGATCGAGTCGCGGCGCGCGTCCCGTCGTTCCATCAGGCTCGCAGCCTCAAGCGCGAACAGCCCAGCGCCAGTGTTCAGCGACTCGACGGTGTGTTCATGCAGCAGCAGCGCTGGCAGGTTGTACGCGCCATCCTCGAACCCGAGATCGGACGGTTTTCGAACCATCGCGCCCCACTGCGACACCCAGCGCCAGAACTCGCGCTGCGCATGGCCCTTCAGCCGCCACACCTGAGTCTCGCCACCGTCGTGAACGAAGAATTCAGCGAGCATCTCGGTCCGGGTGCAGACGCCCAGGAATTCGGCATGCGTGCCCAGTTCGGTCCAGTCGTTCGGCGCTGGCGTGGCGGTCGCGCAAAGCCGATACGGCGTGCGTGAGAACGCCTCCAGCAGCGCGGCGAGCGTTTTGGTGTTGTGGTGTTTGATGACGCTCGACTCGTCCAGCACAACGCCGACAAACCGCGATGAGTCGATCTTGTGCAGCCGGTCATAGTTGATGACGTTCACGCCTGGCCGAACGTCGGCGGCTTCGCGCAGTACGGTCACACCGATCCCGACTTCGACGCCTTCGGCCTGCATCTGTTTTGCGACCGCAAGCGGGGTCAGGATCAGAACATCACGGCCAGTCTCGCGGTGAATCGCGTCGGCCCATGCCAATTCCATCCGCGTCTTGCCAAGCCCTGTATCGGCGAAGATCGCGCACCGGCCACGGCGCAGCGCCCAATTGATGAGCACGCGCTGATGATCGAACAGCGGCAGATCCGCACGCGCCTCGACGTTGATTCCTGCGGGGGCAAGGTAAGCATTCTTGCTGCCCAGGAACTCGGAATAGTTGCGGGGTCCCTCGTCGCGATCAGACGGTGCCGGAGCTGCAGCGGCAGGCGATTGGCCTGGCGCGGGCGCTGTTGGGTGCGATGCTGGTGTGAGCACCCCGAGTTCATCAAGCGCGCGGGCAAGCGCAGGACTTGCACTGCCCCCGTTGCACGGGTCGCATATCCAGTACACGTCCTGCTCGTGGGCGAAGTGCCAGGAAGTCATGCGAGCTCCGCAAATTGAGCAGAGCATCTCAGCCGGCCGATCGCTTGAGGATTGCGCGGGCTTTCGCCGTTGCGTGTTCGCGATCAGCGGCAGCAACGCCGAGATCCGCCGCCATCGACATGAACATGACAGTCGCTGAGCCAGCGAACACGCCGCACAGGAACACAGCAATCATGGTCAGCACGAAGATGGCTTCCACGTCAGCCGGCCCAGTTCGCGAGCCTGCGCTCGATTGCAGCGCAGTCGGCGTTGCGATGTGCTCGGATCGTGTTGAGCGCGTAGCCGAACGCGGTGCCGGCCAGGAATGCGAGCAGGTAGGACATCAGGCGGCCGCCTTTTTCGTGGGTTTCTGTTTGAAAACGTTCGGGAGCGCAAGCTCCAGAAACATGCGGCGGGCATCAGGAATGCCGTTTTCGCGCCATTGGCTAACGGCCCCATCGGTGACCTTGCACAATTCAGCCACCACCCTGGTTCCGCCTGCTTTGTCGATGAGATCTGAATCAGTCATGCGCAAATCGTAGCACCCTAAAACGCGGTATGCAATGCCATGCGCCAGTTCCGGCGCTTTTTTGTTGCAGGTTGCTAAAAACTACTTGACCCAATGATTCAGTCTGCTAAAGTAGATCCCATCGACAACGAACCGGGAGACGTAGATGAACCAAATCCAGATCACTTGCAGCCGCTGTAACGGTTCCGGCCACTACAGCTTCAACCTCACCCGCGGGACGGTCTGCTTCCAGTGCAAAGGCGCAAAGAAGATTGCCGTCGATGCGGTGAAGCATGCCAAAGCGTCGGCCGCCAAAGCCGCCCGCGCTGAAAAATCCAAACAAACCGCAGAGCGCCGCGCCTCTCTCGCCTTGGTTGTCCGCGTGCAACTCGACGAAGAATTCGGCCCGTTTGCTGACGACATGCTCGGCGCTGAAAAGCGCGTGCAAGCCTGCGTCCGCGCTTACGGCAAAACCCCCGGCGATCTGGTCAACGAACTGCTCGCGAAAGAGGTGGCGTGATGACACCGAACCGGGAGACGCAGATGCAAACCTTTGAGATCAAAAACCGCTGGAACGGCAAGGTGCTGTTCTCGGCTGGCGGCGAATCGCTGCGCGATGTTGTGCAGCAGGCAGTGCAGGGCGGCGCGGACCTGAGCGGCGCGTACCTGCGCGGCGCGTACCTGCGCGGCGCGGACCTGCGCGGCGCGTACCTGCGCGGCGCGGACCTGAGCGGCGCGTACCTGAGCGGCGCGGACCTGCGCAGCGCGGACCTGCGCGGCGCGAACCTGCGCAGCGCGTATGGCAAGCAGTTGACTCTCGTCGGTTCGCGTCCGGTCTTCGTGCTCGGCCCTATCGGATCGCGTTGCGACTATCTGACGGCGTATCTGACTGACGCTGGCGTGCATGTGCGCGCGGGCTGCTTCTTCGACACGCTTGAAGCGTTCCGCGCTGCTGTCGTCGCCGAGCATGCTGACAACAACCACGGGCGCGAATACATGGCCGCCATTGCCATGATCGAGGCGCATGCGGCGATTTGGTCGTCCGCCGCCGTTGCCGTCAAAGAGGTGGCGTGATGGACGCGCAGTACGACATGCAAGCCCACGGCGAGCAGATCCGGCATCAGCAGATCGCCGCCGATCTGACACTCGAAGAACGCGAAGAAGAAGCGGCCGAAACCGCAATCCTCGCGCTGGTCGAGATCGACGGTTCCGAACTGCTGCAGATGTGCGCGGACGATCCGGCCCTGGATGCGCGGCTCGTCATCCTCATGGAGCGCATCGCGATGATGGGCATGCCGGCCAATAACAGCCACTACCACGACGACGCGCTGCGGGCTGCGCACGATCTGCACCGGGCGCTGCTGGCGAAGGTGCGCGATGCGCGGGTTAAGGCGGTGCGGTCATGAACCCGGCTGTCATGGATCGTCCGGACGGAATCGCCGTTGCGCTGGCGGTCATCGTCGGTGCGCTGCCGCCTCTGTGGCTGGCTCTGCTGGCGTGGGGGCTGGTATGAGCGCGCCTAGCAGAGAGCCACTCAAAGAAGAATTTGAGCACCACCTGCGCGAGCTTTCTAAAGCGCTCGACAGGGCTTTTATCTCGACGTGGCAATCAACGGCTGCATGGCAAAAGGAACTAGACGCGGCGCTGGAATTTCTGAGCCGTGTTGATGCGCATAGGGACAACCAATGAGCCAGTCACCGTTTCTTGCCGCGCTGATGATTTGGTCAAGCCTTGCAACCAGTAATTACGTCTGGCAGTGGTTTTCCGCCGACCCTGATTATGTGATTGCGCTCTGGCGCTCCTACTGGCAAGGCGTCGCCGTTTTCGCGTTCGCGGTTGCTCTGAAGGTGTCGCCATGAGCCAAGGCGCACGCACCCGCAATTTCCTGCTGCGCCCGCATAGCTCGCTCATCACGCCGCGCGAGGCAAGCCCGGCATTCCGCATCGGCGAGCACTACAGCAGCAACCCGGAACGCTGGGTCGGCTACGGGCTGGCGTTCGTGTTCGGTGCGCTGGCAATGCTTGCTGCGCTGGGCATGCTCAGCGTGCCGACGTAAGCAACAAACACGCACCCGCACACGCGGGCCATCAGACAGCTAGCTACATCCAAGGAGATTGCTATGGCTGGATTTCGTAAGGCTAAAGCGGAGCAAGCCGCCATCAAAATGGGCATCTATGGGCCGCCAGGGAGCGGCAAGACGTTCACCACGCTGCTGCTGGCCGAAGGGCTTGCAAAGGCTTCCGGTAAGCGCATCGCGTATGTGGACACTGAACGCGGTACCGACTTCTATTGCAAGGCTGCGCCGCGCCCTGTTCATCCTGAGCCGTTCGACTTCGACGCGCTCTACACCAAGAGCATCACCGAGATCATGTCATCGGTTCGGTCACTGAGCCCGGACGAGTACGGCGTGATTGTGATCGACTCGATTACCCATGTATGGGAATCGTGCATCGCTGCGTACAACGGCGGAAAAACGAGCGCAGGCACGATCCCGATGCATGCATGGGGCCGCATCAAGAAGCCGTATAAAGATCTGATGTCGTTCCTGTTGTCGTCGCCGATGCATGTCGTGATGTGCGGCCGACAGGGTGTCGAGTACGCCACGAACGAGGACACCGACGAGCTTAAGGCGGTCGGCTACAAGATGAAGGCGGAAGGCGAGACGCCGTATGAACCGCACATCCTGATCCGCATGGAGGCAATCAAGCCGAAGCGGTCAAACGAACTGGCAACCATCGTTGCCTATGCCGAAAAAGATCGGACTGGCGTCCTGGCTGGCCGTTCGATCATCGCGCCGGACTATGACTCTCTGTGCGCCCCGCTGCTGCAATTGCTGGGCGGTACTCAGGCGCACATTGCCACGACAGACGAGAACGCCGCGAAGGACTCCGAGGCACTGGCAGATCAAGCCCGGTTGCGCGCGGAAACATCGGCCGACATGCTGAAGAAGTTCAGCGCGCGAATCGATCTGTCAGACGACGTATCGGCGCTGAAGGTCATCGGCAAAGAGATCACGCCGGCCGTCAAGTCGCAAATGACACCGGAGGATGTTGCTTCGCTGCGCGACAAGTATCACGAACGCGAGCAGCAACTGACGCGGACGGCCAGCGTGGCGAGCAAAGAATGAACCTACTCCCCCGCGAACGCCAAGTCCTCGCATGCGCCGAGCGCGGCTTGTCGTGCAAAGAAACGGCCCGCGAACTCGGCATCGCATCGAACACGGTGCGCGTGTACCGGCGTCAGGCAATGGGCAAGCTCGATACGTCAAGGATCGTTGTCGCGGTGCTCAGTGCGCGCGAGAAAGGATTGTTGTGAACCTGCTGTCCGTCCTGCAACCATCCCCGCAGGCCCGCGAGATCCACCGAAGGCTTGGGCACATTCTCGAATGCTCGCGGTTCGAACTACTGCAAGCAAAAGCGGAAGTTTGGGAACCGGGCGAAGTGCCCGAACCGCGCCCAGTCAGCGCGCCCAAGCCGCCGCCGATTCGAAAACCGTCCGGCGAGGCATCGCACGACAAACTGCTGCCGCTTATCGGCGCGGTGCCGGTGACGATTCGCGAACTTCGTGCCGCTACCGGGCTTGGGCAGAACGCGACTTACAACGGCCTGCACCATCTGCTCGACTCGGGACGAATCCGCAATCTGTCGAAGCTGGGGCACATCGGCCGGTACGTGCTGACTGGTGTTGTGCCGATCAAGCCGCCGAAAGTCGTCAAGCCGCGAAAGGTGCGCGAGAACCCGAACGCGAAGCACGACACGAACCGCGCGCAATTGCTGCTCGCGCTGACTGACAGGCCGCAGGATTACAGGCAGCTAGCGAGCGCTACCAGACTGCCCACGCATGTCGTCAAGACGTGCTTGGCGAATCTGGTCGACAAGGGGCTGGCGAAGAACCACGCGGCATCGGGCCAGCGCGGGCAATACACGCTGCCAGCGTTTGCAATGCCGACTGAGCCTAAACAATGGTGCGCGCTGTGATCCACTACCACGGGCTTCCGATCACGCCATCGACGGCAGCTGTGCGCGCTGTTGACGCCGGGCACGCGTTTGTGTCGTTTGCGCACCCAGATCAACTTAACGTGGCCGTCGAATGCTGCCAGTCGTTCGCGATTGATAACGGCGCATTTAGCGCGTGGCGCGCAGGCACGCCTGTTCACGACTGGTCCGCGTTCTACGAGTGGGGGGCACAGTGCAAGCGCATCCCGTCGTGCGACTGGGCCGTGATCCCGGATGTGATCGACGGCAGCGAAGCGGAGAACGATGCGCTGCTGGCCGAATGGCCGATGCCGAAATGGTTCGGTGCGCCCGTCTGGCACCTGCATGAATCGATGGCGCGCCTGGAACGGCTTGCAAGCGCATGGCCGCGAGTGTGCATAGGGTCATCCGGGGAGTACACCACTATCGGCACGCCGCACTGGTGGGCGCAGATGTCGCGCGCCATGCGGGTTGTTTGCAACGACGACGGGCAGCCGCTAGTCAAGTTGCACGGCCTGCGCATGCTGAACCCCGAAGTCTTTTCGCGCTTCCCGTTTGCGTCTGCTGACTCTACGAACATCGCCCGCAATATCGGGATCGATCAGACCTGGCGCGGAAATTACATGCCGCCCACGAAGGAAATGCGCGCCCAGGTGATGCGCAGCCGCATCGAATCGCAAAACGCACCGCCGCGCTGGTCGTTCAACGTGCCGGACACACTCATCGAACAGGGGTCGCTACTGTGAACACATACCGAAGTGAATTCTTTGCCGCGTGCCCGACTAATGGTGTGCGCATCAAGTACTCGCTGCAAATCTCGACGGTCAAAACCATCCGCGTCGAGGATCTGATCATTGCGATGGAAGGCATCGATCAGATGTACCACGAAGAGATCGCTGACGAGTTTTGCAACAGGTTCGGCGGCATGCAGACAATCACGGCCGAGCACCACGGGGTGCAGATCGAGACGCTGCGCGGAGCTGTCGATGTCTGACTCATGGACTTCACATGACGCGCTGAAGTTCGGCGTTCGCAAGTGCATCGTCATCGCAGATCGCGGCCGCAATCTCACCGTCGAGATTGATCGGCAACTGGTGACGATCCCGCGCACGACGGTATTCCCGACTGCGCACATGGCGCTGGACGAAGCGAACCGGCAAAAGCGCCTCGAGTGCGTGCGGGCGCTGCGGTATTGGGCCGGACGGTTGCGCCAGCAGATCGAGGTGCAGGCATGAGCGCGCGATATAGGTGCTGGAATCCAGATACAGGTGATGCCGACGACGGCCGCGACGTGATCGGGGTTGATGTAGAGGATGCCGCCGAGACTTTTGCGAGGTGGTACGACGCAAAGTCAGCCGACTATATCTACGCCACCGACGGCGGATTAGTTGCGGTGCGGCTAGATCACACGACAGAGGTATTCACGTTGCGAGTGACTGGCGAGCAGTGCATTTCATACCGCGCCAGGGTGCAGGCATGAAGATCGCCGCCCACGAACCCAGGTGCGCCGATGCCTTGGACAAGGGCTGTCCAGATCGAAAGCAGTGCGCCAGGTGGGTGCTGCGGCTGCACAACATGACGCCGCTCACGCCTTGGGCGAACTTCGCCGATACGCGCACCGACAGAGGGTGCAGGGACGTCATCAGACTGGAGACGAGTAATGCAAACGACGCTTAACAAAATCCGAGCCCATCATCCGTGCGCCGACGGCTGGACGAAATTTCTGCGGCATCTCGGCAAGACGAAAGCCGACGATGAGCCGGTGAGAATCATCACGATTCTCGACAGCAACGGGCTCTACGATGCGCTGTGGTGCCTGCGTGCGGTCGAAGGCCATGATCGCGAGATCCGGCTTTACGCGGTGTGGTGTGCACGGCAAGTGCAGCACCTGATGACTGATCCGCACTCGATTGCTGCGATCGATGTCGCCGAGAGATACGCGAACAATCTTGCTACACGGTACGACCTGGACGCCGCACGGGCCGCCGCATGGGCCGCCGCATGGGACGCCGCACGGGCCGCCGCAGGGGACGCCGCAGGGGCCGCCGCACGGGCCGCCGGCTACGCTTGCTCCGAAATCCAAGGCGCCCGGATCATGCGCGAGAAGGGCCAGCCGTTCTTCTTTCTGCCCATGTTCGAGTTTGCCGATCCCGAGGCAGTTCTGAAAGCCGAGGAGGCCTGACCGATGGATAAGGACAATATCGTCTGTCCGTGGTGCCAATGCCGGATCATCCCCGGAGAGCCCGCCGCTACCTCTGACGGCGATCGGATGCACCTCTGGTGCGCCGCCGAGGACGCCGACAATGCCACCTTTGACCGCGAAGGGCACGTCGGCGCCGAGGTCTACGGTTTCGACTAGGCGATGCGCAACGCCGGTGCACCAAAGAGAATCGACAGCAACGAGCGCAGCGGCGGCATCGGCAGAGCCACCACCCATTCCACCCGCAACTGGCACGTGCTTGTCGATTGCGAAGGCCACCGGCTGAGCGTCACAGCCAGCCAGTTCGGCCACTCGCTTGGCGGCCTTGACCACTAGGTTTTCAGGGCCGGTTGGCACGGCGGCAAGCTGCTCTACCGAGACGTTTCCAGAAACCGAAACCGACCATTCTGCCGCTGGGCTGACGGTCACTTCTTCGCGCAGATCAAGCGCCAAATAGATGCTCGCGACATCGTGAAAACCGTCAGGTTGCAACGGGCCGACGGCAAAAAACAGGTTGGTCTTGCCCGGCGCCGAAGCGGTTACCGAATGAACTGCGGACACTAGACCTCGAGTCTTCGCTGAACGCCGGCAAGCACTTCACGCCAGTAGAGATCGCGAGGCTTGATGCCAGCCTCTGAAGGAATCAGTTCGTGCTGAACCTGAACCACGATGGCACCGGCATCCTTGGCTACGAATTGAATGTGCGCACGCGTCTTGTCGTCGAAGGCGAATGAGATTTTGCCACCCTTGGCGGTTAGCACGCGAGGGCGATCGAAGACCGCCCAAGATTGAACGTCGTTCAAGACCGTGAAGAGTCGAGACATTTCGACGTCAAACTCGCGTTTCATGGTGAAGGTGAAACGGCCGGTTGGCTGCTCTGATACCTTGCCAATGCCACGGGCCTCAACATAGGCAAGACCGATCGACTCGGCCCACCAATCGCTTAGCTTGGTGCGCTTTTTGAGCCAAGCCACGATCTGCTTAGGCGTCCAGATGAATGCCTGCTGCTCGTCGAGCAACTTGAACCACTCTTCGCGCTGGTGGCCGGTCTCTTTGACTACGGTGTCGGCTTCGATGTGTGGGTCGATTGGTGGAAGACCGCGCTTAAAAAGTGCCATTATTTTGCCTTTGCGATCGCAACGAACTGGTGAACATCAAGTTCTTCACCACGAGCCTGTGGGCTCACGCCAGCAGAAATCAAAATACGTTCGGCATCGGCTGCCGAACCAGCCCAAACAGCTAATGCCTGACGGAGGGTCTTGCGACGCTGACCAAAGGCGGCGTCGGCAACTTCAAAGGTTGCCAGGCGCAGCGCCTCATCACCGAGCGGAACTGCACGCTTCGCGAAGTAAACCAGCGCAGAATCGACGTTCGGAACCGGCCAAAAGATGTTGCGGCCGACGTTGCCGGCAAGCGCAGACTCGGCGTACCAAGCCAGCTTGACGCTCGGAACACCATAAATCTTCGAGCCCGGAGTCGCGGCCAAACGATGAGCTACCTCGGCCTGCACGAGCACCAAACCGGTCTGCAAAGATGAGAAGTGTTCCAAGAAGTGCAGTAGCACCGGAACCGAGATGTTGTAAGGCAGGTTGGCCACCAACGCATCCGGGTTGGCTGGCAACTCGGTGACCTTCAGGGCATCGTTGCGAACCAGGGTGAAGTCGGCGCCAGGCGCTCGCTTGGCAATCGTCGCTTCGAGTTCGGCGGCCATCTTCGGGTCAATCTCGACCGCGATTACCTTCTTGGCTACCTCTAGAAGACCCAGGGTTAGCGAACCTAGACCAGGGCCGATTTCGACCACGGTTTCGTCACCGGTTAGTTTTGCCGCGGTCACGATTCTGCGAATGGTGTTTGGGTCGGTGACGAAGTTCTGACCGAGCTTCTTGGTCGGCACCACGTCGAGACGGGCTGCCAATTCACGGATGTCTACCCCGCCGAGCAGTTGCACATCAGCCATTAGAAACCCTCTGCCCAAGAACCATAAACACGCTCTGTGTTCAAAGCCAATTGTGCGGCCAATTCGTTGACCTCAACACCACGTTGCTCAGCCATGAAGCGAACGGTGATCGGAACCAGGTATGGAGCGTTTGGTCGGCCACGGAATGGCTCTGGCGCCAAGAATGGGGCATCGGTTTCAACCAGGATGAGTTCCTTCGGTGCCATGATCAACGAATCGCGAAGGTGCTGGTTTCGCTTGATGGTGATGTTGCCGGCGAAAGACATGTACCAACCGTTGTCGATGCAAATCTGAGCGAGGTCGGTTTCGCCCGAGTAGCAGTGGAAAACCACTTTCTCAGGAGGGCCAACACGAAGCAGGGTTTCGACGACCTGATCGTGCGCATCGCGGTCGTGAATCATCAGTGCGATGTTGTTTTCTTTCGCGATTCTGATGTGCTCTTCGAAAGAGTGCTGCTGCAGCTCGAGGTCGTTTTCGCCCTCGGTTCTGAAAAAGTCGAGGCCGGTTTCACCGATTGCTCGAACGCGCGGTTGTTTCGCAAGCGCCTCGATTTCGGCGATGGCGGCATCCAAGTTTTCACGGGTTTTGTAGAGCGGGGCCTCATTTGGGTGCAGGGCGACCGCTGCGAGAACGCGCTGGTCTTTGGTGGCTAGCTCGGCGCACCACTTTGAGCTTTCGAGCGTGACACCAACCTGAACCACGCCTTTGATGCCAACGCTCTGGGCCAGGTCGAGGTTGTCTTGCCAAGGCATGACTCCAAGTTCACTATCGAACTCGAACTCCAGGTGGCAGTGATTGTCGTAGACGGCAACTTCCAAAGGTTCAGGAGCCGGCGGAAAACTCGGAGCCTTCTTTTCTTTGGTCGGCTTTGCGTTGGTTGCCGCCGGTTCACCGGCCTTTGAACTACGCACGAACTGCTCTGCAGTCATGTGGCTACTTCGCTTCGGTTGCGTCGGTTTCGATGCGCGGGAACAGTGGCTCGAGCTCGCCGATCGCGATGCCCGACTTTAGTTGCCCCCAGTTTGCGGCGGACGAAAGCGGCTGGGCCGCCAGGTCACCCAGGGAAGCCTGACCTACGGTTGACCAAAGCTTGGCGGCAACCTTTGGTGTGACCGGAGCCATCAAAGTTGCCAACACGCGAAGGCCCTCGGCCGCGGTGTAGAGCACGGTGCCTAGTCGTTCACGCTTGGCCTCATCCTTGGCGAGAACCCAAGGCTCTTGCACGGTGATGTAGTTGTTCAACTCGTCGACCAAGGTCCACACGGCGATTAGCGCATCCTGGATAGCGATCTCGTCGATTGCAGCATCGGCGTTCGCGACTGCGGCGGCGGCAACAGACTGAACCTTCAGGTCGTCTTCGGTTGCAGCACCAGCGGCCGGCAGAACACCGTCGAAGTAGCGGTGAATCATGGCAACGACGCGAGATGCGAGGTTACCGAAACCGTTGGCCAACTCGGCCTGGTAACGTGCCGAGAGGTCTTCCCATGAGAACGAACCGTCTTGACCGAAGGCGATGGCCTTCATGAAGTAGTAGCGGAAGGCGTCAGAACCGAAGGTGTCGGTGATCTGGCTCGGTGCGATACCGGTCAACTTAGACTTTGACATCTTTTCGCCACCGACCAGCAGCCAACCGTGGCCGAAGATCTGAGTTGCCGGGGCAAGCTCGGCAGCCATCAACATCGCAGGCCAGATTACGGCGTGGAAGCGAAGGATGTCCTTTCCGACGACCTGAACGGTTGCCGGCCAGAGTGACTCAAACTTTGCCTTAGCCTCGGCGGTATCTTCGCCGTAACCGATGGCGGTGATGTAGTTCAAAAGCGCGTCAAACCACACGTAGGTGATGTGGCTGTTATCCCAAGGAATGTCGATTCCCCAGTCGAACTTCTCTTTTGAACGCGAAATCGAGAGGTCGGTAAGGCCGCGGCGAACGAAAGAAACAACCTCGTTGCGAGCCGATTCAGGCTGAATGAACTTTGGGTTCGCTGCATAAAAATCGAGCAGTGGCTGCTCGAACTCGCTGAGCTTGAAGAAGTAGTTGGTCTCGGCTAGCTTTTCGACTGGCTTCGAGTGAATGGCACAAACCGGCTGGCCTGCAAACGCACCCTCGCCCGGCATTAGGTCGGCTTCGGTTTTGTATTCTTCGCAACCGACGCAGTAGTTGCCTTCGAACTCACCGCGATAGATGAAGCCGGTGTCGTAAAGCTTCTGCAAGAACTTCTGAACGTTCTTTTCGTGGCGAGGCTCGGTGGTGCGAATGAAGTCTTGGTTTTGAATGTCGATGGTTTCAAGCAGCGGCAACCATGCTTCTTCGACCAATTTGTCGGCCCAGGCCTGAGGTGAAACCTCGTTGGCCGATGCGGTGCGCAGAATCTTTTCACCGTGCTCGTCGGTGCCGGTGAGCAAGAAACTCTGCTCGCCGCGCTGACGGTGCCAGCGTGCCAAAACGTCGCAAGCTACCTCGGTGTAGGCGTGGCCGATGTGAGGAGCGTCGTTGACGTAGAAGATAGGGGTCGTGACATAGAACGACTGACCTTTGGTGTTTGGCATTCTTCTATCTTAAAGCTTTGCGCGCCTCAAGAACCGACTGGTAAAGCTCGCTTTTACTCGCGCCAGCCGCTCCGGCAATCTCGGCCACCGCCTGTTTTAGGCCGATTCCGTCTTCAATCAGCGCCAAAACCTGTGCCACTAGATCTTCACTCTTGGCTTCAATCACTTCAGCGCCGGCAATCACCAAGACCATTTCGCCCTTGGGTTCACCCTTGGCCCACTCGACCAGTTCGGGCAAGGTACCGCGCTGGGTGTGCTCAAACTTCTTGGTCAGTTCACGAGAAACGCTGGCTTGACGCTCGCTTCCTAGAACTTCGGCGGCGTCTTGCAAAGATTCGAGGATGCGGTGAGGCGACTCAAAGAACACCATGGTTCTCGACTCACGAGCCAAGGCCTCAAAGGCTTTCTTTCGGTCGCCGGTCTTGCGCGGTAAGAAACCTTCGAAGGTGAAACGGTCGGTTGGCAGGCCAGATACGGCGAGCGCCGAAAGCACCGCAGATGGCCCAGGAATGATCGTTACCGCGATCTCAGCCTTCACCGCTGCGCGCACCAACAAGAAACCCGGGTCGCTGACCGTTGGCATTCCGGCATCGCTCACCACTAACACGTCATCCTCGCCGGCGATTTCAAGAATCTGCTCGATGCGGTCGCTCTCGTTGTGCTCGTGAAGGCTAAACAGTCGCGCGTTCAGCTTGATGCCGAGCGCGTTGGCCAGTTTTAGCAGGCTGCGAGTGTCTTCGGCGGCGATAAATTTCGCCGAAACCAAGTGTTCGACAAGGCGCGGTGAGGCGTCGGAAAGGTTTCCGATGGGAGTCGCAGCAAGGATGAGCACGCTCTATTGTCTAGCATTAGGGCGTGATTGCATTACTTAATCGAATCTTGGCGAGCGAAAAGAGTCGCCGCCGATTGTCTTTGCTGTCACCTTGGATGATCATCGCCCTGGCCGCTTTTCTGCGACTTTGGAATCTGGGTTACCCAAATAAGTTGGTCTTCGACGAGACCTATTACGTCAAGGATGCTTGGACTCTCTGGAATACCGGTGCTGAGAAATCCTGGCCCCAGGATGCGAATGTGGCTTTCGAAGCCGGTCATGCGAACACATTTCTAAACGACCCAAGTTTTGTGGTGCATCCTCCCCTGGGCAAGTGGATCATCGGTGCTGGCATGTGGGCGTTTGGCCCAGACAACGCCTTCTCGTGGCGAATCAGTGTGGCCTTGCTAAGCATCGCTGCGGTCGGCTTGATCATGATGGTTGCAAAGATTCTGTTTCAAACGCAGATCTGGGCACTCACTGCCGGTTTCCTATTTGCGATTGACGGCCATGCAATCGTGCTCGGCCGCACCGGCCTGCTCGACAGCATTCTGATGTTTTTCGTGCTGCTGGCTTTCTACTTCTTGCTCAGGCACCTTCAAACCCGAAGTTTTGATGGGCCGACCTGGCGACAACCTTGGCTACTGGCCGTCGGTGCAACCCTTGGTGCAGCCACGGCCGTCAAGTGGTCTGGCCTCTATTTCTTGGCCGCGTTTGGGCTCTATGTTGTTTTCAGCCAGGCCCTAGATAATCGCAAACGCTCCGAAGCCAACGAGTGGATTGCGCCGAGTGTTTTGCAGGCGGCAATCAGTTTCGTCGTGATGGTTCCGATTGCAGTAGCGACTTACCTCGCAAGTTGGACGGGCTGGCTGGTCACCTCCGGTGGTTACGACCGTGATTCCGACCAGAATCCGCTGGTTGCCCTTTGGAAATATCATCAGGACGCTTACAACTTTCACGTCAACCTGCACACCCCGCACTCTTACGCATCAAATCCGCTGACCTGGTTGTTCGCAATCAGACCGACCAGCTTCTTCTACGAAGGCCTATCGGCCGGCCAGGATGGCTGCACCTCAAACACCGGCTGCTCGAGCGCAATTACCGCGCTGGGCAACCCTCTTATCTGGTGGCCAGCAGCAGCCGCGGTTTTCGCGCTCATTTATCTCTTCATCACCCGCAAGAGCCGGGTTGGTGGCCTCATTTTGTTGGGCATCGCCGCCGGCTATTTGCCTTGGCTTGCTTTCATGAACCGCACAGTTTTTCAGTTTTATGCGATTGCTTTCTTGCCTTGGATGATCCTTGCGTTGGTTTATGTGATTCGCATGTACCTACATACCCGCACGGCCGAAGAACTCCCCCGAGCAATCCGAATGGCAGGCGGTTACTTGGGGCTGGTTTTTGCGGTTAGCCTATTCTTCATACCAATCTGGATTGGCACTTGGACGCCATATTGGTATTGGCACTTGCACATGTGGCTTCCTAGTTGGATCTAATAAATGAGTAGTTACTCAGCGCTTTTCCGAGCCCCGGGTTTCCTTCGGGTAATCACGTCGCAGCTCTATGCCCGTTTCCCATTCGGCATGATGACGCTCGCATTCGTGATGCACATCCAACACGTTCACCATTCATACGCGGTCGCCGGCCTAGCCCTAGGTGCAGACACCATCGGTGCGGCGATATCTGGCCCAGTCTTGGGCCGCTTGCTAGGCAAATATGGAACCACTCGCGTGCTAATCACCACGGCAACAATCGGGGCCTTGGCGATCGCTGGCATTGGCCTACTGAACGCTCCCCCGGTTGCCATGATCGCGATGGCATTGGTGGTCGGGCTGACTTCGCCGCCGATTCAAACGGCAGCACGAACCATCTATCCGACTCTGGTCAAAAAGAAAGACTTGCCAGCCGTTTACTCACTCGACGCAACTTCACAAGAACTCATTTGGGTAATTGGCCCGGTGCTGGCAACCGTTCTAGCCGCCCAGGTCAACACCTCGTTCGTGGTCGTGCTGATGTCGGTGATTCAGGTCACCGGCGCAATTTGGTTCTGCTCTAACAAAGAAGTGAGCCAGATGGTTATTCCTAGCCCGAATCGCAAAATGGGCGGGGTGCTCACCAACAAGGTGGTGTTGACCACGGCGATCCTTGGCTTGCTGTTGATCGGCGGCTTCAGTGGCGTAGAGGTGGGAACCGTTGCCGTGGTGCCGAAGGCGCTTGCCGGGGTCGTGATTGGCGCACTGTCACTTGGCTCAATCGTGGGAGGCCTCGGGCTTGGTAACCGGGTTAAGTCGCGCTGGTCGCTTTCTTGGCTTTTGTCACTCATCCTGGTCGGCTACCTGTTGATCTGGCTCGCTCCGACTAACCCAATTTGGATCTCCATCTGCCTCTTCATCGCCGGTGTTGGCGTCGCACCTTCACTTGGAATTCTTGGTGCGGCAATCGCTTCGAACCTGAAGACCGGCGATGCGGCCGAGGCAAACGGCTGGGCAAGCACCGGGCAGCTGATGGGCTATTCGGCTGGAGCAGCGCTCTCCGGAATCGCGATCGATTCGGTTTCTAACACCTCTGCCTTTTTAGTTTCTATCGTCTTCGGTGTCGGCGCCATCCTGGTTGCCATCATGGCCGTTGAAATCATGTCACCCGCGAGAAAGCAGGACTAATGAACACCTATGCAGTGAACTACTTTTACGTGGCAGACGAAGAGACCATGAATGAGGTGCGCCCGATTCACCGCGCTTGGCTCACACAGCAGCTTGAAGCGGGGGTTCTTCTAGCGAGCGGCCCAATGGTTGATAACCCAGGTGCACTTTTAATCTTCAAAGCGGAATCAGTTGAAGCCTTGGCAGGTTTACTAGACCAGGATCCATTTGATCAGGCCGGTTGCATCGGCGAAAGAGTCATCAATCAGTGGAACCCAGTATTCGGACCTTGGAGCAAATAATGACATTCGATCCAAAGAACATGCCCCTAATTGAACTCAACAACGGGCAGCGAATTCCGCAGCTTGGCCTTGGTGTTTACCAGCTGGCTGCGGCATCGGCGGCGGATTTAGTCGCAGGAGCCATCGAGACAGGCTATCGCCGCATCGACACCGCCGCCCTGTATAACAACGAAGCCGAGGTCGGCGAAGGCATTCGTCAGAGCGGTGTTGCCCGCGATGAGATTTATGTCACCACCAAAATTTGGCACGATCGACACGGATACGATGAGTCACTCGTGGCAATCGACGAGAGCCTAGACAGACTCAACATCGAGTACGTGGACATGTTGCTGATTCACTGGCCAGCGCCCGCTCAAGACAAGTTCGTTGAGGCGTGGGCCGGGCTGCAGCGTGCCGTAGAACTTGGCAAGGTGCGTGGAATCGGTGTATCGAACTTCCACCCAATGCACCTCCACAAGCTACTGGCGGCGGGTGGCGCGGTGCCTGCCCTGAATCAGGTAGAACTTCACCCGGCCCTTCAGCAGCCAGAACTGCGCGCGTATAACAGCTCGCACGGTATTGCCACCGAGGCCTGGTCGCCACTGGCTCGAGGTCGATTCCATAATGAAGAACTGATTGTGAAAATTGCCCACAAGCACGGCAAGACTCCAACTCAGGTGATCATTCGTTGGCACATCGAACTCGGAAATCTTGTGATTCCAAAGACCGCTCACCGCGAGCGATTGCTTGAGAACATTTCAGTCTTTGACTTCAGTCTTGACGAGCACGACATGGCCGCGATTGCGACTCTGGATTCGGGCTACCGCACTGGTCCGAACCCAGAAGAGTTCAACTAAGCATGCGCGTACTAGTTTCTGGCGCGAGCGGCCTCGTCGGCACCGAGGTTATTCGCCAACTGCGCGACCAGGGGCACGAGGCACTCCGTTTGGTTAGACGCACAGCAACCGCACCCGACGAGGTCGAGTGGAATCCTTCAACCGGGTTCATCCAAGAGGGCATCATGGAAACGGTTGATGCCGTGGTCAACATGGCCGGCGCAACCACGGGCAAAATTCCTTGGACCTCAAAGTACAAAGAAGAAATTGTCAGCTCTCGAATCGATTCAACTCGCACCCTAGTGAATGCGATGAAGAACGCGAAGCACAAGCCAAAGGTACTTGTGAGCGGTTCGGCTTCGGGTTTCTATGGCGATTCGGGTGACAAACTGCTATCTGAGAACTCACCTAAAGGCACAGGTTTTCTAAGCGATCTCGCACACGCATGGGAGCAAGAGGCGCTCAAGGCGCCAACCGAGGTTCGAGTTGTGTTGGCGAGAACAACGATGGTGATGTCTCGCAAGCTCGGCGCCCTCGGACGCCTGCTGCCACTGATCAAACTCGGCGTTGGCGGACCACTAGGCTCTGGCAAGCAGTGGTGGGCTTGGATTTCACTCCCGGATGAAGCTGCCGCGATCATCCACTTGATCAATACGTCAGGTGCGAGTGGCGCTTATAACCTCACCGCACCCGAACCGGCGACCTGCGGGCAAATCGTAAAGGCACTTGCCAAAGACTTAAAGCGCCCGAGCCTCATAGCTGTTCCGACTTTCGCCTTGAAACTACTGATCGGCGAAGCTGCCGTTGAGCTCTTGCTGTGCAGCCAGAACATGACTGCAACGAGATTGCTCGAAACCGGTTTCAAGTTTGAGCACCCGACCCTCAAGCAGGCATCCGCCTGGGTGGTCGGCCGCTAATACCTCGTTAACGCAAAAGAAAAAACCCGCCACCATTTCGGTAGCGGGTTTTCTCTTATACGAGATTACTTAGCAGCAGGCTTCTTAGCTGCAGGCTTCTTTGCAGCAGTTGCCTTCGCAGCTGGCTTTGCAGCTGGCTTCTT
>ERZ650308.691-NODE-691-length-18161-cov-4.320943_pt1 | contig 18161 bp, 19 predicted proteins | sample MGYA00376244_ERZ650308 | MGnify/ENA primary metagenome ERZ650308 (study PRJEB26733, sample SAMN07839295) | wastewater metagenome | biome: small river; feature: stream; material: water | place: USA: North Carolina | collected 2016-04-26 ... | reverse complement strand
AATCTTTGGCCCCGTGCTTGTCGTTATTCCTTTTGAGGATGAAAACGACGCCATCAACATCGCGAACGATTCTCCCTTTGGCCTGGGTGGATCTATCTTCACCGAGGACCCAGATCACGGTGCTGAACTTGCTCGACGTATCGAGTCGGGTTCAGTGGGTATCAACTTCTATGGATCTAACCTGGCTGCACCCTTTGGTGGCTGGAAGGATTCCGGAATCGGCATGGAATACGGCCCCGAAGCTATCGGTGCCTACACCCGGATGAAGTCCATTCACCGCAAGCGCTAAGAACTAGCGCCAGTTGACCTCAAGAGGTTCCAGCTTTGCTGCGAATTTGCGCAGGTGACGTTCAAGAACGTCTTTGACCTTTTCTAAGGTTTCCTCATCGGGGGCTGAAGCTTCTAAGACAAGTGATTCTGTCTGGGGGAGGACGTGTCCTTCACCACCTCGAATCTGCAGCACCCATCCGGCTTCGGTTTCTGTGACCTCAATCTTGTGGGAGAGGTGTGACGCGAGCTGTTTGCCATAACGTGCAGGTCGCTCAATGGTGACTTCTGCACGCTGATGATGTGAGTAGCTCATTTTTTCATTATGCCGTGTACAGTTCGAAGCCTCCATCCTGCTGGTCTGGAGGCTTCGAAGTTTGTGGTGTCTAGTGTGTGGCGTCGATTTTGAGCAACATCTCAGTGAGCTCGTTGGGGGCAGTAACCATGGCCTCATGACAGGTCGCTAGCTCATAGGTTGGCCAGCCCTTTGCTGCTGCGCGCTCAGCAAAGCGGGTAAAGACGCGCATCCAATCAACACACTCGATATAGACACCGGGAACTGATTCTGACGCATCCGTCAGGACAATGTTCTCCCAGTAGGTGCCAAATGGTTGGGGAGTCAGTCGCGGGGTCAACCAGTCAATATCTGCCTGATCGGTCACGCCGAGCTTCTCTAGCGAGCGGGGAGGAATCATCCAACCGAAACCTGGACCTTTGACTGCTTCGCGATAGTGCGAGGCAGGAACGTCAGGAAGGATATCGATGGCTGCTTCGCCATTTTCCGGCAAGAAACCATCGAGGTGGACGCGCAGGCGCAGTCGTTCTGGACGTTGCTCTGCAACACCGCTGATAACCATTCCGGCATAACTGTGGCCAACGAGAACGACGTCGGTGAGGTCTTCTGCATCAAGCATGCGCACAATGTCTTCAACATGTGTGCTGAGATTCACAGAAGGGTTGATGAGGTGAGCCCGATCGCTCAGTCCCGTCAGCGAGGGGGTGAAGACTTCGTGGCCGGCTGCGCGCAGCTGGGGAGCAACGCGACCCCAACACCAGCCGCCATGCCACGCACCATGAACGAGGACGAAAGTGGTCATGAGGGGTTCTCCGTGTTCTCAAACAGGGCAAGAGCTGCTGCGGTGTTGGATGCAGGGACATGGTAGGTCTCTGAAATTCGGGTGATGTTGTTGTGCATGGCTCCACGCATCACAAGCCACATGATCAATTCAATGCCCTCAGACCCTGCTTCGCGAATATATTCCTCACGAGATATCTGGGTCAGGGCGAGAGGGTCAGTCTGAATCTTGTCGAGGAACATGTGATCAAAATCTTCATTGATCAAGCCGGCACGTTCACCGGAGAGCTGATGAGACATTCCCCCCGTGCCAAACACAGCAACCTTGAGGTCTTGTGGATAGGACTCGATGGCACGACCAATGGCTTGACCCAATGAGTAGCAGCGCTTGGCCGTGGGCTGGGGATATTGCAGCACGTTTACTAACACGGGAATGACGGGACAGGGCCACGCATCTCCTGGTTCAGGTGTGTACACCGACAGGGGAACTGTCAGGCCATGATCTACCTGGAGTTGGTTAGCCACCGTGATATCGAATTCTTCATCAATCAAGCTCTCCACCAGGTGAGTGGCGAGATCTGGATGGCCTAATACGGGGGGAACGGGACGTGGTCCCCACCCTTCGTCGGCAACAGGGAAGTGTGAAGCAGTCCCGATGGCAAACGTGGGCATGAGATCGAGGTCGATTGCATTGGCGTGATCGTTGTAGACCACGAGAACCACATCAGGCGTGTGTTCTGCCATCCAGTCACGAGCAGGTTGGTAGCCATCAAATAGTGGGCTCCAGTAGTCATCGTGGGTTTTGTCGTTGTCCATGGCTGCGCCGATGGAAGGAACGTGACTAGTTGCCAGCCCCCAGATAATCTCAGCCAAAGTGACGACCTCCTGCTTTGAGCTCTGCAATGAACTCTTCGGTGCTCATACCGGTGAAAATACCTCCGAGATATTGCACGGATTTTTTATCGACCTGAGCAAGCTTGAAGATATAAAAAATAGATCCACCGAGGTCTAACATCTTGATCCAGTCGCGCTCCAAGATGGCTGTTCGCTGCTCTGGAGTGAGGTCAAACTGATCACAATATGCTGCCTCATCCTCAAGAAAGAGCTGGCGGTTTTCTGCGGAGGTAAAGGTGGAACACAGCTTGTTCAGTGCGTATCCTCGGCGATTATCTTCAATGCCAAAGACATACGTTCCCTCAACTTCAGGCTTGGATGACATTACATCTCCTGCGGGTGCGTAGCGAGAGGTTCAACATCCACATCCATCCAGGGGAACATTGGCAAGGATGCCAATGCTTCATGGAGGGCGGTTGCGTCAGAGGTTTCCCATAAGCCAACCACGGCTCTACGGCCGGGTACCCGCCACAAACGCTTGAGTACACCCTGTTCACGGAGTTCCATGGCTCGAGCTCGTTCTATGACGCGCAGTCGTTCGCGTTCGTCCGGGGTCATCGATTCGGGTTGATTGATCTCAAATCTGACAAGGAATTCCATAGTGTGCCTCCAATGCTGAATCTATTACCCGAAAAGGGCTGCTGCCTCGTAGTAGCGATATTCGGGGACGGACTTTTGTTGCTGCGTAGCTGAAGACAAACTCACGGTTTCGATCTCAGTGCCTTTGAGAACAACGGTGGAGCCCCACTGTTCATCGTGTGCGGCATCCACAGCAGCGATGCCCAACCGTGTGGCCAGTACCCGGTCATAAGCACTAGGGACCCCGCCACGTTGGACATGGCCGAGGGAGACTGCCCTAGTTTCAATGCCAGTCAATGCTTCAATCTGGGGAGCAAGAATATCTGCAATGCCACCCAGAAGTGGTCTATTGAATGGGTCAAGACCCTTGTGGGAATGAGCTTCACTCATTTCTTCGAGGGTGAAACCTTCTGAGACAACAAAGACAGGAGCATTGCCACGGTCTCGAACCTCGATAGCCCATTCTGCAATCTGTCCCAGACTGACAGGGTGCTCGGGGATGAGAATGGCGTTTGCACCAGCTGCCATACCGGCGTGGAGGGCGATCCATCCTGCATGGCGACCCATCACCTCCACGATGATGCAGCGGTCATGAGATTCCGCTGTTGTGCGGATGCGATCAAGAGCGTCTGTGGCAATTTCAACGGCAGTGGTAAAGCCAAAAGAGTAGTCAGTTTCTTGGATGTCGTTATCTATGGTCTTAGGGACACCGACAATGTTGATTCCCTCTTCTGACAACCGACGTGCCGCAGTGAGAGTTCCTTCACCGCCAATAGCAATGATGGCGTCGATGCCATGTTTGTTCAGTAACCGCTTGATATTCTCAGGTCCGCCAAATGGACCCTCATAAGGGTTTGTTCGAGATGAACCCAAGATGGTTCCACCCTGGTTCGCTAGGAAACGAACTTCATTTTCGCCCAAATGTATAAAGTTGCCTTCAACAACTCCACGCCAACCATGCTTAAAGCCAACGAAGTCGAAACCATAAGCTTCGGTGCCTTTGAGGACGATGCCACGAATAACGGCATTCAATCCGGGGCAGTCGCCCCCGGAAGTAAGAATTCCGATCTTCATAGCTGTCTCGTATCTGTCATCGTGTGTGTTGTCGTTATGTGTGGAGGGAAAGAGAAGTATTTGGGTAACGGGATTACTGCAATTGGGCACCCAAGCGAATAAGTTCAATAGCTTCTGAAGCAAGGGAAACGCCAGAGGTGTAGGGCTCCCGCCAAATGGCGAGGGAGTCACTGACAAAGCCAGGAAGAATTGACCTACTAAAAGCTTCAACTCCTATAGGCCCTGTGTAGCCGGCATTGAGTGCGTGCGCTACAACGGCGACCGTATCCACTGCTCCGCTGAGGAGTTTTCCGCGACCAGATTGACCCAATTCGAGATATCCCAAGCGAGGAAGTGCATGTGTGATGGCGTTAAACATGTCAGATTCTTCTATCGACATATGGAAAGTATCGAGGTGAATCTTGAGGTGTTCAGATTCGCTCAATTCAGCAAAGTCCATCGCCTGAGTTGCGGTGTTGATCAGTGACGTCTCATAGCGGTTTAAGACTTCGAACGTCATGGTTACACCCAGCTCGTGGGCGTACTCGGCGGCTTTACCAACCTCGCGGGCAGCACGAGCAAAGTAGCCAGAGGGTGCAGGTTTCTCTGGTTTCCCAAAGACGCCGTAGGGAACACCGTTCATCTGGGTTCCGCCCAAAGCAACCGTCAGGTCAATCGTTGCTTTCATTGCAGCTAGTCCGGCAGCTCTGACCTCTGCATCTTCAGAACCTACGGAAGTCTCTGGAGATTGGCCGCCAAAAATAGTGATGGGAGAAAGACCGCGTTCGGCAAAGAGTTTCTTGAGTGCAGGTGCATCAGGAGTTGCAGGATCCATCGGGGAGAGCACTACGTGGCTATACCCAAGGTCCTTGAGGGTATCCAGCGAGCTGGGGAGAGCCTCGACAGAAGTATCACCAGTGAGGACATTGATGAGACATGCCAAGGGTAATTGGTCAGCTGTTGCTTCGTGTGAAGTCATGAGGCTCTCCTAGCTGCTGTTAGAACGTGGGGAGATCGAAGCGCTGCTTGAATGCTGAGTAGCCATCATCAACGTGAACGACAGTTCCATTGATCGCGTTGGCTTCGTCAGAGGCAAGGAATGCAACGGTATCCGCAATTTCTTCAGGCAATGTGAGCTTGTTGCGCATTTGTTCTGAAGCAAAAAGCGTCTTCAGTTCATCGCTGAACTGATTGATGATGGGGGTTCCCACGCGACCAGGTGTGATGGCAACGGCACGAACGCCATATTCGGCAAGTTCGTAGGCGGCAGAGCGTGTAAATGAAATGACAGCAGCCTTTGCAGCACTGTATGAGAAAGCGAGTTCTGCAGCTTGCTCACCGTAGATCGACGATGTGCTGATAATGACACCACCAGTGCCCTGGTCGCGGAACTGTCGTCCTGCAGCAAGGATGCCGTAGTACACGCCATCTTGATCCACACGGATCATAGGCATGTAGTCAACCTCAGGATCGTGATCGAGGAGAGGTTTTCCACCCGCAATACCCGCGTTGTTGAAGATGATGTCCAGTTTGCCGAAAGTCTTGACGGCCAGCGCGACGACTGCTTCTACTTCAGAGTAGATAGAAACATTAACCTGACCAGCTGCGGTCGCGCCGGGGAAGCCCAGGGCGTCGATTTCAGCAACAGCTGCCTCTGCCTGAGCGAGGTTGATGTCAGCGATGAGAACTTTTGCGCCTTCGCGCACAAACTTTTTGACGGTTGCGAGACCGATTCCGCTAGCTCCACCAGTAATAATGGCGACTTTGCCTTCTAAACGCATGAGATTAACTTTCTAAGAGATATGCCGGGGGAGGAAGTGCAGTGGGGGCGGGGGACTGTCCCGCCCCCACTGCTAATGGATGAGCTTTACAGCTTGTCCGATGGGGTGATCTTTGCTGCGTTCACCTTGTTGACCAGGGTGGTACCCACGGTCTCAAAGTTGGTTGCAGGCAGAGAGCCATCCTTCTGGTAGGTCACGATGTAGCCGATGACGGTGTCCAGAATTGCAGGCCAAGGCTGCTCAATCGTTGCGAGGAAGTTTCCACCTGCAGTGATTTCAGCAATTGCCTCGCTGGTTGCGTCAACACCGGTTACCTTGGCGGAAGAACCAGCCTCGGCAAGACCCTTTGAAGCACCAAGAGCGGCGTCATCCCAACCGACCCAGACAGCGTCGAGGCCGTTAGGGTTAGCTGCAAGGTAGTCAGCTACGAGAGCAAGAGCCTCGGTGCGACCAGTTGCAGGGGACTGTACCTTCTGGATTTCTCCACCAGCAATGTTTGCGCCAGCAGCCTTGAATGCTTCTTCAGCAAGGCCAGCACGCATACGGATACCTGGGTGAGGATCGTGGCCGATGACCATGACGTTCTTACCCTTGAGGCCGCCGAGCTCGGTTGACAGTGCCTCAACGGTGCTGTCAACGATGCCCTGCTGGTCAGTGGTGACGTTCGAAACGAAAGCGTCAGAAGGCTCGGTGCCGCTGTCCATAGCGAAGATAGGGATGCCTGCATCCTTAGCTGCGGAAACGATCGAACCAATCGATGCGTAGTCGGTGTAACCGTCGAAGATGACGTCAGCACCCTGACCGATTGCGCTTTCAACTGCGGGGTTCATCTTCTGGAAGTCGAAGTCACCCTGAATCATGGTGAGATCCCAGCCGAGCTCCTTAGCCTTGGCAGTAACTGCCTTGACCCACCAAGCACCAACAGGTGTCTGGTTACCCGAGGTGAATGCAATGACCTTGAAAGGCTTGTCAGCCTCTCCACCGCCGGAAGCGGCACAGCCGGTCAGCGACAGTGCAACAACTGCTGCAGCTGCTACCAACAACTTGAATTTGTTTCGCATCTCATTACTCCTTTGTTGTGATTGCGATTGTTACTTGGATTTCCGAACGAAATGACTTTCGTCCAGCTTCTTGCGAGAGTTAGCTTGCGCTATCTCTCACGAGTCTTGAGGCCCGACAGCGTCACTGCCAGGATGATGATGATTCCGGTGACAACCTGCTGGATGTAAGCGTTCACACCCAGAATGTTGAGACCGTTACTCATCACGCCGATGATGCCTACGCCGATCATGGTTCCACCGAGGTTGGCCATGCCCGACTTGATCACCGTCATGCCGAGGAATACCGCGGCGACGGAGAACATCATGTTGTCGCTACCTTGCACGGCGCTTGCGCTTCCGAGACGAGCAGCGAGCAGGATTCCACCAATTGCTGACACCAAGCCGGCAACAGTGAAGGCGAGGAGACGTGCTCGTCGTACGTTCACACCGGACAGGCGAGAGACTTCAACATTTCCACCGATCGCGTGCCAGCTACGACCAATGGTCGTGAACTTGAGAACCGCCCAAATGATGACGGAGATCACGATTGCGAAGTAAACGGGGATAGGTATGTTGAGGAACTTGCCTTGACCAAGCTCGTTGAACTCAGCTGGGAAGTTGAACAGTGTTGTTCCCTCTGTGACCAAGAACGCCAAACCTACAACTGAGGTCATGGTGGCAAGTGTTGCAACGAAAGCTGTCAGATTGAGGTACGCAATAAGTACACCGTTGATCACACCGACGGCGAGACCTACAAGCAGAGCAACAGCTATGGCTTGCCAGATGGGAGCTCCGCCAATCATCTGGGCGCCGGCAACTGCTCCAGCGAGGCTGGATGTGGCGCCAACAGACAGGTCGAAGTCACCTACGACCATGACCACCGTCTGTGCGCCCGCAATGATGGCCAAGATGGATACCTGGTACAAGATGTTCTTGACGTTGACGAACGTGAGGAAGATATCGGGTCGCATTGCAAAGAAGAAAATAATCAGCAAGAGCAGTGCGACTACTGTTCCGCCCTGAAGCAGCATTCTGCCGATTGCCTGCCCTGCTCGCGCAGGTGCGTTAGTGGTTGTCATCTCAGTTTGCCTTTCCGTAGCAGTAAGTGAGGAGAAGTTCGTCGTCGGCAACTGCTGCCTCGACTTCTCCCGAAATTTGTCCCTCGTGCATGATGATGATGCGGTCGCTCATGCCGATAAGTTCTGGAAGTTCGGAGCTCACGGCAATCACCGTGGTGCCTCCTGCAGCTAACTCGCGAATGAGGCGATAGATTTCCGCTTTGGTGCCCACGTCGATGCCTCGGGTGGGCTCATCCATGAGGAGAACCTTCGGCTTACGTGCCAGCATCTTTGCCAACACCACCTTCTGCTGGTTACCACCAGAGAGCTCACCCACGTTTTGGTGAGGGCCGCGGGCTTTGATCTGGAGATCGAGCATTCCACGCTTAGTGATGGTGGAAATCTTGCCCCCTGATACAAATCCCAAAGTGCTCACTGAAGGAATATTGGCCAACGCGATGTTGTCCTGAATGCTCGCACTCAAAATGACCCCTTGGCTCCGACGCTCTTCGGGAACGAGTGCGATGCCTGCGTCAAGAGCTTTTCCAACCCCTGGAGAACTGGGGAGTGAGATATCGCCAACGGTTACCGTTCCCGAGGAATGCTTTTGAGCTCCAGAAAGAATTCGAAGTAGTTCGCTTCGTCCCGAGCCAGCGAGACCGCCAATACCGAGGACTTCTCCCTTGTGGGCGGTGAAACTGACATCTTTGACTCGACGTCCGTTGATTCCTTCAACCGTGAGGGCAACTTCTGAAGTTGCGGTTCCCCGGTCTGGGTAGAGCTGGCCGGCGGCACGTCCCACCATGTTTGAAATAACTTCGTCGATATTAGAGTCGGCGACGTTCTTGGTGATGATGGTTTCACCATTGCGCATAATCGTGAGGCGATCACAGAGTTCAAACACTTCTTCAAGGCGGTGGGAAACATAAATAATGGCCACACCCTGGTCGCGAAGCTTGCGCAGAACCGCAAAAAGGTCCTTGATTTCCGTGTCTGTCAACGATGCTGTTGGCTCATCCAAGATGAGGACTCGCGCGTCAGTTGCCAGCGCACGAGCAAATGCCACCATCGTTTGCTGAACAGGTGAGAGGTCCCCAGCAAGTTTGCCCAGAGGAATCTTCTGATTGAGTCGATCCAGCTGTTCTTGTGCACGCTTTCGCAGCTGGGCCCAGCGAACGATGCCGCCCTTGCTGGGTGTTTGCTCACCTAACATGATGTTTTCAGCAACACTAATTGAGGGGATGATGGAGAGCTCCTGATAGAGAGCCACAATTCCAGCACGGTTAGCTACGCGAACATTGGCAAACTCCACGGCCTGGCCGTTTCGGAGAATTTCGCCTGAATCAGGTGTGTAGATTCCGGTGATGACTTTTACAAGTGTGGACTTACCCGCACCATTTTCGCCAAGCAGAGCGTGTATTTCACCAGTCTTGACCGAAAGCTTCACACCACTGAGGGCGTGGACACCATCAAAGTGCTTGTAGATGTCTTTTGCTTCTAGGGCAAGAGGGGCTTCAGTGAGTGCGGTAGTAGCCGTCGCATTCATGAGTTACTTCCTTTGTCATCGAGGTCGTTACAGCGGATGACAACCTTGGGGTATTTACCGCTGATGTGAACCTCAAACGCTTCTGCAGCGTTCTCAAGGTCAATCACCGACTGGGTGAGTTCATCGAGATTAAGGTGAGGAAGTATTTGAAGTGCACGGGGGAATGTGTAGGGGGAGATGAACACTCCAGTGAGAGTCAGCTCCTTGAGATAAAGGTAGTCCGACAAGTTGAGAGGCATCTCAAAGTCGTGTGGGTACATTGCGCCATAAATAACAGTTGCGCCTTTGGCCGCAATGTCGAGTAGGCCCTTCACGGCTCGGGGAGACCCAGATGCATCGATCACGATGTCATATCCGCGACCATCAGTGATTTCGTCAGCTCGTTCGCCTTGGTTCTCGGCAATGGGGTCAATCACATAATCTGCACCATGGCGAAGTGCCATTTCGCGGCGCTCGGCGATGGGCTCAATAAGTGTGAGCGAGGTTGCCCCGTTCATTTTCATCATCTGTAGAGCAAGCTGGCCGATAGGACCACCACCGCAGATCGCGACGCGGTCACCAACACGGATGTTGGTCTTGTCTGCGATGCGCACAGCAACTGAAGTGGGTTCGAGCAGGCAGCCCTTGAGCAAGCTGACATTCTCGGGCAACTTGTAGACCTGGGATTCGTGCCACGTCACTGTCTCTGCCATGCCAGGACGGTTGTAGTCCTGGATGAATTCGCAAAACTGCTGCTTTCCATCGCGGCAGGGACCACACGTTCCACAGAATCGAAGGAAGTTTCCGGCGACGCGGTCTCCCACCTTGAGGCCTGTGCGGGTTGCGCGCTCGCCGAGTGCTTCAATCACTCCGGAAATCTCGTGTCCCAGACCAATAGGAACATCGGTGCCGAAGAAACCTTCAGCTAGATGGGGGTCTGAGCCACAGATAGCAGCGTATGCCACCCGAACGCGCACATCCTCGGGGCCGAGGGGCTGTTCGGGGAAATCGACAACCCCAATGACTCCACGAGTGTCCTCGTTGGGGTCTCGTAGGCTACCGATCTTGGTGACCGCTACTGTCTTCATCAAAATTCTCCGTTGAATGTGATTAATCGTGTGTTTCTGAGCTACTTAGCTGCTAGAGCTCGCATCACAGCGCTGATGGTGGAAGTCAAGCCGTAGCCGTACTTATCGCGAAGCTCTTCATCCCCGCCAAAGCCTGCGTAAACCTGAGGAATACCTAGGCGCTCAAAAGCGGTGAGGTGAATGTTGCGATCTGCCAAGACATCAGCAACACGTGAAGCCAAGCCACCATATGCCAAGTGGTCCTCCAGGACGACAAAGCGGCCACCGGTTTCCTTGGCACAGCGCTCAATGAGATCTGCATCAATGGGCTTGAGGGTGAACATGTCAATGACGCGGATGGAGTGTCCCAATGCACCCAGGGTTTCCGCTGCTTCAAGAGCCTGAGCAACGGTGGTGCCGTGGGTGAAGATGGTTGCGTCATAACCGTCGCGAGCAACGATGCCCTTACCAATTTGAATATCGTGTTGGCCAGGTTCGTAGAGAACCATGTCAGACTTTCCGACACCAAGACGGATATAGATAGGGCCAGACATCTTCATGGACTGGCGCAGAATGTCACCAGCCATGAGAGGGTCGGCAATAGATGTCACTGTCATGTTGGTGAGCGCGCACATCAGGGCGAGGTCCTCAACTGCATAGTGAGTAGATCCACCGTTACCAACCAAACCACCGTGAGTGCCAATGATCTTGACGGGGAGGTTGGGGTAACAGACGTCGGAGCGAATTTGCTCCAATGCACGCATACTCAAGAAGGGCAACATTCCCGATACAACGGGGATGTTTCCTTCGTATGCCAGACCTGCAGCAACACCAATGCTGACTTGCTCCGCGATACCGACATCGAGGAAACGGTCTGGGTAGAGGGCTCGGAATTCACCGAGGGTCGCTCCAATTTCAGGGGTGATTGTCCAAAGGTTGTCATATTCCCCGCCAAGCTCAGCAAGGGTGGAACCAATAACAGAGCGGGCAGAAAGCCATTCGCCGAATGTAAATGTAACGGGCATTATGCCGACACCACCTTACGTGTGGACTCGAGAGCGGCCATCGCTCGTTCTAGATCTGCGGCACCAAGCGAACCCGCGTGCCAAGCAATGTTGCGTTCCATGAAATCAACACCCTTGCCTTTGACTGTTTCGCAAATAACGACGGTGGGGCGGGTGCTGTCGTATGAGGGCAAGTTGTCAATGATGCTGACGAGGTCCTTCATGTTGTGACCGTCAACAGAAACTGTGTTCCATCCGAAAGAGGCCCACTTTCCGAGATAAGGCTCGAGCACTACTCGGTCTTCGGTGAATCCGGTCATGAGCTGGTGATTGCGGTCAACGAATGCGATGAGGTTTCCCAGCTCACTGCTGCGTGCAGCCATTGCGGCTTCCCAGATTGACCCTTCACCTGTTTCGCCATCGCCAAGGACGCAGAAGACGCGGTGCGTCTCACCCTTCTGGCGGGCACTCTTTGCCATGCCGACTGCAATAGGAAGACCGTGTCCGAGTGAACCGGTAGATGCTTCGACGCCACGAAGCTGAACCTTGCAGGGGTGCATGCCGTAGGCACTTCCTAGCTGGCCGTATGTTGCAACAATCTCGTCGAAGTCAAAGAACCCACGCATTGCCATGCTGATGTACATGCAGACCGCTGCGTGGCCCTTGCTCAGAACAAAGCGATCACGATTGGGGTTTGCGATATCACTGGGGTCAATGTTGAGGCCGTAGTGGTACAGGGCGGTGAGGATATCTGCGAGGGAGAGGTCTCCACCAATGTGAACTGCACCCTCATAAGTGCCACACAAGTAAAGAAGCTTTTCACGCAGCTCATATGCCAAGTCTTCAAGCTCAGCGACCGTGTGTTTTGGTTCGCTGCTGAGTGAAATTGATGTACTCATCAGGTGCCTCCTCGTTGATGACCCTGGTTAGTGACCTCTGCGACGAGGTCAAAGTTTTGTTGAATCAGACCGGTTGAACCGGGCCGATGTGATTACGGTAACACTTTCCTGTTTACACATAAACAAGATTTTCAAGAACGTTATCATTTCGTTGTTTACTTGTAAACATAAAGTTATGAAAACTTGTTTACAAGTAAACCGGTTTTACTTTAGGCTGTCACAACAGATGCAAACTACGACAGTTGGCACACAAGATTCAGAACACAGAGAGGTGCTTTGATAATGGGCGATAAGGACATCATCCGCACGGGGTTGTTCATCGGCGGCGCATCACGCGACACCGTGGAACACCTAGAAATTGCTGACCCGGCCAAAAAGGGTGAAGTTGTTGGATACGCAGCAGCGGCAACAAAGCAAAACGTTGACTACGCAATCTCCGTAGCAAAGAACGCATTTCCTGCATGGTCATCAATGTCCGCTGTAGAGCGTGCCGATCTCATGTCGGAAGCTATCCAAGGAATTGCAGAAGCTCGTGATGACGATGCAGCAGTACTTTCTCGTGAAAACGGCAAGGTCCGTTTTGAGGGCTGGGTTGACTCGCTCGTATTCGAAATCCGCTGGAACCTAGCACTGATGATTGCTGATCAGGTTGACACCGGAAAGACTCTTCCCGTTGCTCCAGGTATTCCTGTTTCGACTGAAGTTCAGCACCAGCCACTGGGTGTTGTGACCATCATCGTTCCGTTCAACTGGCCCATCGCGATTCTTGGTGCCGCACTTCCCCACGCATTGCTGGCGGGAAACACCGTCATTGTGAAGCCACCACTCACTGCACCACTTGCGACCACTCGAGTGATCGAGCGCATTGCAGCTAAGTTGCCTGCAGGTGTTCTCAACGTAATCACCGGCAAGGACGAGGACATGGCTGCGCTCATTGAGAGCGAAGACATCGCCAAGGTTTGCTTCACCGGTAGCGTGGGCGGCGGAAAGCGCATCATGTCGATGGCTTCTAAGGCACTCACTCGTGTCACCTTGGAGCTAGGTGGAAACGATGCGGCTATCTTCTTGGAAGATGCCATCATCGATGACACTCACCTCGATCGTCTCTACGGTGCCATCTTCGACACCACGGGCCAGATTTGCATGAACGCTAAGCGAATCTATGTTCACGAGTCTCGTATGGATGAAGTTGTTGATGGTCTGACTGCTCGTCTTGAGAAGGTCAAGCTTGGTTACGGTCTTGATGCTGACACCACAATGGGTCCACTTCACGCACCTAGCCAAAAGGCATTTGTGGAGAAGCTCATTCGTGAAGCAAAGGATGCTGGAGCAGACGTTCGCGAGTTCGGTGAACTGCCCACAGGCGAGCTTGCTTCTGGAAACTTCGTTCGACCTGCACTTGTTGTCAACCCAGACCCTTCTTTGGGTGTTGTGGTTGAAGAACAGTTCGGTCCCGTCATCCCACTCATTCCTTTCAGTACTGAAGCAGAGGCAATTGCCGCTGCGAATGATACCTGGGCTGGTTTGGCTGGTTCGGTCTGGACTGCTGATCCTGTTGCTGCGAACCGTGTTGGTTCCAAGCTCCAGTGTGGTTACGTCTGGATCAATGACCACGGCGCAACCCGTCTTGACCTTCGTGCGCCTTTCGGTGGCATGAAGAATTCGGGCTTTGGCCGCGAACAAGGCATCGAAGGTATCCGTGCTTTCCAGGACACCCGTGCAATTGCAACCATCGATGCAGAAGCGCTAGCAGCTCAAGCTCACTAGCGTTTCACTCAACGGCGGCCAACGAATCCACTGTTAAACTTTGGGTTCGTTGGCCAAAGTTGATTAATATCTACCAACAACCGAATTCAAGCGGGGAAAAATGGCGGCAACAAAAAGAACTGTAGAGGCAATCATGGTTGCCTCTGGTTCGAGCGTGCCTCATATTGGCAAGCAAGAAATATTGACAGAGCCATTACCGCTGCTTATTGATAGTGACGAGTTCACTCCTCGACTGCTTGCACTTCTCTCAAATGCACTTGTCTGGCGAGAATCTATGTTGCTTCGCCAAGAGTTCAATCTGGGAACTAATGACTGGCGCGTCATCTCTGCGTTGGCCAATACCCCGGGCAGTAGTGCTACCGATGTGTCAGAGTTCTTGGCCATGAATAAAGCGGTGGTCTCGAAGGCCGTCAATACGTTGATTGATCGCCGGTTGATTGCTGCCAGTGATGGTCCTCGTGGTTCACGCCATCTGTATCTCACCCCTGAGGGTGCTGAAATGCACGACAAGATGATGCCGATCTCCCTGTCGGGTGAAGACATCATCCTGAGTCGACTGAGTGACCGTGAACAAGCTCAGCTGCGCAAACTTCTGACCAAGATGATGTTAGAAATCCCAGATCTCTCACCCACCTCAGTCGAGATTTCACCTCTAGAGGATTAGTTCCCTTTAGGTGGTGATGATCTCCACCACCGCAGGACCTGACGCATCTGCAGCTAGACCAGTCTCTGAAGTCACTATTCGTGAAACGCAGCAGGAAATCTTCTCATTCTCTTCCTTTTGGCGTTCGCTATAGAACACATCGCGGTGATCGACACGGCCATCAAGTCGTGAGACGCGGACTTCGCATAAGCCACACTCACCCTTGCGGCAGTCAGCGAGCATGTCCACACCCGCGGCCTCGAGTGCTTCGAGCATGGAATGTTGCTTGTCTACGAGAACTTCAACGTTCTGTGCAGGAATGCGCACAATGAATTCTTCAGGATCAAACCAGCCACTTGCTCCAAAGGTTTCATAGCGAAGGTTTGTGTTTTCTAGCTCACTTTCGAACCACGCGCGACGGACAGCGTCCATCAAACGGATTGGCCCGCAGATATATAACTCCGTGTTGTCATCCAAGGAGGCGATGAGCTCTGGAATCTGAATGAAGTTCTTATCTTCGTCGAAGTACAACTGGAGATTATCGCCATGGATTTCCTGAAGTTCTTCGCGGAAAGCCATCGCTTCTCTGCTTCGGGATGCGTACAAAAGGGTGTAGTTCGCACCAATGCGCTTGAGTACAGCAGCCATAGCCATAATCGCTGTGACACCGATGCCCCCGGCAATAAGTACGTATCGTTCTGCACCCACACGAAGAGGGAAGTTCTGCAGCGGTTGGGTTATGTCGAGCTGGTCTCCCACGTTGAGCTCGTGCACAGCGATAGAACCGCCACGAGAGTTGGGGACCAAGAAGACTCCCAATGTGATGTCGCGAAGGTCCTCGCTTTGTGACACCACTGAGTAGGAGCGACGAACCATTTCGCCGTTGGCCTTCACCATGAGGTCGATATGTGACCCAGGATCAGCTTTGGCGGGATTGGATTGGCGAATGACAATCTTCTTGATGTCGTTGGCTGCCTGCGTAATCTCGATAATTTCGCCTTGTTGCCAGACCTCGATATTTGTTGCTGCCATCGTTACTCAGCCCAACCAGCTTCAGGCTTAGTGCCCAGACGACCTTCAGCCATGAGTTGACGCTCAAGCAAGCGGCGAACCCACATACCTCCAGCATCGATGTTGATGTTGTAGAACTCGTAGTCGGGGTTTGCGTCAATAGCTCGCTGTTGCGCGCGAAGCATGACCTCGTCTTCACCGAACACTCCATGCACTCCTTCGCGCATCTGTGTGGTGATGGTTTGGCTATCGAGGCGGTAATTGCGCTGGATTGACCAGAAGTAGTGACTGGTTTTGGCGGTTTCGGGGGTGATGGTGTTCATCACGAACGCGTTGACTCCCTGACTGCGGTCACCTTCAGGTGCACCCGTATCAGCCTTTGCAACACCAACGTCGATGCAAATAGTTCCCGGAGCTTCAAAGTGGATGATTTGCCAGCGGTCAACCTTGCCTTCGTAGCCTGGGAAGACGTCGTGCAGGTTCTTCTTCCAGAATGGGGGCGGGTAGATGCCTCTCATCCAGCGGGTGACCGTCACTGATTTCTCATCGTGGGTGGTGGTGAAGTCTGATTCACTGAGCTCTGCCTGCCCGATGCTGGAACCGTGTACGAATTCTTCGTGGGTGAGATCCATCAAGTTGTCGACGATGAGCTGGTAGTTGCAATCGGCATGAATAGTGCGCCCATCACCGGTCCATTCGGGGTGATCCATCTGGAACATGTTGGGAATAGTGTCGGGATCTGCCAGTGTGGGGTCGCCTAGCCACACCCAGACGTAACGGTGACGTTGAACTGTGGGGAATGAGGGAACGGTTGCGCTGGGGTTCACCGTTTCTTGTGCAGGCATGGAGATACAGCGTCCTGCGGCGTTGTAGACAATGCCGTGATAGGGGCATTGAATGCCGTCTTTTCCAACAGTCTTTCCCATTGAGAGGGGTGCGAGGCGGTGCCAGCAGGCATCTGCCAGTGCAACGGGTTTGCCTTCTTCGGTGCGGTACAGCGCGAGTGGGCGATCAGCAATCGTGCGAGACATTGGCTTGCGAGTGACCTCGTAATCCCATGCGGCCACGTACCACGCGTTGAGTGGGTAGTTCGTAATCTTGGTCGTTGTTGTGCTGCCTAAGTTCTGAGCAACCATCATGTCTCCTCGTTGAAACTAACTATCATGATAGATAGTGTTAAAGACACAATACATATGTCTATAGTTAGTTACAACATTTCTGGCAAAGGAGTTTGATGTGAGCCTTCGTTACGCTCTCCTTGCCGTTCTCACCGTTGAACCCATGACGGGGTATGACTTATCCAAGCTTTTTCAGCAATCAGTTGCACACGTCTGGAATGCTCCTGACTCACAGATATATCCGGAACTTCGCAAGATGGAGGCGGAAGGCCTGCTCGAAGGAAGTGATGTTCCGTGGGGTCCTCGGGGGCGTAAACGTCAATACGCCATCTCAGATTCGGGACGTGAAGCGTTTCGTGCCTGGATGAATGAGCCCATTGCCTACTTCTTGGAACGAGACACTGCTCACCTTAAGGCGGCATACCTTGAGTGGGCAGAACCCGACGCTGCCCGGGATATTCTTGCCGGCCATAAAGAACACTTCACTGCGCTACTGCAGGACTGGACATCTCGACTTATCGAAATCAACACCTTGACTAATCCACTTCTGGTCAAGCGTTTAGAGATTTCATCCCCTCGGGATCATCAAAGAGTGGTCGCTTTCAAGCGATACACCTATGAGGGTCTCATCGCACGAGCAGAGCAGGAAATTCTCTGGGCTGATCGTGGACTTGAACTTCTGGACTCACTCGAAACTGAGTGAGGCAGGACCTGCTGAAAATACATAACCGAACCATCGGTTATGAAGAACCTCACTTCAATAACAATTGCTAATCAACGAGGAGTAGTAATGACCTTTTTAGACCCCGCAACGTGGGCAGGAAAAATCTTTAATGGTGACTGGGTTGCAGCAGGTGGCGGGAACCTTGACGTGTTTGAACCTGCAACCGGTCAAGTCCTCACCACTGTAGGCCTTGCATCTGTGCAAGATGCCCACAAAGCAGCCAAGAATGCAGCTCAGGCCCAGATTGCCTGGGCGGCTACCAAGCCCGAAGAGCGAGCTGCAATATTGCGTAAGGCTGGAGACCTCTGGCATGAACACGAGGCAGAAATTGGTCAGTGGATCATGCGCGAAACAGGGGCAATTCCTCCTAAGGCTGGTCTTGAAACTCATATGGCACAGGGCATCTGCTACGAAGCGGCAGCACTTCCCTCACACACCATGGGCTCAGTGCACCCATCCAACAACGACCACTGGAGCATTTCCCGTCGCCGTCCTGCAGGTGTTGTGAGCGTTATCTCTCCCTTTAATTTCCCGCTGATTCTCTCAATTCGTTCCGTTGCCCCTGCACTTGCATTGGGTAATGCCGTCGTGCTGAAGCCAGACCCCCGCACTCCTATTACAGGAGGCCACGTCATTGCACGTGTCTTCGAAGAGGC
>ERZ650308.690-NODE-690-length-18176-cov-5.536339_pt1 | contig 18176 bp, 13 predicted proteins | sample MGYA00376244_ERZ650308 | MGnify/ENA primary metagenome ERZ650308 (study PRJEB26733, sample SAMN07839295) | wastewater metagenome | biome: small river; feature: stream; material: water | place: USA: North Carolina | collected 2016-04-26 ... | reverse complement strand
AATCGTTTTGGAAATGCATCCATCAAGGGAGCACGCCAGCGATCAACGGGTTTAGATGCTGAAAAAGGACGCGTCAAAGGAGCGAATTAATCGTCCTCTCCGGCCTCGTCTTCATTGACCGATTTCCGATTCTTCAAACCCGAATTTTTCTTAGAAGCCAATTTAAAGGCAATACCCAAATAGAAAATTCGGGTTTCTTTTTTCTTCTTTAAATCATTCACATAACCAAATGGTCGGGAATCATAAACGGTTTGCTGCGTATTAAACACATCATTAACCCGCGCATTCAGCACCCAGGATTTCCATTCCTTTTTGACCCCAAAATCTACTGTATAAAATCCTTGAATGATACCGAGGGGATGGATTTGGGCCGACTGGTATATTCCACTTAATTGCATCGATGTAGATTTCGAAAGGTTCCAAATTTGACTCAAACGGGCATTCCAGCTCCAGCGATTCAAGTTCAAATTCATCTCGGCTATTTCCCCTTGCAAGTCGGTCTGATAAATCGAACTCGTCAGGTTTACCTTCCAGTTTTTCGTGGGGCTGAAAGAACTGATGTTTTCAAACCCAAACGTATTTGAATGGGAAATATTCTCAAATCGGGTTAAGGTCGTATCGCCTTCGAGAAAAGTTCTCACCCGACCTACCAGTTGATTGACCCGTCGGTAAAATAGTTGATTCGTCGTATGAAAAGTACCTTGATCATACGAATGTTCGATTTCCGCCAAGTAGGTTCTTTCCGGCTGGAGCATCGTATTTCCGGATTGCAAATTCAGTGGATCTGCGAAGGAAATAAAGGGATTCAAGGACTTGTAACTGGGCCTTGTGATCCGGGAAGAAAGGGCAAACGAAATCGACTGTGAAGTAGAAATGGGATGCAAAATGGAAAGTGATGGAAATAGATTCACATAGTTTTGTTGTACATCACCCGCAATTTCAGTGGCCTCGACACGGATCCCCCCATCTAACTGAAAATAACGCGCTTTTTTAGCAAACGAAACATAGCCCGCTTGAATGTGTTCCTCATAGGCAAATCCATTCGAACGAACGCCATCTTTGACATAAATCCCCTCCTTCTGTTTCTCATATAAGAAGGAATTTTCGAAGAAGCGCGAGTTCAATTTGAACCCATAGTCGAGCGAAAGCTTTTTCGAAAACGACTTAGTCCAATCCCCTTGAAAGAGCAGAGTCGAGTTTGTACTAGAGGCAGACGAACGCTCATTGCGAACAGGAATGTTTGGATTAGGGGTATCAAAATCCCCGTAAAAATAATGCTGGTAGAATTGATTCGCGTCGGAACCTTGGTTTTGGATCCATAAAAAATCGATCTTAGCGTTTGCGCTTGGACTATACGATAGGTTCAAATCAAAACCAGAATCACTTCCTTTCTTGTCCGCATCTCGGGCATAAAATCGATCCGCCGCATAGCTGAATTCGCTTTTGTTAGAGCGCACTTCGGAATTGTGGTCAGACGATAAACGGCCGATAAATGAAATCCCGAAAGTCCGATCCTTACTGAAAGTATAGATCGAATTTAATCGAATAGACTGGTTATAATCGCGGTTGATTTCATCCGTTGTTTGGGCGATTTGGGAAAAGCCGAAGGGACTTGGGTTTTCTCGGTAGAGGTATTGGTAGTTGTTGCGCGTGTTTTGGCGTAAATTCAAATCTACTACATGCGTCCAACGTTTGTAACCTTTTGCATAAGTAGCCGAAAGGGCATATTTATCATTCGTTCCTAGATTTGAATTTAGGCGTAAAGACTCCGTTTTCGATCCTTTCTTTAAAATGATATTTAAGATACCCGAACTACCTTCCGCAGAATATTTAGCGCCCGGATTCGAGATGATTTCAATACGGTCGATCTGATCTGCGGGATAAAGACTTAAGGCATTTGCCCGAGACGAGCTTAAAATTCCGGCTGGTTTTCCATCAAAATAGATGGTCAAATTTTGATTACCTCGGTAATTCACATTCCCATCGCTGGTCACATAGATGGAGGGTATATTGCTTAAAACATCATACAGATTACCGCCCAAATTCGTCAAATTCGCCCCCACCTGAAATACCTTTTTCGAGGGATCACTCGCCATTTCAGAGCGAATAGCATTTACCCGCACTTCCTGTAAAGTATCTTTCTGCGCAAAGGCGTAAAATGGAAATAGAAGAAATAGAAACTTATGCATCTAAGTCAAGAGGGCCGGACTCATTCTCTTTGGAAAAATAATACACCCGTAATTGCGCGATTCCACGTTGATAATCAACCTTAATGACCTGTACTTTGTGAATCGGATAACCAGTACGCTCCGTTAAATCTTGTAGCAATCCCGCCCTTTCTGCTGGCTTAATCAAACCTAGATTTTCATAGTTCAGCGTTTGAAAATTTTCGTGTGTCAATTGCAAGGTCCGGCCTAATAAAAAAGTCATCGCGACTAGCACCGAATTTGCGACTAAAAGCATCTCGATGTTCACTAAAGAGGCCAAAGAGTTGATAATTCCTAGTGTCACCACTAAGAAAAAATAGCCCATTTCGCCAATAGGCACCGTCACCGTGCGGTAGCGGAACATCGAAAATAAGGCAAATAAACCAAAGGCAAAACCAAACTTCAAATCAGCCTCCGCTAACAAATAACACAACACAAAAAGGATGGTATTAAATAGGAAAAAAGTAAAAACGAAGTCGTTATTGCGGTACTTAGGGTAATAGATAAACCGCACGACGATGAACGTAAAAAGTAAATTCAGTGCATACCGAATCAAAAAGGTTTCTAGCATTTGTTCTTATTTATCTTCAAATATAACCATTTCCTATTATCTGCCCTATTCGCCTATTCATCATTTTGCTAGAGGCATTCATCGACTCGTGATAATAATCATTTATTTAGCGCGTTAAAATTTGCAATATTGCATATACAAACCCCTCCGAAAATGGAAAACAAAATCAAACGACACGCCTTTTTAAAGTCTTTAGGCCTGAAAGGAGCCTCTCTCTTAGCCGTTTATTGCGGCGTTTCCTCCCTTTCTTCTTGCACAAATGAGTCCGTAACACCCGCAAGCAGCGCTGATTTCACCCTCGATTTAACGAACCCGACCTACAGCAAATTAAATACGGTAGGTAATTATGTCATCGCGAATGGCATTGTTGTAGCGCGCGTTTCCAGTACTACGTTTGCTGCAGTAACTCAAGTTTGTTCACACGAAAATAAAGCCAACGTCATCTTCAGTGGTGGCGGTTTTTATTGCACCCAACATGGGGCCACTTTCTCTACCACTGGCGCTGGTACTAATGCAAACGGTAGTAAGGGCATTAAAGCCTATCAAACAAGTTTATCTGGAACCAGCCTTCGCATATTCGCCTAATGAAAAAAATACTCCTACTCCTATTTTGTAGCACCTCCCTTTTTGCGCAGGATGACCTTCTTGACATGTTAGAGAAAGAGGATGCAAAAAAAACCACCTTCACTCAGGCCACATTCAAAGGAACGCGTCTGATCAATGGGCAAACGGTGGAGACATTGGCGAAACAGCACTTGAATTTTTGGATCTCGCACCGTTTTGGATCCATCAATTCTGGATTCATTGATAATTTCCTGGGTTTAGATGAGGCCAAAATCCGTTTAGGCCTAGAATACTCCTTAACCGACAAATGGCTTTTAGGAGCTGGTCGTTCGACTATCGAGAAAACCTATGATTTTTACTCGAAATATAAAGTGTTAGCGCAATCGAATAAAATGCCCATCACCGCGACTTTGTATGGTGGCATGACGACGAACACAATGCCCACAGGCTACACGACTTCGAGTGGAAATGTGATGAGTTATCAAAATAATTTGCAACGCCAGTCTTATTTTGGGCAACTACTCATTGCCCGCAAATTTAGCGACAAACTTTCGCTGCAATTGATGCCCACTGTTTTGCATAACAACAAATCAGAATCCATCTACTTAGATAATAATTTGTTATCGATGGGTTTTGGGGGTCGATATAAACTCACAAATCGCCTGAGTGTTTCGGCAGAATATTATAAAAATATCGTGGACAAAGAGGATTATGAGGAAGGCGCAGGCGTAGCTTATCCTTACCAAGATTCCTTTTCTGTCGGTTTTGATATCGAGACAGGCGGACACGTTTTTCAATTGCATTTGACGAACTCTCGCGGAATGACCGAGAAACATTTTATAGGCCAAACCCTAGGCACCTGGGGCGCAGGCGACATCTTTTATGGCTTCAATATGGCCCGTACATTCAGTTTAGAACCAAAGAAAAAATGAAACAACTCTTCCTTTTAGCCCTTTTATTTATTGGATTTCAATCCAAAGCCCAATTATTTATGACGACGAACGGGGAAGTTTCCTTTTTCTCCAAAACTCCAATGGAGGACATCGATGCCGTCAATAAATCCGTTTCCAGCATCATCAATACGGCTACGAACGAAGTAGCCGTTCAAATGCGCATCACAAATTTTGTCTTCCCTAACAAGTTGATGCAGGAGCACTTCAATGAGAATTATTTGGAAAGTGAAAAATTCCCTTCTGCGACTTTCAAAGGGAAAATCAAAGAATCCGTCAATCTAACAGTGGCTGGCACTTACCCTATCACCGCTTCCGGATCTGCCACCATTCACGGAGTGACTCGTCCCATTGAATTGAAAGGGACGATTGTTTCCACGGGTTCGACATTAGCTTTAACGTGCCAGTTCGAGGTGAAGTTAGTGGATTACAAAGTAGATATCCCTAAGATTGTTTTTGCCAAAATCGCCGAGGTCATTAAGATTTCTTCAAAAATGAACTATACCAAAAAATGAGAATTCTAGGACTTATTTTAAGCATTTTCGTATTTGTTTCTTGCCTAAATGACAAGAACAGTCCTTTGGCTTATCAACCGATTGTGGTGGATACTACGACTGTTGTTACCCCCATTAATCCTAGCACTCCTACTACGCCCGCTACAAATTGCAGCCCAGACACGGTCTATTTCCATCAAACTATTCTTCCCCTGATCACGTCTAATTGTGCCATGAGTGGCTGCCATGATGCCATTTCGAAAAAAGACGGCGTCATTCTAACGGATTATACGAACATCATGCGCGAGGTAAAAGTAAGCTCGCCGGCATCAAGTGATTTATACAAGTGCCTGATAGAGACTGGTGAAGATCGAATGCCACCGGCACCCGCAGCCGAATTTAGTTTGGCAAACAAAGGACTTGTCTTAAAATGGATACAACAAGGGGCAAAAAACAATTCCTGTTCTGCCTCCTCTGCTACTTGTGACACTACCGCCGTTTCCTTTTCAACCACCGTGTTTCCTACCTTGAAAACCTATTGCACCGGTTGCCATAGTGGCACAACGCCATCTGCAGGCATTGATTTAAACTCCCACGCAGCTGTAAAAGTGTATGCGGCTAATGGCAAATTGATGGGTTCCATAAATCACGCGGTTGGATATATTCCAATGCCATCAAGCACATCTAAACTAGGAACTTGCGAGATTAGCCAAATCAAAGCCTGGATCGCAGAAGGGACATTGAATAATTAATTTTCATTATTCCCCTGTTACAACTCATCATGTTTGGCATGGGGTCCACGATGAAAATGGGTGATTTTGCGGAGGTATTGCGCTCACCTAAAGCCGTTGTTTTAGGAGTCTTCTTCCAATTTACCATTATGCCCTTCGTGGGTTGGGGCCTCACTAAGGTATTTCAATTTCCGGCAGAAATCGCAGCGGGTATTATTCTAGTGGGTTGCATGCCTTGCGGTTTGGCGTCTAATGTGATGTCTTATCTTGCCAAAGCCAATGTAGCTTTATCACTCACCCTAACGTCAATAGCTACGCTATTAGCCCCTTTGCTTACCCCTTTACTCATGAAAAACCTCGCAGGGCAATTAATCGAAATCGATTTATGGGCGATGGTGTGGGAAATCAGTAAATTAATCATCATCCCTATTGCAGTGGGGGTCCTTTACAATCGATTACTGGGTTCTCGCTTTCCCTGGTTTGAAAAAGCATTACCCAGCATTTCCATGTGGAGTGTAGGTGCCATCGTTGTCATCATTACAGCAAACGGAAGAGACGCACTTGTGGCTGTAGGTCCGGTGTTAGTTTTAGTTTGTCTATTGCATAATGTGTTTGGATTTATGCTGGGCTATTGGGGTGGTCGCTTAAGTCGATTGCCAGAAAAAGATTGCAGAACCATAGCAATTGAAGTAGGGCTCCAAAACGCGGGACTCGCATCAGGCCTCGCCATGGCGATGGGTAAAGTGGGAACACTAGGCTTGCCAGCGGCGATTTTTGGCCCAGTCATGAACATTAATGGCTCTGCACTGGCGAATTATTGGAAGGGAAAATAAAACGTAAACCATTTATTTTCCCTAATTTTAGTAATTATCTGTTCTTAAAATCATACATGAGAAAATTATTTCTCTACTTGTTTCTGTTTATCCAATTCGCGGCACTAGCTCAATCTAGTTGTCCTGCGCCGATAATTTCAGGAAATACGGCCAATTCCAGATGGCGTGTAATAGGTAGTGAAGTAAAGACTTTTAATGCTAATTCTTGGATTCAGTCCCCTGCTACTCTTACCCAAACCACCAGGCAATACAAATTAGAAGTAAAAGGAACTTACGGCATTGAAAATAGCATAAACCATCTCGATGCCGCTTACCAAAGCCCACAATCCACACAATTAATAGGCACTGGAACACCAACCTTGATTACCGATGGAAGCAATAAATGGCTTTTGAATAATTCTGTAGCGCCTGCGCCTAACAATAATTCCGATTACCGTAGTGATCATATTTATGAATATTATTTAGGATTAGGAGACGGTTCAGCTAAATATTACTACTCCTATGCCGATCCTAGCCCAGGTGACAACAGTGGCTCACTTGAATTCACGCTATCCTATAATTCAGGGTTAGCTCAAATCTGTACAGGGGGATCAGCCACCTTAACTATGGCTGCTACCTCAGGAACGATTGAGTGGTTTAAAGATGGAGTCAGTATAAACCAATCAACACAGAGCATTACTGTCACAACACCAGGAATTTACACCTCCAAAACGACTATTGGAGGATGTACAAGTCCGGCTAGTAATCCCATTGAAGTACGATTTCTTCCTGACCCCTCCGTCACCCTAAGTGCTGTAGCGGATATTTCTTCTAATGCCGAAAGCTTTGCATTACCTTACACCAATAAAGTCCAAGGAACTGACACCTACTCTATTTATGCTGGAGCCAACGCGTTGAATGGGTTTGATGAAGTACTGAATGCCCCTATTACCACTTCACCTATGGCTATCACTATTCCTTATGGGCAGGTGGGTACATTTGATTTTAATTTAGTTGTAAAAAACTCCCAAGCAAATTGCGTCTCTGCTCAGATTCCCTTTACGGTTACCATTTATTTAGCCCCTCCAACAGGTCTAAATTATAGTACGCCTAATCGCTTTGTAGTTAACCGTCCTGTTACTTTAACACCCACCTTTGTAGGTAGGATCGACCAATTTACTATCAATCCTACCTCCCTTCCTCCCGGGTTGAGTTTCAATAATTTAACCGGACAAATCACAGGCACCCCTACACAAACAACAAGCACACAAACCTACACCGTATCAGGTAGTAATAGCACTGGAACTCCAACTACGGCAACATTTACAATACAAATAGTCATCCCGCCACCGACAATCACGATAACTACTGGCTCTGAATATGTATTTACTCAATACACCCCTATTAGCGCTATTTCACCTTCTGTAACCGGTTCAGATGTTACCTATCAGTTACAAGGAACATTACCTACAGGGCTTGTATTTAATTCAACTGATGGATCTATATCCGGAACACCTCAAGTTCCTATGCCTAGAACTAGATTTGTCATCATAGCAACTAACTCAACAGGACCGGCTCAATCAGAAATTTTCATAACGGTTCGTATCGCTGCTCCTACGAATTTAGCCTATGTTGTTCCCTCTCGTTTTTACACAGGAACTACCATAACGCCTATTACACCCACTAATTCAGGTGGAGTCATTTCAACATACACGATTGACCGACCTTTACCTACCGGATTAACTTTAAATCCTAACACAGGAGTAATTTCAGGGACTCCCACTGCCATCGCTGCTGCTACAGCTTACGTGATTACCGGTACAAATTCAACGAGTTCCACCAGTACAACCATTAACTTTGATGTGGTTATACCTCCTCCATCTAATTTTACTTATCCCGGTCCTTTCCAATTTTATCAATTTGTACCTATTACTCCTATGGTACCCACGGTAACAGGACAGGTAGATTCCTATACCATTGTGCCCGTCAATTTACCTACTGGTTTAACATTCAATACAACTACTGGAGTCATAAGTGGAACACCTACGGCTTTAAGTGATCCTACGTTATATACCATTACAGCCATCAATACAACAGGACAAGTAGTCGCCACCACGAGTTTTTCTGTCGTCATTCCTCCTCCTACTAATTTATCTTACCAAACGCCTTGGATCTTTACAGAGGGGACAGCTATTCCTACCTTATCGCCTACCGTGACCGGAGCCGTATCACGTTACACAATCACTACATTACCACCAGGGTTGAGTATCAATGCGACAACAGGTTTAATCAATGGTACTCCTACGGCCGCTGTGCCACAAGCGATTTATACCGTTACGGCGGAGAATAGTACCGGATTCACCACTTTTGACATTGATATTACGGTTCGGATGGCAGCGCCATCAGGATTATCTTACTTTGGGCCAAATATTTACGAGGAAAGAGTTCCTATCACTGCCTTATTACCAACTGTAGCAGGTGTTGTTTCTAATTACACGATCAACCCTACTTTACCGGCAGGATTAGGTATCGATCCTATTTCTGGGGTAATTTCGGGAACACCTGCTTTGGCAAATCCAGCCACAAATTATACCATCACAGCTAGTAATTCAACGGGAAGCACTGGGGCCACCACTTCCATCACCGTCCTCATCGCCCGCCCACAAATCTCCTACACGACACCTAATGTGTTTTATGAGACGGTGGCTATCAACCCATTAGTTCCCAACAAAAATGGAACGGTTGTTAACTCCTTTGCGATCAGCCCTGGATTACCGGCTGGCTTGAATTTTGATTCAAGTACGGGAATCATTTCAGGGGCGGCGACGGTTCAATCACCTAGAACCCCCTATACGATTACGGCGACGAACACGACGGGAACAGGAACCGCAGTAGTGGATATTACGGTCACCATTCCGCCGCCTACGAATTTGACCTACGTGAACCCACCTACCTATTTTACAGGCACTGCGATTAGCACCTTAAGTCCTACGGTGACGGGTTTTGTGGCGTCATATTCGATCGACAAACAACTTCCAGATGGACTCAGTTTCGATACGAATACGGGAAGGATTTCGGGGACGCCTACGCAAGCAATTCCTAGAACTATATTTACGATTACTGCCACAAATGTGGCGGGATCAAGTTCGTATGCACTTCCTATCACGGTATTAATTCCAGCGCCTACTGGCTTGTCTTATAATACCCCTAATGTATATGAAGAAGGGGTTGACATCAGCCCTCTGAATCCTACGGTAACTGGTTATGTTGCCTCTTATTCCGTCGCTCCGGCACTACCAGATGGTTTAATTTTAGATGTGACGACGGGACGGATTTTTGGCATACCTACTTTGGCAAAACCGACCACAACCTATGTGGTTACCGCGACGAATTCGACGGGATCTACCTCGACGAATGTGGTGATGACGGTGTTGATTGCGAGACCAAGAAATCTGGTCTATGCAACCCCAAAAGTCTTGTATCAAGACTTTCTCATCCCCGATATCGCTCCATCCGTTTCCGGAACCGTAGCGACTTATTCCATCGACCGCACGCTTCCTGCAGGGCTTTCCTTTAGTTCGACAACGGGAATCATCAGTGGAACTCCCACGGCTTTAGGTTCGATGCAGACCTATGTGATCACGGCTAGAAATAGCACGGGATCGGCGACGGCGAGTATTGACATTTCGGTGGTGATTGCGCCGCCGTCTAATTTGGCCTACTTCAGTCCCACTCGATTAATACAAGATAGTACGTTAGCACCTGTTAGACCGACCTATTCCGGTTTAGCGACTGCCTTCACGATAGACAAACCTTTGCCTTTAGGGCTCACATTCAACAATGCGACGGGAGAAATTACGGGTAAACCGAGCGTCTTCACGGGACTTATACGCTATATCGTAACGGCCTCCAATTCGACGGGGTCTACCTCTGCTCCTTTGGACTTAGAAGTATTAATTGCTCAGCCTAAAAATCTTTCCTACGCCACTCCTGTCATTTATGAGGAGGAAGTGCCCATCACTCCGTTAAATCCAAGCGTGACCGGAAAAGTGGATGCTTATACGATTGACAAAGCGTTGCCGGATGGTTTGACGCTTAATCCGATCACAGGGGTTATATCTGGGACTCCTACGAAGGCGATTCCATTAACGGAATACTGGGTAACGGCTACTAATACGACGGGGTCTGCTAGAGCACGACTTGTGATCACCGTATTAATTGCAAGACCCCATATTACGTATCCAGAGCCTGTGCTAGGATCGCAAATTAATCCGGTATATACTGGCGTTGACTTATTTTTCCCAGGGATAACGAACGCTGATTTAATCCCTGTTATCAAAGGCGTTGTGGGAAGTATTGCGATAAACCGGCCATTGCCTACTGGATTAGTATTTGATCCTGCCACCGGAATCATTTCAGGTACACCTACCGTTTTAAGTCCGCCTACTACCTATGTGGTCACCATTACGAATAGCACTGCCGCTACTACGGACACTATTCGGATTGCCACGGTTATTCCGCATCCGAGCAGTTTGAGTTATACCACTCCTCAGACCTATATTGAGAAGATTAAAATCAGTGCGTTGAACCCGAGTGTTCAGGGAAATCCAACGGTCTATACGGTAGACAAACCGCTGCCGGCTGGTTTAACATTGAATTCTTTGACAGGATCCATTACGGGAACACCTACGAAAGCACAAGACTTTACGAATTATGTGATTACGGCCACTAATTCAACGGGATACGACACCTTTACGATTTCAATTAAAGTCTTAATCGCCTTCCCAGAGATTGATTACCCCGCAACGGGTGTGTTCAAACAAGGCGTAGCTGTGAGCTTCAAGCCGGTCGTTGTAGGAATTGTCGATGTTTTCGCGATCGATTCTTTATTGCCTCCTGGCCTAAATTTGGATCCCAAAACGGGGCTAATTTCAGGTATCCCTACTTGGCCAGCCAAACCTAGAACCTACATTATCACGGCCACGAATTCCACTGGACCGGACCTCGATAGCACGACAATTACGGTGTTAGAAGATGTGAATTATGACACGGACAAAGATGGTTACACGGATATCGTCGAAATAGGCGGCGATCGAAATAATCCGGTGGATACAGATAAAGATGGTCTTCCAGATTACAATGATTTGGATTCGGATGGAGATGAAATTAAGGACGAGTGGGAGAATGATTTGAATTATGGCGGCCTACCTGATTGCGATCATGACGGGGTGGATAACCGCATTGACCCAGATGCCTGTGACCCGGTGGCCTTCCAGGGGATTTCGCCGAATGGAGATGGTAAAAATGATTATTTAGTCATTCCAGGCGTCATGCGTACGACGCCTAATACGTTAACGGTCCTAGATCGAGGTGGAAATATCGTATTCGAAGCAAAAGATTATGGCAATAATTGGGGCGGTGAAACGAACCGAGGGAATCCTCTTTTAGCGGGAGATGGTCTATTACCTGACGGCGTATATTTCTATATTTTAGACTATAATGACGTGAGACCTCGCGTTTCTACTTATATTTACATCAATCGATTAAAGAAATAAATGAAATTACGGATTGTGATTTTAGGGTGTTTGTTAGTTTTAGCTGGCCAAATAAAGGCCCAGACTGACCCTGTATTCTCCTTATTTCGATTGTACCCACAAATCATAAACCCTACGTTCGTAGGAGCTAGCGATAAGAACGAAATCATTCTCGTAAACCGAAACCAATGGACTTCGATGCCGGGGACACCCGTCACCACTGCCCTGATGGGAAACTTTAATTGGGGAGAGAAAATGGGGGTGGGATTCACGGCATTCCTGGATCAATTAGGCCCTGTGAAAGCTACTTCAGTGAACAGCGATTTTGCCTATCACTCCTTGATTAATGACAAATGGGCACTCTCAGGTGGGATTCGCGTGGGGGTGACTAATTTAGCTTTGGACTTTGCGGGACTGAGTTTATTAGATCAAACAGATGAGTTATTTACGCAAAATTATTCTACCGGTTTACAGATCAATTCAGGCTGGGGGATTCGCCTGGCGAAAGAAGATAAGTTCTATGTGAGTATTTCACAACCAAGGATGCTTTGGAATGATTTTGGCCTCCAAAACGGGAAATACAAAGACGCCTCCTTCTATTATGGTATGATAGGCAAAAAACAAGTTTTAAGTCAAGCCGTTAGTATTCATACAAATGCCATTGTGCGCGCGGCAGCTGACCTACCCTTGAGTTATGACATTAACTTGACCGGATCGTTTTATGAATTACTCGATGTGGGTTTTGGCTATCGAAATGAAAACGCTATCGGCATTAACCTAGGTGTTCAATTTAGTCCTACCGTTTACTTAGGCTACCAATACGAGATGCCCACGAATACGATTTCTAAAATCACGAATCAGACACACGAATTCGTGTTAAAGTTCCAATTCGAGCGCGGTAACTAACGCGTCTCTACTGCCTCTAATTCCGAGAACAAATTCAATCCCGCACCTCCAGCTAAGTAAAGTACTTCCGCTAACACCGCTTGCGTATACCATCCATCCGCATCTGAATTTCCGAATAATTGAAAGTCTGCCATGATTAAACCCAAGCAAAGCAGGAAATTACAGATGACAAAAAGGGCTGCAGGAAGTTTTGCAGGAGAGACTTTGAATGCTTTCAAATAACCTTCTGTGGCATAAAAGAAGAAAGGTAATACGAGTAATGTTTTGATATTTTTCATGTTGTTTTCGTTTTTGAATACCCAAAATTGCGTCAGTAGTTCGCCAAAAGTTGGCGTACTACAAAAAATTTACTAGATTCGCCTCTAATGAATACAACAGATCGTCTCAAAGAACTGAATAACCTATTTCTGCGAAAGACTTTTCCTTTGCGCGCGGCAACAGTGAGTGATTATTTAACGGAACATTTTGACCAACTCAGCTATAGCGAACGCAGTTTCAGCCGCGACCTAAAAGCGTTGAAAGAAAAACTAGCGGAACGCTATCCCAGCCTAGAAGAGACGGAAGGCGACTTAATTCGCTATTCGAAATCGGAGAACCGCTTTTACTATATCCGCGATGACATCAGCGCCTTTCCTTCTTTCTCAGATAAAGAACTAGACCAAATCGCCTCCATCATCGATTTCAACAAACATTTATTTACGGGTGGAAATGGGAATGGGATAGTGAATAAGTTGCGGGCGATCTCTTTGGAAAACAACCTCCTAAAACACAAAGAACTAACAAACTGGCCAGCCATCGAATTAATTAACGAGGGGGATCGCTCCGGATCCGAACACCTCAAATTTCTGGTAGACGCTATCGCCGGAAAGAGATTAATTGAAATTTCACACAAAGGCTTAGCGGCCACCTCTAAAGTAAAAACCATCACTGGGCTTCCCTTGCTGATAAAGGAATACAATAATGGCTGGTATACCGGCTGGTATGTAGTCTTCCAAGAGATTTCTGACTCACAAACAACCATTTCGCTAGATAAACTCCGGCTCTTTGCGTTAGACCGAATCGAATCCCTTCGCCTCAGTCAGACACCCCATAAAACCCGAATTCATCCTGATTTCCGCCCCTCTGATTTCTTCAAAAATAGCTTAGGTCTATTCAGAGGTGTTCGCGCCGCCGAGCGAATCTTGATACAAGTGCAAGAAAACTCGTGGATAAAAGAGTATGTGACTAAATACCCCATCCACTCCTCCCAAAAAATACTAGACGCCCATCATTTTACCTTGTCCTTAGAAATCAATCAAGAATTAGAAAATTTTCTACTACGCTATTCCACTGAATTACAGGTAATTGAACCCGCACATTTACGAGAAAAGATGCGCGCAACTTTAGCGATAGCCCTATCACTTTATCAATAAACTGATAATCTGATAGACCGGTGTTTGATAACCGAGAAATAGACCTACCTTCGCTTATTACAAAATCAATTAGTGGTTTGGTGTGCATCAAGATGAAAGAATTTTTCTTTCATCTTTTTTTTGATTTAGGAGGCAAGTAGTTTAGCTAAGTCTTTGGCTTTTAATTGCAAACCTATTTCCTTCACATGAACAACCTACAAAATTCACGCCGGGATTTCCTAAAGAACGCCGGCCTTATCGGAGCTGCAGCAGCTTTCCCTAATATTCTATCGAAATTTTCCGGCGAAAAAGTCAACCTTGCTTGTATCGGCATTGGTAACCAAGGCGGCTTAGACGTCATGTCTTTATATAACACGGGCCTAGCCAATATTGTCGCCCTTTGCGATGTAGACATGGGCGCACCGCAAACGTTAAAAGTGTTAGAAAAATTCCCTGATGTACCTCGCTTCCAAGATTTCCGTCAGATGTTTGACAAAATGGGATCGAAAATCGAAGCCGTTTCCATCGGTGTTCCGGATCATTCCCACTTCCCTATCACGATGATGGCTTTAGGTTTAGGCAAACATGTGTTTGTGGAGAAACCCATGGCGCGTACTTTTAATGAAATCGAATTGATGATGGCGGCGGCGCGCAAGCACCCGAAAGTAGTCACTCAAATGGGTAACCAAGGCCACTCCGAAGGAAATTACTTCCAATTCAAGGCTTGGAAAGAAGCAGGAATTATTAAGGATGTGACGTCGATGACTGCGCATATGAATTCGCCTCGTAGATGGCATAGCTGGGATCCGAAGATCACCAAATTTCCGGCAGCAGAATCGATTCCGTCTTCTCTAGATTGGGATATTTGGCAAGGAGTTGTTCAGCCACATGAGTACCAAAAAGATTTTGTGAACGGTCAATGGCGTTGCTGGTTTGACTATGGTTTAGGTGCACTGGGTGACTGGGGTGCTCATATCATGGATACGGCACACGAGTTTTTGGACTTAGGCTTACCTACGGAGATCAATATGCTACGGGCAGATGGCCACAATAATTTCTTCTACCCGATGTCATCCACGATTCAGTTTAAATTCCCTGAGCGCAAGAATATGCCTGCGATGGATATCACGTGGTATGATGGCGTAAACAACATTCCACCGGTACCATCGAATTATGGAACGAACGAACTAGATCCGAATATTCCACCAGCGGCCAATGGCAAAATCCAACCCGCTAAATTAAATCCAGGCAAAATTATCTACAGCAAGGATTTAACGTTCAAAGGCGGATCGCACGGAAGTACGCTATCGATTTTAGGCGATGCGGGTAAGGATTTAAAATTACCTGAAGTGCAGGCAAGTCCTTCGAATCACTATGCAAACTTCTTGAAAGCGTGTATGGGTCAAGAAAAGACGCGTTCTCCTTTCGAAATCGCAGGTCCTTTAAGCCAAGTGTTCTCCCTAGGTGTGATGGCACAAAAACTGAATACGAAATTACAATTCGATCGCAAGACGAAACAAATTACGAACAACTCCTTAGCGAATTCTCTTTTAGTGGGAGCGCCGCCAAGAAAAGGTTGGGAGCAATACTATAAAATTTAAAATTCAGGCACCACGTCTGGGATGAGTAATCTACCAGCTGTGGCCGCTTTGATTTGTTCAATAGAAACCCCGTGGGCACGCTCTTTTAATAGAAAGCCGCCTTCGGGGTTTATGTCAATCACGGCTAAATCGGTAATGATTCGCGTGACACAGCGCTCCCCGGTTAAAGGTAAATCACAAGCAGAGACTAATTTTGATTTTCCATCGGAGGTCAAATGCAACATCGCCACAATGACTCTGTCCGCAGAAGCGACTAGGTCCATCGCCCCTCCCATCCCTTTGACCATTTTGCCAGGTACTTTCCAATTCGCTAAATCCCCGCGCTCAGAAACCTGCATTCCCCCTAAAATCGTCACGTCAATATGGTCGCCACGGATCATCGCAAAACTTTCGGCGGAACTAAATAGAGAACCACCCTTTAAAATCGTAATCGGACGCTTGCTCGCATTGATTAAATCGGGATCTTCTTGACCAGGTTCGGCTAAAGGGCCAATGCCTAATAATCCATTTTCTGATTGTAATATCACTTTCATTCCTGGTGGAATATGGTTTGAGACCCGCGTAGGAATGCCGATGCCAAGGTTGACATAATCACCGTCTTTGATTTCTTTCGCTAAACGGCGGGCAATGATTTCCTTCTGTTCATCTTCTGAATGAGCTAAGGCACCGAATTTTTCAATGGGTTTGACATAGTTTGATCCCTGAAAAATGCGCTGCACATAAATGCCTGGGGTATGGATTTCATTGGGATCTAAGGTTCCCGCGGGGACTAGTTCTTCTACTTCGGCGATGGTGATACGACCTGCTGGAGCTATGACTGGATTGAAATTGCGGGAGGTTCCTTTGTAAATCAAATTGCCATCCGTGTCTCCTTTCCAGGCTTTCACAAATGCAAAATCTGCTGTAAGCGCGGTTTCTAAGAGGTATTTCTTTCCCCCAAACTCCCGCACTTCTTTCCCCTCAGCTACTTCTGTCCCTACTCCTGCCGGCGTAAAAAAGGCGGGAATCCCTGCACCACCACAACGGATGCGTTCCGCTAAGGTTCCCTGAGGAACAAGTTCCACGGATAAGTGCCCTTCTAGAATCAACGCTTCTAATAAGTGATTTTCGCCCACATAGGAACAGATGAGCTTATTGATGGCTCGGGAGGCGACTAGTTTACCTAAGCCAAAGCCTTCGATTCCCGCTTCATTCGAGATACAAAGTATTTCGGCAGTACCTGCTGCCAGCAAGGCATCAATCGCATTTTCTGGGATCCCAGTTAATCCAAAACCGCCAAACAACATCGATGAGCCCGATGTAACATCAAAAATGGCCTCAAAAGCCGAATCGTAAACCTTGTTCATTTGGTTAAATTAAACAGAATATTCTTATCTTGTAGCTGATTAATATCAAGTTTTGGCAATACTAGCTCCGCTGTTCGGCATTTTCACCTCCTTTATTCTCTTGTACTACCTTAGTTCATTGAATAGATCCAATACGTTTTTGGCCTTGTTTTTCTTGTGCTGCAATTCCGTATTGATGGTGTATTTTGGGTTGCATTATAGTAAAATCGAGTTTTGGGAGGGCATCTGTTTCGTCCATTTTCTACCCCTCTCCTTCTTGCTCGGCCCTGCTTTGTTTTTTTATGTCAAACACACCGTTTCGGAAGACAAGCAACTTCATTTGTCTGATTTATTGCATTTGATTCCGGCGATTTTTACGGGATTAGCCACCATGCCCTTCACGACTTTGTCCTTAGCGACGAAGACGGCGATGGCGCACGAGATTGTGAACATCACAGAAGATTATAATTTGAATTTTCAATGGGTCACCTTCGAGCAAATATTATACGGCCGCTCGATCCATTTAATTCTCTATTGTGTGGCTTCTGTGATCTATTTTCTTGTGAATAAGCGTCATCTCCTGCTGAAATACGGTGCTTTACCCTCGAATCATCGCTTGATTCAGAAATGGATTTTCTCCTTGATCTTTTTGCAATTAGTGATTGCCTCGAATAGTTTGGGGCACATGATTACCATTTATGCGCATAATTATGCCATTTTTGGCATACCATCAAACGTGATTTTCAGCGAGGCTCGCTTCTTTGCGATCTGCGGAGGAGGATTTTTTGTCCAAAACTTCTTTCTGTTTTTATTCCCAAATATCTTATATGGAAACATTTCGTATTCACTGGATCTCGATGCGGCATCAACTTTCCAAAAAATTAAATCCAGCTTTGCGAAGCAAGTCAAGTCATTGGAAAATTCCTCCGAGTTTGAATTACAATTAAACGAATACCTGAAGGATGAGCCCTATATTAAAAAGGACTTTACCTTATCCCAAATGTCATTTGACCTGAAAATTCCTGAGCGAAACCTTTCGGCATACTTTAATAATGATTTGAATAAAACTTTTGGGGAATGGAAAAATGAC
>ERZ650308.687-NODE-687-length-18200-cov-9.075062_pt1 | contig 18200 bp, 17 predicted proteins | sample MGYA00376244_ERZ650308 | MGnify/ENA primary metagenome ERZ650308 (study PRJEB26733, sample SAMN07839295) | wastewater metagenome | biome: small river; feature: stream; material: water | place: USA: North Carolina | collected 2016-04-26 ... | reverse complement strand
CTAGTTGTGCGCCGGTCATTACGGCAGGCGCCGCCGCCATCATCGGGGTTTCGATATAGCCCGGGTGCACAATGTTCACGCGAATACCGCGGGCACCATATTCGGTGGCGGCAACGTGGGTTAGGCCGCGAAGACCCCATTTGCTGGCCGTGTATGAAACCGTGTAGTGCGGGGTGACCGCAGCGGCAGAGCCGGTGTTAACGATCGAAGCGCCTGGGCCCATTAGCGGCGCGATTGCCTGCATGCCAAGCATTGGGCCGGTCAGGTTAATGTCCATCACTCGGTTCCAGTCTTCGACCTTCATTTCGCCGAGACGACCGCGAAACGGAATACCCGCGTTGTTGACCAAACCCTGAACGCCGTTGCCTAGGCTAGCTGCAAATTCGGCAACTTCGGCCCAATCGGCCTCGCTGGCAACATCGAGTTTTTTGTAGTGCAAGGTGCCGGCAAGGCCCTCGGCGGCGGCCAGCATTTCGGCGGTTGGTTCGCTCTGCAAATCGGTTGCAATCACGGTTGCGCCAGAGTTCAGCAGCCCCAAGGTTTCGGCAAGACCCTGGCCACCAGATGCGCCAGTGACCACTACGGTTTTGCCGGCAAGGCCGGGCAGTGAGAGCAGCTCAGACATCACGCGATTGATCCTTTGCGGTCGATGATCTCAATAAGGTTGCCCTCTGGGTCGGCAACGAAACTAAAAGTCACACCAGGCTCTGGCGAAGGGCCCACGGGCATTGCCTGTCGCCCGCCAAGAGCAATCAATTTGTCGTTCACTTCTTGCACGTTGTCTACTCGCACACAAATGTGACCATAGCCACGAGTTAGTAGCGCCTCGGCTTGAGTTGCCGCTTGCAGACCGGGCTGCGAACCTTGCCGTTCGAGCAGTTCGATTGTTATTGAGTCATCGTTGGTCATGAAAAGCCCGCGAAGTTGAAGTGGCGGCACTTCAAAATGCCCAGTTTCACGCAGGTCAAACGCCTTGCCATACCAGGCTGCCTGTGCGGCAAGGTTGGCAACGCTCAGCCCAACGTGATCGAACTTCATGTTTAGTCGTGCGGCCCGTTCAACATCAATGAATCTTTGATGCTTGGTACTTTTTCGACCAGTTCATCGGTGAATTTGCCGTCAACCAAAATAAACGCAACTCGGCACACCTTGTCGCTGCGGTTTGCCCAGGCGTGGTCGGTGCCGCGCTGCACAATCACATCGCCGGCCTTTGCCAAAACCTCGCTGTCGTCAAGCACCAGCCAAATTTCACCCTCGAGCACGATTCCGTAGTCGATGGTTTCGGTGCGGTGCATTGGCGATTGGTTGCCAAGTTTATTAATGAATCCGGGAAAAAACTCGTTGATTCGAATCTTGGTTCCGTTAGGTTCTGGCGGAACTCGAAGCGAACGCTGGGTCGGCTCGCTAGGTTCAGTCGAGCCAACCGGCGCAGGCATCGAGTCGGTGTTCCAGATCTCATAGAAGCCAACGCCGTCCTGCGGCATTACCCGATGAACCGGAACGGTTCCATCTGACAAAACCACCGACACTCCATTGGCGTCATGCCCGGTGACAATACGACGAGGAACAGTGCCCTCTGGCATCTGATCAGTCATGATTAGACAGGCATGGCAGCAAGCTGCGCGAGAGACTTGCCCATCAACATGCCAGGGTTTGCACCCTCGGTCTCAGGGTGAATCTCCCAGTCGACAAGCTGCATTGATGCATCAACCACAACGGTCAAGCGCGGCATGCGACGGGCCTGGTAAGCAGTCAAGATTTCCTCGATGTCGCCATCCTGGGTAACCATCTCGGCAAGCACCCATGCATCTTCTGAACACTGTGCGCCACCCTGAGCAATAACCGGTGGGCAAGCGTGAACCGCGTCGCCAATTAGAACTACGCGACCCTGGTGCCAAGGCTGGTCGTTCACATACAACCACTCGATTTCTTGAAAGTTCATGTAGTCATCGTCAGAGATGTTCTCGCGAATGAAGTCGAAAGGACCGTGGTAGCCCTCCATCAGACGGCGCATTTCGTCGGCATCGCTCAAGCCATTTTCTGGGCGCTGTGGCTTGGTTAGCACGTAGGCGTAGCAGAGGTCTTTCGAAATTGGGGTGTAGCCGGCCTTGTACTCTGGGCCACCGTGGAACACAGCCGAGACATCCATTTCAGGAGTGCGCTTGGTAACTACGCGCCAAATTCCAAGACCGGTTGGCTTCTTGTCGTGGGTGATGCCGAGCATCTTGCGGGTCTTTGACTTGATGCCGTCGCAGGCAACTACTAGGTCGAAGCTCTCGGTGGTGCCGTTGTTGAAGGTAACGTCAACGTGGTCTGGGTGGTTTTCGAATGACTCCATCGAGGTGCCAAGGCGAACATCAACACCAAGTTCGTGAATCATGTCAACCAACACGGTTTGAATGTCTGAGCGCAACGCTCCCATGGTTGAGTTGAGGTCTTCGCCTCCGGTGTGCGCGACCGGCATGCGGGTTAGGTGCTTTCCGCTGGCGTGGAACATGTCGATTTCATTGAAGCCATGGGCTTTTTCAAGGATGCGGTCGAGTGCACCGATGTTTTTGAATGAGCGAAGTGCATTTCCCTGAAGGGTGATGCCGTGTCCAACGCCATACCAAACCGGAGAAATCTCGGCGAGGGTGACCTTCACGCCTTTTTGGGCCAAGGCTACGGCTGCAACGGTTCCGGTGATTCCGCCACCGACAACAAGAACGTTCTTAACTGACATCTGCTCTGATCTCCAATTCGACTAGCGACATTGCTTAGTAAGCCAAAGTTAGTCGAAAATGCACAAAAGTTAGAACTAAGGCGGGCGAATGAATGCCATTCGCCAAAGGCATACTTGCCCGTCAGTCGATAGGCCTAAACCAGTGCTGAGGTCGAGAAGTCTTAGATCTCGGGCGAGTTTTCGCCACCGAGAATTTTGCGCAACCACACGTGAGCGGGATCGGTGTTGTGCGAAGGGTGCCACCACAGGTTTTCGAAGATCTCGATGTGTCCAAATGGCGCCTCTACACCGATAGTGTTGGTGCTCTTTGACATTCGAGCGGCCAGTCTCGATGGCACAATTCCAACCAGATCGGTGCCTTCAATGATCGACGCCATTGGCATGAAAGTTGTGGTCTTAACGTGTGCCTTGCGCTGAAAACCCAGTTCGCCGAGTCTGCGGTCGGCCGGGGTTAGGTGGGCCTGACCAAAGTCGACCATGGCTTGAGGTAGGGCTTTAAAGGCCTCCCAGCTCAACTTGCCATCTTTCAAGGCCGGGTTGTTTTTATCGATCATGCAAACGTAGTGGTCTACGAATAAGTGGATTCTGTCTCCCTCTACACCGATACCCGGCACAATCACCACGAAGTCGTTGTTCACTAGGTCTCGACCGGCGTCGGTTGGCTCGGCGGGTAAAGGCAAAATATCTATGGTGATGTGCGGCGCTTCGTTCATGGCCTGAGACAAACGCGGGCGCAACTCGATGGCAGCGTAGTCAGACATTAAAAGGGTGTAGTGCCGGGTTGAGGTTGCCGGGTCGAAGGCCTCTTGGCTCATCAAGGCATTTTCGATTAGTGGCAAAGTTAGTTGCAACTGAGGAAGCAAAAGTCGGGCAAGTGGCGTTAGCTCGTAGTCGCGACCCACTCGAACCAAAAGCTCGTCGTTAAATTGCAGGCGCAAGCGACTGAGTGCAGAACTCATCGACGATTGACCCATCGAAATGCGCTCGCCTGCTCGGGTCACATTCGCCTCTTCAAGCAGCGCGCGCAAAGCGACCAAGAGGTTAAGGTCTTTGCCTGCGAAAGTCATGGGCTGCTCCGATGGTGTTGAAACGCGCTCGCCGTGAAGGTTCACCGTTTGAGATAGATACTATTCGACTAAATGCTGAGTAAAAAAGTTTCGCCTTCGTCTAATCTGAACTAACCAAAGCCAGCATTGGCACTTTTTTAGGAGATCAACGATGACTCGACGCCTGATTACTCACCTGCGTTACGGCGCATTGGCTATGCCTAACTTTGAAGAAGAACTTGCCTTCATGACTCAACACTGGGGTCTGGCACAGGTGCATCGCGAGGGTGACGTTGCCTGGCTTGGCGCCGAGGGAACCCCAGAGCCATTTGTGGTTCGACTTCGCAAAGGCGAAAAGCGCATCGACCTAGTTGCATTTGGCGCGGCTAACCGTGACGACGTAAATGAGCTTCACTCGCGCCTAGTCGCGAACGGTGTTCAGATCATCCATGGCCCACAAGAACTAACCCAGTTTGGTGGCGGCTATGGCATGCGATTCTTCGATAACGAAGGTCGCACAGTTGAGGTTTCGACCGAGGTCGAGCTCAAGGGAAGCCGCAAGATTCAAGAGCGCGAGGCTATTCCGGTAAAGCTTTCACACTTTGTGGTTAACACCACCGACCTAGCCGGCACCGCCGAATGGTACGTAAAGAACCTCGACTTCGCGCTTAGCGACAGCCTTTACAGCGACCACATGGGCGACATGATGCACTTCTTGCGCTGCAACAGCGCCCACCACTCTTTTGCTATTGCCACTGGCCCACACGCTTCACTGCACCACATCTCGTTTGAGATGCGTGGAGTCGAGGAATGGATGCGAGGAACCGGAAAGATTCTTCGCGCCGGTGCCCGCATGGTTTGGGGCCCAGGTCGCCACAACGCCGGCGACAACACCTTTGCCTACTTCCTTGACCCAGCCGGCAACACTATTGAGTACACCACCGAGCTTGGCACCATCGAAGACGAAGACAACTGGCACCCAAGCAAGTTCAACATCGGTGAGCTTTCGACTCAAGACCAGTGGGGAACCGCTCAGCCAATGAGCGAACTAATCGCCCGCGAATCTTTCAACGACAAAGACCTCGGCCTATTCGTCGCACCTCCGGTTTAATCTCACCGGCCAGCGTCTGCTGGACTGCATGAATAACTCAAAGGAGAGTTGAAGTGGGTCGTCTCGACAACAAGGTTGCGTTGATCACCGGTATTGGTGGCGGAATGGGCCGGCAGGCGGCACTTACCTTTTCTCGCGAAGGCGCAAAAATCATTGGTTGCGACCTATTCGAAGAGGGAGCCAACGAAACCGTTCGATTGGTGCGCGAAGCGGGTGGCGAAATCGTCAACTTTGCGCCGGTTGATTTGTCGAATGCGACTGCCACGGCCAAGTGGGTTGAAGACGCGATTGCGGTTTACGGCAAGGCCGACATTCTTTACAACAACGCCTCGACGCCTAAGTTTGGCGACATTCAAGATCTTTCGATCGAGGATTGGGATTTTGTCATCAACAACGAACTCAATCTTGTGTTCTATGCGGTGAAGGCCATCTGGCCACACTTTATGAAGCACGGCGGTGTGGTTCTGAACATCGGTTCGATTGCGGGCACCAGAGGCGTTGAATTTATGAGTCAAAACGCACACGGCACGGCAAAGGGTGGCGTGATTTCGTTGACCCAGCAGCTGGCAGCCGAAGGCGCAAAGTATGGCATTCGAGCAGTCTGTGTAAGCCCGGGCTTTATCGTTACCCCATCAACTGCCTGGTTGGTCGAATCTGGCCCCGAGCCATTCAAAAAGAACATCGCTCGCATTCCACTGGGTCGAGTTGGTCAGCCAGACGACATTGTGAACGCGGCACTATTTTTGGCTTCGGATGAAGCTTCTTGGATCACAGGTATCAACCTGGTTGTAGACGGTGGAGGAACGGTTCTCGGATGAGCGTGTTCGACGGTTCATTTTGGCTCAAAGGTGACGAAGGTTTTGAAGAGGCTGCGGTTGGTCGAGTTTTCAACGGTCGCCGACCGTCGCCGGCCGAGCGTCGCCCCGAGGCCGTGCTGTTTGCCGAGTCTGACGAAGATCTGATCAAGGCGGTCAAGTTAGCGAAGACGAACGGTTGGTCGCTCGCCATGCGAAGTGGCGGTCACTCATGGGCAGCCTGGAGTGTGCAAAACGGCACTCTGCTTATCGACATGTCTAGGCTTCAAGATGCAACCTATGACGAGGCAACTGGCATCGCTTCTGCTCGACCTGCCATCAAGGGTGGCGAGGTTCTCGACCCATTCCTTGAAAAGCACGGTCGCTATTTCAATGGAGGTCACTGCCCAACCGTCGCCATCGGTGGCTTTTTGCTTCAGGGCGGCCAGGGGTATTGCGCAAGAGGCATGGGTTGGGCCGCTGAGTTTGTCGTTGCGGTTGACGTGCTCACAGCCGAGGGCGAAATCGTTCGTTGCGATGCAAACCAGAACCAGGATTTGTATTGGGCCGCACGTGGCGCCGGGCCATCGTTTCCGGGACTTGTTACGCGCTTTCACCTGCAGACCAAGCCTCGCTATAAGGCCCCGCACGAAACCGTGCAGATCTTTGAAGTCGATGACTTCAAAGAGTTAATGCAATGGATCTATCAGGTGCACAACGAGTTGGCACCGACGGTTGAATTGGTCGTGGTTAGCAACTGCCCAATAGATGAAAACGGCAAGCCCGGAAAACGAATTGTTGTGGTTGATGCGCTGGCTTTGGTTGACTCGAAGGAAGAAGCCGAAATCGCTCTCGCGCCGATGCGCAAGAATCCGTTGTTGCACAAAGCCTTGGTCAACATCGATTGTGGCGTGACCACCATGGCAGAGCGCAAACGTCAGCAGGTAGAAGCCAACCCAGAAGGCATGCGTTACTTTGTAGACAACATCTGGGTTGATGGCGACACCGAAGAAATCATCGACGGAATTGCGCCACTGTTCACCGATTTGCCCGAGCCTCGGGGCTTCACAATTTGGTTCAGCATGGGTCCTATTCGCGAACTGCCCGACATGGCCTTCAGCATGCAAAGCCCAGGCTATGTTGCGACCTACTTGGTTAGCGAAGATGCCTCGCGCGATGCCGAAAACCGTGCCTGGTTGAACGGCGCCATGGCCGGAGCGCAGTCGGTGACCGTTGGTCAATATCTTGGCGACAGCGACATGACTAACCGTCAGGTCAAGTTCATGGCCGACGAAAACTTTGCAAGACTACAAAAGGTCATCGCTGATCGCGATCCAGAGAACCGTTTCGTTCGCTATCTGGCCAAAGACCCATCCACCGTTAACAAAAACCACTGGCAAATCTAGGAGTCATTATGCGAATTCACATGGGCGCGAACTACGAAGGCTATGCACTTGGTCGCGAGCTAGAAACTTGGGTCAAAGGCCTGGGTCACGAAGTGGTTTGGCACGGCGCCGACGAGTATGACTTTGAAGACGACTATCCGCTGTTCGCATTCCGTATCGGCCAGGCGGTCATTGCCGACGAAGACGCAGCACTTGAAGTGCGCGGAGTTTTGGTTGGCGGCGTAGGTGGCGGCGAAACCATAGCAACAAACAAGGTGCCAGGCGCACGTGCGGTTTTCGGTCACTCGGTCGATTTCGTCACCAAGTCGCGTGAACATGCAAACGCGAGCATCCTGGTTGTTGGCGCATTGAACACCGGGGCTGACGAGGCCAAGGCGATGATTCAGGCAATCATCGATGCAAAATTCACCAATGTTCTTGATGACGCCAGGCGAATTGTTAACACCAACGAATACGAGGCCTCGAAAACCATCGAAGGTTGGATGATCACGGGCTAGCCCAAACATAGCGGCGGCCTATGTTAGCCATAGCGTCGCGTGAGATATAAAAACGTTTCAAAACTGATTCACTAAGATTCAGAAATCGCCAAAGGCGGCGAACCGAAAGGAAACATCATGGCATTTGTATGCAGCGCAACCTGGGTTGCCAAAGAAGGCAGCGCTCACCTGGTTGCCGAGGCTCTGGGGCACCTGTCACCAGCTTCACGCACCGAAGAGGGCAACATCTACTACCAGGCTTACCAAGACCCAGCCGAGCCAAACACCTTCCGCATCTTCGAGGTCTACACCGACGAGGCAGCTTTTAAGGCACACGCCGAGTATGAGCACTTCAAGCAGTGGGCGTTGGGTCAGGCTATTCCTGCTCTAGAGGTTCGCCAGCGCGACTTCTACGAGACTCTCGACTTCTAAGGCCTGCCATGAAAATCGCTCGCTACCTTCACAACGGATTTGCTCACGTAGGTGTGGTCAACGACCACGGTCGTTTGCTTAACCTGCCGACTCGCTTGTCGGTGCTCGAGGTTTTGGCTTTGCCAATTCGTGAGCGCAACCTGATTGAAGCTCAGGCTGGGCGATTGTTCAACACCAGCATCGACAAGGTGCACTTCTTGCCTCCGGTTGAGCCACGTGCAATGCGCGACTTTGTTGCCTTCGAGGCCCACATCGCCGGCATGAAGAAATCCGAGGGCGGCACCGGCAAAATTCCCCAGGCTTGGTATGACGTGCCCGTGTTCATCTTCATGAACCCTTGGTCACTGCTAGACCCAAACGCGGATGTGCCAATGCCTCCACACACCAAGGCCCTCGACTTTGAGCTTGAGGTGGCAGCAATTGTTCTAAAGCCAGCTCGCGATGTTTCGCTCGAGAACGCCGGTGAGTTCATCGCCGGTTACACGCTCTTCAACGACTGGTCGGCGCGCGATATTCAGCGCCACGAAATGTCGGTCGGTCTTGGTCCGTCAAAGGGCAAAGACTTTGCCAACACCATGGGCCCATGGATCACCACTCCCGATGAGCTAGCTAAATATCGCAAGGATGACCGCCTAGATCTTGAGATGACGGTTTCTATCAACGGTGTAGAGATTGGTCGCGACTCGACCAAGAATATGTCTTGGAACTTCGAGGAACTTTTGGTGCACGCCTCGCGTGATGCGATGGTTGGCCCCGGCGATGTTTTGGCCTCGGGCACTTGCAGTGGCGGTGCGCTTTCAGAAAAGTGGAGCCGCTCGGGAACTCAAAACCCGCCACCGCTTCAGGTTGGTGACGTGGTCGAAATGACTGTGACTGGCTTGGGAACGATTCGAAACCGTATTGTAGAAACTAAGAGCCCGGGCCACATGGCGCCGCCGGCCAAACGCACCTACAGCGAGGACATGCTTTGAGCAAATTAGTTTCGACCTATAACCCGGCCACAGATGAGAAGTTGGCCGAATATGTAGCCCTAGATCGCGAAGGCTTAGACCTTGCTCTTCAGGCAACTGCCGATGCTCAGCGCGCCTGGAGAAGCACCGACTTGAAGCAGCGCGCTCAATTGCTTCGAAACCTGGCTACGATTTTGCGCGACGAGGTCGAGGCTCACGCAACGCTAATTAGCAATGAAATGGGCAAGCCAATCACCGAGGCTCGCGGTGAGGTTTTGAAGTGTGCTCTAACCTGCGATTACTACGCAGACCACGTTGAAGAGTACCTAGCTCCAAAGCCGGTCAAGACCGAGGCCGTTACCTCTTATGTGGCCTATGAGCCAATCGGTGTGGTTTTGGCAGTCATGCCTTGGAACTTCCCTTACTGGCAGGTCATTCGATTTGCCGCCCCAACTTTGGCAGCGGGTAACGGTGGTCTGCTAAAGCACGCTTCGAACGTAACCGGCTCTGCCGTTGCTATTCAGGATGCAATCGAACGCGCGGGATTTCCCAAGCACCTGTTCACCACCCTGGTGATTGCTGATCACTCGATGGTCAACGAGATTATTGCCGACAACCGCGTTGCAGCGGTAACCCTAACCGGTTCAGAGGGCGCCGGTGCTTCGGTGGCCGAGGCAGCTGGTCGCGCTCTAAAGAAGACCGTTTTGGAACTGGGCGGTTCAGACCCATTTGTTATTTTGGGTGACGCCGACGTGAAGGCGGTTACGCCGTTTGCCGTCAAAGCCCGATTCATCAACACTGGCCAAAGTTGCCTTTGTGCCAAGCGTTTTGTAGTTGATGCCAAGGTAATTGCAGAGTTTGAAGCCGGATTGAAGACTCAGGTTGAGGCTCTAAAAATTGGCAGCCCACTAGATTCAGCAACTCAGATTGGGCCTCTTGCTAAGAAGTCGTTCGTAGATGACATTGACAAGCAGGTGCAAGATTCGATCGCCATGGGTGCCCGTTTGGTCACCGGTGGCTACCGCATCGAAGGCCCAGGCAACTTCTATGCACCAACGGTTCTGGCCGATGTGACTCCTGACATGCCTTGCTTTAACCAAGAAACCTTTGGGCCGGTTTTGGCTTTGGCCAAGGCCGAGAACACCGAGGATGCAATTCGCTTGGCTGATCTATCGCAGTATGGACTGGCAGCGAGCATCTGGACATCAGACATGAACGCCGGAATCGAGCTTGGCAAGGGAATTAACTCGGGTGCCTTGTTCGTAAACGGAGTAGTAGCCTCTGACCCTCGCTTGCCTTTTGGTGGCGTGAAGCTAAGTGGTTATGGTCGCGAGCTTTCGATTGAGGGCATGCACGAGTTCACCAACGTTCGTGCCATTTGGGCAGGAGCAATGCCACGCTCATAATCGAGCGGGCATTGTGCCTACTATTGATGCAACATGACTGACCTTAGACGCATCGACGTAAACCTGATTGTCGTTCTCGACGCAATCTTGACCGAGATGAACCTGACCCGCGCCGGTGAGGTTGTTGGCATGTCGCAACCAGCTGTTAGCGGTGCATTGGCGCGCCTGAGGCAACAGTATGGCGACCCGCTTTTGGTGCGCAAGGGCCGAGTTTTTGAATTGACCGAACGTGCCGAGGCGCTCAAGCCGATTGTCGCCGAGGCAATGAACGAGATTCAGCGAACCTTTGAAATCATGCCAACCTTTGACCCGTTGGTCAGCACCCGAACCTTCAGCATCGCTGCCTCAGACTACGTGCTAAGCCAGATGACCGGGCAACTGTTGGCTCTGATCAAAGAAGAAGCACCTGGCGTGCACATATCATTCGATAGCCTTCCCCCAGATGCCAGCGTCAGCCCCGTCGATTTGCTGCGACGCGATGTGATCATTTCTGGTGACCCACGCATTGCTGGCAAGCGCAAATCACTGTTTAGCGACCGCTTCGTTTGCATCGTAGACGCAAAAAATCCAAGACTTCGAGGCGGCAAACTCAGCCTCGCCGATCTAGAAGAACTTCGTTATGTTCGAGCCACCTTTGGCGACGACATCACAACCCAGGTTGACCAGCTTCTCTCGCAGGCTGGAGTGGTGCCTAGAGTCGGCATAACTGTGCGAGGGTTTGTTCCGGTGCCATTTGCGGTCTCTGATTCAACCATGATCGGTTTTGTGCCAGAGCGACTGGCCGAACAATATTGCGAGTCGCTTGGGTTGGTCATCGCCGAGACTCCGCTTCCGCCTTCGATGCTCATCGAGGCAGTGCACTGGCATCCCTCTAAAACGTCAGACCCGGCTCTGAAATGGCTGGTTGAAATGCTTCGCAAGACCTCCGAAAACATCGATGGCGGCATCGAAGAGTAGCCCTGCATCCCTTTTGTTATAAGGATGTTATCCAAATCTCAGTCATTGGATTCACCGATTCCGACCTATTGGTGTCGCTGATAACTCTTTGCGGGAAAGTGCAGTTAGCGTACTAATACGCAATGACAATGTCGTCGTGTGTAAGGCCCCAGGGCACCACATCGATGGCACCTCGAATTAGGAGAACTATCAAATGGGTGCTCGTACCACTAAGCGCGTAATCGCAGGTTTGGCAGCTGCCAGCTTGCTAGTCGCAACCAACGCTTTGCCTGCCTCTGCTGAAGACCAGAAGACCGTAGGCTTCTCGCCAATCGCCTGGGCTATCCCAGCCATGGTTGGCATCCAGGCTGGCTTCAATGGCATCGCCGCATCGATGGGTCTAAAGACCGCTAACGCGCCAGACCCAAACTTCGACTCGGCTACCGCTAAGAAGAACATCGAGTCATGGATCACCAACAAGACCGTTGATGGTTTCTGGTCGATCACCCCAGGTGTGCCAAGCACCCTGAAGTCAACTCTTGAGCTAGCTCAAGAAAAGGGTGTCGCAGCTGTAGTTAACGGTGTTCCAGCCGACTACGGTTTCAGCGGCCTACAAAAGGGCATCAGCTTCGCAGTAATCGACTACGCCAAGGAAGGTGCTGCTCTTGGCACCCAGATGGGTAAGTGTCTAGTAGCAAAGAAGCTTTCAACTTCGTCAATCATCATGGGTGTAAACCCTGCCGGAACCATCGGTAAGAAGGAAATGGAAGCTGCTTTCCAGGCTGCGTTCAAGAAGGCTGCACCGAAGGCAAAGATTGCTCGCGCAATCGCGCTAACCGGTGACCAGGCTAAGCAGCAGTCAACAATTCGCACCGCCATTCAGGCAAACCCTAAGGCTGTAGGTATCGTTACCTGGACCGACGAAGGTGCCCTTGGCTCAATCGCGGCTTACAAGACCGCCGGCAAGAAGCCTTCGAGCCTATGTCTAGTTGGTGCCGGTGGTGGCGACCAGGCTAAGGCTGCGGTTAAGGCTAAGAACCTTTACGCAGACGTAGCTCTTGACTTCGGTGCTGACATTGCTCAGACCATCGTTGAGCTAAAGCGCCTCATGGCAGGCACCGGTGTTATGGGCAAGCAGCTTGTAACCCCAGTGGTTGTCTACAACCAGTAGTAGGTAAAACCTCTAGTTTCCCCTCGGTGCGCAAACCGAGGGGAAACTAGTTTCCACACTTCCAACAAACAGAAAAAGCCCATGAAAAAGCCAGACTCACTCTCCGTCCTAGTCTTCATCCGAAGCTGGGGCATCACTATTTTGCTCGTAGTGCTTTGGGCGCTATTCGCATCAGTTGCACCGGTATTTGGAACCTTTGAAAATGCCAGCTTGATTCTTGGTGCCGCGTCGATCAGCGCCATCTTCGCTGCTTCGATTGCCATGGGTGTTTTTTCTGGAGCGCTTGACCTGTCGGTTCCTGGAACCGCGGCCGTTTCGGGCATTGTGCTTGGCATGCTGATCGGTAAAGGTGTCGACCCAGTATTGGCGATTGCCGTTGCGCTTGTGATCGGTGCTGTCATCGGCTACATCAACGGGCTTATCGTTCAAACCGGCCTAAACCCACTTGCCGTAACTATCGGCATGCTCTCGGTGACTAGCGGTTTGGCAGCAATTCTTTCAGACGGTATTCCCCTTTTCGACAAGATGGACAGCCTTGGCTGGCTGGGTACCGAAATTTACTTCGGTCTGCCATCGACCTTCTATGTGGTTATCGTGGTGTTCGTCGTCGGAACCATTTTCTTGACCAAGACTCGCGGCGGAATTCGCTTCTTGGCCGCAGGCGGCAACGCCGAAGCTTTGCGTCGCGCCGGTGTTAATGCCAACACCTACCGCTTGCTCGGTTTTATTCTTTCTGGCGCCTTGGCCGCACTTGGTGGTGTTGTCACCTGCGCCTACACCGCACAGGCCAGCCCAACTGCGGCAACCGGTGTGCTTTTCGACGGCCTCACTGCTGTCGCACTTTCGGGCATTTCACTTGCTGGCGGCCGAGGTAGCCTGCCAAAGGTTTTGGTAGGTGCACTGGTCATCTCAACCATCGGTAGCGGATTGCTGATCCTAAACATCCAGCCATACTGGACAATCACCATCACTGGTCTGCTATTGATCGGCGCACTTGCTGGCGAGCACTACCTAGGTAAGGCGGTAGCTCGTCAGGCGGTTGGCAAGTCAAAGGTCTCTGCTCACAAGGAAGCGAAGTAAAACCATGAGCGCAAATTCAACTCCGGCCCTAGACCTTCAGGGCATCGAGCTTCACTATGGCTATGTAAAGGCTTTGGACGGCATCAACTTCAAGGTGAACCAGGGCGAGGCCGTGGCTTTGCTCGGCGACAACGGTGCCGGCAAGTCAACCCTGCTAAAACTCATGTCTGGAGTGCACCGACAGACTCACGGCACTATTCGAGTGCACGGCGACGAAGTGAATTTTCACGCACCAAAAGACTCGGCCAACGCCGGCATCGAAATGGTCTATCAAGACCTTGCTTTGGTTGACGCACTCGATAGCGCGACAAACCTGTTGCTTGGAAAAGAGATCTTGCGTAAAGGCCCGCTGGGCTGGCTTGGATTTGTTGACCGCAAAAAGATGATTGCCGAGGCTAACTCTGAGACCGAACTTCTAGGTGTCAAGATTGCCAACCTTACTCGTCCGGTTGAAATGCTTTCGGGTGGCCAGCGACAGGGCGTTGCTCTGGCCCGTGCCGCGGTGCGAGTGAACAACAAGCCAAACGGCATCTTGTTGCTCGACGAACCAACTGCTGCTTTGGGATATGAACAAAAGGTAATGGTCGAAGGGCTCATCAAGCGCCTGGCTGCCTCGGGTATTGCAGTGGTGGTCGTCACCCACGACCTTCCACTGGCCTTTAACGCGACCTCGCGCATGGTGGTGCTTAACCGTGGCCGCAAGGTTGCCGATGTTCAGACCAGCGAAACCACCTACGAGAAGATCGTCGGTTACATTACCGGTGCCCTGCCGGCTCAAGAAAACATGTACTAAATCGCTGGCCGGCAGCGACTTGGTTTGAATCTGATGGAAAACACAAACGGGAAAATCTCACTCGAAGCTAAGTGGATTTCACCCGTTGAGCGCGTAGTCGCGCCAAAGGGCGAAAGGCCCGCCTATTGGTTGCGGGGCGAATTCTCGCTCGCCTCGAAACCGGCATCGGCGACTCTTCGAGTCTCTGCTCAAGGCATCTATCAGGGTTTCATTAATGGCTCGAGAGTAGGCGATCAAGAACTCACTCCCGGTTCAACCCAGTATCGCCAACGCATCCAAGTTCAAAGCTATGACGTCACTTCGCAACTGACCCTAGGGGCAAACGCCCTTGCGGTGTTGCTGGCCGATGGCTGGTTCAGAGGTGCGGCCGACATCATGCGTTCTGACAAACAGTTTGGCGAGCACGTCTCATTAATTGCCGAATTGACCATTCTTGACTCGTCGGGTGCCAAATCGGTTTGGGGCACAGCCAGCGATGCATTCAAGTTTGCCCCGTCACACATCACCGGGGCTGATCTGTTCTTAGGGCAGGTCGAAGACCGCAGGCTGTTCGATGAGGCGGTGACACAGAGCGCCTTTGATGATTCTGGTTGGCTAGCGCCAGTCGAAGTTGAGGTGAAGGCCAGTTTGGTTGAACCGGTCGCGCCGCCGGTTCGCCGGGTCGAAACCCTGGCTCCTAAATCGATTACCAAACATACAGATGGTGCCTATGTTATTGACTTTGGCCAAAACATAAACGGCTGGTGTCGCCTCTCAAACCTAGGTTCTGCCGGCAATCGGGTTGTGCTCACGCACGCCGAGTGGCTCGATGCAAAAACTGGCAACATTTCGACTGCAAATCTAGACGTGCAGTTTCCGTTCATGCCTCACCCCATCAAAGACCACCAGATCGACGAGGTAATTTCTGCTGGCATCGAAGGCGATGTTTTCGAACCCAAGTTCACCACCCACGGTTTTCAATTCGTTCGAGTCGAGGGTTTTGAAGGTGAACTAACCTCGGCCGATATCCAGGCCGTTGTGGTGCACACCGACCTGAAAAAGATTGGCACCTTCGAAAGCAGCGATGAGCGTTTGACCTGGTTGCACAAGGCAGCCGATTGGTCATTTAGGTCGAACGCCTGCGATGTGCCAACCGACTGCCCGCATCGCGAAAGAGCTGGCTGGTCTGGCGACTGGCAAATATTCATTGAGACCGCGGCCCGGCTTTACGACGTTGATGCATTCAGTCGCAAGTGGCTCGCCGACGCGTGCCTAGATCAAGCACCAGATGGTCGCATCGCAAACGTGACTCCGATGACTCCATCGGCTGGTTTTGATGGGCCAATGGGGCGCATGAACGGGTCTTCGGGTTGGGGCGACGTGATTGTGCAGGCGCCCATCACGGCCTGGCGCGAGTATGGCAAACCCGAGGCAATGCAAGAGTGTTTTGACGCCATGGTTCGTTGGGTCGGTTACGCCGAATTTTCGGCGGCTAATGAGCGCCACGAGTCGAAAAGCGGACCTGAACTGCCCCACGAAAAATTTCTGTGGGACACCGGTTTTCACTGGGGCGAATGGCTAGAGCCGGGGGTGCAAGGCGACCCGATGGCTCATGCCATGCAAAACAACCAGGGCGAAGTAGCCACGGCCTACTTTTATCGTTCGGCGAAAGATTTGGCTGAGGTTGCCGAGGTGCTTGGCAAGTCGATGCAGGCGGCGAGCTATCGAGCCCTGGCGCAGAAGGTTCGCGAGGCCTGGCAAATTGAATATCTTGACGCCTCAGGGCTGGTTAAGACCCAAACCCAGGCTGCACACGTTCGAGCTTTGGCTTTTGGTCTTGTTCCAGAGAAATCTGCTCAGGCCGTTGCCGACAATCTGGCTGCCATGATTCGCGCTAACGAAAATCGCCTTGGCACCGGGTTTTTGTCAACGCCGTTCATCTTGCCGGTATTGGCCGACTTTGGTCATTCCGACCTAGCCTATGAAGTGCTTTTTCAAGACCTAGAGCCATCGTGGATGAATATGCGCAGCAAAGGCGCCACCACAATTTGGGAGCGTTGGAACGGCGTTGATGAGTCTGGCATCGCGCACGATTCTCTGAACCATTATTCAAAGGGCGCGGTGGTTTCGTTTTTGCATCACTACGTTGCAGGTTTGAAGGCCACTTCGCCGGGCTATAAGACCTTCGAGGTTAAACCCACTTTGGGCGGTGGCTTGAGTTTTGCCAAGGCCACACTTGACAGCCCGCATGGTTTGATCACCGCGGGTTGGCGCATCGAAAACGGTGAACTTATTGTTGATGTTCAAGCGCCAGAAGCCACCGCAGGTGAAATTGTGATGCCGAGTGGCGCCAAAGTTTCCGTGCTGGGTGGCACCACCACCAGCGCTCGGTGCTCGGTTTAAGCTCCAACTTCAAATTCAACTCAACAGAAAGACAACGATGTCGACATTGGTTTCTAGGCTTGATCCCCTAAGTGAGTTGATCAGGGGTGCTTCCTACCTCGAACACACAGATTCGGGCATCAACATCAGTCGCCTCCCGGCCTGGGTTCATGAACGAATTGAGCATGACCCCATGTTAAAAATGACAGCGGGTCAAGGTTCGGGAGTTCGGTTGGTATTTTCTACCTTGGCAACCGAGGTCGAGCTGGGTTTGATACTCACCACTCTGCAGTTTGGTGAAATGCCCGCTTGGCCGATTGCTGTAGATGTTTTAGTCGATGGTGAGCCTCAACGCTTTGCTGTGGCTCAGGCGTCGAATGTCATTAACCCGATGATTCCTCAACTTGGCCGACAGACTAACGAGCCGACGATCTTGAATTTCAAATTTGTTCCGAGCGAATCTGCCCGCGAGATTCAAATTTGGTTGCCTCAAAACTGCGCCGTCACGATATCAAGCTTCGCTGCCAATGCAGAGCTTTACGCTTGTGAGTCAAAATTGCCCAAGTGGGTGCACTACGGCAGCTCAATTAGTCACTGCAGTGAAGCCGACGGGCCTCTTGGCGTCTGGCCGGTAGTAGCCGCGCAGGCTCTCAACTTAGATGTTTACAACCTTGGTTTAGGTGGGCAGGCGCAGCTTGACCAGTTTGCCGCACGCACAATTGTTGGGCTCGAACCTGACTTGATCTCGCTCAAGGTGGGCATCAACACGGTAAATGCAAACTCGCTCAACGCCAGAACTTTTCCGCACGCAGTGCACGGGTTCATCGACACAATTCGCGACGCGCTGCCAGAGACTCCAATTTTGATTTCAACGGCAATTCATTGCCCGCCGCACGAAGATGGCTACGCGCCAACGGTATTTGATCCGGTTCTTCGCAAAGCCACTGCCAGTGCTAAACCGAACGAACTTTTTCCTCAGACACTGAACCTTGCGATGACCAGAGCCATTGTCGAACGAGTTGTAAACCTGCGAAGTAAAGATGACAGAAATCTATTTTTGATCAGCGGTTTAGATCTATTTTCAGAGGCAGATGCTCATGATTTGCCTGACGACCTGCATCCAAACGCCGAAGGCTACCTTCGAATGGGTGAAAGATTTGCCGCCCATCCAACGGTTTCAGAATGGTTGGGCAAATAGTTTAGAAAGGCTCGATTCCGAAGGCCTTGGCCAACTTGTCGATCTTTTCGGCACGGGCCAGGCGAGGAAGGTCTGAGCCATCTCGAATCACTCGACCGCCGGCTTCGAAGTCTTTCATAAAGTCGCGAGCCCAGGTCACGTCGGCCTGGTTTGGGCAGATCGTCTCGTTGATCACCGGAATCTGGCTCGGGTCTACCGAGAGTTTGCCGGTGAGTCCCAAAATAACCGCGTGTTCTGAGCCTTCGCGAAGTTGAGGGTGGCTAGTGGTGATGGTTGGGCCATCGATTGGGCCGGGCAAGCCACCGATGCGGCTAGCCA
>ERZ650308.686-NODE-686-length-18207-cov-14.614423_pt1 | contig 18207 bp, 19 predicted proteins | sample MGYA00376244_ERZ650308 | MGnify/ENA primary metagenome ERZ650308 (study PRJEB26733, sample SAMN07839295) | wastewater metagenome | biome: small river; feature: stream; material: water | place: USA: North Carolina | collected 2016-04-26 ... | reverse complement strand
TATGCACCGGATTGCAAATCCGTTTAGCCCAGTTCGACTCTGGGTCGCGCCTCCAGGATTTCTTCAATGAAATCAACAACCTAGCCCACTTTATGTGGGCTTTTTTGTTTCTGGATTTCCTTGAAAACCCCTATAAATCCCCACTCCTGCTACGCTATGACGGGCTGTTCTTTTTGAATAAGGAAAAGTCCAAAGACGAATTGCTGCAAAGCGTGGCTTACCAAAAGAAGAGTAAGGCGATGTGCAATTCAAATTATTAGCATCTTGTGCTGCGCTGATATCACTAGGCTGGAAATCAGTTTCTAGTTCTGCCAAACTCCATACCCCAACTTCTGAAGTCTGAGTGCTAGATCTACTTCCATGTACTGCGCATCCCCATAGGGCATGGGGTTGAGCTTCTCGTAAATTTCAGGCATCAGCCGTATTCCGTACTTCATGGCGTACTTATTGGATTTGATGCCAGCTTTGTGTTGATCAAAGCGAGTATCTGGGTCATGCCCTGTCATTCCAACATAGACACATGGCTTGCCTAGCGTGTAGTCGGGATTAGCTTTTTTAAACTTGGCCTCGTATAGAACGTCCTTATTGAGCTCGATGACGTAGACGTTGTGATGTTCACGCATATTGAATTACAGCCTCAACTTAGCCCAAGCTTCTTTCTTGATTAGTTAGCGAGCAGCCGCGATCGCTGAGAGTTGGCTAGCGCGTGAGCGATATGTCCCAGCTTCCCAGTGAGAGACAGATTGTGCTGACAAACCAATCAACTTACCCATCTGTGCCGTGGAAAAATTAAGTTTCTTGAGCAAAGTAGCAAAATCACCTGCGCGAAAACGAAGGTTAGTGACTAGCGCCTGCGCTACATTGAGTGCAGGCTTGCGTTGTCCCTTGCTTAGCTTCTTCACCGTAGCTTCAACTGCTGAGATGTGACCTTTCAACGCCGCAATGTCGCATCGGTAATGGGGGAAAGCCCTTTTCAACTGCTGAATTTCTGTGCGCATTTCCTTTTCGGCGATGCGAGCAATTTCAGATTTCAATTGATTGGCGAAGGTAGTCATAAATTGAGAATTTACAAATGCTTGGATTGCTGGATTCTTTCACTTGAGTATTGAAAAGGCAAAGATAGTAGGGGTGTGGTCTCAAGGTAGACCACAGGCTGAGCCTCCGCGTTGATGAACTGGTCGTACATCTCCGAACTTCGGGCAATGCCTTCACCGAGGAAATAGCCAACGCCATTCAAGATAGATTATTGGAGTACCTTGCTTTCCTGGGCTGCGCGAATCAAGTTATCTGCATCAGTCGGGATAAGGAATCCCTCGTTTTGCGCACGCTGCGCAGCCTTGCGCACTGCCTGGACATATCCTTCGTGCGAACCGTAGCGCTCTTGCAGTGATCGACGTGGATCATTGTTTGCTTTTCGTTCGACTTCAGTGCGGGCGAACGGAATCATTCCACCAACGTAATTGCAGATCTGACCTGCATGGAAAGGACGAGCGCCATGGGCTGTCACATTCCATCCGAGATAGGTGCCCAGTGGCGCATCGAGTAAGACCACGGGGACGCTGCCCAACTCGTTGCCATCGGCATCTACTTTGGGTGCGTACATGTTAAGAACCTGGCGGATTGGTGGGGGGGCGTTTTCCGCAACACCAGAGCCGTCAACAGGGTTGAAGCGCGTACCCCAGTCATAGTCGATGACCGGCATGATGAAGTCTGGCTCGGGAATCGTCGCGCGAAGCTGGGGCAATGTGGGAAAGCCTAGGCTCCTCTTGTTAGCTGGCACCAAGGTGCCGTCCGCGAGCTTCGGCCAGCGACTGGGAGGAGGTTCTGTACCGCGCATCACCCAGTTGCGGAAATGTACTCTGAGGGCATTCACTGTTTCTGTATGAGGAACGGGGTTGGCAGGCAGGACTGCAGTTCCGTAATTATTGCCAGGGCATGAGGGGCCCGTTGTGGGCAAGTCAGCGCCGGGCAAGCTGGAGTTGAAGCCTCCTGCACCGCCTCCATGGTTGGAGCTACCGTCGACTTGGCAACCTCAGTGACCTGGTCATCAGCCGATACGCGCAGCCCAATGTTCCCTACGATCCCGCGAAGGACTTTGTTGCGGTGGCGACCTTGGCTAAGGTCTCTATCGTCGTGACTTGCCTGCCTACTTTTCCCGCAAAATCGTTCCAAGAATTTCTGGCATTGGCCAAGGCGAACCCAGGCAAATACAAGTGTGGCACCGCAGGCAATGGCACTATGGGTCACCTGTGCCTCGAAGCGTTACAGGCTGCGGCGGGTCTTGACATCGTTCACGTTCCTTACCGCGGTGGTGCACCAGCGCTCAATGACTTACTTGGCGGGCATATTGACTTGTTGATCGACGGCAGTGCCTTATCACAGGTCAAGGCTGGCAAACTCAAAGCGCTGGCCGTGACCGCTGAACGAATTCCGGTGTTACCGAATGTGCCAACCATCGGGGAGTCGGGTGTGCCGGGTTTCTCGTTTGGCAACTACTGGGGCTTGCTGATGCCGACCGGCTCGCCCGCCGCTGCAGTGAACCGTATCAACGCCGAAATCAAGCGGCTCCTAGACCAGCCTGAAATCCGTCAGCAGTTGGAAAACGCTGGATTCGCCCCGCTCGCATCAACGCCGACGGAGTATGGCCAAGCGCTGCAAAAGTCCTACGACCAAATTGGTCAACTCGTCAAGAAAGCCAAGATCACCTTCGATTGATCCCGGACACACAGCGGTGCCCATTGAATTCAAGACTCATGACAAACAAACCCAACGTACTCCTGATTCTGGCCGATGACATGGGATTCTCAGACATCGGTTGTTACGGCAGCGAGATTGAAACCCCTCACATCGACCGACTGGCGGCCGGTGGTGTGCGTTTTTCTCAGTTCTACAACACCGCCCGCTGCAGCCCTTCGAGGGCTTCGCTGTTGACGGGCCTGCATCCGCACCAGACGGGCATTGGCATTCTCACGAAGGACGATCGTCCGCATGGCTACCCGGGCTCCCTCAATGAGCGCTGCATCACCGTTGCCGAAATTCTGTCCGACGCCGGGTATGCGACATCCCTCGTTGGGAAGTGGCATTTGGCGTCGAACATCCGACAGGTCAACGATGCATGGCCCACGCGACGCGGATTCGGTCACTTTTACGGAACGCTCGCGGGGTCGTGCTCGTACTTCCAGCCCGCATCGCTCACCCGGGGCGAAGGCAACGTAGAAGCTGAAGCGACTGAACAGTCGGACTACTACTACACGGATGCAATTTCGCAAGAAGCCTGCGCCTTTGTGCGTGAAAAGTCACAGGTCAATCAGCCGTTCTTCATGTATGTTGCTTACACCGCACCGCACTGGCCGCTCCAAGCGCGCGAGGAGGACATTGCCAAATATCGTGGACGCTACGACGAAGGCTGGGATGTGCTGCGTGAACGGCGGATGCAGCGATTGCGTGAATCTGGCCTGCTGGCGAATGCCGTGGAGGAATGCGAACGCGATCCCGCGGAGCCGGCGTGGGACGATGCGGAACACAAAGCTTGGGAAGCTCGCCGCATGGAGGTCTATGCAGCCCAGGTGCATCGAATGGATCAGGGAATAGGCGATATCCTCGCCACACTTGAGGATACCGGTCAACTGGAGAACACTCTGGTGTTTTTCATGTCAGACAACGGGGCCTGTGCCGAAGTTCTACCACTGGACGGTAGCGCTGAAGCGTTCAAGAGGCGCAGGCCGGATCTGGATCGTTTGAAACCACGCAATGGTCGCGATCTGCAAGTCGGCAATGAACCCGCCATCGTGCCAGGACCGGAAGACACCTACGCTAGCTATGGCCGTGCCTGGGCCAACCTGTCCAATACGCCTTTTCGGCTCTACAAGCGCTGGACTCATGAGGGGGGCATCGCTACGCCATTGATCGTGCACTGGCCCGCAGGAGGACTGGTCAACGGCACGATTGTCCGTGCACCCTTCCAGCTCACTGACGTCTTGCCAACGGTCTTGCAAGCCACGCAGATCCACTATCCAGAAAATTACAGAGATCGAGATGTTCCGGAACGCGAAGGCTGTAGCTTCCTGCCCGTTTTGCGTGGCGAACAGCCGACGGACCATGCCTTGTATTGGGAGCACACAGGCAACGCCGCCATCCGACGTGGTCGCTGGAAACTGGTGCGGGAGTTCCCCATGCCCTGGGAGCTTTATGACATGGACACTGATCGTGCTGAGACGACGGATCTGGCAGCACAGCGCCCAGACATCGTTCGTGAACTGGTGGCAAATTGGGAGGCTTGGGCCGAGCGTGTGGGTGTGGTGCCATGGGATGACGTGTTGACAGGTTATCGCGCCGATGGCAAGAGCGAGGCTGAGGCTGCAGGTTGATGGCGCAAGGAGCGCGAGATCAGGGCCACGTAAACAGCGTTTAGTCGTCTGAAAACTTCTTTAAATCTCTGTGGATGCTCTCAAATTCATACTAAGTGGCGACGCAGCAGCGATTTCTTCCTTGCTGCTTGGCCTCATACATCGCATCGTCAGCTCTGCGCATCCATGCGCGTAATTTTTCCTGTGAATATTTGGTTGCTATGCCTATTGATACTGTGATCATTGCCTCGCGAATCAACTGCGTATGTTCTACTTCTGACCGCAATCGTTCTGCCAGCGCCTGAGCTTCTGCGGCACTTCCTGATACCAGCAACACGAACTCTTCACCTCCATAGCGAAACAGTCTTTGGGAAGGTTGCAGATTGCTAATGATCAATTGGGCCAAGCGATTCAAGCAACGATCTCCAATTGCATGTCCGTAATGATCATTGATAACCTTGAAATGATCCACATCCAGCATCAGCAGGGACATTGTTTCGTGGTTTGCATCTTCCGGTAGTTCGGCCAATACATCATCAAAGAGTCGTCGATTGCCAGCACCAGTAAGGCTGTCGATGGTGCTGTCTAGATAAAGGCGGTGATTATCTTGGCGGAGGCGAGTGGTAAAAGCATTGATGAAAATACAGACCAGTAGGCTAGTGGCTGCGAATGTACCCAGCTCGATTCCCCAACCTTGGCGAGACGCCAGTAACACATGAGCAAGAAAACCTAACGCAGCAAGTCCTAGCGCTTCACTGGCTCGCACCACGAAAAATCCCGCCACGATGGCAGGAAAAAACCAATAGTGCCCAAGTGGGCCAAATTTATAAGCTACCAACAAACTAGACAGAACGTAAATGCTTGCCACGACAAAACTGATAAGACGCAACAGCTTTTCCTGCAAGCACAAGTATGCCAACCCAAGCAACACAATGACCAGCGTCAGGTCGAATAAGCCTTGTCCCAATTCCCCATTGTTCAATCTCCAAAAACCAAATGGGGTAATGGCTAATGCCGCCAAGGTACTCTGGAACACCAGCATGGCCTGTTCGGGGCGAATCTGACTTAGCCTTCTCCAATAATTTTCAAAAAATTTCAACTGAGTAAGCTTTCAAAGAAGTGCCGCGCTAATGTGAGTGACACTGACTTTAAGTATGGTGTTGACAGCTGCGATCTAGGCAGCTCATTTTTGATAAAAATCAAATTGCTGTTTAATTTGGTCTAAATTGCCATCAAGTGCAATTTTCCAAAAGTTGTTAGTGCTTAAAAAATGTTATCCAAAGGAGAGGTGAATATTAAGAAAAATGAATTAAAAATAAATGAACTTTTTGAGATTTGTTTTTTTAGTGACCCTCTTCTTCAATCGTGTAGCCGTCTTCCTTAAAAAGCCTCATGCATGCATCTACAACCTCAGCGTCGTACTTCGTGCCTCTGCCATTTTCAACTTCTTCGAGTGCTTGCTCTATTCCAAGTGGGCTTCGATATGGGCGACGGTTGGTCATTGCTTCAATGACGTCGGCAACTGCAATAATTTTTGACTCAAGAAGAATGCTTGTGCCTTCAAGACCTTGCGGGTAGCCTGTGCCATCCATGCGCTCGTGATGCTGGTATGCGATTTCAGCAATTGGGATGTCGAAATTAACCTGTTTAAGGATGTCGTAGCCAATCTTTGTATGGGCTTTTACTAAATTCAACTCTTCTAATGAAAGTTTTCCTGGTTTATTTAAAATTTCTGCAGGAACGCCAATTTTTCCGATGTCATGAATAAGCCCCATCAACCTTAAATCATTGGCTTTTTGATTGGGAAGACCCATTTTTAGGGCAATTGATTTGGCAATTTCACCTACGCGATATTGATGACCAGCCGTATAGGGATCACGCATCTCAATGGCCTTGGACAGAACCAACAAAGTTTCTTCCATGGATTTTTCTAAGCGAGCTAAGTACGCTTGCATTAAGGCCTGATTTTTCCTGTCTTGGGTGACATCAATTGACATCCAAATAGACTCATCGCTATTTTCGGTTAGAGCTCCACCTCCAGTCAGAAATTGACCCAATGAACCATCTTTTCTCTTCAGAAGAATTGTTTCTTTAACTATTTTATTATCTTGGGCACTGGCAAGCTTAATGGTCTTTCCAAAGCGCTCAAAACTTTCGGGATCAGGGTATAGGATTTCCGTCGATTGACCTAAAAGTTCATTGGGAGAGTAGCCAAAGTAATTCGCAAAGCAGTTATTTACCCACATAAATTTGCGAGCCTTGGTCTTGTAAATGCCTGCAACTTCGCTGTTCAAGATGCTGTCTTGCTCTTTGACTGTATCAAGAAGTTTAATTTGATGCTGAATGTTTAAGCTGACATCGCGAACGGTAATGATTGCGCCCGTTATATTGTTTTTCTTATCTCGAATCGGGCCTGCACTATGGCTTCCAAACCATTGGCGGCCTGTCTGCTTGTTTTTCAAATGGATTTCTTTGGAGAGAACCAACTCGCCTGATAAGGCTTTGATTCCAGGCAGATTTTGTTCAATGATGACTTCTCCACGCAAAGTCATCACTTCCAGTTCTGACATCAGCTGATGGTAGGTTTCTGTAAATACTGTTTCATGTGCTACCCCAAAGTAAGAAAGGTAGTTTTCGTTAAAGGCAGCATATGTTCCATCGGCACGAATAATAGCCATGCCATCTGGATTGTTATCAAAAATTCCTTGTAGCGTTGCTTTTTCGCTAGCCAGGTCATCCATGGTTTTTTTAATTTGGTCGATGTCCGTGCAGGTGCCAAACCAACGAGTGATTTTCCCAAAATGATCAATCACGGGAACGCCGCGTATCAACCACCAGTGATAGGTTCCATCAGACTTTTTAAGTCGGCACTCTAAAGAATATTCAGCCAAATTTTTTGTGGCATTTTTCCAAGCTTCCCAAGATCTTTGCTGGTCATCTGGGTGAAATGGTTTGTTCCAGCCATCCCCTAGACTTTCAGCTAAGGTCATTCCGGTGTAATCCATCCAAGCATCATTGAAATAAATATTTTTCCCGGATGTGTCGGTTGCCCAAACAATTTGAGGAAGGCTATTCGCAAAATCAGAAAATTTGATATCTTCAATGATTAAACTTTTTTCATACAACTTAGATATTTCAAGTCGATCTTTCTCTGAAACTTCTAAATCTTCATTCAATTTATGACGAAGTCTTTGGTATTTTTCTTGCAGATTTCCAATGAGGTATGCAACAGGCAAAAACACAATTGCCGTGTGCATTTTGAATACTTTTTCCATTGAAAAAGTAAAGTCTGGTTCTGGGAATAAGAAAAAAACGATGACTAGGGTTGCCGCAGCGGCACTTAAACCGCTCATGAGTCCGCCGTAACTCGCAGCAAAGAAGACAGCAGGGTAGAACAGCACCCAAATGAGGGGTTCGAAAAAATCCCAAAAAATCCATTGAAGCAATGCTGCAATCATTGTCATCAGAATGCCAAGCAAAAACTTTTGATAGTTTTTCATCTTCGAGTTTCCCGCTTTTCTATAGCGAAAATTTATCTCATCCGTCAAACATAGTCTAGTCAGGCGGTGGTTTTAAAAGTTAACTATTTGATGGCTTGAGATAAGTATTGACGCGATCAATCGCCAAAGCCAATAGATTGAAGAACAAAACGGACAGCACAAAGTTGCGATACCACGCCATTTCATTGGCGACTTTTTCTTGCGTCAATAAATTCATCGCCTGCTCCGTACGCGCATGCGTGTCCGTGCCTTGGTCGCAGATCTGATGGGTCGCGTCGTAAGGGTTCGCTTTGCTCGCCGCAATTTTTTCGCAATTGCTCACGAGCTTGTCTGTGCTCAAGTGCAGTGCTTGTTCTTTTTCAAACATTTCGATGACGCTGGCTAGCTTGGCGTCGTAGCGCCAATTAGCTATCAGATACGCGGGGAGCAAGCTACCTACAAAGAAAAGAAGGCCAATTGTTTGGCGTCGTGTCAGCGTCATAGCTCGTAGCCGTCCACCAAGGTGAGTGTTCCTGTGGCGTTGTTAAGACGGTGGTGGATGATGGCTTGGTAGGCCTCACTGTTGTACCAAGCCTCAGCGATCGCACGGCTTGGAAACTCCAGCACCACATGACGTTCACCTTGGGCTTGCCCTTTTCCTTCTAACTGGGTGGCATGACCACCGCGCACGAGGTATTTGCCACCAAAGGCAGTGATGGTGTGGGGCACTTGTGCCGAGTACACCGCATAGGCTTTCGGGTTGGTGACCGTGATTTGCCCCACCAAATACGCTTTGCTCATGGGGCCTCAGCGGTAAAACGCTTCAACTTTGCCCTTGATTTTGATGAGCAGGGGTTTGCCTTTGCGATCGAGTGTTTTGTTGGCAGGAACTTTGACCCATCCTTCGGACAGGCAATACTCTTCGACGTCAAAGCGCTCTTTGTCGTTAAAGCGGATGCCAATTTCGTATTCGAAAACAGCAGGTGCGTAGTGCGGGCTGCGTGGGTCGATCGACAGGTGATCGGGGAGGGCGGGGCGTTGTGTTGTAGCGTCAGTCATGCGGTGATTTTCCATGATTTACGGCTGTCTCAATATGCGCGAGGCCTCAAGATGTTTAGAAATAAAATCAAACGGATATATGCATAAATACTTATTTGTACTTTTAGCCGCTGCGCTTGGGCCATCCGCTTGGGGCGGATGGGTGTATTTCACAAATAACAACCATGGGTCTAGCGATTACTACTACGCGCCAGTAGAGGACAAAGGCAAGGTCAAAGTTTTGCGCACATTCACACAACATCCTGTGGATGCCAAAGTGCCTTTTCACACGCCCAAGGCGGTGGTGAAGGTAACCTTGTACAACTATTCGTCAGAGCAATCGACGTATGAAATCAACTGCCAGGATCAGTCCATCCAACTGATGGAGCGAATTTTTTATCGCGACATGGCGGGGAAGGTGCCGTTCATCACGCATCAGGCCAAAGACACGTTTGTCCAACAGAGCAATTCAGAATTTGCAAAGCAGTTCATCAAAACGCCGCTGCATTTTTCTGACATCAAGCACATGCGCATGCACGAGATCGCTTGCAAATAAAAGGGGACCGCTCTCGGCGGTGAATTGACATTCACACGCGCCCTCAAACTTCGGGCTGGTGGCGAGAGCGGTCATAAACCTAAGCAACCTTGAACCCTTTATATCGGCGCAAGGTGCCAAGGCTTTAGGGATTTAGCCAATCAAATCGACACGACCATCTAAGCTCATCACGCCGGTGATGACGCTCAGCTTTGGGTGACGCTTTTGCACTTGGCGACGGAACTCGTTCAAGGCTTCAGCGTGGGCTTCAGTCTCGTCGTGCTTGTCCGCCACTTTGTCGTCGCCGAATGCCAATTTGGCAGCGCCGCAATCACGGTGAGTGATGCCCACTACACGTTTGATGTGATGCAAAGACACGGTGATATCCAAGTTGTCCCAATAAGCTTTGTGCCAAGCTGAGAACTTAGGGTGTACGGCACCAATGGGGCCACCAGCAATGACAAATTGGCTGTAGTTGTCGGTGAGTTTGTCACGGCTGATGCCTTGCAACAGACCCATGTATTGCCAGCTTAGGGTGGTGAAGCGTGGGTCAATGCAGTTGACCAGCATGGCTTCGTAGTTACCGCTTGCTGCTTGGGCTTGGAAGGGCGTCATGCCAATCAAACCGCCTGCCACAGTAGCAGCGCCGGCTGCTAAGAAGCCGCGACGTGAATGGTTGCCGGCCAATTGAAGCGGGCCGCAGCAGGCGCAAGTAGGGGTCATGTTGCTCACAGTGGTGTCCTTGTGAAGGTTGAAAAAAAGTTAGCTTTTGAGTTTCGACATCAAACCGACAATCTTGAGCGGTTTTGGAGATTTTTACAGAATTCGATAGGGGCTTGGCACTTTCTGTGACGCTCCGCAGGGGCGTCGATAATGGCCGCTCACCATGCCTGAATCTTCCTTTGTGCCCCCCTCTTTCCGTGTCTTGAGCCTCATCCCGCCGATGACGCAACTCAACACGCCTTACCCGTCAACGGCCTATTTGACGGGGTTTTTGCGTTCACAAGGCATTGACGCAGTGCAAGAGGACTTAGCCTTGGCGCTGGTGTTGGCCTTGTTCACGTCAGAGGGTTTGGCCCAAGTGCGCGACCTTGCTTTGGCAACGCCAGAATCTGAGCGCACGGCGTGTGTGAACTACTTTTTGGACTATTTCGAACGCTACCAATCCACCATTTCGCCCACGATTGCGTTTTTGCAGGGGCGCGACTCCACATTGAGCCATCGCATCGCTGGCCGAGGATTTTTGCCCGAAGGTCCGCGCTTTGCCGCATTAGATGCTTATGACGACGAGGGCAGTGGTGACCCATTGGCTTGGGCCTTTGGTGCCTTGGGACAGCAAGACCGTGCGCGCCATTTGGCCACTTTGTATTTGAACGATTTGGCTGATGTGCTGCGCGATGCCGTGGACAGCCGATTTGAATTTGTGCGTTATGCCGAACAGCTGGCAGGTAGCCAAGCGACGTTTGAGCCTTTGGCGAAAGCCTTGGTCGCAGCGCCTACTTTGGTGGATGACACGCTGCAAATGCTGACGTTGGGCGTGATTGCCAAACACCAGCCGCAGCTGGTTTTACTGTCGGTCCCGTTTCCTGGTGCGGTGTATGCAGCCTTTCGCATGGCGCAAACCATCAAGGCGCATCACCCCCACATACGCATTGGCTTGGGCGGTGGCTTTGTGAATACCGAGCTGCGCGAGCTGACCGACCCTCGCGTGTTTGACTACGTGGACTTCATCAGCTTAGATGCTGGCGAACGACCTTTGTTGACCTTGATTGAGCACTTGCAGGGCAACCGCAGTGTGCAACGTTTGGTGCGCACCTTTGTACGCAACGCGGCAGGCACTGTGCAGCTGATGAATTGGACTGAGCCTGATGTACCGTTTGAGGACGTGGGTACGCCCACGTGGGATGGGCTCCCGCTGGACCGCTATTTGTCGTTGCTCGACATGCTCAACCCCATGCACCGTTTGTGGAGCGATGGCCGTTGGAATAAGCTGACCGTGGCACATGGCTGTTACTGGAAGAAATGCAGTTTTTGTGATGTGAGCCTCGACTACATCTCTCGCTACGAAACCGCATCGGCAGCCACCTTGGTGGACCGCATTGAGCAAATCGTGGCTGAGACTGGGCAGACGGGGTTTCACTTTGTAGATGAGGCTGCACCGCCCAAGGCGTTGAAAGCTCTGGCTGAAGAGCTGTTGCGCCGCAAGGTCCACATCTCGTGGTGGGGCAATATCCGTTTTGAAAAAACCTTCACGCCGGAACTGGCTGAGTTGCTGGCTGAGAGCGGTTGCATCGCCATGTCGGGTGGCTTGGAAGTGGCCTCAGACCGATTGCTGAGCCTAATGAAAAAAGGGGTGTCGGTGGAGCAGGTGGCGCAAGTCACCAAAGGTTTTTCAGAGGCGGGCATCTTGGTGCATGCCTACTTGATGTATGGCTTTCCAACCCAAACCTTGCAAGACACGGTGGACGCGCTGGAGTATGTGCGCCAACTGTTTGAGAACGGTTGCATTCAAAGTGGCTTCTTCCATCGCTTTGCCTGCACGGTGCATTCGCCGGTGGGCAAGAACCCTGCTGACTATGGTGTGCAAGTGGTGCCGTTGCCAGAAGTAAGTTTTGCCAAAAACGACATTGCCTTCATCGATCCCACAGGCACTGACCACGACACCTTAGGTCGAGGTTTGAAAAAGGCCATCTACAACTACATGCATGGCGTGGGTCTGGAAGACGATGTGCGTCAATGGTTTGAATTGCCCAAAGGCCAGTGCCCGAAAACCACTGTGCATCGCCACAAAATAGCCAAGGCTTTGGGCTATTGACGTGCCAAAGTGCGTTTGTAAAAAGCACGTTTGACCACTTCGACCACGCAGAGGTAGGTCACAACCATCATTGCCAAGATGCCGTAGAAATACGCAGGTGGTGCCACAAAACCCAAGTGAGTGCCTAGCGGTGTAAGGGGCAGCCCAATGGCGGTGGCCACAACGGCCAATGAGGTCAAGGTGAGCAGTGGGTGGGGGCGACTTTTAAATGGATTGCCGCGTGTACGAATGATGAAAATCACCAACACCTGCGTACACAACGACTCGACAAACCAACCGGTTTGAAACAACTGTTCTTGCGCGTTTAAAACTTCTAGCAAAACATAGAAGGTCAAGAAATCAAACACCGAACTGATGGAGCCGATAACCAGCATGAAGTCACGGATGAAAGTGAGGTCAAGCACGCGTGGTCTGGCCGTTTCCTCTGCATCCACTTCATCTAAGGGAATGGGTATTTCTGAGATGTCGTAGAGGATGTTGTTAAGCAAAATTTGCGTCGGCAACATGGGTAAGAAAGGCAAAAACAAGGCGGCCCCCGCCATGCTGAACATATTGCCGAAGTTAGAGCTGGTGCCCATCATGATGTATTTCATGATGTTGCCAAACGTGCGTCGGCCTTCTAGAACACCTGCATGCAGCACATTCAAATCTTGTTTCAGCAAGATGATGTCGGCTGCGGCCTTGGCCACATCCACAGCAGAGTCAACCGATAAGCCCACGTCTGCCGCATGCAATGAAGGGGCGTCGTTGATGCCATCGCCCATGTAGCCCACCACATGGCCATTGGCCTTGAGTGCCAAGATGACGCGTTGCTTTTGGCCAGGGTTGACACGACAGAACAAATTCGCGGTTTCGACGCGGCGCTGCAAAGCTTGGTCGTCGAGTTGTGCAATCTCTTTACCGGTCAACACACCGGTGACTTCAATGTTCAATTGTTGGCACACATGGCGTGTGACCAAATCACTGTCGCCAGTGACAACCTTGATGGTGACCCCTGACTGTTGCATGCTTGCCAAGGCAGGGGCTGCGCTTTCTTTGGGGGGATCAAGAAAAGCGGCAAACCCAGCCAGCACCAATGCAGACTCATCGTTGACCACGGCCACTGCATGGTCACGTGGGACTTCGCGCCAGGCCACACCCAGCACGCGCAAACCGTCGCGCTCTAGGGCGTGGTAGCGGTCTTGGATCGTTTGCAAATGGGCATCATCGATGTCATGTGGCTCGATGCGCCCTTCGACATTGACTTCAACCTGTGTACATAAGCGAACAATGTCTTCGGCTGCACCTTTGGCGACAAGCCAACGCTGTGTGCCGTTGTCGACCAAGACCGACACGCAGCGTCGCTCAAAGTCAAATGGGATTTCATCAATTTTTCCCCACGTGCTGACATCAATGGTCTGGTGGCTCAGAATGGCTTCGTCAAGCGGACTCTTCAAGCCCGTTTCAAAATAACTGTTGAGGTAAGCCAGCTCTAAAACGCGCGGGCTGTTTTGACCGCTGAGGTCTAAGTGGCGTTCTAGACGAATTTTGGCTTCGGTCAGTGTGCCTGTCTTGTCAGTGCACAGCACATCCATAGAACCCAAGTCTTGAATCGCAGATTGACGCTTCACAATCATTTGCAGCTTGGCCAATCGAATGGCACCGCGTGAGAGGGTGACCGACACAACCATGGGTAATAGTTCGGGGGTCAAGCCAACAGCCAAGGCCACGGCAAACAAAAACGATTCCAGCCAAGGTTTGTGGAACCAAGCGTTTACCAGCAACACAAACAAGACCAACACAACCGTCAATCGCATGATGAGCATGCCAAAGCGGCGCGTGCCGATCTCAAACGATGTAGCAGGGGTGGGTTTTTGAATGCTGTCCGCAATGTCGCCCATCGCTGTTTGCGAGCCGGTCTGGATGACCAATACCCGTGCGCTACCGCCAATGACAGATGTGCCCATGAAGACCGCATTGCTGGCCTCTTGCAAATCTGTGGCGGTGTCAGCCACATGGCCTGGGTGTTTTTCAACAGGGTAGGCTTCGCCGGTGAGTAAAGATTGATTGACGAAAAAGTCTTTGGCCTCTAGCACCAATGCATCAGCGGGTACCAAACAGCCTGCACTCAGCAAGGCGATATCGCCAGGGACCACGTCATGCACGGGAATGTCAATGGCTTGCCCATCACGTAACACGGTGGTGTGCACAGAAACCGATTGTCGAAGTTTGTCGGCTGCTGCATTGGCACGAAACTCTTGGACAAAATCCAAGCTGACGCTCAGTAACACAATGCCGCTGATGATCGCGAAATTCGTCACTTCTCCTGTGAGGGCTGACACTGAGCTGGCTAGGAGCAACACCACCACCAAGGGATTTTTGAAACGGACCAGAAACTGTCGAATCAAAGAAGGGCCTGATTGGTTCGACAGTGTGTTTGGGCCCACACGTGTGAGACGTTCTTGGGCTTCGGTCGATGACAAACCAACTGTGGCTGTTTTGTGGGGTAACTCATGCGGCGCACGAATCCACCAAGGCTCAGAGATGGCGCTGTTTTTTAAGCCTTGTGAATCGTGTGGCATGGTGATCTTGAAATTTTCTTCATCGTAGTCCTGAAATCGGATGAATTTACGATTAGAATTACGGCTTCGGAATTAATCACTCCACGCGGGAATAGCTCAGTTGGTAGAGCGCAACCTTGCCAAGGTTGAGGTCGCGAGTTCGAGCCTCGTTTCCCGCTCCAATTTCAAAGAGCCCCTGAAACATATGTTGCAGGGGCTTTTTTGTATCTTTCGAAGCAATGCCGATGACCCACAGCAATTTCGATGCACCTAGCTCAGAAGAGTTATTTCGCTTGACCGACAACGGTTCGGGTGGATGGTTGCAAACGGCCAAGCGACGTTTTAAGTTTCGTTTGCGTTATTGGCTGTGTGAAACCCAGTTGCATCGCATACGTCACTTCTTCCAATCGCATGGCTTGAGCGCGCTCACGCACACGGAGTTGCCTCTGATGTTGCGCCCCATGCGTCCCTATTTGTGGGGCGGTTTGAATCCTGAGGTCCGTACTGATGCGATGCTGGCGCACTTCGAGTGGCTCATGGCACGCCATTCAGCTCAGTCCGTGGTGGATTTTTACCAGCGTGGTTCTTACACGTATTTCACGCAAAGTTACCCCGAAGGCAATATCACCATCGACATTGAACCAGGCCGTGGTTTGGGGCGTGAAGGTGAATTTGAATTACACCTCAAGTTCAATGGTGCGGCTGTGATGCGCGCTGCATTCAGCATCTTGCCTGCGCAGATGGTGGGGCTCAGCGAGCATGGTCATGTGATGGCGATTGGCAATATGCAGGGGCAACGCTTTTTGAACCAAGAAATCAAAATCGTCACGCAGAAGATGGAACGCACACGCCCTCAAAATATCTTGATGACGGCCCTTCAAGGCTTAGCTTCAGGATGGCAATTGGTGGGGATGGTTGGCGTTTCTGATACCGCCCATGTCTATTCTGGTTATCGCAGTTTGTCGCAGCGTGTGGGACAAAGCTACAACGGTTTATGGGAAGAAATGGGCACCACGGGCGCACTGTCCAAAGTGCATTGGAATTTACCCATTCAATGGGTCGCCCGTTCGGAACAAGACGTGCCATCTAACAAGCGTTCGCAATTGCGCCGCAAAAACGAAATTCGTCAAAAGATTTTTGATGAAGTGGCACGCAACAGCGCAGGTCTTTAAGCGCTGCACTGTGAGTTTTGTGCTTACTTTTTAGGCAACGTGCCACCGCTGTTTACGCATTCATCCACAGTCTTGAATTCTGTGAACTTCTTGGTGCGTTCGTAGCTGGCGCTGTTCTTGTCATGGCAAATGCCTGAATCAGATTTTTTGACAATCGGCTCTGCCGCTGCAGCGGGCTGACCCGCTGCAGGGCGTCCACCGCTTTTCATGCACTCATCCATGGAGGCAAATCCTGTGAATTTTTTGGTGTTACCAAAGGAGTGACTGGCTTTGTCGTGGCAGATGCCCGCATCGGATTTTTTCACCACAGGGTCTGCGGCTTCTTTTTTGTCTGCCGCGTGTGATGCGTGAACGCTCAAACCAAGCAGGGCTGCCAACAAGAAATGGTATGTGGTGCGTTGTGTCATGAGCAAATTCCTTAAGTGATTTGATGGTTGAATGTTTTAAGTAGCGCTTAAAAATTTCCATTCTCAATATAGACGAAAAAATATCAAAAATCGGTCATGGCTTGCCCGAGTCTCAGAGACTGCTGGCGTAAAATTACGACTTACAACGACACTGCCCGAGTGGTGAAATTGGTAGACACAAGAGACTTAAAATCTCTCGCTTCCGTAAGGGGCGTGCCGGTTCGATTCCGGCCTCGGGCACCATTCATTAGCATTTACACAATCGTGCTTACGTGCGCACTGGCTCTGGATTACGTTGTAGCTGCCGGCAAACACATGCACGCGACACCACCGATATTGTCGGTTTGACAAATTAGTTGTTCAAGAAGGAAATTTGGCGCAAGTATTCGCGTGTGTGATACCGCGTCATGCCGGTAATTGCACTTTGCTGTTTGCTGAGTCAAACGCTAATTTAATGAGTGAAATATGTTATTTTGTATTTGTTTGAGTTAATTTATCTATTTCTTTGCTTACATATTCCATTTGTTCATCATTGAGTTTATTTAGTGAAAGAACTATATTTGCGATGGATTTTTTTTCGCAATACAAATACTCCAATGGTATTTGTAGAGTCTTCGCTAACATCTTGGCGGTTTTAATGTTGGGTTCATGAATGCCAGATTCGTACCGGCTAATGCGGGTACGACTACATGACTCGTCTAAGCCAATAGATACGCCTAACGCCTCCTGTGACAGTCCTAGTTTTTCGCGTTGTTCACGCATGCGCTCTCCAAATGCGGAGTTTTTTTTATCATTAAATTCAAGTTTATTGCTCATAGCTATAAGTTATCGTATACAACTCAAAAAATCGTTACGTAATTCGTAACTTATAGTTTTAAAAATGAATAATAAATTTATTTTTAAAAATTAAGATAGATAATTAAATATCACTTAAATGTTACTTTAATCAATTAAATTGCTAAATAGGAATTGCTTTCCGGTAATGGTGTGATTAACGATGAATTACGGAATGTAGTGACGCAAGATATCCCCAATTAAAAAAATCTTGAGTCAAGAGGATCAGCATGAATCCACAGTTAACCAATGCAATCAAGCTACTTTCTGTTTTGGCTAAAGTGCAGCGATGGGAAGCCTTAAACACCGAGCTAGTTAGAAGTGCGTCCAGCCGACAGATTTATTTTGGTTTGATTCGCCACTTGAGCGATGGAGCAGAGGGCCCCATTGTTGACTCCATGAAGGAAATATATTACGACGATGGTATTCAACTCACTGAGCGAGGCGTTAGATTGACCATTTGCGCTTTTGAGGCAGATGGCGTATTAATTGTTGAAAAAGCTAATACAGATCGTCGTTCTCGGAAAATTTACATCACAGAAAAGCTTCAGCAACAAATGATTTCTCATGCTGAAGAGTTTAAAAAGATGCTGTCAAACGATTTTTTAGTTTTAGAAAAATAAATCAGAGATTGCACTAGTATTGACCCGCTAACCTCAAGTCTTTAATATTCTTGACGACTTTGTGGCTTATTTTTCATGGCGGCAGTGTCATGGTAAATGGAATTAATGCTGTGGTGATAGCTGCTGCAAACGCATACTAAAAACCAAAGAGCTAAGCATAGAGGCTCGGCTCAATGAGCGTTGCGGTGCTCGTGCGTTTCACGCCGTTTTGGATAGCCTATAAGTATGTAGCCATTATTTTTGTCATCTCGGCGAATGTCGTGCACGCGTTGTTCAAGAAAGTCTCGCAGCAGTGTGCTTGCTTGGAGCTTTGACAAACCGTAGTAGTGAGCCAGCATGTCTCGATTAACAAAGCCCTTGCTGATGCAAATCGCCACAACCATGTCAACGCGTTTGGACAGATCAATGGGTAAGGGGG
>ERZ650308.685-NODE-685-length-18209-cov-4.556461_pt1 | contig 18209 bp, 5 predicted proteins | sample MGYA00376244_ERZ650308 | MGnify/ENA primary metagenome ERZ650308 (study PRJEB26733, sample SAMN07839295) | wastewater metagenome | biome: small river; feature: stream; material: water | place: USA: North Carolina | collected 2016-04-26 ... | reverse complement strand
CGCCGGAATTTCGTTGAGGTAGCGAACCAGAATTGAACCATTACCGGTTTTTGTAGCAAGAGTTGTGGTCAGGCCGGCTGGAGCCAGCGAAAGGCCCGCTGCACCACCTTGACCGTTGGAGTTGGCTCCACCAACACCGCCTGCGCCACCGACAGAGCCGCCGCCACCGCCACCGCCACCGGCGCCATCGCTAGGGTCTGAAACTCCACCGCCGGATCCATAGGTTCCGTTGGTTCCGGCCACGTGTGCACGGCCATCGGCATAGTTTCCGACCGGGCCACCACCATCTGAGCCTCCACCGCCACCGCCACCGGCAGCCACAGCCACCACGGCAGCATTAACCTTGATGACCGAGGCGCCACCGCCACCACCACCACTGGCACCATAGGTGTAACCATTGCCATCAGAGCCATCGCGACCACCGCTTGCTCCGGCATAACCGGTCAACGCAGATCCACCGCCGCCACCGCCGCTCGCAAAGGCACAGCAGATTCCATTTCCGCTGCCCTGATAACCATTTCCACCGGCGTTAGCGCCATATAGGGAAACGGTTGCTCCGGCAGGAATATTGAGGTCGCCCGAAACAACGTCGCCGCGTCCACCAACACCGTTGTAAACGTTGTCGTTGCGGCCACCGGTTCCACCTTGAGCGCCGCTAATTTCTACGTAAACACTGGTGAGTCCGGCAATAGCGGTGAAAGTGATGGTTCCCGCACCTGCGGCACTCTTTTCGCAGTAAGGCAAAGAATTTATGGTTGTGGCTGTCCAGCCTGCCTCACACGGAACCACGGCGTTTGCCGCATCGATGCCGGCGGTGCCCGAGAAACTCAGAGCAAAGGTGAGCGCGGTTACGAGTAACCCGCTAAAGAACGAACGCTTGTTAGCGCGCATCTTTACGCCCCCCTGCCCAGATTTTAAGTAGCCACAAATTCGCAGTTAGACCGCGCAAGTTACCAGTCTAGGAACGCGAATAAATGGGACTCCGAGTAACTTCGCTTATGCGAACAGGTACCCAAGACACGTTAAAACATGGGTGTTTCAGGCTAGGTGCGTCCCGAAGAACTCTTCGATGCGTAACCAGGCATCCTTGGCATCTTCTGGGTTTGGTTTAGCGCCGGTGACGCGCAAGAGGCTGCCGAAGATCGGGCCACCGCCCTGCTGTGGGTTCATGAAGGCGTGACCCGAGTTTGGGTACATCTTGATGTCGTGAACCACGTTTAGCTTGGTGAGGCTTTCGTCGAGCTGAACCTTGGCATTCTTGAGCTGACCATCCTGGGCTCCATAGTTGCCGAGAATCGGGCAAGCGCCGGCGAGGGCGGCATCCATGTCTTTAGGAAGCATGCCGTAGTTTGAAGCGGCCGCGTCGTAACCCTTGTTGGCAAGCAACAGGGCAAAGCCTCCGCCCATGCAGAAGCCGATCACTCCGACCTTGTCGGTGACATCCGGGCGAGCGGTGAGCAGCGCCTTGGCAGTTTCGATGTCTGTGAAAGCTTGACCGGTTCCGGCTGCGAGTGCCTTGAAGGTTGCGGTGAGGCACTTTCGAGCGCCTCCGCGGCTGTATAGGTCGGGCATCAGAACCACGTATCCGGCTTGGGCGAGACGAGTTGCCTGAGCACGCATGTTGTCATCGATGCCGAATACCTCGTGAACCATCACGACTGCTGGCCAAGGGCCGTTGCCCTCAGGGATGGCGAGCAGGCCACCGAGTTCGGGAGTGATCTGGATGGTCGACAGGATTGGCTTCATTAGCCCAATCTAATGTCGAGGCCGGTCACTTCGCTAGAGAACTTAGAAGTGACCTTTACCGACTTGGCGACCTTGGTGGCCAAGAACTGCTGAATCTTGATCATCTTGGCCAGCGCCGCAGGCGAACTCGCGGTTGGCTTGACGATAACCAGCTTGGCGAAACCGGCCTTGGCAACAGTGGTGGCGAATGAAGTTAGTGCCGCCTTGTCGTTCAGGCTTAGGTTCGCGGTCGCAAGCGAGATCGCGGCGATTGCCGGCGCTGCGGCAACCTTGACGGCAACGCGGGTCGCTTCGCCCGAAACGCCATCCGAGCTGAATGGGGTAACCAAAATCTTCGAAGCAGAGCTGACCGGAGCCGCGATTGCGCAAGACTCAGCCGCGGTTTCACAGACGGTCTTTCCGTCGAGTGTTACGCGGTAGTAGCTGGCATTGGTCGATGGGAACCAACGCACGGCCGTGCGGTTGAGCGACCAATTGGTCACAGCAGGAGCAGAAATGCTCTGCGGCTGAAACTCAAGCTGAGCGGCAAGTTGCGCAACCTGCCCCGCGTTGAAGATGATTACCATGATGTCGGTCTTGCCGCTGAAGTAGTTCTTTGGCTTGATCTGCAAGAAGCCGCTGACCACCGTCACCGAGCTCAAGTCGGCATTGTTTGAAGTAAGTGATGCGGTCGCTGATGAGACATCCGTGTTGAAGATCTTCTTTAGGTCAATGGCAACGTTGCGACCCTTGGAGACCAAGCTGCCCTTGGGAGCGGTAACGAAGAAAGTCGGTGTGATTACCGGTGCGCTCGGCGCAGCCGCGGCGGTGCCTGCGGTGAGCACAGGCTCCTGAGTCGACTCAGCGGAGTCAAGGTAGTTGGTACCGTCGCCGATAGCCTTGAGGGTCGCCTTGTAGTTGGTGCCGGCAGTTAGGCCGGTGACGGTCAGCGGCGAGGTCACGTTGTTTAGGGTCTGAATAACGGTTGAACCGTTTGCGGCGTAAACCACTGCGACGTAACCGGTTGCGTGGCTGATGCCGTTGAAGGTTAGGTCGAAGCCGGTTTCGGTGATGTTCGAGACCGTGATGCTTGGGGTGCCAACCTGAGGCAGAGTCGGGATCGGAGAGGTGGCGAAAGCGGCACGTGTTGATTCGGCCGAGTCAGCGTAGTTGGTGCCATCGGCAACCACGGTCAGGCCAACCAGGTAGTGGGTGTCGGCGGTTAGCCCGGTGATTGCATCGCCCGAGGTGAAGTTGGTGATGGTGCGCAGCAGCGAACCACCGGAGGTGTAAAGCAAAGCGGTGTAGCTAACTGCGTGGGCAACTGCGGTGAAGCCGACCACAATCGAGGTGGTCGCCGCCGACGTTGTGGTTAGGGTCGGCGCAGTTAGAGCAGCCAAGCTCGAAGTAAGGATTGTGACCATCGAGCTAGGGTTCGAAGTCGTGTAGTTCGAGTCACCAATGGTGGTCATCGAAAGCTTGTATGTCGCGCTCGATGAGAGTCCGGTCACGGTGGTGGTTCCGCTAACGTTGGTCCAGCTTTGAACCACGGTAGTGCCGTTAGCCGCATAAAGGGTGGCGTTGTAGCTGACCGCGTGGGTGACGGCACCGAAGCTGAACTGGAAGCCAGAGCGGGTAACTGATGAAGTGGTGATCGTCGGTGCAGACAACTGCACAGGCGAAACAGTGGCGATGGTCACGCGGGTCGACTCAGGTGAATCGAGATAGTTTGTGGTGTCACCAAGGGCCACAACTGCGAACTGGTAAGTAGTGCCGACGGATAGACCAGAGATGGTCGAACCCGAGGTAAACGAAGTGATGGTGCGAAGTAGGCTTCCACCGGCCGAGTAAAGCTTGCCGACATAGCCGGTGGCGTTTGCTACTGTGCCCGAGGTCACGACAAAAGCATTGAAGGTGGCGCTGCCGGCACTTGCGGTTGGTGAACTCAAAACCACCGCCGAGTTGGTCGTGATTTGGACCTGGCTACTGAAATCAGAGGAAACGTAGTTGATGCCGTCACCGATTGCGCGAACCGCAATGCCATAGGTGGTGTTTGGCGAGAGCGAACCGATTGAACTGCCGGAGCTGTAGTTCGAAATGGTTTGAAGAACTGTGGTGCCATCGGCCGCGTAAACCTTGAGTTCGAAACTCAACGCGCTGCTCTGCGCCGAGAAGGTGGCAGCAGCCGAGGTGGTGCCGGTGGCTGACGCGATGGTGTCTGGAACAAAGAGCGAAGGAATAGGAGTCGTGCTTGTTGAGACAAGATTTCCTATTGAAGAATCGAGGAAGTCAGCGCCGTCACCACGAGCCAAAACAGCGACCTTATAAGAGGTATTCACCGTGAGGCTTGTGAAACTGTCACCGGAATTGAAACCGTTGATGGTTGAGATCAAGGTAGTACCGTTAGCCGCGTAGAGATAAGCAGAGTAGCTTACAGCGCCTGTAACTGCAGCAAAAGAGATGGTAAGACTTCGTGCGGCTTGTGCTGAAACAAAGACCGAAGGTGCACTCAAAACCTGCACTGAAGGGGTTTCGACCGTAATCTTGGCGCTCTCAGTTGAATCGAGGTTGGTCTGGCCGTCGCCGATAGCGGTTACCGAAAGCTTGTAAATCTGACCGGCACTTAGACCCGAAATAGTTGAACCAGAACCGAAGTTTGAAATCGAACTAATCAAGGTCGTGCCGTTCGCGGCGTAAAGCTTGGCGACATAACTAACGGCATCGGCAATTGGGGTGAATACGATTACAGCGTTGTGTTGGGTCGCCGAGAAGACAGATGGGCTAGGCGCATTCAACTGTGACGGCGCAGTGGTGGTCGCACTGAATGCGGTCGAGTAGCTCGAGCTCAATGAGGCAAAGCCATCACCATTTGCAGCTACTTTAAATTTGTAGTTTGTCGAAGCCGACAATCCAGTGATTGAAGCACCCAGCGAATACGAGGAGATGGTGAATAACAGGGTCGAACCATCGGTTGCGTAAACCTTTACCGAATAGTCGACTGCGCCATCGATAGCCACGAAACTTAGGGCCGCGGTGCTCGAAGTTGTGCTTGCCGAGGTGATGGTTGGGGTGCCAAGCGTCTGCGGAGGTGCCGTGGTGAATGGAACCAGGGTGCCAAAACCGCTTGAGAGGAAGTTGTTGCCGTCACCATTCGACCTCAAGGAAATCGAATAGCTGGTGTTCAGAGTGAGGCCGGTTACGGCATCACCTGATCTGAAGTTGCTAAGTGTCTGCAAGAGCGTGACACCATCGGAGGCGAAAATCTTCGCGGTGTATGAGGTCGCATTGGCAACGGCACCAAAGCTCACTAGTGCCGAGGTAGAACCAACCGAATCGATGCTTGGGTTAGGGGCATCCAGCTGAACAACGCCCTGAGCAGTAGTAATCGAAATCTTGGTGCTCTCAGAAGAAGACAGATAAATGGCTTCGTCACCAACTGCAAACATAGAAATCTTGTAGGTGGTGCTTGAGTTCAAGCCGGTGATCGTGTTGCCGCTTGGCGAAAGATTCGGGAAGCTCGAAATTAGCGTGACGCCATCGTTTGCATAGACGTTAGCGGTGTAACTGATGGCATTTGCCGTGGCGGTAAAGCTGAGGGTGAAACCATGGCTGCCTACAGAACTTGAAACCGGCGTTGGCGCAGTTAGCGAAACCGGCTGAGCGGTGTGCGCTGGCACCTGAGTCGACTCAGGTGAAGAGATGGTTGTGACGCCATCACCGATAGATTCGAGAACGATCTGGTAGTCGGTGTCTGGGGTCAGCCCCGTGAAGCGCATGCCGGTTGAAGCATTCGAAATCATGCTGATGAGCGTGCTGCCGTCACCCGTGTAAAGCTTGGCCCTCGTGCTTAGGGCATCCGGGTTCGAAGTGAAAGCAAAGGTCAAACTTGTTGGTGAGGCTAGCGTCACGGATGGCGTCGGGGCAGTCAGGTTGATCTGCGAAACGGTAGTAACCGAAACTCCCGAGCCATCGCTTGAGGTTGTGTAGGTTGAACCATTACCGATGCTCGAGAACTTGATTACGTAACTCGTTCCAGAAGAGAATCCGCCAATTGCAGTGCCGCTGATCACCGGCGAAACCGTCCGCAACAGGGTCGTTCCATCGGCAGCATAAATCTTGGCCAAGTATGCGGTGGCACCCGTAACTGAGCTGAAAGTAGGCGTAAATGCGTTAGTAGTGATTGATCCAGCAGTTACCGAAGGCGCAGACAAAGCAATAACGGTCAACGTGGTTAATGCGGTCTGGCTGCCAACATTCGAGGTCAGGTAATAGTTACCGTCACCGATGGCAATCAATGCAACCTGATAGGTAGTCCCGGCGCTCAAGCCGGTGATTACGTCCCCACTGGCAAAGTTTGGCACGGTTCGCAATAGTGTCGTTCCGTTAGCCGCGAATAACTTGAGGGTGGTGCTGAGCGAGTTGGTCGTTGCAGTAAAAGTCACCGCAGCTGAAGTGGATGTGTTTGAGCCCACCGTTGCTGATGGCGCGGTAAGAGTCGTTTGGTTCACCGTTAAGACGCTCAGCTGGTTACTCTCGCCCGAATCGAGAATCGTGCTCCCGTTTCCGATGGCCGTAACGGTGACGTAGTAAGTCTGGCCAGAGGTCAAGCCCGTGAAGGTCTGGCCCGAGGTGAACCCGGTGATACTGGTGACCAGAGTGGTGCCGTCTGATGCGTAAAGGTTTGCGTTGTAGGAAATGGCATCAGCGATTGCACCAAAGGTGACACCGACGCTGGTGGTTGAAGCACCCGTCGCAGCCAGGATGGGCTTAGCCAAGGTGATTGGCGAAGGCGTGCTAATGGTCAGCCAAGTGCTTTCGTCTGAATCGAAGGTAACGCTGCCGTCACCAAGCGCGATTACCTGAATCTTGTACGTGGTGCTTGCAGATAGGCCAGTGATGGCGGTGCCACTCGTGTAACCGGTGGTGGTGCGTATCAGGGTAGTACCAGTCGAGTTGTAGATCTTCAGGATGTAACTGCTGGCACCGCTGACAGGACTGAAAGTAACCGCCGCGGAGGTCGGACGCACTGAGTCAGACGCAATCACGGGCACTGCGAGACCAGTCACGACGCTCAAGGCCGAACTCAGTGCCGAGTTTGAGTTGCTGATTCCGTTGGCAAGGGCCTTGATGCGCACCTGATAGGTGGTGTTCGGGTTCAAACCGGTGATACTGTCGCCAGAAGCAAACGGGGTAAATGTACCCAAAAGCGTGATGCCATCTGCGGCGTAAAGCGAAACGCTGTAGCCGACGGCACCGGCTTGGGCATTGAAAGTTAGTGCAACCGAAGTTGAAGACTGGCCCGATTTAACCAGCGTTGGAGCGGTCAAGGCCCCAGCCGCTGCGGTTGTTACAGGCTCTTGAACGCTCTCTGGCGCTGACAAATAGTTCACGCCATCGGCGATTGCAGTCACCGTAACGAAGTAGCTGGTTGCGGGGATTAATCCTGTGATGGCATTGCCCGAAGTGAAGTTGTTCACAGCGGTCACAAGTGACACTCCATCCGAGGCATAAACACGAACGGTGTACTTAATTGCGCCGGTAGAGCTCGGGTAGGTGACCGTAATCGAGCTCGAAGTAGCGGTTGAGCTTGTGACAATCGTCGATGCGGTCGGCAGCAACTGTGGCACCACAAGTGCCGAAGTGGTGACGCTGAGCTTGGTGCTCTCCGTGGATGTGACGTATTGCGTACCGTCACCGATTGCAGTGATTGAGAACTTGTAGGTCGTAGCTGGGGCGAGGTTTGAAACGACGGCGCCAGCGATGTAGTTCGGGATGGTAGCCAATAGCGTGGTTCCATCAGCCGCGTAGCGCTTCAACGTGTAGCTGGTAGCTCCGGTTAGCTCAGTGAAGCCGATCCTCACGCTGTTCGTTGTGACAAGCGTCGCGGTCACGGTAGGAGCAGTCAAGGTTGTGCCGTTACCGGCACCGGTGAAGGTGAACGACACCTTTGTCGATTCGCTCGAATTCAAATAAGTACTTCCGTCACCGATGGCGACTAGCGCGATCTTGTAGTTAACACCGGTAGGCAAACCATAAATCGGCTGTCCGGTGCTGACGGTCACAGTGCGAAGCAGGGTCACGCCATCCGAGGCATAAATATTCGCTAGATAGTTGGTGACGCCGACAACCGGCACGAAAGACAACTTGAATGAAGCAGCTCCGGCACCGCCGAAAGAAACCGTCGGCGTTGGTGCTACCAAGGTTATTGGGCTTGGAGTACTGAAGGACAATGGGGCACTCGGATCCGAGTTGATCGAGTTAACGCCATCACCGAGCGCAGTCATGACCATTCGATAGCTGGTTGCCGGCGCCAGGCCTTGAATGGTAGCGGTCGAATTCAGCGGAGTTGAAAACAGAAGCCTCGAGCCATCGGCCGAATAGATGTCTGCTCTAACTGCGGGGGTAGGCAGGCTTCCGATTTGAGAAGTAGCAAAACCAACCGTCAAGACTCGGTTTTGGTTGACAAGTACCTGCGGCGTCGGGGCTTGAAGCTTGATTGCAGCTGGAGTCGTGAAACTCACATTGACGCTTTCAGGCGAACTTAGGTAGTTAACTCCATCACCCTGGGCAGTCAGAGTCACCGAGTAGGTTGTACTTGGCAGTAGTGGAGTGCTGATCTTGGTATTCGATGAGTAACCCGGAATCAGACCTATCAAAGTGCCGTTTGCCGAATAAATCTTTAATGTGGCGCTGATCACGTTTGTCATCGCGCCAAACGCAACATAGGCACTACCGGCTGTGATTCCGAATACGGATGGCAGCGGCGCAACTAGGGTTCGAACCGGGATGAGGTCTACCGACATCAAAGCTGATTCGAGTGAATCGGTGAAGCTAACGCCGTCGCCGATGGCTGTAACTGAGTACTTAAAGCTGGTCGCTCCGCCTAGCCCTACGGTCACAGATGCCGATGCGGAGTTTGTAGGGATTGACGCGAGAAGGGTTTGGCCATCGACCGAGTAAACCTTGACGTAATAGCCGATTGCACCCTGGCTTGAGGTGAAGCTAACTGCAAAAGATGTAGCCGAAACCGACGTGGTTCTTACGCTGGTCGGAGTCGCGAGTCTGCCGCCACCTGGTGTTGTCACGGTGATCATCTGGCTAGGGTTTGAGTTGCTCGTGAACGCACCATTACCGATGGCAATCACTTCGATTTTGTACGTCGTGTTAGCCAGGAGGTTTGAAATAGCCGTTCCGATGAGGCTCACGCTCTGTCCAAATAACAAGGTTGTGCCGCTGGAATCGTAAACATTTGCCCAGTAACTGAGAGCACCGGCAACCGGTGACGCCATGACGCTAATCGCGTTCGGAGTCACATAGTTTATTGATGCCGTTGGCGCCACTAACTGCGCTGGAAGGTTTGCCGGGGTCGTGAACGTAACTGGAGCACTATACGGGGATGAAAAGAGGTTGGTGCCGTCACCGATCGCCTGAATCGAAACCGAGTTGGCGGCATTTGGCAGGATTCCCGTGTTGAAGGTTGAACCAGACGTAGCCGAGGTGAAAACAAAGTCATTGATTTTGACAACATATGCATTGGTCTGAAGCGATGGCACCGGGGCGTAGTTGACTGCCACCGAACCGCCGGTCACTTGGGTGACGATTGGGGTAGGCGCCCAAGAGACTGACGACTGGGCTGTCGAAACCAAGGTGAGCGGTCCTTCGGCCGAGTTTAAGAACTCAACTCCATCGCCCAGAGACGTGACCGAAACCTTGTATGTGGTTGCCGGGCTCAAACCCGAAATTGTGTTGAGGTAACCCGTGCTCGAGAACGCGCCGAGCAAAGTTACGCCGTCGGCGGCATAGGTTCGAATTAGGAAAGCACGGAAACCCGTCACCATCTGCGGAGAAATGATAAGCGCAGGAATGTTAACGGTGACGCTAGTTGCGGTGCTAAAACTCTGTGTGACGACAGGTGCTGGGAGAGTTGTAGCGGCTGCAGTGGTAAAGGTTGCGAAGCTACCCTCGGTGAAGTTTAGGTTCGAAAGACCATTGCCCAACGGCTTGACAGCAACCTTGAACGTCGAGTTTGGTGCGAGACCCGTGATGGTGGTCAGAGTCGGTGTGCCAAGGATGCTGTAAAGGCGGTTAGCGCCAGTCGCGTCGTATACCTGAACAAGGTAGCTGGCTGCACCTGGCACTGGAGAGAATGAAATCGAAGCCTGGTCTGCACCGACGTTGAACACAGTCGGGGTTGTTGTAGCTAGTGCCGTCGCAAAAGAAGCTTTAGCGCTCTCGGAAGAGTTGAGTGTCGAAGCTCCATCACCGAGAGCGATTACCGAGACCTTGTATGAGGTGTTACTCGAAAGTCCGGTGATTAGGCGTCCAGGCAGGTAGTTCGTGATTGTTTGGATAAGGGTGGTGCCGGCGGCATCCCAGATCTTTAGGGTGTACGAGCTAGCGCCTGGTTGTGGGGAGAAAATTACACTCGCACCGGTGCTTCGAATTTCTGAAATTACCGGCACTGGCGTGGCAAGAGTTGAAGAAGTCTGATCAGCGCCTGTTTGCAGAAGCGAGACCCAAATATCGTTGCCGCCCTGCGAGGTCAGCGTCTTGGCCTGGCTGCCGAGTGAAACTACGGCAACACCGCCAGTAGAAGGTGAGTCGTAGTTGATCGTGCCCATTACGGCAATCGCGCCTGAGCTGCCGACACCTACACCGGTAAGGGAGTCACCTGAGCCCGAGCCGAGGCTGCGAGCCCAGACCAAGGTACCGTCGCTGGTGAACTTTGCCAAGGCGGCATCGGAGCCGCCTTGAGAACTCAGGGTTTGAGACTGCCCTCCCCCTGAAACGGTCGCCGAAAGGTTGAAATAACCACCCGCATAGACGTAACCGCTTGAATCAACAGCGACGCTGTAAAAGATCTCCGCACCGTATCCGGCAAGGGTACGTACCCAAAGCAAGCGACCGGTCGGACCGTATTTAGCTAGGAAGCCGTCCTGGCTTTGACCACCACTGATCGTAAGGAAGGACGAAACGGTTTGGGCATCAGCGCCGGTGCCAAAAACACCACCGTAGAAGTAACCCGCCATGTAAATGTTGCCAGCAGCGTCGGAAGTCACGGATGTTGCCTGGTCACTGCTTGAGCCGCCTGCGCCTTGAACCCAAACAAAATCACCATCATTGGTGTACTTGGCAACGAAAGCATCGTATCCGCTCTGGGTGATGAGTTCCTTGGCATTCGATCCACTGCCAAACACGGCTCCAGCGTTTACGGTTCCAGAAACGGCGACGTTGCCATCCTTGTCAATCGTGATTCCGTAGACGAAATCAACCGAGGTACCACCGATCTGGCGGATCCAAACAAAGTTACCGTTCGAGGCGAACTTAGCTAGATAGCCGTCGGTGTTTCCAAAGGTACGAATTGTGACCTTACTTGAGCCAGAACCGGCGATGACGTTGTCGGTGAAACTACCGCCGATAAAAATATTTCCGGCGCGGTCAGTAGAAACCCCGCGAGCGTATTCGTCGCCAGTTCCAGAAAGCTGCCTAACCCAGGCGAAGGTTCCGTCTGGTGCGTACTTTGCCACATAGCCGTCGACGCCACCAAGAGAAGTGATGGCCTGCTTGGCCGAACCTGAACCAAATGAGGCAACACCACTGAAACCACCGGTCATGATCACGTTTCCGGTCGCGTCGAAGGCCAACGAGTGGACGGTGTCGCCACCGGTTCCGCCAGCTTGACGAACCCAAAGAAGCGTTCCGGTCGAAGAGTACTTGGCTAGGAAGGCATCCTGGCTACCTGCGCTGGTCAAGGTAACCGCGTCTGAACCCGAGCCGAAGGTTGACTTCAAGCTGAATGCTCCACCGACATAAACGTTGTTCGACGAGTCAACCAAAACCGCATTGTTTGCAGACTCTGCTGAGACTCCACCCATGCTGGTTGCCCAGGCTAGGTTTGGAACCACCGGAGAGGCTGTGGTGAGAGCGGTTGTGGTTACCGCTACCTTTGCACCCTCAGAACTGGTCAAGGTGCTAACACCATTACCAATCGCGGTGATCGAAACCTGGTAAGTGGTGTTTGGCGACAATCCTCCGATTGGTTGAGAACCACCGACGTTAACGCTTGCCAGCAGGGTTTGGCCGTCGGCAGAATATATTCTCGCCGTGTGCGACTGAGCGCCAGCCGCGGCCGTGTACGAAAGACCGATGCTGGTTCCATTGAGCGCGTAAACGGTCGTTGTAGGCGCCGTAAGGGTGATGGCCGGCTGAGTGCGAACTACATACTTAGCGCTCTCAGGGCTTGTGAAATAGCTATAGCCGTTACCGAGAGCCTGGATCGAAACCTGATAGGTCGTACCCGGCTGCAGGTTGTTCAGGGCGGTACCATTACCCATTCCGATTAATGTTTGCCCGTCAGCCGAATAAACGCGACTCACGTAGCCAATCACGCCTCCCGTTCCGCCGACGCTGCTGTAGGTGATTGTTAGTGCGCTCTGAGTGGAGGTGATTCCAGTGATTGTTGGTGCAAACAAAGTAATAGCTGGTGGGGTGGTCAACAACATCCATGCCGATTCATCGCTGGTGAATGAGTTGATGCCGTTACCGATGGCCTGCACGGTGGCGCGATAGGCAGTGCCCGGGGTAATCGGATTGTTGACGACCAGGGTGGTGGTGTAGTTCGGAATTGTTGCCAACAGCTGCCCGGTGGCGTGCGAGTAGAGGCGCAATGTATAAGAGACGGCTCCAGTTACGGCATTAAATGCAACCGAAATAGTGCCAGGTGTAACGGCGCTGTTTGTCGCAATGATAGGCGCGGTTAGGTAATAAGGTGCGAGCGTCGTTACCGGTATTTTGGTGCTTTCACGTCCGCTAGCCGTAGTTCTGCCGTTTCCGATGGCCTGAATTGAGAAGTAATAAAGGGTGCTAGGGAGCAATCCGGTAATCGAGGTGCTGTTGGCGACATAACCCGGATAGGTAGCAAGCAGTGTTCCATCGCTCGAGTAAAGGCGGCCAACGTAGGAGTATCCCGGTGTGGTCGTGTAGGTGGCGATGAACGAGTTGTTTGTCAACGTTGATACGGAGATCGTACCGATTAGGTTCGTCGTCGTCTGGGTCAAAGTAAGCGTGGTGAACGAGACCCTGGATGACTCTGGCGAAGTTGCAAAACCTGCTCCGGTGCCGATTTCTTGAACGGTGGACCAATATGTCGTGCCTGGCAGAAGGTTGCTGAAGCTAACCGATGTCGACGTTGAGTATTGAGAGGCGATCGGTGTGGTCGCGCTGCTAGAGGCGTAAAGGCGATAAATAAATTGTGACGAACCGGTTGTGACGGTCACGTTCAAAGTCGCACTTGTTGACGTGATCGTTGTGTTGGTAACGCTGAGATATCCAGATAGATTTCCTTGGTCCGCAGGAGTCGTGTAGACCCACTTATCGCCTTCAACGGAGTCTAGATATGTTGGGTTGGTCGCGAGTGAGGTGACAGAAATTTTGTAGGTGGTGTTCGGCAGCAGACCGGGAATCAGAATCGTTGGATAGGTGTTGGCGCTCATGGTCTGCAGCAAAACATCATTTGCGCTGTAAATTTTGACTCTAAATAGACCAGGAGTAAGCGTGTTGGTCACCATGGTGAGCACGGTGTTCAGGTTGTTGGTTGCGACCGCGGTGATAGTCGGTGGCAAGAGTTGCAGATTCGAAATGGTGGAGAATGGCGTCAGCGGAGATTCGTCTGAATCTAGGAATGACACACCGTTGCCAAAACATTTCAAACTCGCAAAGTAGCTCGTTCCCGGATTTAGCCCGTTGACTACTACGTTGCTGTTGTACGAACCAACCTGTGCTACCAGGGTCGTGCCGTTGGCGGCGTAGATGTTTAGACGGCAAGCAACGGCAGAAAAACCGGTTGGCAACGAATATGAGAAAGCAACGGCGGTCTGAGTGATGCTGGTCTGTGAGCTTGTAGCAGTCGACAAGGCAGGGGCCGAAACCGAAAGTTTCTGAGGTGCGGCGGTGGTGAACGCGGTAAGTGGGCTCTCCCCCGAATCGAGAAGAGTAACACCGTTACCGATGTAGCTTACCGAAGCGAAATATGAGGTGCTCGGGCTCAGGTTGGCTATGGTCGATCCGCTTCCAAACTGCGGGTAAGACATGATCAAGTTCTGATTGGCGTCGTAGATGCGAACAACATTGGCGTGATAGTTCTGAGGAGCCGAATAGTTCAAGACAACTGAGTTTGGCAAAACCATGCCAATCACTGGGGCGGTTGCCGTCAGCTTCAGAGCGGTTCGGGTAGTGACTATTGTTTTCGGTGATTCGAGCGAACTGTTGAAGTTCAGGTTTGACGAATCACTGATTGCCTGAATTGTTACCTGGTATGTGGTGCCCGGCATCAAGCCGTTGATGGCTATGCCAGAGGTGTAGTTTGGCAAGGTAGAGAGCAGGGTGGTGCCAGCTGCGTCATAGATGCGCACGGTATATGAGCTCATCGATGAAGTCAGCGTAGGCAAAGTGACTGTGATGAATGATTGGGTTGCCGTGACAGTTGGTGAATTGGGGGTCGTTAACGTGGTGACCGAGGTCGCCACCGAGGTAGTCGCCGAAGCCTGCGAAGAACTATTCGAGTTAAGGCTTCCCAAACCGTTGCCAAGCGCAAGAGCCGATACCCAATAGGTGGTGTTTGGTGCAAGGTCGTTGAATGTGTAGCTAGTGCTACCGGTCGAGACGATCGCCTGGGATACCAAAGTGGTGCCGTTGGTCGCGTAGAGACTGAACTGGTACCCGTAGTTTCCGTTAGAAGGCGTGGTGATAGTGGCGGTCAAGCTGCTCGCGGTAGGGCTCCCGAGGCTTACCACTGGGGCCGTAAATTGCGTACCAGTTGGGTCTGGCTGGGTCGTGAAGTTTGCCGACCTGGTAATCGATGACTCTAGGTAATTTTGCAGATACGCCGAGACGCCGATGCTGTAGGTGGTGTTCGGGCGAAGACCGTATAAAACAGTGTTGGTGCCGCCCGACCCCGACTTAGAAATTAGGTTGCCCGAAGCATCGTAAAGATAAACGTTGTAGCCGGCTGGCGTCTGCCCACTAGGGGCTCCCCAGGTTGGCGCAACAGTGGTGCTAGTTGGCGTGCCCAACGAAATTGAAGTCGGCGCCCCCAGTGCGGAACCGTTACCAGCAGCCGTGGTGATCGTCGTTCCACTGGATGGGGTCGAAGTTTGGGTGGTCACGCCATCGCCATAGGCAATCACCTTGGCGGTGTAAGAGGTGCTTGGGTTCAGGCCAGTGAATGTTGCAGTGGTTGATGAATAAATAGCCAACTGACTTGAAACCAGTGCGTTATTCGAATCGTAAAGAAAGATTCGGTAGGAACTAGCAACGGGCGTTGAAGCGACAATCGTGAACAACGCCGAATCCGAGGTAATAAGGCCCGAGGTTGGGTTTGCTGCGGTGATGGTTGTGGCCGGTGCAACCAAAGTTGAGACCGCGGCTGAAGTCGGACTAAATCCCGAATCGGTGTTCGAGGTTCCGTTAGCAATCACTTTAGCCTTGACGGTATAGGCAGTGCTCGGAGTGAGACCGGTGAAAGTGGTTACGGTTGATCCGGCCACATCGAGGGTTCGAATCGTCGTAGTGCCCGTGCTATCCATGAGCACAAAACGATAGGCAACTGCTCCAGTAATTGCGCTCGATGTTGCGGTGAGAGTCGTCGATGTGGCGTTGCTCAAGGTTGCTGTGGCAGGTGCTGCGAGGGCTGTCAAAGCTGGAGTCGTGGCGAGGCTCGGCGTTGACGGCCCACTGTTGGTGTAGTTCACGCCGTCGCCGATCGCATACAAGAAGACCTTGTAGGCCGTGTTCGGAAGCAACCCGTAGATTACGCTACCGCTGGTGTAACTCGACTGCGAGCTGACCAACAGGTTAGTTGAGGCTTGATACACCTCGATACGAGTAGTCCTCGAGTTAGGGGTGGCCGTGTAAGTTGCCTTGATACCGAATCCGCCCGTGGTGTCGGACTGTGTTGAAGCGGTCGGCGTCGGCGCGGCAAGCGTGGTTGCAGAGTTGTAGGTGAAAGCATTCGGCAAGGTGGTTGAAAAACCATTTGACGTGATGACAACATCAACGAGACCCGCGGCGTGAGCGGGGGTGCTTACCGAAACTAAATTGTCGCTCGAGGTGGTAACTGAGGTGCCGGCGGTGCCACCAAAGGTAACCGAAGTGGTGCTGGTTAGTCCGGTTCCAAGGATGTTGATGACTAGACCACCTGCTGTGTTTCCGACGGTCGAGCTCAGGTTCCAAACCACAGGTGCAGCCTGGGCAGCCTGAGGCGAAAAGAAGGTTAGACCCGAGGCCAGCACTGCTGAAGATGCGGCGAGCGCGACGACGTGTCGTACCCGTTGCCAAAACTTCATTGCGCGCAGTCTTCCTGATTGAAAAGCTAGTAAATCCTTACAATCCCCCAATGTTTAGGGTAACTTGCGCAATTGCGAACAGAGAGAACGGTCGGGGGTTATCCCCCAATCCCGGAACTGCGTGTTTTTGAGGCCATTCTGGCCCGACGGCAGTGCGCTGATTAGCCCAGTTCGGCTAGGCGAGATCGGCGGCGTGCACGGTCATGACCTCTGGGCTCTGCGGCGAGAAGGTCAGGTGCTTCTTGAAGGCGGCAAACCCAACCGCATACTTGCCGTTGTATTTGAACTGCGGAGTGTTCCAGGCGATTACCTGTTCGAGCGAAGGTTCGATATCAAGCAAGGTTTAGCGAACTGCTAGCAGGGTCGAGCGCTTCGGCTCATCCTGGGCTTCGATGTATGCGGTGACTTCTTCGGCTGACATGCCAGAAGTCTATAGACTCGCGCTATGAGATTCATCATTTTTGTGATTGACGACCAGACCGAAAAGGCCAGCGGCAATGAGATGGCCGCAATCGACGCCTTCAACGAAATGCTCGAGGCAAACGGTCACTGGATTACCGCGGCCGGCATCAACCACGGCGAGGCGGCGACGGTTCTAGACAACCGCGACGGCGCCGGCATCGTGACCCCTGGCTCGCTCTACAGCGAGGCCGAGCACTACAGCGGCTTCTGGCTGATTAACGCAGCCGACAAGGATGAAGCCCTCGCGCTAGCGGCAGCCGGCTCGAAGGCGTGCAACCGCAAGGTTGAGCTGCGCCCTTACCTCGGCTAAGGCTGTAAACGCTGGATAACCCAGTCTGAGGCTGAACCCAAGTCGTCTAGAGTTCGCTCGAACACGATTCGGTCATGCATGCGGTTCGACCGACCCTTCCAAAATTCGATTCGGGTAGGCACGATTCGATAGCCGCCCCAGTATTCGGGCCGAGGCACATCCTTGCCATTGAATCGGGCCAGAGCTTCATCAAACTGGGCGTCGAGTGCGGCACGGTTTTCGATTGACTTCGACTGGTGACTCGACCAAGCCGCGACCTGAGAATCGTGCGGGCGCGAGTGAAAGTATCCGTCTGATTCGGTGGCGTCAACCTTGTGTGCAACACCTTGGATGAGCACCTGGCGATACATCGAATACCAGCCGAACACTGCTGAAACCTTCGGGTTCTGCGAGACCGCCTCGCCCTTGCGCGATAGGTAGTTGGTCGCGAAGAACAGACCCTCGTCATTTAGCCCCTTGAGCAGAACCGTGCGCGAGGTTGGCTGGCCATCCTGGTCTACCGTGCCGAGCACGAAGGCATTTGGCTCATAAATCTGCTCGGCCTCGGCGTCGAGCAACCAAAGCTTCAGCTGCTCGATCGGGTTAGCGCCTAGGTGAGTTTCGTCGAGAGCCTCTTGCCCGTAATCTTCGTGGCGATTGAGTGAGTCCATGATGCAACCCTACGATTCTTTAGCCGATTAATAATGACAGCGACTGATTCGGAAGTGCGACCCAACCCTCGGTTTTGGCCTGTTGCAGTTGGGCTGGCTGCGGTTTTTCATAGTGCCCGAGAAGGGCCGATCGTGCGGCGAGCGCAGCGATTACAGCATCGAATGCATCGCAGGATTCGATCATGAGTGCTGCCGCGTCTCCCAGGTCGAGGTAAGGCGCTAGCTCACGCAGAACGTCGATCATCCCAGCGCGCAGTTCGGCCGAGGCGCGATAACCCGGCGTGCGGAGACCCCAAATCCTAAGTGAGGCCCCCGGATAAATTTCGACGACCTTGCCGGCACCAGAACGATCGATTGGCACGCCCGACTGAGCAAGTTGGGATAGCAGGCCGGCACACCTGATTGCGGTCATGCCGAGGCGATCTGTCGAGACGCTCAGTGGCCAACGCCCAGTCACGGCGCGCACGTTGCGATCGGTTTCGCGGTAGGCAAGGGCTCTTCGAAGTTCGAGGTCGCCGCTAAAGGGTTCACCCGAACCCTCGGGCAGGTTGATTCGATTCAAGAAGTCGACGAACTGAACCGGCCAGCCCAGTGCGCAATCAATGCCCAGTTTTTCGATCTTTTGGGCGGTGGCGACGATGTCGGCATCCGTGACGCCAAGTCTGAGATCAACCAGCTTGGCGCTGTTGGCCGACCAATCGATCAAAGCCATCGCGGTGT
>ERZ650308.684-NODE-684-length-18214-cov-5.220332_pt1 | contig 18214 bp, 24 predicted proteins | sample MGYA00376244_ERZ650308 | MGnify/ENA primary metagenome ERZ650308 (study PRJEB26733, sample SAMN07839295) | wastewater metagenome | biome: small river; feature: stream; material: water | place: USA: North Carolina | collected 2016-04-26 ... | reverse complement strand
GATCTACACAGGCGAAGACACTCTTTCCCTACACGACGCTCTTCCGATCTATCACAGATTTCAAGGTTGTTGCTGATGAGTCCAACAACACAGGTGAAGTCATCGATAGAAATGAATTCGTTGGCGATATCTACATCAAGCCAACCCGTTCTATCAACTACATCACCTTGAACTTCATTGCCGTTCGTACAGCGGTAAGCTTCGAAGAAGTCGGTGGATAAAGACATGGTGCGCCCCTCTACTGAAAAGCAAGGGCGCATCTTCTCTCATAAATAAAGAAGAATACTAGGAGAATACTACAGATGGAAATCGATAGCTTCATTGCAAATTTTGACGGCGGCGCAAGACCTAACCGTTACCGCGTCATTCTAAACTTCCCGTTTGAATCTAGCGGCGGCATCAATATTTCTGGCACAATCGGCGCTATTGCTGGTCCGATTTCTATTGGTACTGGCTTCAATGCCGGTTCACCAAGTCAGAAATTCAGTTTCATGTGCAAAGCAGCGGCAATTCCTGAGTCCGCTCTTGGCTCTATCAACATTCCATATCAGGGCCGCGATTTTAAGGTTGCCGGTGATCGTACATTCACTGACTGGAACGTAACGGTATTGAATGAAGAAAACTTTTCAATCCGTAACGCTTTTGAAAGATGGATGGATCGTATCAACTCGCACCGTGGTAACGTTCGCACACCAACAACGAATTCCTACTTTGCAGACGCCGAAGTGTATCAGCTATCAACAACTGGTGCAATTCTGAAGAAGTATAAGTTCCATTCCATGTTCCCAACGAACCTATCCGAAATCTCGCTTGGCTTTGATCAGAATGACTCGGTTGAAGAATTCTCGGCTGTGCTGTCCTATGCATACTGGACTTCAGATACAACGTCGTGATTCTAAACGATAAATTATGCAGTACACGATTTATCAAACTACCAATCAGATAAACGGCAAAATCTATATCGGTAAGCACGAAACCCAGAACCCAGATGACTCATATCTTGGTTCTGGGGTTGCATTGAATAGAGCTATCAAAAAGCATGGCAGGGAGAATTTCGTAAAAGAAGTTCTATTTGTTTTCGATACCGCTGAAGAAATGTATGCCAAGGAAATTGAGTTAGTTGATGAGGCATTTATAAATCGTCCTGATACATACAATATGATCGTTGGTGGTCAAGGATTGCGTGCCGGTCATTTAAACACATTCTATGGTCGCAAGCATTCTGAAGAAACCAAGAAACAAATAGCGGAAAATACTAAGAAGGCTTTAGCAACTCCCGATATTAGAAAAAAGATGGCCAATCATGGAAGAAAAAATCCTATGTACGGCAAATCAAGACCAGAATTGATGGCTGCACTAAAAGCACTCAACACAGGTAAAAAACATACTGAAGAACATAAGGCAAAGATTGGAGCGACCATTAAAGGCCGTAAGCACTCAGAAGAAGCAAAAGAAAAAATGAGAGAAGCTATGCGCCAATCCCATGCTAGACGAAAGGCCACCTTATAATGGTAAACCTATTACAGATGATGGGCTTTGAAGTGAAGCCCAAGCAAGTTGAGACTGTTCAAAAAACGGTTGTTCCGCCACCAAAAGATGACGGTGCGTTTATTGTTGATGCTGGTGGTATCAACAGTTTCCTTATCGACCAAAACGTAGAACAGGCACTAAAGACAGATGCCGATTGTATTCGTAAGTATCGTGAGATTGCCAGAATGCCGGAAGGTGATATCGCAATCTCCGATATTTGCGATGAATCCATTGTTACTGATGATACCCGCGATATTGTCTCACTAAACCTAGAAGACACAAATCTATCTGAGGCAGTAAAGAAGAAGCTACAGGAAGAATTCAGCACCATTCTAAAGCTGTTGGATTTCCGCCGCAAAGGATACGATATCTTCCGCAAGTGGTACGTAGACGCGCGCTTGTATTATCAAATCATGATCGATACCAGCAAGCCACAAGACGGTATCAAAGAACTAAGACCGATTTCACCATTCAGAATTAAGAAGGTTACCGAGATTGATCGCACCAATCAGTTTGGGCAGAAATCCGGTTCTACCATTCAGCTAATCAATGATGAAAAAAGCTATTTCGTTTACACAGACGACACATTGAAGATGCTCGGCAATGGCGTGAAGTTCGGTAAGGACTCAATCGCCTATGTCCACTCTGGTTACGTCAATGATGAAACTGGAGCAATCGAAGGTTATCTACACAAGGCCATCAAGATCGCGAATATGTTGCGCATGGTGGAAGACGGTTTGCTTGTCTACCGTATCGCCCGCGCCCCAGAACGCCGCGTCTTTTACATTGACGTTACTTCGCTTCCAAAACAGAAGGCCGAAGAATACATCAAGTCACAGATGGCGAAGTATAAGAACCGTATGACCTATGATCCTTCTACCGGTAAGATGAAGGACAACACTCATACGATGGCGATGCTTGAAGATTTCTGGCTTCCGCGTCGTGATGGTGGCCGTGGTACTGAGGTTACAACACTTCAAGGTGGACAGAACCTAGGCGAAATCGAGGATATCAACTACTTCCTGAAGCAGTTCTATAAGGCGCTGAATGTTCCTACATCACGCTTGGAAGATGGTTCGGTTTTCAACGTTGGTAGACCATCAGAGATTACCCGTGACGAATTGAAGTTCGCAAAGTTTATTTCTCGCATTCAACAGCAGTTCTCAGAACTATTCATGGTTACCCTGAGAATGCAGTTGATCTTGAAGAACGTCATCAAGGCGAATGAATGGGATGATATCAAGCAAGATATCAAAATCGCGTTCGCACAAGACTCTTATTATGAGGAAATCAAGAAGTCCGAAATGCTGAAGGACCGCTTGAATACCCTATCGCAGATCAACGAATTCATCGGCACATACTATTCTAAGGAATGGGTGCGCAAGAATGTTCTTTATCAGTCTGAAGAAGAAATCAAGGAAATCGATAATCAGATTGAAGAAGAATTGGCTAACGATGAAGTTCAGCTAGGCACACGTCCAGGTGCAGTCCCAGGTGCGATGGATGTTCCGCAAGTTCCCGAAGAAGCACCATTCCAAGGACCGGGACCAATGACGCCAGCACCGATGCAGCAAGCGCCAAAACAGTTTGCAGCTAAATAAATTTAAAGGAGATACCAATGGAACAGAAAATTCTAGACACTTTCGCAGCAATCAAGGCTGACAGTGCGGCTGATATCAAGTTGCACTTCGATTCAGTTCTTGAAGACCGCGTACAGGCTAAGATCAATGAGCATAAACCCGCTGTGGCCGCTCGTATGTTCAATGAAACCAAAAAGGTCTAAGCCATGAGCATCAGTCAGAAAATTCTAGACCGCTTTATGCAAGTGGTGAAGGACAATCGCGAAAAGAAATCCAAGACTTCTCTACCAAAAACAAAGGTAGATAAGGAACTGGAGAACCATGACACCAAGAGCCGTACAGCAACTGGAGTCAAGGATGGTACAGGGCTAACTGAAGCGTTTGAAGACAATCTAACCTATCGTGAAAAGCAGCGCGCCGGTTCTGAATACGAACACATGGACGCGGAAGAATTAGGCAAGGCACACGGTAAGGCAGGTAAGAAGCCAGCATCGCCATATAAAAAGGGCAGTTCAATGCATGGCGATTATATGCGTGGTCACTACTATGCATCTAAGGGCCTAGTCAATGAAGCCGATAAGAAGAAGGTAGACGGCAAGGATTTCGCTGAAGACGGTTTAGTCAATGAGGCAGATAAGAACAAGAAGTTTGCCGAAGATGGTTTGGTGAATGAAGCCGACAAAGTGAAGGATAAGGACTTTGCTGCAAATGGTCTAGTCAATGAACATCAGCAGCAAATGAAAGAACAGTCCGCATTCTCTACCGGCCTATTCGATGGCACCAACGGCAAAGACTACAACAATCCACATGAGGAAGGTTCTAAGGAACATAAGCATTACCACATCGGCCATGAAATCGGTGGCAAGACCCGTAGCAAAACACGCGGTCGCACGCCATCAGTTCCAGGCACGGTAAAGGAATCAAATGACGTTGTTCAGAAGCGCAACCTTTCCATTCTAAACAAACACATTCCAGGCAAGGGGTCTTCTTCCTCAGACGAAACCCCAGCACAGAAGGCATACAAACTAGGCAAGCAACACAAGGCCGAAGGTAAGCCACATTCCAATCCACATTCTTCCGACTCTTGGGAGCATGATCAATATAACGCAGGATACGGGCACTAATGTTCGATGCAGAAACCATTGCCAAGAGACTAGCTGAAACAGAATTTCCAAAGATTCTGAATTCAAAGCTTGCCGATCTTCTAGAGCAATCCAAGAAAGAAAAGGCGATCAAAATCCTTTCCGCTTCTGGTGAATTGGAAGGTGATGCAGGCAATGACTGTATTGATGAATGTGCATGTGAGGAAGAAGATGAAGACCAAGACGGAAAATCAAAAGTGGGTGCCAAAAAAGCTTCCGGAGATAAAGCCGATGACGAAATGGAAACCGGCTCCGATGAAGGCACTAAAAAAGAACCCACTAAAAAGCGAACCAGCAAGCCAAGCGAAGTAGAAATTTATGAGGATGTGAATCTTCTCTCTCTAGCATTATCGGCTGGTTATGCTGGTTCGATTATGGGCGGTGCTGCGGCTGTTGACAAGATTAAAGCACTGATGCGTCACAAAGCGAAGATCAAAGCCAATCTTCAACCCGGTACTCCAAAGTTCATCGGTTTCAAGGATGGTGAAGCCAACAAGCTAAACGTCAATCGCTTCCACACTCAGCAAGATAAGAACGATTATCTGGACGGTTACAACATCGGTCAAAAGTTCTGGGAAGCAAAGAACAATGGACTGTTTGAAGAAGCGGCAAAGCAATTAGAAGAAAAGCGCCGCATAGTCATCAAGATCAATAATAAAGGCAAGCGTCGTAGAAAGGTCATGTGCGGCAAAGGCAAAAAACTTGTCGGCTCCACATGCAAACCAATCACGGGCAAAGAAAAGCAAGTTAAGCGCGTAGCCGTCCGAAAGATGAAGCGCACAATCAAGCGTAAGGGCGTAGGTGCAAAGAAGCGTGCCTTGCGTCTAAGAAAGCGCGCTCTAACCAAGCGCCATTCAATGGGCTTGTAAGATAAATAATATAAAGAGGTTCCAAAATGACGCATGTAAAATTAATCACTGAAACAATCGAAGATGTAGCAATCCTAGTTGAAGGCAAGGAAGGCGAGAAAAAAGATTATTATATCGAAGGCATTTTCATGTCTGCCGATATTAAAAATCGTAACGGTCGCGTCTACCCCAGAAACGTCATGGAAAGCGCATTGGCGAAATATACCCCACTTGTTGAGGGTAACCGCGCTATGGGCGAGCTAAACCATCCTGAAGGCCCTTCTGTCAATCTCGATAAGGTTTCTCACCTGATCACAAAGCTTCAGTTTGAAGGCAATCACGTTGTCGGTAAGGCTAAGGTTCTAGATACGCCCATGGGTAACATCGCCCGCAAGCTTCTAGAAGGTGGCGTGAAGCTTGGCGTTTCTTCTCGTGGTCTTGGTTCTCTAAAAGAAGTGAATGGCGTCAATCAGGTCCAATCAGATTTTATTTTGACCGCAATCGATATTGTTGGTGATCCATCCGCTCCAGATGCTTTCGTAAACGGCATCATGGAAGGCAAGGAATGGATTTGGGACAACGGCATCCTAAAAGAAGCCAAAATCGATGAAATGAAAAAGGAAATTTTAACTGCATCGCGTGCTGAAATTGAAGCAACCGCCCTGAAGCAGTTTGAAGCGTTCATTTCGGGTCTAAAATCTAAAGTCTTATAAATATAACAAGATAAACAAAGGATTCATTCATGTCAAAAGAAAATGTCAAAGAAGCAACTGGAGAAATGGGCACGGTTTCTGCCAATCCAACTGCACCAACCCCAACCACAAAGACGGGTGTTCTAGCAGTTCTAAAGCATTGGGAATGCCCCGCCGATTTTCTAGCTAAGGCTGCAAACCTTGATTACGACACCCTACGCGGTCTTGTCGGTAAGGCAACCAAGGAAACCGTCAATGCTGTTTTCAAGGATGCGATTGATGGTCTAGCAAACGTAAAAGGAAGTGAAACAATGCCACAGAACGGAACTGGTCTAAAGGAACAGCTAGTAAAGGTATTTGAAGGCCAGGAACTATCCGAGGAATTCAAAACAACCGTATCAACTCTATTCGAAGCTGCCGTTTCTGGCGCAATCGAAGAAGCTACAAAGAAGATTGAAGAAGAAGCACAGGCCGAAATTGCGCGCCGTGTTACTGAACTAGAAGAAGGTCTAGTTTCTCGTCTAGACAAGTACGCATCGTATGTTGCTGAAAGCTGGCTAGAGGAAAATAAACTAGCAGTCGAAACTGGTATTCAGGTTGAAATCGCTGAATCGTTCTTCAAGGGCTTCAAGTCACTACTAGATGAGCATTACGTAGAAGTTCCAGCCGATAAGGTTGACGTTGTTGAAGGTCTAGTTGAGAAGGTCGAAACTCTAACCACTGAACTAGATGAAAGCGTTCGTAAGAACTCTGATCTTGTCACTTCTCTAACTGAAATGAAAAAGGCCGCTGTCTTCACAAAGGTAGCAGAAGGTCTAGCCCTAACTGATGTTGAGAAGCTGAAGACTCTTTCCGAAAAGACCGAATACGTTTCTGATGAGGCTTTCGAGAAGTCACTATCGGATATCAAAGAAACCTTCATTGCAAAGAATGATGTGAAGGAACTAGTCGAGTCTGAAAAGAAAGAAGTTGCAAAGCCAGCTACGGAAAAGGTCGTTACCGAAAACCGTTGGGCACAATACTTCAATCAGAAATAAGGGAATAACGTAAGTCAAAATTTTTGATTTACTAAATAATAGTATCACTCAAAAGGAGAAGTAAAACAATGTTTCTAACAGAAGATAGAAAGTCCTACTGGAAACCAATTCTTGAACACGAGAATGTTGCCCCAATTAAGGACAAGTACCGCGCTAACGTTACAGCCGCGCTACTAGAAAACCAGGAAAAGGCAATGGCCTATGGTATCGAAGGCGAGCTAAAAGAAGCCGTCACCGTTACACAGGCAGGTTCAGCACCTCTAGCAAATTGGGACCCCGTTCTAATTCAGCTAGTCCGCCGTGCTGCTCCAAACTTCATGGCATATGACGTTGCTGGCGTTCAGCCAATGACAGGCCCAACCGGTCTAATCTTCGCAATGAAGTCTCGTTACACCAGCCAGAACGGTACAGAAGCATTGTTCAATGCTGCTAATACCTCCTTCTCCGGTACTGGTGCCGAAGCAATGGCCAAGGCAAACTACTACACTTCCAACAACGCAACCACTGGTGCTGGTGTTTCCACACAGGTTGGTGAAAAGGTTGGCGGTCCAGGTACAAACGATCTGGATTGGAACGACATGTCCTTCAGCATCGAGAAGACTTCAGTTGAAGCCAAGACTCGTATGCTACAGGCACAGTACACAGTTGAACTAGCACAGGACTTGAAGGCAATTCACGGTCTTGATGCAGAGACTGAACTAAGCAACATCGTATCGACTGAAATCCTTCACGAAATCAATCGTGAAATGATCCACTACATCCGTAAGGTTGCAAAGCTTGGTTTCGCTTCCGCTAAGTATTCGGCTGGTTCTCCAGTTCTAGACTCCAACGGTAACTTCGCAACCACAACTGCCGGTTCGTTTGACTTGAACGTCAACACAGACGGTCGTTGGGCCGGTGAAAAGTACAAGGGTCTTCTAATCAAGATTCACCGTGAAGCTAACGTAATCGCACGTGAAACACGTCGCGGTCGCGGTAACTTCCTAATCGTATCCTCAGACGTTGCAGCAGTTCTTGATCTAACTGGTAAGCTTCAGTACTCACCACCAATCAATGACAGCTTCAACTATGACGACACAGGCAACACCTTCGCTGGTACATTGTCCGGTCGTTACAGAGTCTACATTGATCCATATGCTGCCTATGATGAAATCATCGTCGGCTACAAGGGTTCCAATGCATGGGATGCCGGTATCTACTACTGCCCATACGTTCCGCTACAGATGGTCCGCGCTCTTGACCCTGATACCTATCAGCCAAAGATCGCCTTCAAGACCCGCTACGGCGTCGTTTCCAACCCATTCGTTGGCAACATGAACGGTAATGCGAATTCTTATTTTCGTAAATTTGCCGTTTCCGGCCTATAAAGCCAAACGTGAACTTCTGAAAATACTAAATAAGAGGGTGGCAGAAATGCCGCCCTTTTTATTTGGAGAAATTATGGAAAGTTACTATCAGCGCAATAAAGAGCGTCTAAAAGCTAAATCTAAAGCGCACCGCCTAGCCAATAAAGAATATCATCAGGCGTATCAAAAGAAATATAAATTAGAAAATAAAGAGCGATTAGCCGAATATGATAAAGAGCAATATCAGGTCAATCGTGAAAAAAGACTTGAACAAGCAGCAGCGTGGCAAAGAGCTAATCCTGAAAAGGTCAATGCAAAAAATCGCGCGTGGATGAAAAGAAATCCGGCATATGCGGCAGAACTATCAGCATTAAAACGTGCTAGACGCCGAAACGCAGTTCCAGTTTGGGCACGCCAGAATAAGGAAGAACGCGCCGCTTGTCAAAAATTTTATTCAGATCGTGATGACAAAATTAGAGAAACAAACATCGCCCATCACGTTGATCATATCATTCCATTAAAGGGTAAAAACGTCTGCGGATTACATGTTTCGTGGAATCTACAAGTGCTGACTGAAGCCGATAATCTAACCAAATTCAATAAACCATAAATACTATATCACCAACAGAGGATTGAGTCATGACAGTTACAAATTTCAAATCATTCATTAAAGAAGCCGCTGATGCTGAAGCTGATCACAACGGATTTGCATCTTGGCACGAAAAGGAAGCAAACAAATATGCTGCTATCGCCGCTTCTCACTCTGAAGCTTCCAAGGCTCATGGCGAAAAGCAAAAGGCCGCACAGACGCTAGGCAACAAGCAGCGCCATCAATTTTTCACCGATCAAATTCATTCGGCAAATTCGCAGGCAGAAACCGCGAAAAAGATCAGTTCTCTACACAAAACTATTGCAGACTCACATAGAAGTTTGGTAGGATTGGGGCTAGGTAAAAAGGCTGAAGGCGGTGATGCAGAAAAAGAAACCGTCAAGGAAAACTGGAATGATCTTCTAGAATCCTACAAGCTAGCTGAAAAGCACGCGACCGATAAGGCACTTGCTGAAGCATATGCAAATCTAACCAAAGCCTATGCCGATCTTCTAGAAACTCAGTAAGTGAGGTTTTTCATGTTGCGTCGTTTGCCCATCATTATCTATTTTTCATTTCTGTTGACGCTAATCATTCCAAACGCTGTTGCTCAATCCGTCGATACCACCATGATTTTGGGATCGAAGGAAAAGGTAGCAACGCAAATTGACTCCCTGTTGGAATTTACAAACACTACCACTGATTGGGATTTAGGTACGTGGATATTGGGCACAACCACAGCCATCCCAGAACAATATGGCCCCGGTCACCCTTACGGCAGCGATGCATTTCAAATCATGTTCGTGAAATCGCAATCACAAATTATGTCAGGCGGGGAAACATGTGCTTTCTTCCAAGTTACAAAGCTATTCGATAAAGATAAGCAACCCATGTATCGCTATCTTGAAGGATTGTCGTGTACCTATCCGGGCGACGTGTATTCTCTAGAAATCACGATGGTTGATGAGGGTGTGCGTCTATCTCCAGAAGAACAGATGAAGCTCTATGAAGAAGAAATGAAAAAGAAACAGCTAGAAGAAGAAGCCGGACCTAGCGAAGATATCTAATGTATATTTGTAATGTGTGCGGTGGCGATTGTGAACCTGCCAAATTCGTCACGCACAATGAACAGTTTATAGATAAAGAAGTGGGGTTCAAAGTGTCTGGGGATCATGATTATTATATGATGGTTCTCTGTCCAATGAATCTGCCGAAGTATTTTGAAGGTGTTGGTGGACCGATGCCAACTCAGGTATTCGTTGTTTTCTGTTCTCCTGAATGTTCGTTAGAGTGGCATAACCAAAAAGAAAAAGATCAATGTCAGATACAGCACAACCCGCAAACCTAAGTCTTGCACACCCTAATACATTTAAATTCACTCTCACGCGCACGCCTAATCTAGTCTATTCACTTCAGCGTATCGATTTACCGGGTATGTCTATTTCAGGCACTCAGGTTTATCCAGGTCCGCTAGCACACACAGATTTTACCGTTCCTGGAGAAAAGATCACTTACGATCCATTGACCATCGGCTGTTTGCTTGATGAGGATTTTGTTGGCTGGCTTGAAATCGTCGGATGGATGCGTGAACTAATCAACGCTCCAGGCGCAAAGCCAAAAAGAGTCCCGCTAAAAAACATGTCGGACGCAACAATTCTCTTGAATAATAACAAATTCCGTTCTAATATGGCGGCGAAAATTTACAATCTATATCCAACAAACATCGGCCCTGTGTCATTCGATTATTCAATTGGGCCTGATGCACCATTGGTTTACGATGTTACATTCAACTATTCTCACTATGAAGTGGTATCCCTTAAAGAATGAAACTAGAGCAAATGATGGAATTGGCGGAACAAGACGCCAAGATTGATTATACTGAAATCGGCCAAGAAGCACTGAAAACAACAACTCTGATCGTCAAGTGGCTGAAGATTTTTTCCACTGAGAAGGTGACGTATCTCCAGCTAAAGCGCCAATATGACGGCGACAAAAAAGAAAAGTGGGAATACTATTCTGGTAAGGGTGAGAAGCCGTTTGAGCATCGCCTATTGAAGACCGATGTTCCCCTGTATCTGGATAACGATCCGGACCTTACCAAAATCAAAGACAGACTTGATTTGCAAGAAGTCAAACTAAACTTCATTGAAACGTTCATCAAGGCATTGCAACAGCGTGGTTACAACGTCAAAGCTGCCCTAGATTACCTGAAGTTCACCAGCGGGGCAGGATGAACATAGAAGATAATACCGTCTACGTCTTCAGTCACTCGCACACCTTCATTAGAGTCATCGCTTCCCGTGGTATTCAATCCGAGTTAAGCGAAGCATTCACGTTTGAAATTCCAGGTGCCAGATTCCATCCCAAAGTCAAAAACAAAATGTGGGATGGCAAGATTCGCCTATACAATATTCTAAATGGCGAAATCTATGCGGGCCTGTATGAAGCAATCAAAGAATTTGCAGCCGATAGAGATTACAAGCTGGTGTCTGATTACTCCAGCAAAATGAATTTCACTGCCGACATGCTAAACGATATCTCTGACAAACTGGAGCTATCGCGTGAAGATGAAGATGGTGATGTGCTGCCGCTTGAATTCAGAGAAGATCAGCTAGACACAATCACAGTTGCGTTACGAGATAAGCGTCGTCTGATCAAGTCCGCTGTATCATCTGGCAAGTCGGCAATGATCTATACTATCACCCGCATTCTTTTGATGATGAAGAAGCGCGTGCTGATCATCGTTCCAACAATCAATCTGGTCACTCAGCTTTACGACAACTTCAAGGAATATTCTCACTACAATAAGTGGGATGTAGATAAGCACTGTCATAAAATTTTCAAGGGTGCCAGCAAGATCACCACTAAGCCGGTTATCATTTCGACATGGCAATCAATCTATGATCAAGATGCAGAATGGTTTGAAGACTTTCGTTGCCTGATTGTTGATGAAGCACATGAGGCAACCGCACAGTCCATCCGTGGCATTGCAGAGAAGACCTATAACGCGCCCTTCAAACTTGGATTCACAGGTACGCTCACAGGCAAGAAGACGCACAAGATGATGCTAGAAGGCATTTTCGGGCCGGTCCATGAAGCGATCACCACAGCCGAAATGATTGAGAAGGGTTACGCGCCGAATTTGCTGGTTCGTTGCATTATCATCAAGCATCGGAAGCAAGATTGCGATTGGCTACATAAGTGGAAGCCCGAAAATAAGGAAAAGGCTGAAGCAAAAGAGAAGTACGACACCGAATATAAATTCATCATCGGTAATCAGGCTAGAAATAAATTACTTGCAAAACTAGTCTCCGAAACTGATCGTAATTGTCTTGTTCTCTTTACTCGTGTTGAAGATCATGGTATGATCCTTAACGATTTATTTGAGAAGACGCTCGATAAACCAGTTTATTTTATTCATGGTGGTATCGATGGCGAAAAGCGGGCTGAACTGATCAAACAGTTTGCCCAAGAGAAGAATGCAGTTATGAATGCCTCATTTGGTACAACCCATCGCGGCATTTCAGTTAAGAACATTTTCTCTCTCTTTATGGCTTCGATGTATAAATCGCAAACCAAGATTCTCCAGTCCATCGGTCGCGGTATGAGAACGCACAAGGATAAGGAAATCTTCATCGCAAACGACATTGTAGATGACATGACGTATGTGACTAAGGGAGGAAAAGAACATCACAACTACACATACAAGCAATTCCTGGAACGTCTGAAAATTTATCAGGCTGAAGGCTTCAAAGTAGAAATAAAAACAATAGAACTGGAGACGTATTATGACTGATAGCAACGGCAAAAGTACATCGATTGATGATGCAATGGAAGCTGGCGCAAAAATGGTGAAGGAAGTTGTCAAGTCGATTACCGGCAAGCATTTATACTTCCTAACTACTCATGGTGTTGAGTTTATCGCGACCGTAACAAGCATCATGCCGGATGGGTTCGTGCTGTATTATCCTGCCCGTCTATATGAAATCGAAGGTGATCCGCGCGTCTATCTTGAAACCCTAGGCCGCTTCTCTTTCAATCGCTTCACATACATGAGTTTTGAAAAGCTGCTAACCTATGGTGAAGCACAACCATCTATCCAGGATTTCTATGTGACATGGCGTACTGATATGCTGGAGCGTGAGAAAGAGTATATCGCCAAATACAACGCTTCTAAGGAAGAAGAATCCAAATCAACTGAAGCCGAAAAGGAAATGGTTTCCGATCTAGAAAAGTCCGGAAAGATCATCAACCTTCATCCTTCCCCAAGAACCAAACAATAAAGGATCGAAGATGTACAAAATTGTCTTCAACATGCTATCAGGGAACAGCCTGAAACTCAAAAGCTCATATGGAACTGCCGTAGAAGCTAATGAAACGCTTAAACGTTATATGGGCATCTTACGTGACCCGACAAACCAGTTTATCGATACCGGTAATGGTGTTATTCGAGTGGCGATGATTGAGTCCATGTTCCTTGTTGAAGATGTGCAACCAACGGCAGACAGCAATCAAGATTATAGAATAACGAACACAGATTAAAATGGATTATAAACTTAGTAAGCATCATTACGTCACTAACCCGGAACTGATCGAAGCATTAAGAACCTGCAAACAAGAAAAGGCTGAAGGTAGAGCGGGCGTAGAAGGAAAAGAAGACTCAGTAAAATACAAGCGAGCATATGATAAGGTTGGCGCTGCAATCCTGCTAATCTCAAACAACTTGATCAAGCGCCCTGAATTTTCTGGGTATCCAAAGCAAGTCAAGCAGGAAATGGTATCTGACTCTATCCTAAATGTGTGCCTCTACATTGATAACTTTGACCCCGATTATGTTGGTCCCAAGTCAGGACAGGTCAATGCATTCGGATACATCACTCAGATTTGTTGGTATGCTTTCGTTCGTGGCATTCAAAAAGAAAAGAAACAGCTACGCATCAAAGCAAAGATTATCAGAGACTCAGGCATTACAGATCAGATTGACGCCCGTATCGAAGGTGACGATAGACAGTATGCGAATGAATTTTTGGATACCCTGAAATCCTATCAGAACTACTTGGAAGATGAGCTACCCGCTGATGATACTGCCAAAAAAGAAAGAAAAAGAAAGAAGAAGGCATCACAGGGATTAGGTGCTGTGTTTGAAGATGTAACTGAAGCCGAACAAGACCCGTTGGTAGATGATTTGGTGGAAGAAGATTTATTTGAGAGTGAGAAATATGACAATAGCGAAAATTGAAAACAAATATATTAGACGTTTATGCCTGATTGGAACAACTATCAGTGCTTACATCTTCTGTCTCGGGGCAGGGTTGGTGCAAGGCGTCGTTGATGGGCATTGGGTGTTTACCGAAGAAGTCTTGCCGGTTATTAAGAGCGTCTGGTAATGGCAAAAAAGAAATCTGTTTCGAAGAAGGTCGCTATCCTAGGTGACCTTCATATCGGTGCGCGTGGTTCGGCTGAACATTTCGTTAGATATTTTTCTAAGTTCTTCGAAGAAGTGTTCATTCCCTATCTGGTGAAGAATAACATCAAGACGGTTATCCAGCTTGGTGATCTTTTCGATAAGCGCCAGTCGTGCAACATCTTCGCTTTGAATGAATTCCGCCGCGCCTTCCTGGATAAGTTAAAGGCATTGGATATCCAGGTGATCGTGCTTTGCGGCAACCATGATGTGTATTACAAGAACACGAATGAAATCAACTCGCCTGAAACATTGGTCGAGTGGTATGACAATCTTCAGGTATTCGTAGAGAGTGCAGAGATTGAGATTGAAGGCGAACGATTCCTTATCCTCCCTTGGATCAACAAATCTAATTTTGATGCATCGAAGAAAGCAATCGAAGCCACCCGTGCCAAGATTTGTGTTGGCCATCTAGAGCTATCCGGTTTCAAGATGTACAAGAATTCAGTCAATGAAGACGGTATGGCCGCTGATATCTTCAAGCGTTTCGAATACGTCTTCTCTGGTCACTTTCATCACCGCTCTAATCAGGGTTCTATCCATTACCTAGGCACCCCCTATGAAATGACTTGGCAGGATTGGGGCGATACAAAAGGGTTCCATACATTCGATCTAGGCACGCGCGAACTGGAGTTTATTGAGAACCCGTTAGCAATGTATATCGTCAACAAGTATGAAGATGATTACGTGCCGGAAGAATTTGAGGAAGAACGTTACACCAATCGCATCGTCAAGATTCTGGTGGATAAGAAAGAGGATGCCGTGATGTTTGAGGCATTCTATCAGCGTCTAGTGAATTCCCATCCGGCTGAACTGATCATCGTAGAGCGCGCCCCTGAACTGACCTTGGCTGGCGATATCGAAAACGCTGCATCAAAGACAACTGGTGAAGTGCTAGATGCATACATTGACAATTTGAATACTGATAAAGACAAGTTGCGTCTGAAGAAGCTGATGCAGTCGGTTTACAATGACGCAATGAATATGGAGGCATGATGAGAACATATGTTGTTGGGTTCGTTCTGGACAATCAAGAGAACACCGCACTACTGATCAAGAAAACAAAACCAGATTGGCAAAAGGGCCGCTGGAATGGCATCGGTGGAAAAATCGAAGTTGGTGAGAAGCCGCATGAAGCAATGGTCCGCGAATTCTGGGAAGAAACTGGAGTTGAAACGGATGAAGGCGAATGGTTGCGTGTTTTTGAGTTGAATGATCCGGGTTGCGTATTGTATACTTACTTTTTCATCGGTACTGAAGAACGCATCCGCGAAGTCATGACCACAGCTAAAACAACCACTGAAGAACAGGTGAAGGTTGTTCCAATGGTGGATTTGAATCGCTGGAACGCTATCCACAATCTGCCGTGGAAGCTTGAGTTTATGCGCTGCTATTTCAACATGTATGAACAGCGAACCGAGTACCCAATTTTGCCAGTGAAAGTAGATTACTATATCCCATGATCGTCATTCAATCGGTAGAATGAAAAAACGCATTTGCATATATACAGTATGCAAATAGAACAAATCATAAAAATTCTCTCAGATACATCGTTATCCGCAACAGAGAAAGCTAGAATTCTTGGAATTGGAATTGCTACTGTCCAACGCTGGAAGAAAAGATATGGAGTGACCGCAAGGAAAAAATATGTCAGAAATACTCCATCTACTAAGAAACCAATAAATTGCAAAACGTGCGGCAAAGAATTTTTAGTATCACCTTCTGACATAGTAGCAGGGCGTAAATTTTGTTCAAGGGTATGTAAAGATACTAATCCAGAATGGCGACAATTTTTAAAGAATGTAGACAGAACTTATTCTCGACCTGGATTGCGAAAGGATGATACTCCAGAATTTACTCGGTTTAAAAATAAAGTTCATAGATTAACTCAAAAGACCTACTTGGCTAATATAAAAATTTTAAATCCATTAGGGTTAGTCCGTGGATTGGCTGGCACTAACGATGTATACCATTTAGATCATATAATTTCAGTTAGAAAGGGATATGATATAGGTATGACAGCAGAAGATTTATCTAAGTTGGAAAATCTTAGGATGTTACCATGGAAAGAAAATATTAGCAGAAATAAAAAGGAAAAATAGTCATTATTACAATACAGAGTGTAGAATACAAAAATTTCCTACGCGTCGGCAACATTCCGATTACCGTAGACTGCACCCGCTCACCAACAACCCTGATCACAGGTAAGAATGGCGCGGGCAAATCTACTATGGTTGAAGCTGTCTGGTATGGTCTATTCAACAAGCCTTTTCGTGATGTAACCAAGACCCGCCTAATCAATTCTGTGAACAACAAGGATTGCATGGTGAAGCTGAAGTTTTCTATCGGCCAGCATCAATACGAAATCATCCGTGGCATGAAACCAGCCGTGTTTGAAATTCGTGAAAATGGGATGTTGGTCAATCAGAACCCAGATTCCAAGGACTATCAGAAGTACCTGGAAAACAACATCCTTCATATGAACGAAAAGACCGCGCGCCAAATCATCGTGCTTGGTTCAGCGTCCTATGTCCCGTTTATGCAGCTAACCTTGGCCCATCGCCGCGAAGTTATCGAAGACCTTTTGGACATTTCGATCTTCTCGACCATGAACAAGGCTCTAAAGGTTCGCAATGATGAAAATCGCGAAGCCATCAGAGAGTCCGAATTCCTTCTTTCTACCCTGAATACCAAGATCGAAATGCAGGGCAATTTAATTACGTCAACTGAAAAAACGCTCGCTGGATTGCAGGAATCACGCGATGATGAGGCTAAGGCCGTTAGAACGCTAATTTTCGAAAAAGCGAAAGAAATCGAAAAAAACAATAGCGAAATCAAGACCTTAAAAAGCCAAATTTCGGACTATGATACGATAGTCGAAAACATAGGGTCCTATTCGCGGGTAGAGTCCAAGTTGGAGACAGTTATCAGCACTCTATCGACCACAACAGATTTCTTTTCCTCTCATGACACCTGCCCAACCTGTAAGCAAGGCATCACGCCAGAACACAAGGCAGCTATGACCGGGGATGTTCAGGTTGAAATTGATAAGAACGAAAAGAACTTGGCCAAGGCCCGTGCGGTTCTCAAGACACTGCGAAAGAAGCAACAAGAATATGATGTGGTTCGTTCCAGCATCCGCACGCTAGAGAATTTGAATAGCGGATTGATGGCTACCGTAACCAGTGAAAATCAGAGACTGAAGAAGCTAAAGCAAGGGTTCGATAGCAACGGCCATGACGCAGATTTGAAGAAGTACAAGGCTGCATTGGTTTCCCTACAGCAACAGAATGAAGATGCCAAGGTGAACCATACCGAGTTGATTGTTGAAAAGGATTATCTGACTGAAGCTGCTACGTTGCTGAAGGATACCGGCATCAAGACTGCGATCATCAAGGAATACCTACCGCTGATCAACGTCACGTTGAATTCCTATCTGGAACAGCTTGGGTTGAACGTCAATTTTATTCTTGATGAAACCTTCTCCGAAACGATCAAGTCCCGTGGCCGCGATGACTTCACTTATTACAATTTCTCTGAAGGTGAAAAGGCCCGTATCAATCTGGCGCTTATGTTTACGTGGCGAGAGATTGCAGCGAAGAAGAATTCAACTTCAACCAATCTCTTGATCATGGATGAAACATTTGACTCGTCACTTGATGCAGATGCGACTGATACCTTGATGAACATGATCACAGGCATCACAGCTAAGGGCAATACCAACGTGTTTGTTATCTCCCATAAGGCCGGTGAAGTTCTCTATGACAAGTTCCGTTCGGTGATTGAATTCAAGAAGGTCAATGAGTTTACACAGATGGCCGCGTGATGTTCGTACCTACTTGGGCTATATTCTTATTCTTGTGGCCGATAAGTTGTTTGGTAATCACGTTATTGTTTAAATTATTTTGGTGGTGGGCAAATAGATGCAATCTATCATTGTTCAGATATGGCAGACGATTCACCTAATCGTAAACCACAATGTGGTA
>ERZ650308.682-NODE-682-length-18242-cov-4.037774_pt1 | contig 18242 bp, 12 predicted proteins | sample MGYA00376244_ERZ650308 | MGnify/ENA primary metagenome ERZ650308 (study PRJEB26733, sample SAMN07839295) | wastewater metagenome | biome: small river; feature: stream; material: water | place: USA: North Carolina | collected 2016-04-26 ... | reverse complement strand
TCCAGCTGAAAATGAATAAGTTGTCCAGCTAAAGTTGAATGCTAAAATTACAGAGGCACTCCCAGGCATTATTGTCTCACCAGCACCACCATGGGAATTTAATCCACTATTCACCGTAATTGTTTTAATTCCTGTTCCTACCACTACCTTTCCATCCTGATCATCACCTTTAGGTAAAATTTGGATAGTCGTAATTGATAGATTACATTCTTGTGTTTGTGTTCCTTGAGCGTAAACACAGATGTTTTTTCCATCAATTATTTTTTGTGGCGCTTGAGTCCAACCAGACTTGCCTGTATTATATTTGTAAACGTCACCATTTGCAAGACCAACAACCAACGTTCCTAAAGCTGATACTGCTGCAGCTGTAATTGGCCAATTTTGATCTGGCGCGCTAATCCCGCCTGGAAGGTATTGCTGATTTCCATTGCTATCTTTATAAGTAATCATTACAGCAAATTTAGAAGTTGCTGGGTCAATATATGTAAATCCTACTGGGTTTTGAAATTGTTGATTAAATGTTTTTATTTTAGCTGCATATTGTAGTAGTAGATTACTTTGTGTTAATTGAGTTTGTGACAAAACTGTTTTGTTGTTTAGTTTGATTGTTCCTTGATTAGGCGTTTGGGGAGTCGTCATGGTATTAGAACCTGAACTGCATCCAGCAATGATCAGAGCTCCAATTGCTATACTAATTTTATTTGGAGTTTTTTTCATGGTATGGTTTCCTTTGGATGGTTAATTTAATAAAGGTATTTTATAGTTATCCAAAGAAATTTCCAATAGTAATTTTTCACTATTAGATTGTATGCACTGTGGTTGTAGATAGGAAAGTTGTTATAAACAGTACTCTATAGATATGGAAATAGAGTGTGATTTTGGAATTAAAAATTTAACTGCCTTAATTAATAAAGTCAGTATGTTAATACGTTCTGAAGTGGTATTTTTATATTGATTAGTAAGTCTTTTGGAATCATTTTATCAAAACCTAGCTTTATTAGCTTGGCGTATAAATCTTCCCGGCTAAATGCATTAAATTTAGGACGTAATTGATTTGTAAATATATTATCTATCGTGCGGCTAGAAATATTTTTCCCATCAACTTTAGATAAAATGGTAGCAATTTCTCTACTGCATAACCCACCTAGAAGAAGAAATATTATTTGCTTTTCTCTTGTTGTTAATTTGTATTGAGAGATGTCTACATCCTGTGGCTCATCATAAATTTCTAACGCTCTCATTAATTGGTGTTGAATTGTGGTAAATTTTACTTCTTGCCTTATATTATATATTGCTATAACATTACCTGTTGTTTGATTTATGATTGGATACTTGGCGGTAATGAATGGTTGTATTTTTCCATCAAAGTAATTGACATTTATTGCATGCTGGGGTTTTTTGGTTTCTACTATATTTTTCCACTCCTTAATCGATTCTTCTGGTGCATATTTACCAGATTTCTCTGGCATGACTTTACTCCCAACCTCTAATATCTCTTTATCCCTGGAAGATTGATACATTTTACTACAGAAGAGAATGGTTCCATTAGGATCAGTAATGATTGCCCGAAAATATGGTAGCATTCCCTCAAGTTGTTCATATAATGAAATTAGTTTGGCTAGATACTCTTGGTCATTCATGGATATTTCTCATTTATGCTTCAATAAATAAACTATTTAAAATTGAAAATATGATTTAGTGAATTTTATTAATGGCTTCATTTTACTGTAATTTTGAGAACATATGTTATAAAAGTTAAAAGTGCTCAATATTTTTTAGTCATGGGCTTTACTGTATTTTAATCAATGTATCATGTGTCTTTGAGTGCTTTTTTATCTTGTTTGAACTAATACTTTATGTGTGAGAGTCAAATGTTTTAAGGATGTGTTAAAATTCGGACTAAATTATTTATAAATACCAAGCAAAATGAGCAAATTAAAACTAAATTATCTGGAACAAGTCTTACAACAATTAAGTGATGGCGAACGGGTTCAATTTACCTTTTTTTATCGCCAACATCGCAAAAATATCTTAGTAGCCTATTTATGGCTGATTTTTCTCGGCGTATTTGGCGCACACAAATTTTATCTCAATAAACGCAGTGGCTGGCTATATCTGTTATTCTGCTGGAGTGGTATTCCAGCATTACTGGTGCTGATTGATTTATTTTTATTGCCATCTCAGGTCAATCGCTACAATCGGCAATTAGCGCTGGAATTATATGAGCTAACCAAGCAACTCAATCAACAAAGTTCCAATTTACTCTTGATTGATAATAAGCTGCGTAAAAGACGCATAAAACTACTGGAATGGGTCGTGGCGCTAGTTATTATTTTTAGCGTAATTTTACCTGGAATTGCTTATCTGAATATGCGGCTGACTGCTCACCATTTAGAAGTTCACTATAAAACAGATCAGTTGGATGGCAGCCAGCATGATAGCTATTTTGTATTGTAAGGCATATGCTAAAACTTCAACTTCCTAATAAAATTCATCCGCAAAAAAATCATCTGGCTAAATTTCCCCTCGGCGGTGATGCATTATTTATTGCTAATTTAGCCCGTGCCCAACAAAAGCCGTTTATGTATATTGTTAATGATGGTTATCAGTTACAGCGTCTAGTCGGTGAATTAAATTTATTTGCGCCCGAGCTAAGGCTCGCGGTATTTCCAGATTATGAAGTTTTACCGTATGAGCGTCAATCACCATACAATGAACTAATTGCCGAGCGTCTTAGAACATTGTGGCAAGTGCAGCATAAACAGATTGATATCTTATTGGTGCAGGCAACTACATTGCAAATGCTTTTGCCTCCACAAGATTATTTTGCCCAGCGCGTTCTCTTGGTAAAAATTGGTGATCGTCTTGATAGTGAACAATTGCGTAGTCAACTGATAGCTTCGGGTTATCAATGTGTGCATCAGGTTTATGAAGCAGGTGAATTTGCGATTCGTGGATCAATTATTGATATTTTGCCAATGGGTTCAAAACAGGCAATTCGGATTGATTTATTTGATGATGAAGTTGATAGTATTCAGTATTTTGCGACTAAAACGCAATTGGTTATTGAATCAGTTAATGAAGTGGAAATTTTACCCTCGCGCGAGTATCCTCATGACCTTCAGAATGTCCGCCAGATGGCAGCGCGGTTTGCGGAGTATTTTCCTAAACAAGCAGATTCAAACTTAGCCAAAGACTTAAAAAATAATATTTTGCCCGCCGGAGTTGAGTTTTATTTGCCGCTATTTCATACTACTTGTGCGGATCTATTTAGCTATTTGGATGATAAATGGCAGATAGTTTATTCTCAAGATTTATTGGCGCAATTAAATCTTAATTGGCAGGAAATTAGCAAGCGTTATGAGTACTATAATTATCAATACCCATGCCTCAAGCCCAATGATCTATTTTTAAGCGCGGATAAGGTTTTTGCTGGATTAAAATCGCATACCGTTTGGGAGATTGCGATTGAGGGAGATTATTATCAAGGGTTTAAAGAATTACCAGAGCTTGCTGCAAATTCTTCAACTGACACTCCTTTTGCTCGCTTAAAAGAACTGAGTAAAAACAAGCAGTTGGTAATTTGTAGCGAAAGTTTCGGGCGCTTAGAAATATTACGCCAAAATTTAGCCACCCAGCAACTAGTGAGTAAAATAACGCAACGTTTCGATGAAATCAGTAATGAACCAATAGTTTTACTGCAGGCTGAACTTTACCAAGGCTTTAGCTGCGGAAACTATATTCTCTTAAATGAAGCTGATTTATATCCCAAGAGCCGTGCTATTCGCCGTAAAACTCGTACTCAACGTGGTAATTTACAGCAGGATAATGATTTAATCGTTCGTGATTTAGCTGAAATAAATGTTGGCGATTTTGTGGTACACATTAATCACGGGGTTGGGTGTTATGTCGGGTTATCGGTACAAAATATTGCGGATACTGATTATGAGATGCTCGAGATTGAATATCAGAATAACTCCAAGCTCTATATCCCAGTCCAAAACCTTCATTTGATTAGTCGCTATACTCACTTGGAAGGAAGTCCGGTTGAGTTAACTAAACTAGGCTCAAAAAGCTGGGACAAGATTAAAACCAAAACTGAGCAGAAAATTAATGATGTTGCTGCCGAATTACTCGAACTTTATGCCAAGCGCGAAATGCAGCAGGGTAACCGTTTACCAACTCCGGCAGATTATAATGAATTTGCGCATAGTTTTGGTTATGAACCAACCATTGATCAGCAAAATAGTTTTGATGAGATTATCAAGGATTTATCCAATCAAAAACCGATGGATAGGTTAGTCTGTGGTGATGTTGGTTTTGGGAAAACCGAAGTGGCAATGCGTGCAGCATTCATTGCAGCGCTCAATGGCTATCAAGTTGCAATTTTAGCACCCACGACCTTATTAACCGAGCAGCTTTATCAAAATTTTGTTAATCGTTTTGCTGGTTTTGCATTAAACATTGCTGAAGTTTCCCGTTTTCGTTCGCGTAAAGAAATTAGCCAGACTATGGCGTTACTTGCCGAGGGAAAAGTTGATATTATTGTTGGTACTCATCGCTTGATTCAGGATGATGTCAAATTTGCTAATCTTGGTTTAGTAATTATTGACGAAGAACATCGCTTTGGGGTTAAACAGAAAGAAAAATTCAAACAGTTACGCAGCAATGTCGATGTTTTGACGATGACGGCTACTCCGATTCCACGGACATTGTCAATGGCATTGGATGGCTTGCGTGATTTCTCGATTATTGCCACGCCACCTTCACGCCGACTAGCTGTAAATACACAAATAGTTCAAGATGATAATAGTATTATTCAGGAAGCAATTTTGCGCGAAATTCGCCGCGGTGGGCAGGTGTTTTTCTTGTATAACGATGTTGCGACGATTGAACAGATGTATAATCGTTTGAGCGAATTGATTCCTGAGCTCCGAATTGCGATTGCTCATGGGCAGATGCCAGAACAAGAACTCGAGCAAACAATTAAAGACTTTATTCACCAACGCTATAATTTGCTACTCTGCTCAACGATTATTGAAACTGGGATTGATATTCCCAATGCCAATACTATTCTAATTTATCGCGCGGATAAATTTGGTTTAGCGCAATTGCATCAGCTGCGTGGTCGAGTAGGGCGCTCACATCATCAAGCCTACTGTTATTTATTAGTGCCAGAAAGAATAACCAAAGATGCCGAAAAACGTTTGGATGCAATTCTTTTGACTACCGAACTTGGTGCTGGTTTTAATCTGGCGATGCATGATTTGGAAATTCGTGGTGCTGGTGAAATACTGGGTGATAATCAGGCAGGCAATATCAAAGAAGTTGGTTTATCGCTTTATACCGAAATGCTCAAAAAAGCCATCCGCAAACTCAAGCATGGTGAAAAAATTGATACGGATAATCCGCAAGAATTACATTGCGAAGTAAACCTGAATGTTAGCGCGATTTTACCAGTTGATTATTGCCAAAATATTCATGAGCGTCTGGTTTATTATAAACGCTTGGCAAAAGCCGAATCTAATCAGCAGATTGAATTGGTTTATCAGGATATTATCGATAATTATGGCTTGCCACCTGAGCCAGTCAAAAATCTCATCACATTGCATCAGTTGCGAATCGCTGCAGCTAAGCTTGGGATTCAAAAACTGGATGCCGCTAATGCGTCGATTAATCTGGTCTTTATTGATAAGCCGCCGATTGAACCGTTGCAAATAGTTCTGCTTTTACAAAAACTAAAAACCTGTAAATACGATGGTAAAAATAAATTAATCTGGAGTGTGAAATCTGATAATTTAACTAGCAAGATTAATAATATTGAATATATTTTGGCTGAACTTGGTGCGACGAGTATAAATTAAATGAAGCTCTCAGGGATGCTATCTAAAATACCTGATTTTATGGTTTTATTTACTAATTCAGACAAATTGCTAACTTCGAATTTTGGGAAAATTTTGCGATAAACATTGGTCGCAATGGTGGCAGGGTTGAATTCCTGATTATGAATACTGCTCAATATCCATGCTACTTCTTTGTATGATTTACCGATTGCAAGTAAGGCGATTATTTCATGTTCCTGAGTAGTTAAGCTTAAGTTGAAACTATTTCGATTATTGTTTTCTACCACGAGAAGTTTTTTATCAAGCGCATTGATTAAATTAAGCATTGGTGTGCTGATTCGCGCCCAATTTAGATTAGATGTCATACCAACTAAATTGGCATTAAACGGATTTTTAAGGCGCATCAAGTAGCAATCAATCCAGAATAGTTTATTATTTTTTTTAATTTGTAAAAGTCCGCGAACGTACTTATCTTGCGCAAGTGCTCTCTCTGCCATTGGTAAAGCCTGCGATGCATATTCAGCAATAAATGAATTTAGTTCGCGCATCCTTTTTCCTACAACATCTTCAATTGTTAGCTCAATAAACTCTAAATATGGCTGATTGGCAAAAAGAATTTGATGCTGTAAATTAGATACAGCTACACTTCGTGCAGGTGGGTTCATCTCTAGCGTTTTAATATAAAAATCAATAAATTCATCATTCTCCAGGTAGTCAACTTTCATTTATTTGCTCCTCAATATGATTTGAAGAAATTTTCTTCAGCCGAGTATAGTGGTCAGATATTATAATCCACTTTATCGAAATCATGTACAATTAAAATCTATAAAATATTTAGCAATGAGATGATTTTTAATTGTTTTAGTCTATTATTTTATTACATCGGAGTATTAAATCATGTTAGCCATAGAAAAAAAAGATATTTATGCAACAATGCTATTGAGCTTGTTTAGTAGTTATAGTTTTGCTGATAGCGTTACTAATCAATCAACTAGTAGTATAACAAGGGCAGAGGTAAAATCTACGGCAATTAGCACTGGAGATGTAACTAAACTATCACCAACTGATTGGTATAAAATGTGGTCAACTGAAATAAATGGACTGAATGCAAGTGATCAAGAAAAACTTAAAGAAATTTCATACTATGTTCGTGTTTCTAATATTGATTTAAGTAAGGTTTACTCTGGCTCGCCAAATAACCCCGACAATGTGAAAAGAATTGAGCGTTTAATGCCTAAATCTTATTTTGAGAAGACTTTTCCTTTGAGTATTAGCATGGTAAATGAAAAAGGTTTTATTCCGGCAGAAGTCTATTCATATAATAATTTTCTAAAAGCCGCAGCAGTTGTACCGGGATATTGTGGTGATTTTTCAAATTACCCCGCAGCTGGTAAAACTTCGCAGATGAGTAACCCTGATGAGCTATGTAAACGGATGTTGGCAACTACTTTTGCACATGCAACACAGGAAACTGCTGATGTTGATTCACGCACAATTACTGAGGCAACCATCTATAATAAAATCAAACGTACCTTTGCCAGTGTAGCCGAAGCAGATGCAACTCCTGCAAACCGTGGCACAATTGGGCGCTACCCAGATGCAGCAGGCCCATTTTCCGCAACAGGTTCACAGGCTAATTTAACTAACAATAATTATTACTATGGACGTGGTGTAAAGCAGCTTAGTTACCCAACTAACTATGCCAATTTGTCATTGATGTTATACAGTAATTTAAATTTGGTTAAAGATCCAGATTTGGTGCAGGGTAATAATTTCTTACCATACTTGAGTGCTTTGGTTTATTCGTTGCAGCCTAAAAATGGGAATCCATCAATCGCTGAAATTATGGATGGCAGCTATTCCTTGCGTGCATCTGGTATTGCTAAAACTTATGCATCAAAAGGATTTCCATTCACTGTTGCAATTGTAAATGGCGGACCTGAATGTGGAAATAATACAGCAAATTTAGATAATACTAAAACTAGACTTAGAGCTTTTCGCTACTACTCACATAGCGGAAATTTGTTTCCCCAAGGATTTCGCTTGACTAGCGATGAGCAAACTGCGGAACAATGTAATGATATCAATTACAAGGATAGTAGTATAGTTGACGCTGGTGCGCGCCCATATTATTTTGAACCAAGTAAAAATTGTAAATTAGTTAACTATGATACTTCATACCCTATTTTCGGTGGCAAAAGCTTAGCGGAATTGGCAGGCTGTACGCCACCCAAATATAAATTAATGGTCACTGTTTCTGGTGCTGGAATAAATTTAAGGAGTCAAGATGGTTTTGATCAGTGGCCAGGCATTGGTACAACCGAATATCCAACGGCAAATGTTTCGGTTAAACAGTTTGAGGGTAAAAGTGTAAACTTATCATTTAAGCCTTCGTGGGTATCCGATCCTAGATTAGAGAGTGTAATGTACAATTGCCCCGCCTTTGTGCTCGATAAAAATACTACTGTACGAATTACTGCGTCTTCAAATGATGGAGCTGGCAATACTTGTAAAGTTATACAGTAAATTTAAACGTGTTAATAAAGTCATTAAGTAATGAATAAATTTAGTGGGATGATGTAAAATATCATCCTACTTTTTTATTGCGTTATAACAGCGGAGATTAGGGTAAATAATTATGCGATCAGAGTTAGAATATAAATTAGTTAAGACTAAACACGGGCAAGCTGGGTACGTTAGCATAGGCAGCGGTCAGCCTCTGATTATGCTAGTTGGTTATTCAGGTAATTTACTTCATTGGAATAGCGAACTAATTTATCGCCTTGCAGAAAAATTTACGGTTTATTTGCCAGATAATCGCCGAGTTGGGTTAAGCGATTCAAGCAATGATCTTTCGATGGAAGGTCTAGCTCAAGATGTGGTTGACTTTATTGAGGCTTTGGAATTAAATAAACCATTATTGTGTGGTTGGTCGATGGGTGGCATTATTGCGCAAGCGCTGGCTTATGAACGAGCAGACTTAATTAGTGGGATGGTGCTGATTGCCAGCCAACCTGATTATAGCTATACCATGGGTGGATTACATACCTTGGTGCGTAATCTGCGTGAAAAGCCTGGACGTGAAAATCGTGAAAAATTAACCGAATTATTTTTTTCTGAGTTACCCAGTATTGAGTTTCGTAAATACCTAGCTAAATCAATTTTGCATATTGCGGGTTATGTTTATCCATACAATGAGCACGCACAACAGTTGCAAGATCTATCCGTCAAAAATTGGTTACAACAAGCTGAACAATTAGAGCAACTTCACTTGCCAGTTTTAATTACGACAGCGCGGAATGATATGGTAACCAAACCTGAAGCAAGTTGGTACTTGCATACGAAATTAAAAAACTCCAAATTAATCAGTTACCCAACTGGTGGACATTTCTTTATGCATCGCTATGCAATAGAATTGGCTGATGAAATCATTAGCTATACTCTTCGTCTTTGAATTTTGTACTTTGTCGGATTTTAAAAAAAGACTCCTTATGTAGTTCTGTCTACACTGCGTCATCCTTTTTATCAATCCTTCGCGTCCAAAAATCAAATACTATGAGTATAATTCAACTACCAGCTTAGTGATCTGGAAAACCCAATACCACTAAGATACAACTACCATCTGCAATTACATTAATCCTATAATCATGACATTTTTGAATTGCCAGCTCACTTTGTGCTCCTGGTTGCATCCAAATGCTTGTGATACCTTTTGCATGTGCTTGATCGATGATTTTCTCTGTTAAACTAGGCGGCGTGATAATTGAAATGCTCTTAACTTCATCGGGTAATTCACTAACACTTTTGTAGCAATTTATACCTTCAATGATTGTTTCTAATGGGTGAACTGGATAGACGATTTTATTGTTTTGCTGATAACAGCGTAAGACTTTATTGCCAAATTTATCACGATTAGTCGATGCACCGACTACCGCATAGGCATTAGATTTAAAAAATTTCTCAATTGATGCTTGCATTTTACTTTCCTTATTTACAGTCAGACTTCATACATGATATTAGGTGCTTGTTATAAGTCTAAAAGTTATTTAAATAGAAGTTTTTTTAGCTCATTGAGAATTTTAACATTAATTATAAAAGATAAATAAAATTTCTGAAGCTTGCTATCAGTTTGAGTTGTTAACATTAATAAATAGCTCAATTGAACTTCCCACAAGGTTACCCGGAAAAATATCTCCTACTCGCGATAAAGATACATGAGCCTTGGCATCTGGTTGTGACATATCTAGGACACAAGCAAAGCGTGGCATTGATTGAGTAGCAAAACACTGCTTAGCATCTTGTACATTGTTTGTTTGATCCATAACTCATCATTTTAACAAAAATTAATTGAAACGATGTCTGTGAATCACACAGTTTATTGGATGACTGGGTTATTATTTTTGAAGAGTAGCTTTATAGGGTTATTTTTCTTAAGCATAAATTGATTTATTACGTTTCTTCAACGCCTACCAATATTTCAACTTCCGCATTTTCAGGGTTACCAGCTTTTTCTCCGTAAATTTCAAAGTCTGCATGATATGTTCGCGGAATATCTAAAGCCCAGATTTCTTTCCATGCATCATATACAATTCCACTAAATAAATTACCTTTAGCCACTTTTTTAATATAACTACCTCCAGCAAAAGATTTTCCACTTAATCCCGATGGGACATAATCAAGATTTTCTACCCGACAACCTAACAGTGCAAGATATGGCTTGGTATAATCACCTTCATAATCAGTATAAATGCAGTAGACATCATTACTTATTTTATCAGGAATTCTTTCTGCAATCTTTTCGGAAATAAATCTATTCCACAAGCTTTGCATATCGTGTTGTAATTTTTCCAAGTCATTATTAGCTGTTTTAATTGAGATTCCAATAATTTGAAATGAGTTGATATTTATGATTTCCATTATACTGTGCTCTTCCTTTTGTTATATTGCAAGCAATAAGTTTAACAGGTTATATAGCATGTTTTTTACTTCAATTTAATATCCTTTAGGATTTACGCATTTATACAATAGCCTAATTCCATATATTAAACTGCTAATGCTAATACTTTTAATAAGTATGGCAATAACTTTATCAATAGAATTGCAGTTGAGTTCGATACCAATTGATAAGTATTTTCTTTGTTTTCAATATTTCCAGCTTGTAAAAAGCAGGCAATGCGCAGTAAGTATGATTTCGTATGGCATGACTTCCTAAGTTCAAGTGCAAAATACAAGTAATAGTTTAATCTATTACTTGTATTTTGCACTTGAACTCTGAATAACGTTTTAGTCGTTATTGAAGGCATGAAAAGTCAAACATAATCAATGGCGAATTGATATTTATACAAAAATGTATAAATGTTATACAAAAATGTCTATATACAAAAAATACTTGCTTTGGTACAATGGTTTACTTATTGGAAAAATGTGCATTAAATAAGTACATAAAACAATAGATACTAAGAAATTAGAGAGGAAAAACAAATGAGAAAACAACACAAATTAAATATTTTGGCAGTATCGATTGCTGCCGGAAGCAGTCTTTTGATAGCCGCATGTGGGGGCGGAAGCAGTAGTAGTGCCAACGGTGGTGGGCAGAGTTTAACAGGTGCAGCAATTAGTGCTAAGAATGCACAGAGCTTATTTAGCAGCAATAGTTGTTTGACAGGAAGTGTAAACTTTTCTGGAACATCAGCATGGTATGTAAGCGGAATAGTAGACATAAAAAACACATGTAATAGCGAACAAAATCTTGCTGGTCAAACAATTAGCTTTACATCACAGGACAGTAAGGCTAATGCTGTAGCTATGGGCACGTTAAATAACTGGTGGATAAATGGGACTGATTATAAATTAGTCTTTACTGCTGGTAATGGCAATCAGCAAATTGCGGATGTAACCGCAGGAAACGGAAATCCAATAATTGCCGCAGGTCAAACGATTACATTCCAAGGTGGTATTAATTTAACTGGAAATACGTTTGATAATGCAACTGCGCAAAGTAGCTTTGCGATTAATGGAGCAACACCAACTCCTACTCCAAGCCCAAGTCCTACGCCTACTCCAACTCCACCACCAGTTACAACTGGATCGTTAAACGTAGTAGTGGATACAAGTGCAGCGGGTTGTACAGGAACTACGACCTGTAATGGTTTGAACGTTAATATAACAAACTCTGCTGGAACTAGTGTTGCCAACTTTACCGTACCTACGGCATCGTTGGGTGGAACTTATACTCAGCCAATTACCAATCTAAATGCAGGTAGTTATACTGTAGCAGGATCAACGATTGCTAGTACTACGGTTACATATACACCAAATGCAACGCCAAGTATCGCCGCAGGTAATACTTCAAGCGTAACAGTTAAGTATACCGCTCCAGTCGCAACTACAGGTAAGGCAACAATTAGTTTAACAAGTGTAGTTCCTAATTATACTGGTAATTTGCAAGTTCAGATTTTAAATACTAAAGCTTCAAATGCAGTGGTTAATAGCTATACAATAAAACAAGGTGGTTCATTTACTACTGAGGATTTACCAACAAGTGACAGTACTCATGCTTACGTAGTAAAAATGACAACAGGTATTGCGGATCCATTACAAGGTTTATACTATGTTGAAAGTGGTCTGCCAGCATTGAAAATCACTAAAGGACAAACAACAAGTTTGGCAGTACCGATGAAAGCATCAACTATTGCCAAGAAAAATGTAACAGTTGCAATTAGTGGTATGTCAGCTGGTGATACAGCAGGAGTAACTTTCTCTGATGCAGCAAACAAATATAGCTACGTAAATTACACAAACTTGGCAAATAGTTCATCAGTTTACAAAATTGAAAGTGGCTTAAATCTTGGAACTTCAGTAGCGGCTAGTGGTAATAGTTATGTGACTAACCCGATCACTGATACTGGTGTTGTTAATGCTGCTAAAACCATTAGTGCTGCTTTTGCTGCTAAACCAGTTTCTGCCAATAATTATGATTATACTGCAGGATATCAAGGTGGCGCAGGTGCTACTTTGACCATCACGCAAAACACGGCAATTGTAAATCCAAAAACGGCAGTAATAACTACTAATTTTGCACCAACAGTTGCGGGTAATTGTTTCACAAGCACTTGGGGTGGAGTTACTTCGACAACCAAAGCGATTGGAAGCTCATATCAAACTACTGTTACTGCTAATGACAGCACTGATTGGAGTGGTAAAGTTACTCCTGGTTATCTAAATCTTGCTGTTGGTTGCGGGTTAAGCGGTGGTGCCACTGTATTATCTGGTGTTGAATATGGTATTGTGAGTGGTGTTAGTATTGATGGTAGTACTTTAAATATTACTCAGCCATGCTCTTCAACAAGCTGTAAAGATCCAGGTAATGGAAAAATCATTTCTGGTTATTACCCTGATTGGGCGCGTTATGGTAAAAAATTCCCATTGAGTAAAGTACCATTTGCGAATATGAACGAAGTTCTCTATGCCTTTATTGGATTTAATCCAGCAACTGGCGATGTTAAATCATTAGATGCTTGGGCTGATCAAAATGAAATGCCGACTTTATCTAAAGCAATGTTACAGTATCCATACATGCATGCGACTCTTTCATTTGGTGGCTGGACTAATGCTGGTGCTACTACCGCTCCAATGTTTGCACAGTTGACATCTTCAGATGCTTCGATTGCGAACTTTACTAAACAGTCAGTGGCTGCAATGCGTGCTGCTGGTTATGATGGTATTGATATTGACTGGGAATGGTGGTCTGATTATTCAGTGGCTCCTGCTGCTGCACAAATCAAACTTTATACTTCACTACGTAATGCGTTAAATACTGCAAGTCAACAAGATGGTAAAAAATATCGTTTGACTATTGCTGTAGTAGCTGGTTTGGATAAAATTCAGGCAACAGAAACAGCAGTACCTGGCGCATGGAAGACCATTGCTGGTTTAGTTGATAATATCAATGTAATGGCTTATGATATGCATGGTGCTTTTGATGCGATTAGTGATTTCCAAGCTCCTTGGGGAATGGAAGCAAATAGTCCGCATTTAGCAACTAAGTATGACATCCAAGATGCAATGAATGCTTATGTTGGCTATGGTGTTCCATCTAGCAAGCTTGTATTGGGAGTTCCTGCTTACGGTCGTTCTATGAAAGTAGCTAGTTTGAATAACTATGGTTTATATCAAACTGTAACTGGCGTTCCTAGTGGTGATAACGATGATGCAAGCTCTGGTGCAACAGGTGTATTCTTGTATAACTGTATCATTAACTCCGCTGCGTGTAACAGTAATGGTTCAACTATTGCAGCCTTGACTTTTGTTAACCAAGGTAGCGCAACATTTAATCAATTAAGTTCCCAAGCTCAAGAGCCATGGGCATATGGAGCTACTCCGCAAGGTAATATATTCCTGACTTATGATAATGTTGCAACAGCAACTTTCAAAACGCAGAAAGTAAAAGCGAATGGTTATGGTGGAGTAATGGTTTGGGAAATTGATGGGGATGCCGTTGATAATCCAACTATGTCACTAATCAATGCGATGAAAACTGAGTTAAATAAATAATGATTTAAGTTAATTATTTACGCCCTAAAAGGAGCAGCTAACAGCTGCTCCTTTTTTATGCGCTTCAAAAATCACACCAATTAAACAAAAATGCATAAGCTATATACGGAAACGTCTATATCGTAAATAACAAACCCTGAATTATAATCTCTTCTATGCAAACGAAGGTTTACCAAAAACCTTCAGTATTAGTAAAACTAATATATTATATAAATTTGAGAAGAGGTCAAAATGAAAAAAAGAAGTTTAACTTTAGCTGTTTTAAGTAGTGTCGTATTGGGTGGTCTAGCTGGATGTAATAGCGGTAATAGCTCAAATGGAAGTGCTCAAGGTATTCAGTTACAATCTGCTCAACAAGATAAAGTGCAAGTAACCGCAGCTAGAAATCTTATTAAGGCGGCATATGTTGATATGAGCGCTGCGACTGCATATGATGCAATACCAAATACTGGCTTTGCTAGTGCTAATGTAATTGTCTTTGGATTTGCAGATGTTACAACTAGGGTTATGCCAGATGCTCAGTCTAAACAAATACAAAAGGTAATGAGAAGCGAAACTTCTGGCACAGTAAATTTTTTAAGCCTTGGCGGAGAATATGCTAAACCTGAAACATTCAATGCAAACACTGTTTCACAAATTGCAAGTAACATTATTGCTCAAATTAATGATTTCAATAGCAAAAATACTGTTAAAATAGATGGAGTTGATCTTGATTTAGAGCAAGGGATTGACGGAAACACTGTCGCTAGTTTAGCTAACTTGTTTAAGCAGCAAGGTTTAAAAGTTGCTGCTGCGCCTCAAGTATATTTGAACAGCGGTAATAATATTGATTCTGCTAATCCATCTAATATGGTTTTAACTTCTGGCGGCGGTGGCACTCCATCAGACCTCTCTAGACAAAACGTCTATCAGTCAGCATTGAGTGCAAGAAGTATTGACTATCTATTTGTGCAGGGCTATAATACCAGAGGGTTTACGGTGGATCAAGCAGATGAAGGAAATGTTCACTTCTTTAAAAATGCAGCCAAAGCTTTAAATTCTGTAGTTAAAACACAATGCTCTGGTTCAAGCCTTTGTATTCCTTCATCAACCAAAATAGTGATGGGTGCAGTTGCAAATAAATACGCTGGTTGGTATACTCCATTTAGCAATAACACAACAGTAGCAGAGCAACAAACAGTATTAAATCGATTAAAAGCAGATATTGATTCAATGGTTGACAACTCAGCATATAGTAATTTTGCTGGTATCATGGTATGGTCGCTAAATATGGATTATGCGGCAAATTTGTATAATGCTGGAAATACAGCATATGGAAAAGGAGCATTTACGAGTACTATTTTTGGTGCTGCTCCGGCTCCTTCAACACCATATTTTATTTTGCAAGTAACTAATAATGCTCCTGATGCTCCAAATAAATATGTTTTTGGCTCTGTGAGTTTAATCGTAAATGGTAGCTATTATGTGTTTGGTAATCAATGGGATCAGCCAATTACACCTCAAATATATCAATTGTGGGGCACAGCTCCATCATCACAAAATCCTGCCACACCTGGGGGTTCATACAGTCCTACGTTAGATAGTCTATTTAGTGATGGGACGAGTTCATTTACGGCATCAATACAGGTTAATGGTTACCAAGATAATGGTAAAGATGCGAAAGTAACTAACTCATTCAAATGTAGAACTAATCCAACTTATACTTTTGAGGCTGGTAATACATACAATATTATCTTTAATGCAACTGATAATAGTAATGGAACTGCGGCATGTGAAGTAAAGAAATTATAAATTCATAAACTCTCTCACCATTTACTCAGCCTAGATGTTAAATCGCGGCTGGGTAATGGGGTTATTGTGTGGTATCATCCGCGATTTTTATCTGATCATTTCCAATCCTATATTTTTTAAAACTGATGAGATTAAAGTTGACACATAAACAACTAAACAATCAATCGCTCAATTATTTATGGGGTGACTATAATTAGTACGGTGGTAATGGTTTATTAAACTTTTATTCAAACTTCAAATTCCCCAGTGCGATTAAGCCTGGGGAATTTACTTTATAATTAAGCCTTGAAATAAAGCGGATTATCCTTATGTATCGGTTAAATCTCGTTTATTTTATAATTAAGGTAATCTTATGAATTTAACTCCACGTGAAATAGTTGCTGAACTGGATAAACATATTATCGGTCAGAATGATGCTAAAAAAGCAGTTGCGATTGCATTGCGTAATCGGATTCGTCGTCAAAAGGTTGCCGAGCCATTGAGAAGCGAAATTACGCCTAAAAATATATTAATGATTGGACCTACCGGAGTTGGTAAAACGGAAATCGCTCGTCGTTTAGCAAAACTTGCCAATGCGCCTTTTATCAAAGTAGAAGCAACTAAGTTTACTGAGGTGGGTTATGTCGGTAAAGATGTTGATTCAATTATTCGCGATTTAGTTGAAGTTGCGGTTAAGGACGCTCGCGAATATGAACGCGCTCAAAATCGTGATAAAGCCAAGCTTGCTGCTGAAAATCGCATCTTGGATGTTTTGCTACCTCCGGCACGGGATACCTTTGGTGAATCAGTGAGTGAAGGTGATGCCGAAGATAAAACTAATTCAACTCGTGAACGTTTTAGAGAAATGCTGCGTAAAGGTAAACTTGATGATAAAGAAATCGAAGTTGAAGTAACCCAACCTAAAGCTCAAGCCGTCTTAATGGGACCTCCGGGGATGGAAGAGCTGACTAATCAATTACAGGGAATGTTTGAGGGTGCAGGTGAAGGCAAAAAACGTAAGCGTAAACTAAAAGTTGTTGATGCTTATAAAGTAGTTTTGGACGAAGAAGCTGGTAAATTAGTTAATGAAGATGAACTAAGACAGAATGCATTACAAAACGTTGAACAAAATGGTATCGTTTTTATTGATGAAATAGATAAAGTTGCAATTAAAGGTGGACAAGGATCTGCGGAAGTATCTCGCTCTGGAGTACAGCGCGATTTGTTACCTTTGGTTGAGGGGACTACTGTAACCACCAAATACGGAATGGTAAAAACCGAGCATATCTTGTTTGTGGCATCAGGTGCATTTCATGTAGCTAAACCATCTGATCTACTTCCTGAGTTACAAGGGCGTTTTCCGATTCGCGTAGAGTTGAAATCTCTGACCATTGATGATTTTAAACGAATTTTGACCGAGACGGATGCAAGTTTAACAGAGCAGTATCAAGCATTACTGGCAACTGAGGATGTTAAAATTGAGTTTTCCGAAAGTGGTATTGCTAAGATGGCAGAAATTGCCTTTAATGTCAATGAAAAAACTGAAAATATCGGAGCTCGACGCTTGTATACAGTAGTTGAACGCTTATTGGCAGAGCTTTTATTTGATCATGGTACACAAAATCAAGTTATGATAGATGCTGCTTATGTAGTTGATGTGCTTGGTGAAACTGCTGCCTCGGAAGACCTGTCTCACTATGTTTTATAAAAAAATATTGCTAGTCGGTTCGGTTTGTTGTATAATACCACAAATTTGAATTTATTGTTTTTATATCTTTATCTAATTTATTTCATTAAGGAAATTTATGAAAAATTTTTTACGTATTTTGATGGTTTCAAGTGCTTTCGTTGCTGTTGCCCAAGCTGAAACAGTATTTGTTGATGGTAAACCAGTTAGCCAAGCAGTTATTGATCAAGCAATGGCTCAATTGAAAAAAAATCCAATGGCTGCACAACAATTAAGCAATCCTCAGTTCAAACAAGAAATGTTAAACTCAATTGGTATGCAACAAGCGATTTTAGCCGATGGTAATGCTCAAGGTTTAGATAAAAGCGCTGCATATCAAGCTAAATTGA
>ERZ650308.680-NODE-680-length-18271-cov-10.555775_pt1 | contig 18271 bp, 28 predicted proteins | sample MGYA00376244_ERZ650308 | MGnify/ENA primary metagenome ERZ650308 (study PRJEB26733, sample SAMN07839295) | wastewater metagenome | biome: small river; feature: stream; material: water | place: USA: North Carolina | collected 2016-04-26 ... | reverse complement strand
TGCCCCCGCCCGGACCACACCACGCGGAGGTGGCGGCTCGTGGTCCTCGCGCCTACGTCTCCCGCCTCCCGGTCTCGACGAGCCAGACGAACATGGAGGTCGCGTCGCCGAGGTTGTCGCCGAAGTGCTCGCCCTCGCGTTGCGCGAGTCGCTCGGCTTCCTGTCGAAGCCAGCGCTGCTCGTCGGGCTCGGGTGCCGGACCAGGAAGGGGACACCAGGCAGCCGAGCGGTAGGGGCTGCCGCTCACGACTCCCGCCTCTGCAGCTCACGCAGCAGCTCGCCGACGGTCACGCCAGCCTCGCCGGCCAGCGCGGCGAACTCGACCACGGCCGCGCGTTGGGCGCTGCCCCGCCGGAAGTTGCGCACCGCGTGCTCGATCGGGTCGCGCCGGACGTGTACCTCGGCACCATCTACAACCTCGCGCGCCTCGTCGACCCGACGCAGCGCACGCAGGGCAGCTTGGAATCCGCCGCTCACGGCCGACCCCCCGCAGCGACGTCGCCTCGGATCTGCGCCGCCAGCGACTTCACCGATGTGTCGTTGACGTGCACCTCGAGATCCCCGAAGCGCAGCAGGGCACCCAAGGAAAGCGGCCCGCCGTCCTCGGCGGTCCAGCCGGCGAACTCGGCGCCGGGCGCGAGCAGCACGGGGTCGCCGCCGACCAGCACGACCGGCAGCCGCGAGATCTTCTCCCGCGCTTCGGCGAATACGACCGCCCGCGCGAGTTCTGCCTCGAGCCGCTTGACCGTGACCGCGTGCCGCGCGTGGATCTCCCGCAGCTCGCGGGCGAAGGCCAGGCACGCGTCGCCGACCGCGACCGCGAGGGTCGCCGGCTCGCCGACGTACCCGAGCTCGGCGGCGCAGCGTGCGACCTGCCGGGCCGCTTCGGCGTTCTTCGCCTCGCGCAGCCGGGCCGCGGTCGTGGTCTCCGACTCGGACGGGATCTCGGCGGCGAGTGCCCTGATGTCACACGCGACCGCGTGCGCGTTCAAGACGCCGCCGAGGGCATCGTTGCTCACGTCGTCGGCGAGCGACACGAACCACTGCCGGACGCGCTCGGCCTTGGTCGACCACTCGGCGATCAACGTGCCGCGGAACGCCGCCGCCTCGCCGACCTGGATCGCCCGCTCGACCTGCGACAGGTCGCCGGCGTCGCTCGTGTCCAGCGGTTCGCCGAGCACGTCGGCCGCCCGGGCCCGCAGCCGCGCCAGCCGCTCATCGATCTGTATCTTGTCCATAGGCTGCATCCTCGCACGTCTCGGGCGTCGCGTCAACAGGAGATCGGACGCCGCATTTCGCGGTGACGAGCACGTTCTCGAGCTGTCGTGGCTCCCGCGACCGCGAGCGTCGCCTGCTCCGCTCTGCCCTGGCCAGCTGCACGCTGGCCAGGTAGTCGAGTCGCTCGATCTCCGGCAGCAGCCGGGCCCGCGCCGAGATCTCACCGACGCGACGGGCCACGTAGTTTCGCAGGCACACCAGCGTGACGATGATGCTGGTGCCCAGCACGAACACGGACCAGAATACCAGCGCCGACGCCTCCAGCGCGCACAGGTTCGCCGTCATGCTGACGCCCGTCGCCAGTGAGGCGAGCCGCGTCAGGCGCCGAGCCAGCGGCGCGTCGTGGTCTGCGACCCCGCGCGTGCGTGCTAGCTCGAGCGCTTGCGCCGACAGCGACGTCAGCTGCACGACCGGGCTCGGTGCTTTTGGCTTGTCCTGCTCGCGCGGCGGCAAGCGTAGCTGGTTGCAGAACTTAGCCGCCGGTTGAGGCACGAGCGCCAGTGCTGGCCTCCGAGTGCTCACGCCACGCGGCTCGGCGCCCGGTTCAACCGGAGCTTGTCGTCGACGCTTCACGCCGTGCCCTCGTCTCGACCCGTCAGTCGGAGCGCCCACTCCGGCACCTCGCGCTCGGCGAGCCGCGCCTGCAGCTGCGCCACCTCGTCGGCGAGCACGACGTCCGGCACGTGAGCCGCCCGCTCCATCAGCTCCTCGAGGTACGTCACCGGCCACGGCCGGACCGTCGCCTTGTCCACCTCCGACAGCGCGTGCCACACCTCGCCGAGGTACCCGCGCACGAACGGCTCGCCGAGCGAGTCGATCGGGATCAGCTCGTCGAAACGCCGGGGCCGGACCGCGGCGGCGTCCATGTGCTTCAGGTTGTTTGTCGAGACCACGAACAGCTTGACCGCACGCCGCACGCGCTCGATCGCGGTGAGCATCTCGCCGTGCGAGCTGACGCGGTCGAAGTCGTCGATGAGTACGACGTCCGGGCGGAGCCACATGACGAGGCCCTCGAGCGACTCCGGCGTCATGCGGGTCACGCTGCTCGCCGACACGCACAGCACGCGGCCGCCGACCTGCGCCGCGAGCCACTGGGCGATCGTCGACTTGCCGGTGCCGGGGCGCCCGTCCAGCAGCACCGACCGCGGGCGACCGGCGGCGACGAACGGGGCCACCCGCGCCCAGACCTCGCTGGCCTTCTTGCTCGGCAGCGCGTCGAGCTTCATCGACGCGAAGTAGGTCGAGCCCCCGCTAGCTTCGTCGACGACCGCGACCATCTGCACGTGCGGCCCGTGCTCGCGCCAGACCTCCGCGGCGAGCGCCTCCCGCAGCCGGTTCCCGTCGTCGACGCTGCGGACGCTGACCATCGACGTCCGCGTGTCACGGTTGATCAGCACGTCGACGCCCGCGTAGGTTGCCATCTTGACGTTCGCCCACTCGACGAAGTCGGCGGGCCACGGCACCACGTGCGGTGTCAGCATGTCGTGCAGGTTGACGGTGCTCGCCACCTGCAGGCTGTACACGAACTCCGTGTACGCGTTCGGCGGATCGTGGTCGAGCTTCGCCGCGAGCATGGCCACCAGGCCCGCCGCGATGCCGATCTTGTTGAGGCGGCTCGGCTCGTGCTGCAGCGACACGAACGTCTGCGCCATCGAGATGATGTCCTTGCTGTGCTCGGACACCACCCCGAGGACGCGGCGCGCCCGCTCGCGCAGCGACGCGCCCGCTTTGCTTGATCGACGCGTCGCGGCGGGCGTCGCGGTCACTGACTCGCGCGGTGGTAGACCTCGAATCACGTCGTCTCCTCGTCGGCGACCGGCGCCGGCAGCTCGTAGTCGCTGGACTTGCTGGTCTTGAACACCACCGTGATGCTGCACCTGCCCTCGTGCAGCCGCGCGTCGCTGCCGTCCGGCTTCGTGGCGACGAGCACGCGAAAGCGCATGCCGTCGCTGTACTCCTCGACCGTGGCCGCGGCGTGTCGCTCCGCCTTGAGGCGGGCCAGGTAGTCGGTGTGGGGCTCGCGGCCGAGGAGCAGGCCGCAGGCCTCGGCCCAGACCAGGACGCCGCCGAAGATCACGTCGGCGCCGGCGGCGTCGGTCTCGCTCGCGGCCACCACCTCGCGCTTTTCCGATGCCCACTCGAGCGGATTGTACATGTCGAGGTCCATCACGTAGTAGGTCTTGCCCATGCCGCACGAGTAACACGCGGCGGACGTCGTGTCAACCGTCGCGCTCTGACACGCTCACCTCCGGGCGGTACCCGCACGCCTCGACGCGCACATGCCAGCGCCCGGGCTCGAGCTTCTCCAGCACAAGCAGCGCGGCGCCGGTCAGGTACGCGACGCCGTGCACGTCTGCTGCCACCTGTTGGCCTTGGTCTGCCGCCTCGCACAACGCGTTGTCACACGCGTGTCTCGCCAGCACCAGCGCTTCCCCGCGCGTCAGCCGTGATGAGCAGCGCCGCACGATCCAGCAGCCGCACGCGTTCGCAAAGCCTCGCCAGTTCATCGATCGGGTCCGCGTCCCCGCGTGCGCATGCGGCCCACGCCTCGAGCATGTCCTGCGACAGCGTGCGCAGCTCGTCAGCTTCGGTGTTCACGGCGTGCTCCCGTCCGGCGGCTCGAGGTCGGCGTCGTAGTCCACCGAAGCCTCGGCGCGCACGCGCCAGCGCTGGGGCGGCTCGCTGCCGTCGACCGGCGCAACCCAGATCAGGACGCTGCCGGCGGAGAGCACGTCACGCTCGCACGCGTCGAGCCGCTCCGCGTACGCGAGCGCGGCCGCTTCGGGGGCGTCGAGCCGCTCCGCGTACGCGAGCGCGGCCGCTTCGGGGTCACGACCACGAGCTCGTCTCGCGTGCTTCGGATCCCACCCCTCCTCGTCGTCGTCCTGCAGCACGAGCCACTCGGGCTCGCACACGTGACGGGTCATCTCGCGGTACTTGTGGCAGACGGGACAGAACTCGTAGCTCACGCGCCCTCGCTCTTGCTGGTCGTCGCCGGCTCGAACTCCGCCTTCAGCCGGAGGTACTCGCGCTGACGCCACTCGCGGCCGCTGACCAGGTCGCGCTGGCGCTGCGCCTCGCGTTGCTGTTCGACCGCGGCGCGAACCTCGGGCAAGTCCTCGACGTCGGGGATGGCGACGCCGCGGTCGTACGCGCAGAGGTCGTCGTAGTACGACAGCGCGTAGCCGGTGACGGCGGCGACGAGCTCCTCGCGGGTCTCGTACGTCTCGAGCTCGAGAGTGTCGCGGCCGTCCGAGTTGGAGTCGCGGGCGACGAGCAGGTAGCGCGGGCCGGCGGGCACGGCCGCGGCGAGTGCCTGCTGCAGTTGAGCGCTGCGTTCGGGGGAGAGCCGAGACGTGCCGGCGACGGTGGCCACGTTGACGGCGCGCCCCAGATCGAAAATGTCTTCAGGTGTGAGCACCACGAGCTTATCAGTCATCTCCTCATCATTGCACATCCCGCGCGTCGTGTCAACCCGTCGCAGCTTCAGCACGCCCCAGCCGACGGGCCCGCTTGCGCGCCGCGCGACGATAGCGCGGCGTGCCGGTAGCGAGCGCGCCGTACGAGCGGTGCCCGCCCTTCCCGTGCCGGACCCGCCGTGATCGTTCCTTGCGCGTGCCGTACGGCTGCATGCCCGGGACCTTCGCACGTCGCTGGCGTCTGGTCAAGTCGCCCCGCTACGCTTCCGAAATGGCCTCGCCACGCGACGAGACCGGTCGACCCGCAGCGACGACGCGGCCGGATCTTCCCGTCGCACCACGGGCCCGTTTTGGCACGCGTGGTGGCGTGCGCTAGGTCACGCTCTTGCGCGGACGTGTTCGCGCCGGTGGCATGCCGAGCACCTCACACGCCTGCGTCGGCGTCATGCCCGCGCGATGCCGCCTGAGCGCGACCTCGAAGCTCATGTCACCGACCGGGTTCGCGGCGACGAACTCGACAAGGCTGGGCCCGGGCCGCAGCCCCAGGTCGACGCACGCCTTCGCGGCGCGGGCGAGGACGATCGTCGGCATGAGCCGCGAGCTCGAGACGATCCCGACCTCGCCGCGCTCGAGCGCGTGCAGCAGGTGCGTGGTGCACTCGACGTCGTCGGCCGGCGTAGCGCCGAGCACCACCGCGCACGCGTCGGTCGTGAGCGTCACGCCGCCCGCCAGCACGGACCCGATCGTTTCGTGGTGTCGACCCGGACCTGCACCGATGGCGCTGTCCTCGACTCGCCACGCGTCGACCCCCACGCCGTCGAGCTCGAAGCGCAGGCCGCCGAAGCCCGTCACGCTGACATGATGGGCGCCTTCGGTGAGCAGCGTCGCCCACACGTGCAAGGCGTCCTTGCTCTCGACGCCCTCGAGCACGAAGTCGAGGTCGTGCGGCTGCCTGCCGATCACGAGGTCACGCACCGCGCCGCCCAGCAGCGACGCCCGCCAGCCACGACGGGCCCGCAACGTCACGCTCCTGCGCACGCGAGCAAGCGCGGACCGGTGCGGCTCTTGTAACTTGTCGAGTAACATCACGTTCAAAATGTGGCGTGTCGTGTTGGCGTCAAGTGCCGCGCCGTCGCGTGCACCACGTCTGCGGCGCGAGGCGCAGCACCTCGGCGACGACGTCGCCGTCCGAAGTCGCAGGCACGCGCGCCGGTTCACCAGCATCGCTCGCGGCTTGCTGGAGTTGGGCGAGCAACCGTCTCGCCGCCCGCGCGAGCGCGTCGCGTCCGGCCTGCCCACGTCCGAGCCGCAGGTGGGCGGCCACCTGCGTCGCCGTGCGGTGCCCGTGATGCAGCTCGGCGAGCATCATCAGCAGGTGTCGGTCGAGCCGCACCGCGTCGCTGCGACGGATCTCGAACGCGTCCGCCTCGCCGCCGATACACCAAGGGCCGCCGTGCCACGAGCACACCTTGCCCTCGAGGTTGCCGCTGCCACAGCACGCACGCGTCGCGCACGGGCCGGGCACGTCCCACGGCGACATGGTCAGGTCGGTCAGGCACTCCCACTTCCCGTATCCGGTCGAGAGCCGGACCATCGCCCAGCGCCGACCGTGGTCGTCGACCGCGAGCGTGCCATGCGGGTACCACTCGCGCCACCGCGTGGAGAACCAGTAGTCGCCGGCCTTGTTCCCGAAAGCCTCGGCGATGCGAGCGAGTCGCGGGTTACTGAATGGCACCGCGTCCTGCGTCCGCAGGATCACCACGGACCCCGAGTGCGGCGACTCGTGCGACCCGGGCTCGCTGATGTGGTTCGCGTCGGTCAGGAACGTGTGAGTCTCACGCACCGCGAGCCTGGCCGCGGTCGGCAGGTCTGGCGCTACGTCGACCGGGTAGTCGTGCGTGGTCCAGCCGTAGTGGTGTTCGATCTCGACTCGCGTGGTCTCGGGCATGCCGCATCCTCGCACGTCCGCCGCGTCGCGTCAACCCGTGCCGGACCACAGCCCGAGCACGATGCCGCTGACCCAGATCACGTACGAGGTGACGAGGACGGCAGCCGCGGGCAGGATGTAATTCGCCGGCTGCGTGTACCACCTGGGTTCAGAACGATTCACGGGGGCCGTGTCGCTCACCTGCACCTGCTGGAACCCCGGCACGAGCTTGCTCGCGGACGTCACCGCCGCGAGGTCGTCACCGAAGTCCGGCGCGCTGACGACGCGCATCAGGATGGCCGCGAGCGTGCCGTCGTCCTCGTCGACGGGTGCACCGATGCGAAGCCACCGCCCGGCGGCCGGGTCCCACACGATCTCGCAAAGGTGACGCGCGACCCAGATGCGATCGTCCGGCGAGCGCACGCACAGCGAAACGCGACCCGAGCGCACGACGTCCAAGTCGGCGCACGCACCGTTTAGTTTGTCCTCACGCTTCAGGTACACCAGGGCCGGCGTGATGACCTCGGCGAAGTCCCGCAGCGCAGCGACGGCCTCGGCTCGCCCGCGCTGCCAGTCCAGCTCGCGCGCCGCGTCTCGGATCTCGACGGCTTGCCTGGCCGCGGCGACGGCTTGCGCGTAGGGGTTCTCTTGCGTCCTGTAGGTCACGGGCGCCACACCTCCGCCGTTCGCTCCGCCTGCATCTCGGCGCACCGCCGGGCCCACGCGCCCTCGTCGCGCGGTAGGCCGTACTTGCGCGGCAGCTTGGACTGCGGCGCACCGTTGCGGGACCATCGTCCGGGGTGGCTCACGTCCCACGTGTTCGCGTCGGGCATGGTGCTGGTGTCGTTGCTGGTCATCGGGGTCTCCACTTGAAATCGGGCAGGTTGCAGGACTCGACGAGATTACGACGGATGTCGTCCTCGGCGGCGTACCACGTCGCGTGACCGTGGACGGGTGCGCCGAGGTGGGCACGCGCGGCCGCGTTCGCGGCGTCGATGAAGGCGCGGTCGGCGTGACACGATCGGTACCACGCGTCGCCACTGCGCTCGCGGACCTGGCCCTCGATGCTCATCGGGGGTTGCCGCCAGCGGCGCAGGTCGATCCCGTAGTAGCCACACAGCGAGTCGAAAATCTCGAGCACGAACACGCCGACTGGCACCGCGTCGGGCGCGAACTCCTCGCCCCACGTGCGGTCGTGCAGCTCGCCGGTCGCGGTGTTGACGAGCAACGCCCGCTTCAGGCTCGGGTGGTTGATCGCGGGGTGGTCTTTGTAGCGGGCCCACGCGGCCTGCAGCGTCGGCGTCAGCGACACCTCCGTCTCGAAGAACATGCGGAAGGTGTCGAGGTCGCGGCGCAGGTAAGCGGCGGTCGCCAGCGATGTGCCGGACATGACGCCCGTCAGCTTGAGCTCGCGGGTGTCGTACTGGTAGGCGCAATCGCGGCACAGCAAGTCGACCTCGCCGTCGACACGACCGGGGCGCGACGCGATGCTGTCCCGGAAGCGAACGCCGCAACCGACGCACGCATGCGCGGACCAGTTGTCGCTGTTCAGGATCTCGCTGGCGATCTCGTGCTTCACGTGTCGTCCTCCACCGAGAGCTCGTGTAGCTGCTCCCACTCCTCGTGCGCGTCGCACAGGTCGGCGTACAGGCGTTCCGAGATCTTGCCGTAGAGCGCCACGATCGAATTGATCTGCACCACCTTGCGCGCCTCGTACGACGCGTTGAACTCGACGGTCTTGCCGCCGTGATGCAGATCGCCGATCTGCGTCCGGATGTTGTGGAGCTTGTCGCAGGCGATCACGAGCGCGGCGCTCGGGTGGATGGCCTCCAGCTTGCGCAGGTGCCTGGCCTTGCGCTCGGCCCACGGCGCTTTCGCGGTCGGGTCGGCGACCTCGCCGGCGTCGCTCGTGTCCGTGCACTCGACGACGATCGCCGAAACCCGATGGCCGCACGTGGCGACGATGTCGCCCGGGTTGGCGTCGGTGTCCTCGAGCGCGTCATGCAGCACGCCCGCGGCGGCTTGCTCGAGGTCGCCGCCGTACTCGAGCACGAGGCCGGCGACCTGCAGCAGGTGCGAGACGTAGGGGATCGTGGTCCCCTTGCGCACCTGCTGCTGGTGATAGGAGCACGCGAGCGACACGGCGCGCGCCAGCTTGGCGTGTCCCTCGCGCAGCTCGGGGGTTAGGTCTTGGGTCTGCATCACCCGCAGCATCGCACGGCGCCGACGTGGTGTCAACCGCCGCGACGGACGCGTTCGATCTCGTCGCGGCGATACGGGCGAGCCGCGTGGACGGCAGACCAGAACGCGTCGTCGGCCGCGCCGTGGCGACGCAGCACGTCGACCACCGCGTCGATCGTCGCCGCGAGCGACGCGGATGCCCCTGGCAATTCGGCGACCAGGATCGCGCCCTGCGGCAGGAACCCGACCAGCCGCCGGATCTCGTCCGCGCTGAAGCAGTTGAGCAGCAAGCCGCGCAGGCCGGACGAGCCCGGGTGCTTCGCCGGAACCCTTGGGGGTGCGGACGCGGGTGACATCGTGCCGCCGTCGGCCAGCGCGGCGAGGGCGTCGTCGGTCACGCCGCGAGCGCGCCGGACGTCGTCGGCGTTCGCGCTGGTCGGCCCGTTGTCCCTGACGTCGATGAACAGGACCGCGTCGGGCAGCCCGCCGGTCATGTCGTTCAGCTTCATCCACCGCGCGAGGCCCAGTTGCGCGGGCGACAGCTGGCCCCACGGGACGCCGGTACGCCAGTCTTTCCCGGCCTGCAGCAGCTCGCCCGAGATGGGGCTGCGCGGCAGGTAGGCCCGCGGACGAAACGACTCCAGCGAGCGCAGGGCGAGCCCGCGGTACACGCCCGCAGAGATGGCCGCGTGGCGCTCGCCGGCCGACACGTCGTGCAGCTCGAGCGCCACGTCCGCGACGACGTCAAAACACGTCCCGCGTACTCCACCGACGGGCAGGTGCGTGACCCCCAGGATAGAGAGAGCGTCGACCGCGGCCGACACGACGTCGGAGTCACGCGACGCGAGGTTGCCGACGTGGGTCCGCAGCGCGGCGGCCTTCGCGGCGCGACCGTCGTTCGACGTCGCGGCGGCCTCGGCGGCGGCCTTGATCTTGCCCGCGAGGACGATCTGCATCGTGCCGCCGCTGACCTGCGCAGCGATCTTGACGTCGGCGGCCGAGACGTGCGCGAAGTCGGCGGCCTCGCGCAGGCCCTCCTCGTAGAGGGACGAAGCGTGAGCCGAGGTGAACCCGGGGAAGGTGACGCGTAGCGATTCGAGGAAGGGTGTCGACATGCCGCGAGCGTCGCACCCAACGCGCGACGTGTCAAGTCCACCCGCGGCGTGGGTGATGTCCGTTGACGCACACCGAGCCGTCGGGCGTCATCAGCCACCACGCGCCGCAGACCTCGCATCCTATCTCGGCCGGCATCGACCGCGGCATCCGCGAGGACAGCGGCTCGCGGCCCGCGACGGGTTCCGCGTGCAGCGTGATGTCGACGTGCTCGTGTGCCTTGCAGGTGGCGAACGCCTCCGGGTCGACCGCGTGAGCGGCCCAGCCCGCCACCGTCGCGACGTCGACGACGGTGTGGGCGGAGTGCCTGCGCACGCGGACACGTGGGTCGCCGCCGTTGCTCACCGCCGCAGCGAGGGCGTCGTCGACGAGCTCGAGGGCTTCCCCCCGCGTGAGCCGCACGAGGCCCATGACGCGCACGTGGTGCTCGGCCGCGGTCGGCAGGATGACGGCGACGGGTCCGCGATAGATCTCGAGGTCGACGTTGGCGGCTGGTCCGCCGGTCTCGAGGTCCAGGATGACGCGATCGCCGGTCTCTCGCGTCGACACGCGCCAGCCACCCGCGAGCGCGATGGCCTCGGCTCGCTCGCGGACCACGACTGGCACTGCGACGTGAACCTCGGTCGTGTTCGAGATCTCGATGCACTCGGCCATCTCGCCGCGGATGCGGGAGTCGTTCCACTTGCTGGCCTCGATGACGGCGGCTCGCGCCGCCTTGAACCGGGCAGGTGTCATCATGGGTTCTCCTCCGTCACGTCCTCGAACTTCGCCACGAACAGCGACAGGTGCCTGGGGCGTCTGTCGGGTCTGTCGAGACGCCGGTATGCTGCAACCGCGTCGGCGACGCAGCGACTCACCTGACGCGTGGTCGCGTCCGGCGGCGGGGTCACGACGAGCACGCCCTCGGTGAGCCGCCACAAGCCGAACGCGACGGGACCGGACCCGGCCTCGTGCAGCAACCCATTCTCGGTGTAACCAATCTTCATGCAGGTCGTGTTCATGTCCGGACCGTGCAGGATGGCGTGCGGCGTGAACGTGCGGGTCAGAGTGCGCGGCAGGTGCCACTTCGCGACGGGGTCGGCCCGGCGCTTGACCACGTCCGCCCAGGTGTCCTCGCGCCGCACGGCCATCCCGAGCGACTTTCCATCCTGGGTCGTCGCGTTGCTCACGAGGCACAGGCGCTTGCGGGCGGCGTACTTGACCTCGGCGCGGTCTCCCGTGTACGCGAGCGGGTAGTCGTAGCACATGCGTGCGACGCGGGCGAGGCGTCGGATCAGCACGGCTCGCGAGTCCGCTCGCGTGTCGTTGCGTACCGCGAGCAGGTGCCCGCGGTAGTCGGCCGTGCACCAGCCGGGCACCGAGATGCCGGCGCGCAGCCGCAGGCCCGCGGCCTCACAGTCCCACGTGCTCCCGCCCGGTCGAGCGATCCAGTTGACCAGCTCCTCGCGGACGCGTCGCACCTGGTTCGCATCGAGCGAGATGACGTGCGCGACGACGTCGAGGTCAGCGTTCATCGACAGTCACCTCCGGCGCGTCGGCGTCGAAGGCCCGCGTGGCGTCGGCGCGCAGCTCGTCGAGACGAGCCACCACGGCCTCGGGCATGTCGTCGGTGTCGAGCCCCGCGAGCATGTCGTCGAGCGCGTCGTACGCCTTGCGGATCTCGGCGACGTGCTTCTCCCACGCGGTCTCGGCGGCGGCGATGCCGTCGTTCTCGCCTCCCTTGCGGACGCGTCGCGTCTCTTCCTCGTAGTGCTTGGCGATCGGCCCATCGTCGGCGGGTCCGCCGGTGTCCATCACGCGCTGCTCGGCGTCGTCGAGAGCCGCGTGGGCGCGGGCCAGCGTGTCCAGCGGGTCGCTCCCGCCGACGATCGCGGCGAGGTCGGCGAATGTGCCGGACCACCTGCTCGCGCGCGTGCTGGCGAGAATGGCCGCAGACGCGGCGGTCGTGCGCGTCGCCACGTCGTCGCCGTGCAACCCGAGCAAGCGGGCGAGCGCGGCGGCCTCGGGGGTCATGCCGTCCGGGGTCGACGCGCCGACGCGGGCGACTGCGGCGTACGCCTCGAGCTCGCGCCGCATGTTCGCCACGTCGGCGGCCACCTTCTCCGCGGCGTCAGCGTCGGACATGCCGACCGGGAGGTCGGTACGGCCCGTCGCGCGAGCGACGTGCAACATGCGAGCCGCCTCGTCGCGCAGTGGACGGGCGGCCTCGCGGGCGACGCCGGACTCGTGGGCGGCGTGCGCGTCCGCGACAAGCTGCGCGAAGCGATCCGCGGCCTCGTTGTAGTCCGCCGACAGGGCACGCCGCATGGCATTCGCCCCAGCCGTCCGGTCGCCGATCTTCAGGGTCGCCCGGTACCACATGCCGCCCGCGTCGCACGCCAGCACGTGCGCGTGATCCCCGACGACGGCGACCTGCGAGACATCACCGGCGGCGTGGCACGACAGGGCCCTCGTGATGACCTCGCGCAAGCCGGTGAGCGCGTCGGGTTTACGAACGGCCTCGTGCTGGTGTGGACCGATGCGCGCGGTCCACCCCTTCGGATAGGTGCGCTTGCTGACCTGCACAGGCAGCTTGATCGTGATCGTGGTGTTGGTGTCGGTCATGTTGCATCCTGTGTGCGTTGTGGATACGTACCCTCGAAGCGCACGGCTTTGTCGTCCAGATACTCGTCAGCGAAGGGCTTGCCGGGATACAGCCAGAAGGTGAGCGACTCGACCTCGCCCCGCGTGAGCCCGTGCAGCACGAGCCACTCGATGAGCCTCTCCCGCACCACGTACGGATCACGGTGCGACTCGAGCGGGAAGGTACATCCCTCGTGCGACGAGGTCAGTCGGCAGGTGTGAATGATCAGCTTGTGCTCTCGCGCGATCTCGGACTTGAGCCACGCGATCGCTCCAGGTAGCGGCTGGCCTGTGAACTCGTCGGCGGCTGTGAAAGGTCCCGCGTAGAGAGTGCCGTCGAAATCGACCGCGACGGTACGCGGTCTCACGGCTCACCCCCGAACCGGCGATGCAGCTTCGCGTACTCGGCCCGCGCCTCTTCGTCCTCGCGCTGCTGCTCCCGCTGCCTGTCGGCCGCGGCGACGTCGTTGCGCCACAGCTGCACTGGCAAGTCGTCAACGACGCGCACCAGCGTCAGGCGCTCGATCTCCACCTCGCCGCGGAGCCACGACGCGTCGTCGCTGTGCATGCGCGCCCGTGCGAACGCGCCGGCTTCTCTGTCGTCGGTCGCCTCGAACTCCTCGAAGCGTGTCCCGCAGGCGATGGTGTAGTCGCACCCGCCGCCGGCCTGTCGCATCACGATCGCGTACTTCACGTCGACTCCTGCGCCTGCGCGCGGACGGCCGCGACGTCGACGGGGCCGTTGTCGGACAAGCTCGCTGTGATCTCGACGTCGATCTCGATCAAGTACCACCGCGCATCGGAGCCGTCGGCGAGGGTCGCCGCGATCACGCCGCGCGTGCGACCGTCGAGATCCGCCGCGTCGTCGCCGATGTCCTGCTCGCTGCGCGCCCAGAACAGGGCGGCGTCGGCGGCGGCGTCCTCCACGGACGTGCCCTCCCACTCGAGGTGTTCGGCGTCCCACTCCCGCAGGTCGCACAAGGTCGGGTCCATCACGTAGTAGATCATCGCGTGTCATCCTCGCACGCCGGCGGCGACGAGTCAAGCGCCGAGCCCCATGCCGGCTTCGGGGTCGCCGCCGGCTGTGGTCGCGGCGTCGGCCACGTCGCGGCCGTGACCAGCGGCCGCGACCATGCCGGGTCGTCGGTCACGTCGACCGCGCCCTCCCACTCCGGGGGCGTGGTCCACGTCGCGCCGTCGGGCACGCGCGCCTCGAGGACCAGCTTGCCGGCGCCGCGGTCCTCGAGGACGAGCAGCGCGTCGCCCCAGGTGCCGCGGTGCGTGACGCACTCGTCGACCACGTACCCGCGAGCGAGCGCCCCGAGCCAGTGCTTCACGTCGGCGGGGGCGACGGGCGCGGCGAAGTCGACGCGGCGCGCCGGGGCGTCACCGGTCGCCGGCAGGTCGACCTCGAAGGTCAGGGTCGCGGGGTGGTTGTTGCTTTGCCGGTTGCCCCGCGTCGACTCGGTCCGCACGCGCACGAGACACGCGGCCCCCGAGGTGTCGGTCGCGGCGACGGGGATGCGCTTCACGTCGGAGAGCGCGACGCACCGCCGACGTAAGACGATCGCAGCCAGTGACGCCGCGGGGATGTGGTACCTGAAGACGCGAGACACCGCTAGAATATACGCACGATCAACACTTGGTCAAGCCTGCGAACCTCGGATGTCCGTGTAGGTACGAACCTTCGCGGCGTGATCCTCGAGCGCGTCGCACTCTGCACAGAGCCGCGAGTATTCATCACTAGCGGAGCGACACGCAGCCGACGCACGCTCACGCGTCGCTGGTGTCCGCGCTCGCGCGCACTTCTGCTGCAAGCGCTCCATCTCGGCGCGGGCCGCGAGCGAGCGTCGCCGCGTCTCGCGCCATTCGCTGTTGATCTGAAGCAGCAGGTGCTCAGCCGCGGAGGGCGGCGGGTTCGCGGTCCACACAGTGACCTGATCTCCAAACCCCCAACGTGTGCCGAGGACATCGGCGCGTCGCGCGTAACCGCGAAGCACGCACGGGATGATCGAGCGGGTCGCGCTCAGGTCGTGGGTCTCGGAGTCGTTCGTGGTAGGCATGGATAAGACTCTATACCACGTCCGCAATGTAAGTCAAGTATTATTCTCAAGAGCCAACAGTCGCGTCTGAAGCGCGTCGAGCGACGCCCGCAAGTCGTACTCCGGGTCGCCGGTCAATGGCAAGCCCAGCACCGAGGCGATATTGCCCGCGAGCGCCGCGACCCTCTCGCGGACGTCCAGCTCGTGGGCGTGGGCCGGCGCAACCTGTCGCAACACCGCGAGGTCGACGCGGTGCAGTGCTGACGCCGGAACCCACCGGCACGCGGCCGGGATCTTGCGTAGCGAGCCCGCGACCAGCACGGGCCCGCCCTTCGCCGCGACCCGCAGCGCGACGCCATCGTGCTCGACCTCGCCGTCGCGAGGCAGCCGACCCACGGCCGTCACCAGAACGCCAGCGGCGCCGAGCACCAGCACGCGGTCCGGCTTCGGTCGCTTCGCGGGGGCCGCGGGCGACAGCGCGGCGGGTGGCAAGACCCGTGTCGGCGAGGCGACGGGCGTCGGCACGGACACGCCGTTGACCGCGAGGGCCGCGTTGACAGCTCGACGCCAGCGGCTCACGGCCGACCTCGTTCGACTCGAGCAGACTTCAACCGAACCAACTTGTCGAGCGCGGCAGCGAAACCGTGCTCGTTGATGTAGGCCCGCGCTCGTTCCTGAGCTGCCCACGACACGGAACAGTCGGTCGACGTTTCTCGATGAAAGGCGTCAGCGAGCTCGTGCACAATTCGGACCTCGGGACCCGGAACGGTGCCGACTTCTTGATCCATCATGTCTCCGAGCGTAACCGGCAGCTCGACGCTCGACGCGAGACGTTTTGCCGTTGACGTTTTCTCTTGACCCTTGGGAATACGAACCGGACTGTGTGAACGCATCTGTCACTCCCGCCAGCGTCTTACCTCCGCGCTGGGCGAGGTGGACCGTCGCACGTCGGCGGCGTCGCGTCAAGCGGATTGATCGCGTACGCTCACAACGTGCTGGTCAAGATCAGGAAGCGTCGACGGTGCCGCGTGCGGTGCCGGCTCGCGCGTGCTCGTCGTTGACGGCATCGTCGCCGGCGCCGGCGGCCTCCTCCACGTCGACCTCGCCGCGGTCCTTCGCGTAGCCCTCGAGCACGCCGTACGCGTGCGCCTTGAGCTTGCAGGCGACGTGCGTCGCGCCCACGTGCTCACCGGCATCGACGCGCAGGACGACGCCCTCGATGGGGTGCGAGGCGTCGAGCGTGGACGCGAGCCCGTGCATCGGCGCGGGGGCTTCGCCCTCGGCGAGAACACGGGCGCGACGGGTGGTCTCGCCGGCGGCCAGCCGGGCGACCATGAGGTGGCGCTCCTCGGGAGTCGCACGCGCGAGGGCCGACGCGGCGATGGCGTCCGCAGCCGTGCCGAGGGCCCACGGCGTGGTGTGCTGCCAGGTGTCGAGAAGCGGCGGGGACTCGGCGCCGATCTCGGCGACCCGCTTGCGGGCCAGCTCGAAGGGCAGCTCGAGACCATCCTGCACCACGCGGTACACGAACACGCGCTGCTGCGGGGCACCGGTGGTCTGCGGCTCGGACGCGCGGCGGGGCGTCGCGTTCAGGGGGTAGGGGTGGCCCGGGCGGATCGGCGTGCCGTGCGGTTGGCACCCGTACGCGTAGTCGATCTTCTCACCCCACGCCGCGCGCAGGAGCGCCGACTCGCCGCCCTTGTCCTTCGGGCGGTGGTGCTGGATCGGCTTGCCGCCGATGTCGTAACCCACGATCTCGTAGTACACGCACTCGCCGGGGCGCAGGCGCTCGGCGAACCAGTCGGAGATGTTGCGACGCATGTCCGGGGTCTGGTCGGGGCGGAGCGGCCGCACGACGCGGGCGACGCGGCGCGTGCCGTTGACGCGCACGTGCGGGTCGAACGGGCGCCGGCCGAACCAGCCCGCGACCTTGTTCGCGGCGCGCTGCCACGGACGCAGCAGCGCCGGCACTTCCACGAGGCCGTCGCGGCCCGACGTGCCGTGGACCTTCTCGGTCGCCCAGACGCGAGCGCCGAGCGGGAAGTGGTACACGGTGCGATGCGCGGGCGGGGTGTTATAGTGCTCGGGGAGGGCAGCACGTGCGACCTGCTCGGCCGCGAGCTGTGCAGCGCGAACCTTCGCCGCGGCTCGCTGCGCGCGGGTCGGCTTGCCGGCGGGCTGCCGTGGACGCCGGTCGACGTCGGCGTGGCGATTGACATCGGCAGCGGCGGCGGGTGGCATGTACTTGCGAGCCACCACGAACCGGTCGAGCGGATCGACGAGCGCCATGCGGCCGGGCATGATCTCGATCGGGCCGACCTCGTCGCCGTCCGCGTACTCCGGCAGCTTCGGCGCGGGCTGGTTGACCAGGGCCACGTACCCGGACGACCCACGCACCGTGCGCTCGACGGCGGCGCGGAAGTCCGCGAGCGGGATCCACAGCGCGTCGGTCCGCACGCCCCGCAACACGAGGTTGCGGATCCGCGGCGGATCGTCCAGGTAGCCGCCGAGCTTCTCGCCGGTGCGCGGGTGCCTGACGAGCAGACCGGCCGCGATGGCGAACTCGAGGTCGAGCACGCCCTCCGCGGGGAAGACGACGCCGAGCTCGCCGACCTTGCGGTCGACGCCCACGACGAGGCGGTACCCGCGGGCGGTGGCGCTGACGATGCGGTCAGCGCCGGGGATGGGAGTCACGTCCTCGAGGGACGCGACGACGGGGACGTAGCTGGGTTCTGTGGTCACGTGGTCTCCGGTGCGCCGGGCAGGCGCGGGAACATGGGCGGGACGCCGCAGGTGTTGTCGACGATAGCGAGCCTCTGCGGGATGAAAATGGACGTCAATGGTCGGTATGCGAAAGCGTCGGCAGCACAGTCACGTCGCGGAACACGTCGGCTGCGAGACCCCCTCGTAGGTACCACAAGCACTCGATCTTTTTGGCCGACAGTCCGCGACCACGCGAGAGCCCACCGCTCGTCGCCCACAGGCGGGCCCTTCGGACCTTCGCTCACGATGACACGCCAACGCGTTGATGCGGCGGCGGCCCATGTCCAGAACGCGTCAACGTCAAACGGCGGCGCCTGCCTGTACCCCGTGGTCCCACGCCACGGCGGATCGAGGTATAGGACCCCGCCGTCGGGCACCCGCTCGGCCGCGGCGCGGTAGTCCTCGCACACGAGGGTCATGCGTTGTAGTATCGGACGCAGGGCGAGCAGGTCCTTTCGCGCCTTGGCTGCCGCGTGGGCGGATTCTCGGTCGCCGCACCGCGCGTCGTTCGGCAAGAAACCACCCCGCCACTTCCCGCCGTAGGAGCAGAACAGAAGGGCGAACGCGGCCATCGGGTCGGTTGAGTCGGGCCCGAAGGCGAGCATCGCCTCGGCGTACTCCTCGCGAGTGAGGCGCGCTGGCGGGTCCCATCCATCGGCCACGGCACGGTAACAGGCGACCACGGCGGCGCAAATCTCCGCCCCGAGGGTCACGGGTGCGAGCGTGGAGCAAGCGATCTCGATGCCGGCCGAGCCGAGGAATAAGTCGCCGATGTCACGCACGGGTGCCGCGGCGCTCATGCGCGCCAGTACCGGTGCGATGTATTTTGCCGAGCGCCGTTTGCCGCCTTGGTATCTCATGTGATCTCGTGAAAGTCGTCTGCGCGGGTGCGCGGGAGTTTGATGTTGGAGCGGTACCACCGCGCC
>ERZ650308.679-NODE-679-length-18285-cov-5.718815_pt1 | contig 18285 bp, 20 predicted proteins | sample MGYA00376244_ERZ650308 | MGnify/ENA primary metagenome ERZ650308 (study PRJEB26733, sample SAMN07839295) | wastewater metagenome | biome: small river; feature: stream; material: water | place: USA: North Carolina | collected 2016-04-26 ... | reverse complement strand
GATCTACACAGGCGAAGACACTCTTTCCCTACACGACGCTCTTCCGATCTAATAGTATTTTCTAATTGGAAAGAATGTTTTTCAACCAAATCTAATAGGGCATACGTAACTCCAATTAAAATTACATTTTGTCCTGCATGATCTAATTGAATTAATTTAGCAATGAGTTCCTCATAATTGTGAAGATAAAATCCACTTTCAACTTGATTTGAAAGTTGAATCAAATCATCAACCATATGAATTAAGGAAGAGCCTTCTCTTTCTAAATAAGACGGAAGCAATGCTACTACTACATAATCTTCAATGTTGCCATAGAATTGAGAAAATCCTTTGCGGTAGCTCTCTTCATAAATACCTAGGTCAGTAACTAAATGTTTGCTCGTGATCATTCCTGTTGTGCCACTACTAGTAAAAGTAGTTTCTATAGGATTAGTAGAAGAAATCACTGAATGACTTTTGAAAAACTGAATGGGTAAAAACGGAATTTGCTCAATTGATTTTACTTTTTGGACATCCGTTTTTAAAAAATCACAAAATTCACGGTACACTAGATTATTCTCGTATTGAAAACGAAAAATTTTCAAAGCGATTTTGTCAAACTGCTTTTGATTACTAATGGTGAATATATCGTGAGTTGAAATCAAGAATTATTTTTTTACAAAAGTAATCGAAAATAATGGGAATTAGAAAAGGAGGGAAAGGATAAAGTCAGCGAATTATCTCACAATCAATTTACGAGTAGCGCTATGTTCTTCCTCTCTAATCTTTATAATGTATACACCAGGAGAAAGAGAAGAAAGATTTAATTCTTTTGAATTTAATTGGGTGTGTAATACTTTCTTTCCTAAAACGTCAAAAATTTGAATTTCTTTATCTAAATCATTTTTAGAAGAAATATATACTTTACCGTGAGTCACAGGATTAGGATACAAGCTTAAACCTTCAATTGGTATTTCTTGAAGTTTAAATTGTTGTTTTGTTTCTTGAGCTACTATTTTTGAAGTAAACACAAGCAAAAACAAAAGACTTGATAAGTATATTTTTCTCATTGATTCAATTCTACAATATAAAAGTACTATTTTTTTAACACCAATACTAAAATGAATAAAAAATCGTTTGTCGATAGCATTATTTTTTTGACAATCTAACGAATTAAATCACTGTAAATCAGTTTTTTATACTCAATTATTGAATTTTTTATTAATTTTAAATTTTCTAATGTTACCAAATTGTTAAGTAAATGTTTGGTTAGTGTAAATTAATTAATATATTTGTTAGGTAACTATTAACAATTAAACCCTAACGATATGAAAAAATTAATGATGATTGCAGTGTTAGTGTTATCTAGTGTGACTTTTGCACAAAATAGAGAGCCTAAATTAGAAGAAGTTGACGGTGCCGTTAAGGCAACTTATTACCATGAAAACGGTAAAATACAACAAGAAGGATTTTTTACTGACGGTAAATTGGATGGTAAATGGATATCCTATAATGAAAACGGTGTTAAAATTGCTATTGCTGAATACTCAAAAGGAGAAAAAGTTGGGAACTGGTTTTTTTGGAATAACGAAGGTTTATCTGAAGTAGACTACTCAAAAGATGCTATTTTATCAATTAAAAAATGGAGTAAAGGGTCTGTTGCTTCAAATTAATTTTATTTAAATCAAAAAGAAAACCCATTTAGACAAAACGTCTAAATGGGTTTTTTATTTCATATATACTAAGTATATTATTTAATAAGTGTAGCACCATTTACAGTCGCCCAGTTACCTGCTGTTAGGCTTGCTCCAGTTGCATTTGAATTAAGTGTATAATTTGAATCTAGAAATGTAACTGTAAATAATGTACCAGCTGCTGCAGATTTGCTAGTACTAGTATCATTTATTTTAACTGAAGTTAATTTTATTTTACCACCATTTACTTGATTAGTATTTGTTCTAGCATCTTGAATTCGAACTGCTGTTGCACCAGAAGTTGTATATCCAGCAATTGTGATGTTAGTAAAATCACCATTACCGTCTTTTTTGAATTGAATTGCATCATATTCAGCTGCAGATGAACCACCTTCTGTTACTGTTCCAGGAGCTCTCTTTAAAGTGATGTTAGCAATCTTTGGGAAGTAAGCGTTATCATTGTTAGATGCTTCAATCTCCATACCAAAATTTCCAATTCCTTCTTGGTAAACATACCAGTTTGAGTTATTTTGACCTTGCCATCCGTCTTGCCAGTCGAAAGAGTCATCGTAATTACCAAATGAAATTAAGTTTGTCCCACTAACAGTTCCGCCATACCACTCAAATCCATCGTCAGCACCTTTATAAGATACTAAATGATCTAATACAGTTCCAGAACCTACCGAGTAAAATGAGAAACCATTCATCTCACTAGTTCCATCAGTGATTTTTTTACCAGCATATTCCACACGAACATATCGTAATGCTCCTCCATTATGAGTAGGGTTTGAACCTCCATAAGGTAAATTTAATCCGTCTTCTGAAGTTCTTGTTGTTGTAGCACCAGAACCATTTATAGGAGCATCGCCATACATAATAATTCCGCCCCACGAACCTGGAGTAGCAGAAGGCTCAGTAAATACTACTGGTTGAGAAGCAGTTCCGTTAATAATCAATTTTCCTCCTGCTTTTACAACTAATGCATCCACACCATTATTCGCATTGGCAGTAATTTTTGAACCTGCATCAAAAGTAACTGTAACACCGGATTCAATAGTAACGATTCCGCTTAGTGTGTAGTTACCAAAAGCATAGGTTTTGTTAGTTGTAATTGAACCTGTGATTTCACCTTCAATTGGTTGTAATGTTTCTTCGTCATCAGTAGTTGAGCATCCTGTAAATGTCAAAGCTAAAATAGATAAGCTTACAATTAATTTTTTCATTTTGTGTTATTTATTTGAATTTGTTAAGGCAAATGTATATTGCTAATATTTCCTTTTGATATCGAAATAGTTATAAAATTGTTAGCAGGTAATCATCAAATAGTTAATTCAATGTTTTCAAATTGTAAATAAAAAAGAGCAGTAAGTGAACTGCTCTTTATATATTTAGAATGTATAAGAAACGCTCGTAGAAAACCCTACGCCTCTTTGAAACGATTGAAGAAGTAAAGACGCTTCATCTATAGCAATTTTATTTTTAGTTCCTAGTTCTCTTCTATAAACTGGGTTTAAAATGTTATCCACTGAGAATTTTAAATTCCATTTTTTGTCAATAACACTACTCCATACAAAGTCAAGTTTGTTAAATGGTTTTTCATAAATATGATCGTAACCAGCGATACCAACTGCAAATATTCTATCCCCATAAACACTGTAAACCAATGAAGCAGTATTTTTCCACTTATCATTGTTACTAAACTCGTATTTTAAATCAGAATTAATCAACCAATTAGAAGCTCCTTGTAAATCTCTTTTTTCATAAGTATCAAAGTATCCTACACGATTTTTATTTACTACTGCTTCAGTAAGCATTAAAGAAGTATTGAACCCAAAAGACAACCCTTTTAAGTTTTCATTTATTCTTGACAATTGCAATAGTACTTCAAATTCAGCACCAAACAAAGTAGCGCTATCATTGTTAAAGTAGGTTATGGTTTGTCCACTTCCTGTTGCGCTTGCTTGAATGGTTCTTTCGATTGGATTGTCAATATATTTTGCAAATAAAGTAGCAGCAAACATTTCGTATTTAGTTGGGAATAACTCAAATTTTAGGTCTGCATTGTAATTCTCACTATTAATTAAATTTGAATTACCAATTTCTGTAGTACCATCCGCATTAATAAGATTTATATCCAAGCTTTCAAATAAAACGGGTTTTGTGTAAGTTTTAGACGCAGCAAAACGAACATTGCTTTTTTCTGTCGCTTGGTATTTTATATTTAAAGAGGGTAACACATATAATTTGTCAAGATTTTTCTTTCTGTATGGACTTGAAATTGGATCTGAAATGGTTCTGTATTTAAATTCTCGGATAGTATTTTCTAATCGGATTCCAGTGTTGAATTCTAGTTTTTCATTTAAATGAATTAACAAGTTGGTATACACCCCATCTGCTCTTTGAAAAACTTTAGTTTTGTACTCACTAGAGGATTCTTCTTGGAAATAAACTCTATTTGCAGCAATGTCTTTTTGAATTTCTGCATCGATATTGTTAGCAGCAACATTGTAAGGAACAGATGGTCCGTTTGGTTTTCCAAAAGCAAAACGAAATTTAGAAATTAAATATTCTGCAAAACCATTATAACCAAAAGACAATTTGTTTTTTAAATCTTCTTTTTTACCAAATTTTAAATTGTATTCAAATTTCCCTGATAAGTGAAAATTATTATCAATATTAAAAAATTGTCTAATTAAATTATTACTCCCGTATTGGGTTTCGATTTGGTTTGCATTTACCAATCTACCAGTTACAAATTTTCTATCTGGTTGATTGTAATTTGTTCTTGTGTATGAAATACCAGCGTTTATAGAGTGCTTATCATCAGCTGTTATTTTATAATTACCAAATGCTTGGTTAGTAAAAAACTGTGTTTCTTCGTATTGATTTAGTCGAATAAATTCATTTGGATTTTGAACAGCAGTTCTTGTATATCCTACTTGATCTTGAATGATATTTTCGGTTGTTTTTAAAAACAAACTATTAGTAAACAAGTTTAAACGATCTGATTTGTACTGAAGACCAAATAAAGCAGAAGATTGTGTTTGAAATTTGAACTGCTTTCTATTTAAATTGTTATCATAAATTCCTTGTCCTTGAGAAAATGTACGATCAACACCTTCTCTAATTTGGTATTTATTTTCAAAGTTAGTAGCAAAATTATAGTACAACTTTTGGTTATTTTTTCCTATTTCAAATTTATCAGAGTGACTTAAACCAAAACTTGTGTTTAATGGTGACTGTTTTTTTGTTACGTCCCAAGTAGAGTCAAATTCATTACTGATTTTAGCTGATGGAATTGTACCATATTCTTTTGGAATTGCTCTTTCTTGTCCTCCAAATCCAAAAAAGCTTTTTGTGTTAGTAGCATCATTGGATAATAAAAAGTCACTTAAATTGTTGTTTGTTGTAAATCCGGTTCCAAATGAAATTTTAGTTTGACTTTCAGTTGGTTGAGAAGTAGTTACATCGATTGTTGCACCTGAAAAATCCCCATAAATATCAGGATTGAATGTTTTGAAAACATCCATATAACCCACAACGTCTGTCGGTAATTGATCAAGTGGAATAATTTTTTTAAATGGACTGTTAGATGGGACTGCTAAATTGTTAATTAACAAGTTATTGTATCGATCTTCTAAACCTCTAATGAATAATCCTTTAGAATCTACTTTTGAAATCCCAGTAATTTTGGTTAGCCCTTCTTCTACATCGCTAATTCCTTTAGCAGACAGTTCTTGAGCACCAATACTTTGTTTAATAGCAACGGCATTTTTTTGTTCTAGCAAGAGAGCAGTTGCTTTTTCTCTATTTACTTTGGCACGTACAACAACATCTTTCAATGTGTAATTCCCGGATCCCAAAGTTTTATTGATTACAACTGTTTCGTTTGATTTTATAGTTATTGGCACTTCAATATTTTCATAACCAACAAAACTAAATTGGATAATGTAATTTCCTTCATTAAGATTGATGGAATATTTACCATCCATATCTGTGTTTACGCCAATTGAAGTTCCTTTAATTACTACATTTGCAAATGGAAGAGGTTGGTTGTTGGATTCTTTATCAAGAATAGTACCGCTAACTGTTCCTTTAGATTGTGCCAAACCTATGCTGCACAACAATAATGTAAATAATACAAAATTTAATTTCATTTTAAGTCAATTTATTTTTTGCAAATAAACTGCTGCACTGTTATTTGTAAGTTACTAAGCTGTTATTTTTATGACAACTTAATATTACCAAATTGTTACTAGATTAAATTTAGGTTAATAAGATTTTCTGTATTTAAATTATCCTATATTTACACCACAATAAGTTTAAATAACAACAAATTCAACTGCAACGCACAACAAAATGACTAAGAGTAAAGCTAAAATCTTATTGGTAGATGACGAACCCGATATCTTGGAAATAGTTGGGTTTAATTTATCTCAAGAGGGATACAGAATAGTTACTGCAGCTAATGGCAAAGAAGCTATAACTAAAGCTAAAGCAGAACTTCCTAATCTAATCATTATGGATGTTATGATGCCTGAAATGGATGGAATAGAAGCTTGTGAGGCTATTAGAAAAATCCCTGAATTAGAGAATGTCATCATCACTTTCTTAACCGCTCGTAATGAAGATTACACTCAGGTTGCTGGATTTGATGCTGGAGCTGACGATTACATTAGTAAACCGATCAAACCAAAACTATTAGTAAGTAAAGTGAATGCTTTGCTAAGAAGGTTTAATGATCAACAAAAAAGTACAGGTACATTAAGCGTTGGTGGCATTGAAATTAATAGAGAGGAATACGTTATTATTAAAGATAATATTGAGATTTCACTGCCGAGGAAAGAGTTTGAATTATTTTATTTATTAGCTTCTAAGCCTGGAAAAGTATTTAAAAGAGAAGAAATTCTCGATAAAATTTGGGGTAATGATGTTATTGTTGGGGGTCGTACCATTGATGTTCATATTAGAAAATTGAGAGAAAAAATTGGGGATGATTATTTTAAGACCATCAAAGGAGTTGGTTATAAATTAGAAGTATAATCCTTTTAAAAAATAGTACTACTTTAGGCAACGCATTTTTTGCGTTGTTTTTTATTTTACAGATATGAATGTTAAAAAGATTTTTAAAAGAAATTATCGTTTTGCCCTAAAATCGAGCTCTTTAATTAGTTTAGTAGCTGCTTTATTTGGAATGATTTTGCTTCGATTCACTTTCAAAGAAGAAAAGAATGCCGTTTTAATGCATGGGTTAATTTTCTTTTTGATTTTGTTTTTTTTCTCTTTTTTAGTCTTGCAATACAGAATCGAACGGTTTATTTACAACAGAATTAGAAAAATTTACGACGATGTTGCGATACTAGAATCGGCAACAGGGAATCAGCCCATAGCAACTGACATGGAGACGCTATCCAGAAAAGTAAAGAAATTTGCTTCGGATAAAAAATTAGAGATCGAAATGCTTCAGGTTAGAGAACAATACCGAAGAGAATTTTTAGGCAATGTTTCTCACGAATTAAAAACACCTCTTTTTACAGTTCAGGGTTACTTATCTACTCTTAATGAGGGTGCAATGGAAGATAAGGCAATTTTAAAAAAGTACTTAGAACGCGCTGAAAAAGGAGTTGAGCGTTTAATATATATAGTTGAAGATCTTGATATGATTAGTAAGTTAGAATCAGGAGAATTGAATCTAGAATTTTCCGATTTTGACATCGTTGAACTAATTCAAAGCGTTATCGACATGCTAGAAATGAAAGCAGCAAAAAAGAACATTAGCTTAGTACTGGAGCAAAATAATAAGCCAATGTGGGTATGGGCGGACAAAGATAAACTCCAACAAGTGATTATCAATTTAATTGTAAACTCTATTAAATATGGTAAAGTAGATGGAGAAACTGAAATTTCAGTTACTGGATTTACAAGCAAAAAATTGTTAGTACGATTTACGGATAATGGGGAGGGAATAGAATCGCAAAATATACCCCGACTTTTTGAACGATTTTATAGAGTAAACAAGAGTGGCTCAAGGTCTGAAGGAGGTTCAGGGCTTGGACTCTCTATTGTCAAGCATATTATTGAAGCACATAAACAAAAAATTTATGTGGAAAGTGAGTTTGGCAAAGGTTCTGAATTTTCATTTACTGTCGATAGAGCGCACAAACAATTTAAAAAATAATTTAAGAATTAGCATTTTTTCATAAAATAATTTTATACTTATTTTAAATATTTTAAATGGTTTAAACAAGATTAATGTTAATTTTGTTTGAATGAAAAAACTGGCTAGTATATTTCTTTTTTTATTTGTTTTATTTTTAATTTCACCTACAGTTGTTAGTGCTATTGAAAATGATAGTAGTATTTCTATTGTCTGCGATTTTTCTGAAGAAGAACAAGTTCAGAAAGACATCAAGCTAGTTTTTTATTTTGAACAAATTCCTAACAGACTTTTTTTACCATCAACAATAAGCAAATTTGTATCCTCTGAAAACCCAATTAAACAAAAGGATGTTTCTTTAGGAATTTTTATACCACCTCCTGAACTAAGTTAAAATAGTATTTATTTTGAAACAAATCGTTTTAAAATCATTCTTTGCACTCTTAACCTGTGCTTTGTTTTATCTATAATTTAGTTCAATATCATGTCAAAAAAAATCAATCTTTTTTCTCACTTTAAATCCGATTTTGCCTCTGGTCTAGTTGTTTTTTTAGTAGCTCTTCCATTGTGTTTAGGAATTGCAATGGCTTCAGGTGCTCCATTATTTTCAGGTATTATTTCTGGAGTAATTGGTGGTGTAGTAGTAGGCTTTTTAAGTCAATCACATATAAGTGTTTCTGGTCCTGCAGCTGGATTGACAGCAATTGTTTTAACTGCAATAACTGATTTAGGAAGTTTTAATTTGTTTTTGACGGCTGTATTTATTGCTGGAATAATTCAATTAATTCTGGGGTACATAAAAGCGGGTACAATATCGAACTTTTTTCCTACTAATGTAATTGAAGGAATGCTCGCCGGAATTGGAATCATTATAATTATGAAGCAATTACCCCACGCAATAGGATTTGATAGCGATTTTGAAGGAGACCAATCCTTTCTTCAGTCAGACGGGAACAATTCAATTACATCATTACTCTCTATTTTTGATTTTATCCAAATTGGTTCAATAATGATTGCTGTAATTTCATTATTTGTTTTGATTATTTGGGATAAAGTTCCAGTTTTAAAACGATTAAAATTAATTCCTGGAGCATTAGTGGCTGTAGTTTTAGGTATAATTATCAATGAATTGTTTATTCGTTCTGGTAGTCACTTTGCCATTGGTAAAGAGCATTTAGTTTCTTTACCATCACCAGCTTCTTTAGACGACTTTCAACAAATTATTGTGTTTCCTGATTTCGCCGGAATTGTGAATCAAAAAGTTTGGTTAGTGGGAATTACAATAGCAATTGTAGCTTCAATTGAAACATTATTGTGTATTGAAGCAGCTGACAGAATGGATGTGCATAAGCGCTATACAGATACTAATGTAGAGTTAAAAGCGCAAGGTGTAGGAAACATTTTAAGTTCATTAATTGGGGGGTTACCAATGACATCAGTTGTAGTTCGTTCTTCTGCAAATAGTACTGCTGGTGCAAAGTCTAAGCTGTCTGCTATCATCCACGGAGTTTTATTATTTGTGAGTGTAATTACAATTCCATTACTTCTCAATAAAATTCCATTAGCGACTTTAGCAGCTGTATTACTTTTAGTTGGATATAAGCTAGCTAAACCAGCCACATTTATTCATTTTTGGAAAAAAGGAAAGTATCAATTTATTCCATTTATAGCTACTTTGATTGCAGTTGTTTTTACAGATCTTTTAAAAGGGGTAGTTCTTGGGATGATTATTAGTATTATTTTTGTTTTGAAAGGAAATCTTAAACGGGCATATGTGTTTAGAAAAGAGGAGTATATCGATGGAGATGTTATTCACATTGATTTAGCACAAGAAGTTTCCTTTTTGAATAAAGCCGATATTAAAGAAACTTTAAAAAATATCCCAAATAATTCTAAGGTAATAATTGACGCATCAGATACCGTTTATATCGCTCATGACATATTAGATTTGATACATGAGTTTAAGACAATTAGAGCTAAAGAAAATTCAATAAACGTTCAAATTAAAGGCTTTAAAAAGACTTATCAATTAGAAAACAGTGAAGAGAACCATGTCACTATTGAGCATTATTATGATGCTCTTAAAAGAAAAATGGTTGAAAAAAAAGTTGGTAATTTCAAATAGTAGGCTTTAAGTTTATTAATAACAACAATTATTATGATAGATTTTTATAAAAAGATTTTAGACAATAATGCCAAATGGGTTGAAGATTCACTTAAAAAAGACCCCAATTATTTTAAAGATTTAGCCAAAGGGCAAACCCCTCCATTATTATGGATTGGTTGTTCTGATAGTAGAGTGCCGGCTAATGAAATTATAGGAGCTAAACCAGGAGAAGTTTTTGTTCACAGAAATATTGCTAATATGGTAATTCATTCTGATATGAATATGTTAAGCGTTCTTGATTACGCGGTTAATGTTCTTAAGGTAAAACATGTATTAGTTTGTGGTCATTATGGTTGCGGAGGAGTAAAAGCCGCTATGGGTAATGATTCTATTGGAATTATAGATAATTGGATCCGACACATAAAAGATGTTTATCGTTTGCATAATGAATATTTAGACTCTTTTCTCGATGAAAACGAAAGATTTAATAAATTTGTAGAACTCAATGTTAAGGAACAGGTTTTCGATTTGGCTAAAACCTCGATCGTTCAGTCTGCTTGGAGAAAAGGACAAGAATTAACTTTGCATGGCTGGGTTTATGGATTGAACTCAGGATTTGTAACTGATTTGCAAGTTAATATAAGTTCAGAGAAAGATTTAGATAATGTGTATCAACTTAAATTTTAAGAAAATGAAAAAGACAGGTATTGTATTGAGTTGTATGGTGTCGTTTTTTATGTCCGCTCAAACTCATGATTTAGTAAAGCATAATGGCCAAAAAATGGCTGTTAATTTGATTAAGCAAGAAACTAATTTGGTATACTTTTCAATGCCAAATAGTACAGAAGTTGAAAAAATAAGCAAATATGCTGTTGCATCACTCACAAATAAATCTAATGGAGAAGTCGCTACGATTTCAAATAGAATTAATTGTGAAGATAAAGCTAATTTTAACGAAGTTGTTTTCTTAGAACAGTCTCAAACTATAGGTTTAAAAAAAGGAGAATCAATTAACTCTTTTTTTGGCGTTACCAAAGGTCAAGCAGATTATGATGTGAAGAAGATGAAGAAAAGAAGACTTCAAGAAAAGGCAGCAAGTTTAAAAAGCCCTTTTGTAGTTATTGTATCTGAGAAACCTGACGAAACAAAAGCAGTTTTGTATCAGTATTAGTACATTTTAATAATTATAAAAAAAGCACCTAATAAGGTGCTTTTTTTATTAATGAATTATTCTTTAGTGACAATTTGCATTGTTTCTCTACTAATTTGTTTTAATAATACTGTTTTGTCTTTTTCAACAGTTGTAGCTGCCGATTCATCAAAGTGTCGAATGGTATACAAGGTAACATTTTCTTCAAAATCGACTTTAAACTTTTTAGAAAGTATAGCATTCAATTCATTGAATTGTCCAAATTTATCTTCGACACATACAGAAAAACTAATTGCCGAATTTTGAATTAGGTTCACTTTAATTTTGTGAGCATGAAATAATCCAAAAATTTCACTAATATTTTCTTCCATTATAAAAGAGAAATCAATGGAAGAAAGCGATATTAATAATTGGTTTCTTTTTACAATAAAACAAGGTAAATGCGGTTCGAGATCCACGCCTTTAGAAACACTTGTTCCTTTTAATAAAGGATTTAGAAATGACTTTACATACAAAGGAATTTCTTTTTTCTGTAAGGGTTGTAAGGTTTTTGGGTGAATTACAGATGCACCATAAAAAGCCAACTCGATAGCTTCACGATAGGAAATTTGATTCAGTAAACTTGCGTTTTCAAAATAACGTGGGTCGGCATTCATTACTCCTGGAACATCTTTCCAAATGGTTACACTTTCTGCATTCAAGCAATAAGCAAAAATTGCTGCGGTATAATCAGAGCCTTCTCTCCCTAAAGTAGTAGTAAAATTATTTTCATCAGACCCTAAGAATCCTTGAGTAATATTTAGAATTTTTGGCGCGATATTTTTTGAAATGTTTTTTTGAGTCAATTCCCAATCTACTCCAGCATCTCTATAATTAGCATCCGTTTTAATGAAGTTTCTAACGTCTAACCATTGCGTTTTTATACCCATGAAATGCATGAAGTGACTTAAAATGGTTGTTGAAATTAATTCGCCATAACTTACAATTTGGTCGTAAACAAAATTATAATTTGGGGATTTGTTGTGCGCTAAAAAATATTCTAAGTCTGAAAAGTGTTCATTTACAGCAGCAAAAACCGGATCGTTTTCGTTCTCAAACAAATCTAAAACAATCTGATTGTGGTATTTTTTTATTTCCTGAACAGATGAATTTAACTCATTTGATTTTTCGAAGTAATTTTTGATCACAACTTCCAATGCGTTAGTAGTTTTACCCATGGCAGAAACCACCAATAAAACATCTTCGTAACCTGCTTTTTGCAATACGTCATACACGTTTTTGATACCATCGGCATCTTTTACAGAAGCCCCACCAAATTTGAATATTCTCATAGTTTATTTGCTATTTTAATTTATTTTCAACAAAATAATGAATACTTTGCTCATCCATTTGTGCTATTTTCCACTCGTCATAAACCTTTGCTCCAGAGTTTTCATAAAACTCAATAGCTGGCGTATTCCAATCTAGTACAGCCCATTCAATTCGTCTTACTTTATCTATTTTTCCCTGTTTAATAATTTCTGAATACAATGCATATCCAATACCAGTTCCTCTCACACTTTGTTTGACTACTAAATCTTCAAGATGAATGGTTTTCCCTTTCCAAGTAGAATAGCGGTAATAATACAAAGCAATGCCAACAATTGTTTGATCTACTTCGGCAACAAATACATGAAATAATGGATGAGATCCAAAACCGTCTCGGATTAAATCATCTACTGTAATCACTACAGCCTCTGGTTCTTTTTCAAATTCGGCTAATTCTTGGATTAAATCCAAAACCGCTTGCATATCCTCCGGTGTTCCTTTTCGTACGATCATTTTTTTTGGTTTTAGATTTAATTTTTAAAAACAAATTGCATCTTAATTGGAGTAACAAATATACAATGATAGGCCACTTCATACTATAATTTGTATCATTTTCACAAAAAACACACTATTTGTTACTTCCAATTTGAATTACTGCACTCGATTTCATTAAAAAAGCCCCTTAACTAAGGAGCTTTTGTTTTATATAATTTTTAAAATGGGATTATTTATACATATTTTTCATTTCGTATATAAAGGTATCTAAATCCGATTTTTTCTCAATTAGTTTCAATGCTTTTCTAACAATAAATTCTACGTTACTTGGAGTAAATCCTAAAGCAATTCCAAATTTTTCTAATAATTGTAATTGTCCTTCTCCTAATTCATCATCAATATAAACCATTCGGCCTAGATCAAATAAACGCTCCAATCGTTCATTGTAAGAATAAGGCGGATTTATTGGATACTTGGTTGGATTTTCTAAAATCTCCTCGTATTCTGAATTTGAAATTTCAAGATTAGCGGCTAGTTTGTCTAAAAATGTTTTCTCTTTAACTGATGAGTATCCATCAGCAAGTGCTACACGAGCTATTGCTGAAAAATGACCTTTGTTTCTTGTTTTGAATTCGCTATCAAATAAATCTGAAAATGACATAATAATTGTGTTTAATAATTACCATAAAGGTACAAATTTTTACAAAAACAGACTACTTTCATTCGTAAATTTGGAATGTTTTTTATTTGTGAAACTATTTCTCGGGCTATTAAATTCACTTTTTCAAAATTAATTGTAAGTTTACCAATAATTAGAAATTTGAAAAAATATGTCAGAATTTTGGGTTTACTTTCAAATTGGGTTGCATCATGTTTTAGACATTCAGGCTTACGATCATGTTTTGTTTTTGATGGCCTTAGTAATTCCTTTTACTTTTAAGGACTGGAAAAAAATTATCCTCTCGGTTACTTTATTTACTCTTGGACATACCACTGCCTTGGTTTTTTCTGTATACAAAATTTTAATAGTCAAGGCCAGTTTTATTGAATTTTTAATTCCAATTACGATACTCTTAACCGCTATTTATAATTTAGCTAGTATTGGAAAATCAAATAAAAAAGGAAAGATTAATTGGGTTTTTTTAATTACGCTTTTTTTTGGAATCATCCATGGATTTGGTTTTTCTAATTACTTTAATACGTTGCTAGGAGGTAGCTCCAATTCTAAATTAGTTCCTTTGTTAGAATTTGCATTAGGAATCGAAGCGGCACAATTATCGGTTGTTTTGGCTGTTTTAGTATTGGCTTATATTGTGCAAACTGTCTTTAAATATTCTAGACGCGATTGGATATTAGTAGGTTCGGCATTTATCGTCGGAGTTGTATTACCGATGATTATAGAAAGTGAAATTTGGAATCAATAAAAATGGAAGATAAAAAATTAAACAAATACGATAAAGCGTATTTAAGGATTGCCAAAGAATGGAGTTTGTTGTCCTATTGTAAACGCAAACAAGTAGGTGCTATTATTGTAAAAGACCGCATGATTATTTCAGATGGTTACAATGGAACGCCTTCGGGTTTTGAAAATTGCTGCGAAGATGAAGAAGGTTTGACGCGTTGGGACGTTTTACATGCCGAAGCGAATGCTATTCTTAAAGTGGCACGTTCAACACAATCTTGTGAAGGAGCTACCTTGTATATCACTCTTTCTCCATGTAAAGAATGCAGTAAGTTAATTCATCAATCTGGAATTAAACGAGTAGTGTATCACAATGGATACCGTGATGATTCGGGACTTCAATTTTTAATTAAAGCCGGAATTGAAGTTGAACAAATTCCTGTTTTAGAAGAATAATTATAGCTTTTTTTTAATGCTGTCATGTACTTGAACAGCTATACCATCATTCCATAGCGTTAGTAAATCGGTAGCTACTGCTGCTCCACTTCCTGCTGCAATTGTCAACTGACTTCGACAACCCGCTAAAGTTCCTATTACATAGATACCTTCAGTTACTTTATGATCGGTATTTTGTAGTTGAATTCGTTGTTTTTCAGCCAAAGATTTTTGGTGTGGCACCACAAATTCAGTAAGACCTTTAATATCAAATGTATTTGCAGAACCAATACCTACAATTATATATTTTGTCTGGTAAGTGTTTTTATTTGAAATAACGGTAAATTCAGGAAATGCTCCTTGAATTTCAATTATTTTTTCATTTGGAATTTGAATAATGTGCGGGTACAATTCAGAAAGATGTGCAGTACTTTCGTCTAATAATTCAGAACCTAATTTGCCTGGAGCAATTCCATAAGCATTATTGAAAACGGCTTCTTGTAATGCGGAAGATTTTTGGTGGGTGAAAATTCCAATTTTTTTATTTGAGGCAAAAAGTTTGTTTTTTGCCGAGCCTAAAACAAGTGCGCAAGATATCCCTGAAACGCCACCTCCAATAATTAATGCGTCAAATTGATTATTCATTCATTCTTTTTTCAATATCCTTAGACATTCTGAAAATCAATAGAATTAGAATAGCACAGATTGAAGCTCCAATGCCGATTAAAGCATACATACTATCGCCTTCAAAAAAATGAGAAATATCAAGTCGGCTTATGTTAAACAATAGTAAAGCAGACGCTAAAAAAATCAAAATTGTTGTAAAAATCTTCATAAATAAAAAATTAGTAGTTAAAGATTGATGAAAATAAATCTGGAATAAACCAATTTATAATGGACTATCATCAAATACCGGTGTAAATTTATACTTTTTTTTATAAGACAAACAAACCTTTAACATTAGCGGCAAATAATTTAACAGCAATAGCCAAAAGCACTACCCCAAAAGCTTTACGTATAACTCCCAGTCCGTTTTTACCAAGCATTTTTTCTAATCTTGATGATAATTTCAATACTATATAGACTAATATTAAATTCAATATAATCGCAATAAGAATATTGACAGTGTGAAATTCAGAACGTAATGAAAGGAGTGTGGTCATTGTTCCTGCGCCTGCAATTAAAGGAAAGGCAATAGGTACGATAGAGGCAGAACTTGATTCTTCATCCCTATAAATTCGGATACCTAAAATCATTTCCAAGGCAATGAAAAACAAAACAAAGGATCCTGCAACTGCAAATGAATGGACATCGATTCCGATTATTTTCAAAAACTCTTCTCCAATAAATAAAAAGACAATCATAATTATTCCTGCAACTATTGACGCTTTTTCAGATTCAATGTGGCCGTGCTTAGTTCGTAAATCTACAATAATAGGTATGCTGCCCACAATGTCAATTACAGCAAATAATACCATTCCAACAGTTAGGATTTCTCTAAAATCAATTTCGAACATATCTTTTTTTTGCAAAGTTACACATTTAAAGAAATTAATGTATTGTGATACAATTAATTCACCCATAATTATACCATGTTTGCAATAGTGTTTATGAGGAGTATATTTCTTCGAGAGCTTTGTTTACCTTTGCATTTCATTTGTTAATTAGGGATCCAATGTTTCAATTAGGTAAAACCATCGTTTCTGAAGAAATACTCGAAAGAGATTTTGTTTGTAATTTATCCGCTTGTAAGGGCAATTGCTGTATTGATGGCGATGCTGGCGCGCCATTGAGCGAAGAAGAAACAAAAATTCTTGAGGAAATTTACCCAAAGGTAAAACCTTATTTGCGTCCTGAAGGAATTGCTGCGATTGAAGCTCAAGGAACATGGGTTAAAGGTGAAGATGGTGATTTTGAAACTACCTTAATTGAAGGCAAAGATTGTGCCTATGTTATTTTTGATGGCGCAACGGCATTGTGTGGAATTGAACAAGCTTACAATGAAGGAATTGTAAGTTGGAAAAAACCAGTATCCTGTCATTTATATCCTATTCGAGTGAAAGATTTTAGTGAGTTTACTGCTGTGAATTACGACAAATGGGACATTTGTGATGACGCTTGTAGTTTGGGCAAAGAATTGCAAGTTCCAGTCTATAAATTTGTCAAAGAAGCATTAGTTAGAAGGTTTGGCGAAGACTGGTATTTGGAACTTGAAAAAGTAGCAACAGATTTAAAAAAATAGATTATCTAACTCCTCTTTTCGCCGATAGCTAATTGCTCAGAAATCCTATATTTTACGGCACTACAACGATTTTTATTGGTTTTAAAACATTGATTTTTAGTAAATTATGTTTTTGGTTCAAAAACCCAGTTATTTTTAACTTTGTTAAAAACTAGGGCTGATTGTGAATAAGTTTGACTTTTAATAACCGCAATATTTCACAATCTTTGTAAACCCCAAACAATCCCAAATTTCATTTATTTTCAATCAAAAAAACAAACCATAATTATGTCTGCTATTGAACCAATTTTACAAGAAAACAAAGATCGTTTTGTTATTTTTCCAATAAAACACCAAGATATTTGGGAATGGTATAAAAAACAAGAAGCGTGTATTTGGACAGCTGAAGAAATTGACTTACATACCGATTTGAATGATTGGAACAACAAGTTAAATGACGATGAGCGCTATTTTATCAAGCATATTTTAGCATTTTTTGCTGCTTCTGACGGAATTGTAAATGAAAATTTAGCTGAAAATTTTGTGTCTGAAGTACAATATCCTGAAGCGAAGTTTTTCTATGGTTTCCAAATCATGATGGAAAATATTCATAGCGAAACCTATTCTTTACTAATTGATACTTATGTGAAAGATGAAGCTGAAAAACACGAATTGTTTCATGCAATAGAAACGTTTCCAGCTATTAAAGAGAAAGCAGAATGGGCTTTAAAATGGATTAGCTCTGATTCTTTTGCAGAACGTTTAATTGCTTTTGCAGCTGTAGAAGGGATTTTCTTCTCTGGATCTTTCTGTTCTATCTATTGGTTGAAAAAACGTGGTTTAATGCCAGGTTTGACATTTTCAAATGAGTTGATTTCAAGAGACGAAGGAATGCACTGTGATTTTGCAGTTCATTTGCATAACAATCACTTAGTAAACAAAGTGCCAAAAGCAAGAATTACCGAAATTTTAACGGATGCGTTAAGTATCGAAAGAAAATTCATCACAGAATCGCTTCCTGCTAGTTTAATTGGAATGAATGCCAATTTAATGACTCAATATTTAGAGTTTGTTACAGACAGACTTTTGGTAGAATTGGGTTGTGATAGAGTATATAATTCTTCAAACCCATTTGATTTTATGGACATGATTTCGTTACAAGGAAAAACTAATTTCTTTGAAAAACGTGTGGGTGAATACCAAAAAGCAGGAGTAATGAATACCGATTCTGAAGCTCAAAAAATTACATTCGATGCCGATTTTTAATCGGAATTAGATTCTAGATTACCGCGCTGCGGCGCAAACAAATAATAACAAATACTCGAAAGCAAAGAAGG
>ERZ650308.677-NODE-677-length-18299-cov-4.069667_pt1 | contig 18299 bp, 16 predicted proteins | sample MGYA00376244_ERZ650308 | MGnify/ENA primary metagenome ERZ650308 (study PRJEB26733, sample SAMN07839295) | wastewater metagenome | biome: small river; feature: stream; material: water | place: USA: North Carolina | collected 2016-04-26 ... | reverse complement strand
CGGGTCTTTCTGGCGAAGCGAACCAGATGCCGAGTTGCGCGGGTTCGCGAACGGGGCCTTGCCTTCAGCAATCAAGCCCTCGTTGAGTTTGGCAAAGTCGGCAACGGCGTAAAAGATCTCACCACGAATTTCAACAACCGGCGGGTGCCCCTTGCCAGCAAGCTCGCGCGGAATCGACTTGATGGTCAAAACGTTTGCAGTTACGTCTTCGCCAACGACGCCATCGCCGCGAGTTGCAGCAGAAACCAACTTGCCGTTTTCATAGCGAAGGTTGATGGCAAGACCGTCGATTTTGAGTTCACACAAGAATGGGCCGTTGCCGGTCTTGGCCACCCAGGCCGCCATTTCTTCTGGGCTAAACACGTTGTCGAGCGACCACATGCGGTCGAGGTGCTGCACAGGTGCAAAGGTGGTTGACGCCTCGCCACCAACCGTTTGGGTTGGTGAATCGCCGGTAATTAAATCTGGATGCTCGGCCTCAAGAAGTTCGAGCTCACGCATAAGTGCGTCATATTCGGCGTCAGAAATTAGAACGCTGTCTTTGCCATAGTAGGCGGCGCGATGCTTGTTGATTTCGTCGGTTAGTTCGGCGACGCGTTTAACAGCGGCATCGTGATTCATGCGTTTACTGTTTCACTATCAACCGACACCGCACTAACCGTGCGATCGATTGTTGCCTGACCGAGCACACGCGTGCCTACATACAAGACTGCAGTTTGACCAGGCGCAACACCCATCAGCGGCTCGCGAAGCTTCATTACGATTTCGCCGTCGACAACGGCAGCCTGACACGGCACTGCGTCGGCGTGAGCGCGAACCTGAACGTCTGCGTCGAACCAGGTTGTTGCGTCTAGTGGCGCGCTGCCACACCAGGTGAAGCGCGAACCGGCGAGCTCGGTGACGGCAAGCGCAGCGTGCGAACCAACCACGACCTCGTTGGTCTTTGGGCGAATCTCGAGCACGAAGCGTGGCTTTCCGTCGACCGCTGGGCGACCGATGTTCAAACCCTTGCGCTGACCGATTGTGAAACCGTGTGCGCCAGTGTGTTGACCCAAAACGTTGCCGCTGCGATCAACGATGTTGCCGTCGATTTCGCCAAGCTTGTCGTTCAACCAGTCTTGAGTGTCGCCCTCAGGAATGAAGCAAATGTCATAGCTGTCTGGCTTGTTAGCAACCGCGAGGCCACGGGCTGCTGCTTCAGCACGGATGTCATCTTTCGAAGCAGATGCACCAATCGGAAAATACGCGTGCTTCAATTCATCGGCGGTGAGCACTCCGAGAACATAGCTCTGGTCTTTTGCATATGCGTTGCTTCGGTGAAGTTCGAGTTCGCCATCTTCACCGGTCATGATAGTTGCATAGTGGCCTGTGCAAACTGCATCGAAGCCAAGGGCAAGAGCTTTTTCTAGTAGTGCCGCGAACTTAATGCGTTCATTGCAACGCATGCATGGGTTAGGAGTTCGGCCAGCCTGATATTCAGCAATGAAGTCATCGACTACTTCTTCTTTAAAACGTTCGCTGAAATCCCAGACGTAATAAGGAATGCCAAGAATGTTTGCCGCGCGCTGGGCGTCCATGCTGTCTTCGATGGTGCAGCATCCGCGTGAACCGGTGCGCAAAGTGCCTGGCATTCGCGAGAGCGCGAGGTGAACGCCGACTACCTCGTGGCCGGCTTCAACTGCTCGGGCTGCGGCAACGGCGGAGTCAACTCCACCAGACATCGCAGCAAGAACCTTCATGGCTCAAGTTTAAGTTGCGCTACCGGTTCGTATTACCGATTAGTTGGCCGAGCGAGCCGATGCAACAGCACCCGGCAAGAACTCAAGCAAAGCGTCGACCTCGGCCTCGGTGGTTGGCTCGCCAATTGTGATGCGAAGGCAGCCATTCGCCTCGGTTTCGCTGCGCCCCATGGCAAGCAGCACGTGAGATGGGCGGGCAACTCCGGCCTGGCAGGCAGAACCGGCCGAGACGGCAAAGCCAGCCTGATCGAGCAAGAAAAGCAGGCCGTCAGACTTGAGACCCTCAAATGTGAAGTGGGCGTTCATGCTCAAGCCCTGGGCATTGCCTCGACTAAATCGAGAATCGGCAATGTTCGACTCAACGAAGTCGCGCACCTTCTTTATAAGGAGCAGGGTGTGCTTGTTGTGAGCGTCGAGGTTCTTGATGGCCAGCTCGGCTGCGTGGGCAAAGGCCTTTGCACCCGCCGAGTTCATGGTTCCGCTTCGAACAGCGCGCTCTTGGCCCCCGCCGTGAATCAGAGAGGTGAGCTTTGAGGCACGAGAAAGAATAAGTGCACCAACACCAACCGGGCCGGCTATCTTGTGAGCGCTGATGCTCATGGCCGCTAGGCCAGACTTGGTGAAATCAATTGGCATGTGACCGAAGGCGGCAACTGCATCGCTGTGCACAGGAATTCCATGTTTTGCCGCGAGCGCGGTGACCGCGTGAATGTCGGTGATCACACCGGTTTCGTTGTTTGCCCACATTAGTGAGATGAGAGCCACCTCATTGCCACGATCTAGCAGCACGTTTTCGAGAGACTTGAGGTCAACAACGCCGTTTTCGAGAACCGGCAGCCAGATCACCTCGGCACCTTCGTGGGTCTCGAGCCACTCAATTGGGTCGATTACGCCGTGGTGCTCGGTATAGGCCGAAACAATCAGCTTTCTACGCGAGTCTTCACCATTGCGCTGCCAGAACAAACCCTTGATTGCCAGGTTGTCGCTCTCTGTGCCACCAGCGGTAAAGATGACCTCATTGCGGTCGCAGCCAACCGCGAGTGCGAGGCGTTCACGCGCCTCTTCGAGCATCATTCGCGAGGTTTGGCCAAACGAGTGGGTCGAACTTGGGTTGCCGCTAACAGCCAGCGCCTCGGTGAAAGTTGCTAACACCTCTGCATTAATCGGCACGGATGCCGCGTAATCGAGGTAAATAGCCATGGGGCTAGCCTAAACAAATCTGAAACATGGCGCGGTTAGGCTTTTGCCTATGTCTGAATCCACTGCCCCGCTTGGCGTTAGCTTCGCCAATGAGCTGGGCACCATCCGTGTGTATTCAGCAAACGCCACTCAAATCTGGATCGTCATTCTCGCCGACGAGAACCCTCGAGAGATTCGCCGCGAGATTGAACTTCACAAAGGTGACTACGACATCTGGAGCGCCACTTCGGCAGCCCTGAAGCCTGGCATGAAATATGCTCTTCGCGCAGATGGCCCAGAAGGCCCACGCCACGCGTTCAACAAAGACCTTTTGCTTATCGATCCATATGCCCGTGGCATCAAGCGCGAGAGTGCCCGCGACTACTACTGCGTTGCCGTCGATGACAGCTTCGACTGGCAGGGTGTCACGAAGCCAAACGTGCCGCTAGACCGCGCAGTGATCTATGAGGCGCACGCCCGCGGACTAACCCGTGGCAACACCGACCTGCCAGACGACATTCGCGGAACATACGCGGCCCTCGCCCACGAGAGCACCATCGCGCACTTGAAGAAGATTGGAGTGACCTCGGTCGAGCTGCTGCCAATTCACCAGATCATCTCTGAGCCGCACCTGATCAACATGGGGCTCTTCAACTACTGGGGTTACAACTCAATCAACTTCTTCACCCCGCACCACCGTTATGCCAGCCTGAGCGCAATCGAAGCCGGCCCGCAGGCGATTCTCAACGAGGTCAAGACCGCCATTCGCGAGCTTCACCGCAACGGCATCGAAGTTCTGCTCGACGTTGTCTATAACCACAGCGCCGAGGGTGGCAGCCGTGGCCTCACCTATAGCTATCGTGGCCTCGATGCCAGCAGCTATTACCGACAGGATGACGCCGGCAACTATCACGACACAACCGGCTGCGGCAATTCACTAGACTTCTCGAACCCTCACGTTGTTGACCTGGTAATCGACTCGCTTCGCTACTGGAACAACGAGATGCAGGTCGACGGATTCAGATTCGACCTCGCCACCACCCTTGCCCGCGATGAGAGCAACAGCTTCGACCCTCAGCACCCACTACTCAAGCGCATTGTCGACGAACCAGACTTTGCCCAGACCAAGATGATTGTTGAACCATGGGATGTCGGCCTCGGTGGCTGGCAGACCGGCGGGTTTCCTGATCGTTTCAGCGAGTGGAACGACCGCTACCGCGACAGCGTTCGCAGCTTCTGGCTTAGCAACATCGCCAACGCGCGCAACAGCGGCAACCACGGCAACGGTGTTGCCGAACTGGCCACCCGCCTTTCGGGTTCGCGCGACATCGTCGATGGCCCAAGCGGTCCACTCGGCACCGTGAACTTCATCACGGCTCACGACGGTTTCACCCTGCACGACCTCGTGACCTACAACGTCAAGCACAACCAGGTGAACGGCGAGAGCAACCGCGACGGAAACAACAACAACTTCTCGTTCAACCACGGCGGCGAGGGCGAGCAGGTCGACGGTGAAACCTTGGCTCAGCGTCGCCGCGCAATGAGAAACCTGATGGCAACAGTCTTGTTCTCAGCGGGCATTCCGATGATCACTGCCGGCGACGAGCGAGCCAAGACTCAGCTCGGCAACAACAACGCCTATTGCCAAGACACCGTCTTGAGCTGGGTCAACTGGCAACTCAGCCAGCACCAACTCGACTTCGAAGACACCGTTGCTCACCTAACCCGCCTTCGCGCCGAGAACTCGGTGCTTCGACCAAAGCACTTCAACAACTTCGACGAGGCAACCCCAGACTCAGACCTGGCCCGCTGGTATAACGTCTTCGGTCAAATCATGACCGAAGAAGACTGGCAGAGCAGCGAGAACCGCACCTTCAGCAAGTTTGGCAAGAGCATTGCCGACGGCACTTCTAACCAGCTGCTGCTTGTTGTTCACGGCACCGAAGAAGAAATCGAGATCACTCTGCCGAGCGAGATCGAGACCAAAGGTTTTGAACTTCTCTGGGATAGCGCCCTCGAGCGCCCTACCGCAGTCAAAGGCGCGGCCAAGCCTGGCGAGGTCATCACCATTTCGCCAACCAGCATCAGACTTTATAACGTTCTGTAAAACCGATTGGTTGCCTGCCCAATTGGTGACTAGCCTTGCCTTGTGAGCAAAGCGCAAGACATTAACTACCGTCACGAAGCCCCGATCGGCCGCTTGCCGATCACCAAGGTGACCCCCGTGGTTGATGGTGGCCGCTGGCCAGCAAAGGCCTTCGTCACCGAGGTCATCCCGTTTAGTGCGGTTGTTTTTCGCGAGGGTCACGACTCACTAGGCGCCGAGCTGCTGCTCACCTCACCAACTGCAAAAACTTCGGTTCACCGAATGACACCTGGCGCACCTGGCACCGACTCTTGGCACACCATCGCTCAACTAAGCGAGCAGGGCAAATACACATTTCAGATTCGCGCATTCGGCGACGACTATGACACCTGGCACCACAACGCATCGGTAAAGATCGCGGTCGGCGTTGATGAAGAACTAATGATGCTCGAGGGCGTTGCACTCTTTGCTCGCGCGGCTGCCGAACCACAGCGCTCTAAGGCAGACGCCAAGAAGTTCGTTGAGCTAGCCGAAAAGTTGAGCGACAAAACCAAATCTGCAAAGGCGCGTCTTGCCGAGGCAGAGGCCGAAGCGATTGTGAAGATCGTCACCCTCGAACCAATTCGCAGCCTCATCACACTCAGCGATGAATTCACCATCAACTGTGAGCGCGAATATGCCGGTTCAGCTGCCTGGTATGAATTCTTTCCTCGAAGCGAAGGCGCAACCTTCGACGCAAAAACCAAGACCTGGGTCTCAGGAAACTTCAAGACCGCGGCAAAGCGCTTGCCAGCGGTTGCCGAAATGGGCTTTCAGATTCTTTACATGCCACCGATTCACCCAATCGGCAAGGCGTTCAGAAAAGGCCCGAACAACACCCTGAATGCAGGCCCGCAAGACCCTGGTTCACCTTGGGCAATCGGAAGCGAAGCCGGCGGCCACGATGCGATCCATCCAGAACTCGGCACCGAAAAAGACTTCAAAGACTTCGTGAAGAAGGCAAAAGAACTCGGTCTAGAAATTGCGCTCGACTTGGCTCTTCAGGCGTCACCTGATCATCCGTGGGTTAAAACAAACCCGGAGTGGTTCACCACCCGCGCAGATGGCTCGATTGCCTACGCCGAGAACCCGCCGAAAAAATACCAAGACATCTACCCAATCAACTTCGACAACGACCGCGATGGCATCTATCTAGAGGTTTTGCGAGTCGTAAAACACTGGATTTCATTGGGCATCAAGGTCTTCAGAGTCGACAACCCGCACACCAAGCCAGTGAACTTCTGGGAGTGGCTAATTGGTGAGGTCAACGCCGAGTTCCCAGATGTCGTGTTCTTGGCCGAGGCTTTCACTCGCCCGGCGATGATGCATACACTTGGCAAGGTTGGTTTTCAGCAGAGCTACACCTATTACACCTGGCGCAACTCGAAGGCAGAGCTCGAGAGCTACCTTCGCGAACTCGCTTATGAGAGCGCTGATTTCTTCAGACCAAACCTTTGGGTAAGCACGCCAGATATCTTGACTGAATACTTGCAGTTCGGCGGCCCGGCTGGTCACAAGATTCGCGCGATTGTTGCGGCTATGGCCGGTTCAAGTTGGGGCATGTATGCCGGCTACGAACTCGTCGAGGCAGTTGCTCGCCCGGGTGCAGAAGAACACATCGACAGCGAGAAATATGAATTCAAGCCACGCGACTTCAAGGCTGCCGAAAAAGCTGGCCGTTCAATCGCGCCGCTGATTTCGAAACTGAACGAAATTCGCGCAGACCACCCTGCGGTGCGACAACTTCGCAACTTGCAGCTTCACTACAGCGACGACTCATCGATCTTGGTGTTCAGCAAGAACCTCACTGCAGAACACAGCAGCACGGGCAAACAAGACACTGTGATTGTTGTTGTCAACGTCGACCCGCACGCGGTTCGTGAAACCACCGTTCACATCGACCTAGCACGTGCCGGAATCAGTGGTGAGAGTTTCGAAGTTCACGATTTGCTCACCGATCAAAAGTTCAACTGGGGTGCGAGCAACTACGTTCGCCTCGACCCGCGCGAAGTTCCTGCGCACATCTTGCACGTAACCAAAATCAACTAGGAGTAACCATGGCGTTTGGCAAAAAGGAACTTGTGCTTCCGGTTATCGATGCCGACACGCTCTGGAAGGTTTCGACTGGCTCGCACCACTCACCTCACTCGGTGTTGGGTGCGCATCCGGTTGATGGCGGTTGGGTAATTCGAACCCTCAAGCCACTGGCTACCAAGGTTTCAATTGAGCTCGGCGGCTCGATTATGGTTGAACTCGAACACCTCGAGAACGGCATTTTTCAGGGGTTCGTCAAGACCAAGAAGGTGCCTGATTACCGCGTAGTTGCTCAATACCTGCAGAACGGCGAGCTCGTCGACTGGCGCACAGACGACCCATATCACTTCTTGCCGACGCTCGGCGAGGTCGACATTCACCTGATTGCCGAAGGCCGCCACGAAGAACTCTGGAAGGCCCTCGGCTCGCACGTTCGCACCATCGACGGCGAGCTCGGCGGCAGCACCGGCACCAGCTTTGCAGTCTGGGCACCGAACGCCCAGGCAGTGCGCGTGGTTGGCGACTTCAACCACTGGAACGGCACCGGCCACGCAATGCGCGTTATGGGTTCGAGCGGCATCTGGGAGATCTTCATTCCGGGTCTCGGCTCTGGCACGAAATATAAGTACGAGATTTTGACTAAGAGCGGCCAGTGGATCACCAAGATTGACCCACTAGCTCGCCACACCGAAACACCACCATCAACCGCTTCAATTGTCACCGAGTCATTTCACAAGTGGAACGACGGCAGCTGGCTCGAAAAGCGAGCAAAACGCGATGCACTCAAGTCGCCAATGTCGATCTATGAACTTCACGTTGGCTCGTGGCGCAAGGACCTCAACTACCGCACTCTCGCAGATGAGTTGATTCCATACATTCAAGAACTCGGCTTCACTCACGTTGAGTTCATGCCAATTGCTGAGCACCCGTTCGCTCCGTCGTGGGGCTATCAGGTCACCGGCTATTTCGCGCCGACCTCGCGCTTCGGTTCACCCGATGACCTTAAATTTTTGATTGACGCGCTTCACAACGCCGGCATCGGTGTAATTCTCGACTGGGTTCCAGCTCACTTTCCGAAAGACGATTGGGCACTCGGTCGCTTCGATGGCGAAGCGCTCTATGAACACGCGGATGCTCGCCGCGGTGAACACCCAGACTGGGGAACCTACATCTTCGACTTCGGTCGCACCGAGGTTCGCAACTTCTTGGTTGCCAACGCGCTTTATTGGCTAGAAGAGTTTCACATCGATGGTCTTCGCGTCGACGCTGTTGCCTCGATGCTTTATCTCGACTATTCGCGCGAGGGTGGCAACTGGCTGCCTAACGAATTCGGTGGCCGCGAAAACCTAGACGCCATTCGCTTCATGCAAGAGGCCAACGCAACCGCATACCGTCGCAACCCGGGCATCATGATGATTGCCGAAGAGTCAACCAGCTGGGGCGGCGTTAGCGCACCTACCGACGGCGGCGGCCTTGGCTATGGCTTCAAGTGGAACATGGGCTGGATGAACGACACCCTTCGTTACATCGAAAAAGACCCAGCCTGGCGTTCACACCACCACGGCGAGCTAACCTTCTCGATGCTCTATGCCTACGACGAAAAGTTCATCTTGCCGATCAGCCATGACGAAGTCGTGCACGGCAAGGGTTCACTGCTAACCAAGATGCCTGGCGATCGCTGGCAGCAGCTGGCGAACGTTCGCGCCTACCTAGCGTTCATGTGGTCGCATCCGGGCAAGCAGCTCTTGTTCATGGGCAGTGAGTTCGGCCAGCAGTCAGAGTGGAACCAAGAGCACGGCCTCGAATGGTGGATTCTCGAGCAGCCGAGCCACAAGGCTTTGCAGTCGCTCGTCGCTCGCCTAAACAAGGTCTATCTCGAGAACCCTGCGATGTGGCAGCAAGATCACGACCGTGGCGGCTTCACCTGGATCGACGGCGGCGCGGCCGAATCAAACGTTTTGACGTTCTTGCGCTGGGATGAATCGGGCAACCCAATTGCCGTTGCCATCAACTTTGCCGGTCACCCGCACTACGACTGGAAGCTTGGTTTGCCGCGCGCCGGCGAGTGGACAGAAATCTTAAACACCGACGCGGTTGAATTTGGCGGCTCAGGTGTTGGCAATCTTGGTTCGGTTCAGGCAAATGGCGAAGGCACACACGGTCAGCCACATTCAGCGAAGATCAACATTCCGCCACTTGGTGCGGTTTGGTTCAAGCCGAAGAACTAGAGCAGCGCGCTTAGAACAGCATTGAGGTGAGGCGGTTTCGAGCCGCAATCACCTCTGGTGCCTGTTTGCCAACAATTTCGAAAAATTGAAGCAGGCGTTCGCGCATCTTGTTTTTATTTTCTTGAGTTGCGTCAGCGAAATTAATCAACAGCGCATCAAACCCATCGGCATAATCACCAATTGCAACTAGCGCGTCGGCCGCAACCAATAGGTCTTCGAAATTTGTCGGCGGGTTATTGAGCACCTGGTCTACGTCAACACCCTGCAAGCGAATCAAGAGTTCGGCCTGAGCAAGACCTGCGCCAGCCATCGGGTCGCTTGGCATTTCACGGATGATCTGCTCGTAAAGCGCCTTCGCCTCGGCATAGGCGCCTGAGTTGAGCGCTTCGACCGCGGCCTGGTGCTGCGGCGGCAACTGTGGCGCGGTCGACACGGGCGCCGCATTCGCGTCGACCACGACCGAGCCATTGATGCCGTTATTGCTGGCAACCACCAATAGTTTTTCGATGATGGTTTGAATCTTGTCTTGCTCTTGATCGCCGGTGAACAGCGGCACTGGCTGGCCCGCCATCATGGCCAAGAAAGTTGCCGGCTGCGAAACCGCGAACGCCTCGGCAACTCGTTGGTGGGTGTCGATGTCGACCTGGCACAAGATGGCTTTGCCGTTGAACGAATCAATCAGCGTTTCGAGTTTTGACGAGAGCGACTTGCTCACTTCGTTGCTTGAAGACTTGAAGTCGACCAAGACAACAACTTGGTTAGACAACGCCATGAAATGGCGAAGGTTAGTTTCGTTTAGCTCATTGATCAGCGACTGAACTGCGGTTTCGGTTGGCGGTTCACCACTTACCGCCTTGCCCATTGTCGAGTTATCATTTGGTGCACCTGCCGCGGGCTTGCGCAGCGACGAAAGGTCGAGCGCGCCGCGAAGGTTTGCAGAAAACTGATCAGACATTAGAGGCTCGCCACGCTGAGCAGACCCTGGGTTGCGCCGAGCAGCACGATCTTGCCACTCTCATCAACCGGTGGAACATAGAACAGAAGCATGTCACCATAGACCGAGCGCACTCCCCTGGTTGAACCGGTGGCACCCAGCAAAAGCTTCTCTTGAGCACCCACGCTCACTGCAGAGTTGGCCTTCTTGGGTTTGATTGTGTAGCGGTCTAGCTGATAGACGGCCACGATTGCGCCACCGTTCGAAGTCGCCATCGAAATCACATTCGGGTCACCAAGCAGGTGGCCAAAGGTGATGTTTGCGTTGTTCAACGTGGTGCGCTGATCTTTCTGAGCCTGAGACACCTGCTTATAGAACTCGTTGTCTAAGTCAAACAACTGAGCGCTGAGGCTGGCCTGGCCTAGGTTCAAAACGTCGCCGAAGCTCAACGGAAGCTTGTTTGGCGGCAGCTTCAAGAACAGCGAGGCGGCATCAACCGGAATCGCGCCGGTTTCGGCTGACGGCACGGCAGGAATCTTTGCGCCTGGCATCAAGCGAATGGTGAACCAAACCTTGTAGTTGCTGCGCGGGGTGTCTTGCTGCAGCGCCACCATCTGCGGCAGAGCGGTGTCACCCTTTTCATCGGTTACCGCCATCAAGACACGAGGCCAGGTGTCGGTTGCCGCCGGAAGGTTGAACTTGATCGGGCTAGCAACGATTGTCTGCATCGGCGCGATTCGCGCATTTCGAGAACGAAGCAAATAGTTTGTGGTGCGAACCGCGAGTGCTGCACCGGTGAAGCGCTCGGCAAGAATCTTTTTGTCGTTGCTCGCGTCTGCGTCTGCAGCAACAGCGGCAACGTCTTTAAGAATGCGCGCAACCTGACTGGTTTGCAGTGAAACAGGAACCTGAGCGGTTGACGAAGTCGGTGAAGGTGTTGCGTGCGGCGCCGATGAACAACCAGAAAGCAACGACAACGTAAGTCCGGTTGAAACTATCGCTGTGAAGTTTCTGGCTGAGCGACGTCCGCGTTGCGGACTCTTGAAAACACTGCGGTAGCGATAGCGCGGAGGCTTTGGTGCCTTCGGTGTCTTGCGTCGTGGCCCGCGGTCAATGCGCATCTTTCTGAAGGTGATGAAGGTCAGCACTGCTGCAACTAGCAAGAGCACGAGACCGATGATAATCAACACGGTCGAAACGGTGAAATCGAACTTGGTTCTCCAGAGAATATAAATTTGCTGAGGAGCAAGGGCTACACCATCGCTGGCAACCAAGGCTGCACCCTGCTCTTTTGCAGAAACCGCTAGTGAGGTCTTTAGTTGGCCAGAAGATTCACTGCGCCAGAGGTCAGAGTTGGTCGGATCTGCAGAAGGAGCTGAGCCGGCAAAAGTCTTCGAAACATACTTCTTTGAAACCGGATCAATCAAGACGCTCGAGTAGTCAGATTCGCCGATGAAGGCCAAAATGTCTGCCTCGCGACCAGATGAGATGAATGCGTGACCAGGGCCCTTGACCGAAACCTTGACCGCGCCAGGGTGCAGTGCCAAAACATCCGACGGGATGACCGCATATGGTGCGTTCGAGTCTGACTTAATCGAAAGGCTGTATTCGCTCGGTGGCGCCAAGACTGTGCGCTCGGCAAGGCCAAGAAGAATCAAAATGGTCGATAGGACGAATAGCACAGCGGCAACTAGAAAGCGCATGCAAAATCCAATCAGACTAAACTTGGGTGAGGCTAAATGCCTGTGGATAAGTCTACCGAAGTGGCTAGGAGCCCTGTTTTGAGCGGTGAAGAGACCGAATTCCCTCTAGTTATGAGGGGTTACGAGCGCGAATCAGTCGATGACGCCCTGCGTGACCTCCGCCGCGAGCTGCTTCAGCTAAGTGCCCAGAATGCCCAACTAGCCAGCGAGCTACGCGAAACCTCAAACCGTCTTATTGCCGCCGAAAGTCAACTTGGTGAAGTTGGCGAACCGAGCTACGCCGGAGTTGGCGCCAAGGCGGCACTCATCCTGTCTACATCTGAAGAACAGGCCAAGCGTCTGGTTCTCGACGCAGAGACCGAAGCAAGTCTCACCCGCAAGAATTTGCACGAAGAACTCGAAGCCCAGCGCAACGAGGCAAAGGGTTACTACGACGCACTCGTCGCCGAAGCTCAGCGTCGCGCAGATCGCATCATGAATGCGGCAACCATTGAATATGACCAGGCAATCGCAGACGCCAAGTCAAAGGGTGCCGAGATTGTTGATGAGGCAATTCGTGAAGCCGGAGCAATCCGTGGTTCAATCGCAACCGAGGTCGCCAAGCTGCGCGCAACCGCAAAGCGCGAAACTGAAGCATTGCGCGCAAAGGTCGATCGCGATCTTGCCGAGAAGAAACTAATTGCCAACCGCGAGATCAACTCGGGCATCGACTACAACCGCGCACTTTCGATCATCACCGAGCAGGCGCGCATCGACCTCGAGCTTGAACTAACCGCTCGTCGCGCCGAGGCCGAGCAGACCTACTTGCGCAAACACCAAGAGGCAGTTGCCGCAACTCAGCGCTACCTCGACGACGCAAACGCTCAACTGAGCACCGCAATCACTCGCGCCAATGCCGCGCGTCTCGAAGCTGAAACTCTTGAGGCCGCCGCACGCGCAATCAACAAGAAGTCGACAGACGAAACCCGCTTAAAGGTAGATGCCATGGTTGCAGCTGCCGAGGCCGAGGCTCGCACCATCGTCAGTGATGCAGTTGCCAAGGCAAATGCAGAAATTCGTGAAGCCGAAAACAAGTTGCGCCGCCTAGAGGTTGAGCGCGATGCCGTTTCGCAATATGTTCAGAACCTAAAGTCGGTTTTCGAGCGCCTTCAGGCTAATCTGAACATCAGTTAGCAATTCGAAAGGCACCAATGAGCAGCCAGACCAAAATCACCAACGCCTTTCAGGTTGGCCTGCTCGGCGGCCTGGGCGTGCTGACCGCCCTTGTGCTCGGCAACATGGTTGCCACCATTGCCAACATCATCACTTATGTCTTCGCCGCAATCTTTATAGCCCTGGGCCTCGACCCAGTGGTCAACTTTCTTGAACGCCACAAATTCAAGCGCCCGTTGGCCATCATGACCGTTGTCGTGGTCTTCTTCGGCGTGGTTGGTGGCCTTATCTGGGCTGTGACCCCAAGCCTGGTTCGTCAGACCGCACACTTCATTCAGCAGGCGCCGGTGCTGCTTAGCGGCATCAGCCAGATCGACTGGGTTATCAAGCTCGACAACCAGTTCGGCGGAGCCATCAGCAACGCCCTAACCTCGACCGGCACCTTCTTGGGCGACTCAAAGAACTGGCCAACCATGTTGGGCGGCGTGGTCAAGGTTGGCCTAAGCATCTTCAATGGCTTCTTTGCCGGTCTAACCATCGTCATTCTGTCGATCTACTTCATGGCGTCACTCGACTCATTCAAAGAGTGGGTCTACAAGCTTGTGCCAGCAAAGAGTCGCAAGAACTTTACGAGCATCAGCGAGCAGATTTCAGACTCAGTTGGTCGCTATGTTATGGGTCAGGTAACCATCGCGTTCATTAACGCAACTCTCGGTTTCATCATGATGTCGATTGCCGGAATTCCGTTTCCGTTGTTGCTTGCATTCATCGCATTCGTCTTCGCGCTTATTCCACTAGTTGGTTCAATCACCGGCGCCGTAATCGTCTCGCTCGTTGCGCTTTCGGTTTCTCCGGTTACCGCGCTTATCGTCGCAATTTACTATGTGGTCTACATGCAGGTTGAGGCATACATTATTAGCCCACGCGTAATGCGCAAAGCTGTCGATGTTCCTGGAGCAGTTGTTGTTGTCGGCGCGCTTGCCGGCGGTGCACTGCTCGGAGTGCTTGGTGCGCTTGTTGCTATTCCGGTTGCAGCGTCAATCATCTTGGTGATTCGCCAGGTCTGGATGCCTCGCCAAGAAGCCGACATCTAGTTCGTAGCTAAATTACAAAAGTGTCTGGCAAAGGAAACTTTGCTGGGTTCACAATTCTCACAATTTCATTGAGCACGCGCTTAGTCGCCGCTTCGCCAACCCAGAGGTGCTTTGCCCCGTCTACCGCGATTAGCTCGATCTTCGGAATCATCGCAAATCTTTGCTCGGCCTGTGTCGGGGTCAGATAGTCATCGAGTTCGGGAATCAACGCAACAAGTTTCTTGTCGCTGTGCGCCCATCGTTCAAGCTCTTGGTCTGATGTGCGGTGCAGCGGAGGTGAGAGCAAGATTGCACCAAGCACGGGCTCGTCAATTGCATATTTGAGCGCCAGCTCAGTGCCGAAGCTCCAGCCGACAATCCAAAGATTTGGCAAGCCGCGCTCGACGGCAAACTTTACCGCCGCGCGAACGTCTGCTTCTTCGGTCACTCCGTGGCCGAACTCCCCCTCGCTCTGACCATGTGGCGACTGGGTTCCGCGGGTGTTAAAGCGCAAAACGGCAAGGTCGGCCATTGCCGGCAAGCGGTTGGCTGCCTTGCGATAGATGTGGCTGTCCATGAAGCCGCCGTGAGTCGGCAGCGGGTGAAGCATGATCAACGTGGCAACCGGCTCGCGATCAAGCGGCAGCGCCAATTCGGCAACGAGTTTGAGCCCGTCTTCGGTAACTAGAGTGAGCGGCTCACGACGACTCGGCAACTCAACTGCCGAACGAACCTCGATGACTTCACTCACAGCAGCTTGCCTTGAAATGACTTCCAGCAGGCGTTGTGAAAGTGACGACGGGTTGAAACGTCGCGGTGGGCATCCCAGGCAACGGTATGCGCGATGCCCTTGGTGATGTTTAGGTGGCAGTGCGGGCAAACCCAGGTTTTGTCGTCATCGGCACGAGCGCCTGTGGTGGTTTGCACGTTGTATTCAACGCCATTTTTAAATTCAACGCGTTTGATTCCAGCACGAACGGCGTCGAGATTTAGTTCTGGAGTTTCGTCAGACTGACCGCGGCTGCGCTTAGGTCGATTGCTGCGTGGCATTAGTACCAGCCGAACTTATTCGAGTGAGCCAGAGCTCCACAGGCCGAGCCATAGCGGCCCTTGATATATTTCAGACCCCAGTTAATTTGGGTCTGCGGGTTGGTCATCCAGTCTGCACCTTCAGAAGCCATCTTGGTACCAGGCAATGCCTGCGGAATTCCGTAAGCGCCAGAAGATCGGTTAGTCGCGTTTACGCGCCAGTTCGATTCGCGCTCCCAGAGTGTGACCAAACATGAATATTGATCTGACTCCCAACCCATTTCGAGCAGAGTCTTGAGCGCAAATTCTTTAGAGGTGCCCGGGCTAGGCAGAGCTGCGTTTTCAACGAACAGCGGCTTCACGTCACCCTGGGTGACGATGTTGAAACCGCCTCGGGCAAAGCTGATGGTCTGAGTGCTAGCCAAGCCGTAACTCTGAGCCGGGTCGTTTGAGTTCGGGTCATAGACGCTCATGGTGTCGGCCGAGGCGATTGTGCCCGAATAAGGGTCGACCACAGAAACCAGGGCAAAGGCGGTGACGGCAGCGAAGCCCCAACCAGCGCGGACAGTGCGGCGGGCTAGGTGCGGAAGAACGCTGCTGTGCTTGTCGGCCCAGAAAGAGTGCAGCTTAGGAAAGGTGCGGGCGACGAGCGATTTGCGCTCTACAGCGTGCCTGCCCATTGCTACCTCGTCAAATTGCCGAAAACATCAGTCTAACCGCCGAAAAATCGACCCGCCAGAGTCGAATTAGGGCAGCTTGTAGCCTGGGCAGCCCTTGAGCACTGTGGTCATTGCTGCCTTCTCTTGGCTGGTGACCCAGAGGCGATATTTCACCTTGACCGCAATCTGCCGTGACACATAGGCGCAACGGTATGCGGTGTTTGGCGGCAACCACGATGCGGCATCAGAGTCGCTCTTCGATTGGTTGGTTGGCCCGTCGACTGCAAGCAGGTTGAGCGGGTCGTTATAGATCTTGTATCGAGTCGCGGCAGGCAGAACCGAGGCACCGGTCACCCACGCATTCGAAAGTGCGACAACATGGTCGATCTGCACGGCAAGCGAGGTCTTGACTCCGCGCACGAAGCGAATCACCTTGCCGGTGTATGGGTCTTTCAGCGTGCCGCTTGCGACGATGCAAGTTTCGCCAGAACGCCAGGTCACGTTGGTTAGGTCGCGGTCGAGAATGTAGTTGCGCAGGTCGCAGCTGCCGAGGTTTCCCCATCCGTCGCTAAACGCCGAACGTGCATACCCGTTGTGCGAAGACCAGCTGCGCACCTTGAGAGTTGCAAGCGCGCTGATTGCCGTTGTCGAATCATGGATGCTCGGACGAGCCTCGGCAACCGGAGTTGCTGCGAAGCCAACAAGCAGCGAACTAGCTATTGCGCTCGATGTGAAGAATTTGAATAACGCGGTCGATGAATGCATCGACTTGGTTTTCTGCATAGCCACCCCTCTGTGCCGAGAAAACAATTCTGCGAACCTCCGCCATGGTTAGCGCCTCACCATTCACCAGGTGCTCAACGATTAGATTGCAAAGTTTGTCGACCTGTTTGCGGTTGTAGCCGCGTGATGGCCAAGCCGCGCGGTCGAAGCGCTTGTTTTTAGGTCGGTCGATGCGGCCGCGAACGATTTCGGAAACGCGCTCGAGTTGGTCTTGCACAGCAAAGTCACCGCGGGTTTCACGCTTGCGAGAAATCTCGCGATCGGCAAGCGCGTCTTCGATGCGGTCTAGCGCGGCATCGACCTTGCTGACCTCAAAGCCACCTTTGACGAGGTCGAACTCTGTTTCGCGAATGCGCTCGGCGCCGAGCAGGTGTCCCTCTGGGTGGTCATATTGCTGACGCGCCATCGACACGAATGCGTCGACCTGCTCAGGGTCGTATCCGTGTTTGCGGCCTTTGGCCCTGGCGAATTCGTGGCTCACTTGCTAAATCTCTCTAACTAAAAAACAGGCTAACGATGATGTACATCACGAGTGCCGATGGCAAAATCGAGTCGAGGCGATCCATTACGCCACCGTGACCAGGCAGCCAAGAGCTCATGTCTTTCACGCCAAGATCACGCTTAATCAAAGATTCGGCAAGATCTCCAAACACCGCGGCCAGCAGCAGGACTGCCGCAAGCAGAATGCCAACCCACCAATCGAAGTCCCAGAAAACTTGAGTGAGAATTACAGCCGAAATTACACCGGCAGAGATCGATGCAACCAAACCTTCCCAGGTTTTCTTTGGGCTTACCCCTGGCGCAAGCTTGTGCTTGCCAAGCTTTCTGCCCACCAAGTACCCTGCAGTATCAATCAATGCCACTGTGACAACAAAAGTAATTACCCACGAGGCCCCATCGGGGCGTCGCAGCAAGAGCATGGTGAAACTTGTCATTAGTGGCAGATAAATCACGACGAATGCAGATGCCGCGTAGTCCCGAAGTGTGTGTGCCAGCGCTTGCCTTGGTGCCTCACGCGCTTCCCAAAGCAGGTGAACGGTCCGCCAAAGAATAAGTGCGGCAACTATCAATAATGAAATTAGCCACTGAAGCTCGGCTCCCCCGTAAAAAGCCGCGGGCATAATCAATACCGAACCTACAACTGCCGGAACTCGCGGGACGTACCAGCCCTTTAATCTAAGTGCCGACGAAAGCTCCCAAGCGCCTGCACCCGCAGCTGCAGCCGCAAGAACCATGAAAAGTTCTTTATAAATCAGCACCGATAGCAGGAACATCGCACCAAGCAACACTCCAACTGCCACAGACTTTGACAGACTGCGGCCACCGGTTGCTGGAGTCGACAATTAAACCTCTAGTAGTTCTGCTTCTTTACGCTTTAGCGCATCGTCAATCGCGTCAACGTGAGTCTTGGTTAGTGCATCAAGTTCTTTTTCTGCGCGAGCAATGTCATCATCGCCAGCCGCTTGGTACTGCGCAAACGCTTGGGCAGTAGCTGGATTGACCAGCGTCAGTATGGCCTCACCTTGACCATGTCGCCAATGTCCGGAAACACAAATCAGCGGGAGGCGATCGATGTGGATATTCATGCTTTCAAATCTTCCTGAATCAGATCAGCCGCACGTTCGGCGAACATGATGATGGGTGCATTGGTGTTGCCCGAG
>ERZ650308.675-NODE-675-length-18337-cov-7.415108_pt1 | contig 18337 bp, 12 predicted proteins | sample MGYA00376244_ERZ650308 | MGnify/ENA primary metagenome ERZ650308 (study PRJEB26733, sample SAMN07839295) | wastewater metagenome | biome: small river; feature: stream; material: water | place: USA: North Carolina | collected 2016-04-26 ... | reverse complement strand
CGTCCGGTGGATGCCAAAGCCTTCCAAACAATTGGTACAGCTTTGTTTATGAGCAAGCGTCTTGAGTTTGAATATTTCAGCCGCCATGCAAACACGCAAGAACTGAGGCAGGTTTCGCCACAACGCCTCTTGTACTACCGAGACAACTGGTATTTGGTCGCTCACTGTCATTTACGCAACGATTTGCGTGTGTTCGCTTTGGATGCAATGCGCGATATCCGCATGCTTGAAAAAGCGATAAAGCAACTGAGCGACGCCAAGCTATCCGCCGCTCTAGATGAAGGGTTTGGTATTTACAACGGTGGGCCCGTGCAGTGGGCTACTCTGCATTTCTCCTCTGAAAGTGCACGCTGGCTTCAACACGAGACATGGCACCCTAAGCAGAAGTCCAAAAAACTAGCCAATGGTGGCCTGCAAATTGAACTACCGTATTTGTCCTCTACTGAACTTGTCCGAGACATCATGCGCTTGGGTTCACATGTCAAAGTCATTCAACCGCCATCATTAGCGGCTGAAGTTAAAGCCCAGCTCACTCAAGCACTGCAACAGTACGCACAATAACCATTTAGTAAATTCGCAGCTCTCGTTTGCGCCATAGATCTACATCGCTGATGCTGCGGTCACGTCTGTATATAGCGCGTGCATGGTTATGCATTTGACCTTCTAACACCATAGATCCTGAATATTCTTTGTAGCCAGGCCAAGCTCGGGTGTTATCAGCGACAAACAGAAATTCAGGCAAGGCGTTGTAGTCCATTGCTAGGTAGTACATCTCGTGTTCACCACCAAACTGCGTCCAATTGCCACCCCATCCATGATCTTGTAAAACCACAATCGTTGGAAAAACTTGAGCTTTCAAAAGGTTCTCATAGGTTTGAATGGCTTCTGTTCTGTAGAAGTGAAACCACAAAGGGGGGCGCTCTTGGAAATGTATTTCGCTCGCAAAAGCGTAGGCTGATCTTGGCTTGGCAAAATCACGGCCCTTTCCGTTATCAGGCCAAAACTTAGTCCATGTGCGTTGATGCAGATAGTCTGGCGTGAGCTTCTCCATCCTGAATCGATATCCGTCATTCAAATGCGGCAATTTGTGCAGCATGTCATTTATCTCTGCTACTTTGGTGAGATAGTCTACATAAAAGACAGCGCCAAGCGGCATTTCACCTTCAAAGTTCGTGACGAAATGCACCAAAGGCCCATAGTCGGATCCTGAGCCCGCGTAATAAAGGATGTGTCCATCAGGCAGCTTGGGCGTGCGACCTATACCAAACATCACACTTGGAATTTCATCGTCACTGTATCGTTCGTTCAATGGTGGGTAGTTGTTTGGCATTTCATGGCTCCTTGTGTGTTGAGTTGTCATTCAGCGTTCCTGCGTCTAAAAAACATGACCTGTTTTCAAGTGGATGGTCACGAACGATGAGGTAGTTCCCGTTACCCGGGTGAACCCAAGCTTGGGTAAGCGCTCCAATCGAAGAAATTCCCAACCAATCTGATTTCACAAAGTTTTGTTTTGCAAGAAGCGCCAATGTTTCATCTGTGCTTTTGCATAAGAGATCAACGTCTTCCATTTTTGAAAAGTCAGCTTGTGGCATGGACGAAAACACATGCGTACGCGGGACGAATTGGTTTGACCACCGTCCGAGGGCAAGCCCTACAAAGGTGCACAACAGATAAGGGAGGAAGCGGGTAATTAAATTCATATCGGCAGTGTCGCCGTTGACTGGCTCACCAAGTGAGCTACGCTTTAAAATATTTTATGAAGTTGACAATAGTTGCAAGCTCTTAGATGATTGGCGTTGAAACACTTCAAACGCTGTTCTTTTTGGAAGACACAAAAGATCGGTGTGAAACTTTAAAACCATTCAGGAGAATATGCTATGTCTTGGCTCGAAACGTTACAAACGGCGGCTGGTTTATATCAAAAGGAAAATAGCGCGACTACTGATAGACATCCACTTGCGCACACATTTTTAAATACTTTTTACAAAAGCATTGCCAATGAACCACCCGCAAATGCAGGCAATCGGCGTTACGTACCTAACGCAATAGAGCAAGGACTTGATTCCATTTTTTCAAATAAGGGCTGGACGCTCAACGAGGAATTACAAACTATTAGTCACGGCAATAATGAGGAACTGAGAAAAACAGTTGATCGAGCATATGAGAAAGGCAACTGCAAAGTTTTCATCGAAGTGAAATCAACGCTTGAATTTAATAATTTTTCTGCGGCATTTTTGGAAGCATTATTCTTTAAAAATGAATATCCAGACTCTATTTTTATTCTTTTTTCGTTAGTGACAAAGATGACCCCATCCAAAAGAGAGGCCCATTTTGATCACGAAGCTCTTAAGCTTATTGACGGTAAGAATCCCATTGATCATATTATTTGTCTGAGCCCTAATCCTTTGCATAAGGAAGCCGATGCAGAAGAACATCTTCAATGCATTTTGAATGGTGCTAATGAGATATTAATAGAAGGTGGGGCTTTGGCGAATGTACTGAATCAGTCGTGAGCGTTCGCAGTACAGAGCGTACGGTTCAATGTTACCCCGCTCGAATTCATGGGGACAGTTAATCCAGGCGCTTTTGGCGTCGGGCATATCCGAGACTTTGTGTAACCGTTTTAATGGCACGAAGCTGTCTGCATCTTTAAGTAAGAAACTCTCATTAACTCACGTCTATGTTTGATCCTCATGAAGTCCTAGGAGTAAGCAATACAGCTTCGATTGATGAAATAAAACATGCATATCGAAGATTGGCTATGAAGTTTCATCCTGATCGTGTCAACGTAGCGGATAAACGAAGCTATGAAGAAAAGTTTAAGGATATTCAACGAGCGTATTCAATGTTGTCATAACGTTCGAACATTGAAGACGAATCAGAAACTGAGTATGAAGAACAAGAGGATTACTCTGAATACAATTTCGAAGATTTACCAGAAATCGATGGTGAAGATATTTTTATCGATGCATTCTTCACGCTTGAAGAGGCTACTCACGGTGTGAAAAAAACTACTATCTTTTACGTTTCAAGAGAATTGCATCGTTTGTGAAGGAAGTGGCGTTCGGCCGGGGACTGCCTCAGTGGAGTGTCTGTATTGCAACGGCACCGGCGAAATTAATAGAGAAAAAAATAAGGAAGTAAAAGCTCCACCGGGAATTGTTGATGGAATTCGAATCAGGTGTGGCGATCTCGGAAAGTCTGGTTTATACGGAGGAATCAATGGCGATTTATATTTCGTTGTTCATCTGATGGGTCACGAAATATTCGAACGAGATGGACTTGATTTGTACTGCACGATTGAAATCGACCAAAGAACTCTGAGAAAAGGCGGATCAATTACTGTGAACACACTTGATGGTGTGAAGGTGGTTACTGTGCCACCTAAAACGGACGCAAATGCAAGACTACGTCTTCAAGGATATGGACTAAAAAATATAGGAAGTAAACTCAGAGGAGATTTGTATTTAGGAATCGAAATTGTTAGGTCAGGGTTTTGGGAAGGTTTTCATGATGGACTTTTTGGGGCAGCACATCGCCCAAATAAATAATTTGTACAGATAAACAAGTTGGTTCTCGTCGCTTAGATTTTCGTTTGAAATGACTGCCTTACTTTTGACTGGACCTGGTGACCGTCAGCACTCAGGTCAGCATGTTCTTTTTGATCGTGCTAGCGTCGCGTTCGAACGGATTGAGCTTCTTGTCTTTGGCGATCCACTGCGAATACCAAACGTCCGATTTGCCCGGACTCTTTTTGCGCAAGGCGCGGTAGGCCTTTTGCCAAGTCGCGTACATAGCCTGCGTGTTGAGCTTGCGGGCCTCACGTTTGACCGTGCTGGGCGTATGACGCTGATCTGAGGCGTTAATACGCGCCATGCTAGTGGATAGGTCATCGACATGGAATAGCCATTCGCTCGCGAGCCACGTCCTTGTATGATTCCGTGTGCCCCTCCACTGATTGGACTCATCCAGAATCCACCAGAGTTCTTTAGCGTTAGGGGCGTCACATTGGCTACCATCGAAGCCTCGGTTTGCTTTAACGATCTCCACGGGGCCGGGACGAAGTTGATCTATTCGGTTAATTTTTCCGTTCAAGTTTTTTACCTCTACCCCCAGTGCTACCCCACTACGAGTGCGCAAGTGGCCACGCGGAAAGTAGGCAAGGCGCTTCGCTTGACTGAATAACTCTGTGAGTTGGGGCTTTCGGTCAAACACACCGATATTCCCTTGGAAAATGAAACAAACTGGCAATTCACCAGCATTCGCCAGTTCATGAACGTCGGCTTCCGTCCACTTCTGCGTGTGGTTTGTTCTGGCGGTCAACTCTTCAGCGACCTCGTTAGCGGTAAAAAATTCTTTACTAACCATTGATTGCGTACTTCAGAATGCGTTCCCGATAGAAGGGGCTCCAGCAGTGCAGTTGGAAGAGGGTAGCTCAGATTTCGGTCTAGCCTAGTTGGACTAAAAAGAAGCAATTTGTCACTAGGTCAGTCTATCGAGTTATCTCGTGATGCCCATCATCAAACTGCAACACCCGCTCCGGCCAGCGCAGCGCCGCCAGTTTGAAGTCATGCCCCACCACCGTACCCGCCTTGCGTTCAGCCCAGCGCCCCCCTGCAGAAAAGTCCACGCAAAACACATTACTGTGCTTCCCATGCCATGCATAAGGATGCGTGTTATCAAATAGATCGGGGTCACCCTTGCCGATGGCTGCGCGGTCTATCTTGTTGACCCTGCGCCAGTAATGCCCGATGACCACCGGCGTTGTATCTTCATATGTGTCCCACCACTGCACCCGGTCCACAAACCGCCACTTGCCACTGGAAAAGAATGCTTTTGCTCCTTTGCGCTCAACCCCAGATGTCAGAACTTTGAGCGGATTCATCATCTGCTTGCTGGCCTCGAAGTCCGCTAGGGCGTGTAGGAATGGTGGTTCTAGGTGTTTGTTTTCCAGCCTATGCTCCCAGTGCGCCAATTCGGCGACCATGCGTTGCTCCATCTGATTCTCTTCGGCAAGGCTTTTTGACTCGCTCTCCCATGCGTCGTAGCGTTCGCGCACGCAACCCAAAGGCAAGGCCCGTACAGTCGCTATTTCAGCTGCTTGCCAGGCTGCATGGATAACCCGCAAGTCGTCCCGCTCCAGTCCAATAGGTAGTGATGACAGAAACGCGATGATGCTCGCGCGTTCGGCCTCATTTGGCCGGTGGTAAGGGGCGTACTTTTCATGGTCTTTCTGCACTCGTGCGTCAAAAAACCAGCCTGAGCCATCCTTTGCATCCTCGCGCAGTAAGTTGATTTCATGGTTGCCAAGCACAGCTACTGCACGGCCAGCCTTCACTAATTTTTGCACCAGTGCCAGCACTGCGGGGCTATTTGGGCCACGGTCGCAAAAATCGCCCACGAACACCAAGGTGCGGTCTAGCGCATGCTGTCCATGGTTGTCATAGCCCAGGTGGCTTAGCAGGCTAACCAGAGCGTCATATTCGCCGTGGATGTCACCCACGATATCCAGGGCGCCAGCGGGTAATGGTTGAATTAGGCTCATGGAAATCCTTCTTTTTGATCAATTCTGGGTGAATGGTCCTGGGTACTTGATAGAAATGCAATTAATTTGATCGTGATAGTTGTGTGATAGTGAATGGACTTGACTTGACGATAGTGGGCCGTGTGCTATCGACCCTCGTAAGCGCGAATTCGCGCGTTGTCGTAGTTGAAGCATTCATGGAGAATATCTTCGTTAATGATCTCTACGGCCACCTTGCGCGTGTGCACAGGCCATTCGCTGGGCTTCAGGGACGGGCATGGCTTGTCTGGTTCCTCCCCAAGTATCTTTTCCGGAGTCGTTGCGTATTCGGTGCCTTGATAAGTCATTAGCCACAGAGTTCGCTGGTCCAGCGCTGGAAGTTCCTCGATCAATGCGTTGAGGTGATTTTCCAGATGTGACAAATAAACATCCTTGAGCAAGTGTTCTGTTCGGATGGCGATGCAAATTTCTTCCCAAAGGTTTTTCAGCCCGGTATCGCCCATCAGTCCAATAGGCTGCCTTTGACAACGACGAATGAGTCGCGAAACAAGTACATCACGCAGACCTTGGGCGTGCATTTCGAGGAGACGCCGGTAGAGACCATAGGGATCTAGGCTCGGTGGCATGGATTCGTGTGCAAACATGTTTTTCCTGTTTAATAAATATGCGGCTTTAGTACAACTCCAACAATATTTTTTTGCAGTCCGGCCAGCATGCCTGCCACCCCCATTGGGTTGGCTTCGGTGGCGGCATCCCTACATATGCGCAGGTCAAACTGTCCGTTGACGTGCAATACCTTCGGCGCCAGCTCCATGTCCGTCCTGTAATGGTCTCCTCTAAAAGGTGTTGCAGAAGCTCCATGATTTCCACGGAGACGGGGTAGAGGTCTGATTACGGCAACGCCCTTGGATAGCGGGACTGTGTTGGATGTTTGCTGGAACATTGGGATACGTCCATATAGAATCAAAATGATCTTATTAGGATGATAGCATCATAATGATCTTATTTGATTAATAATTGCCGTCTACCCAAACGCCCGACCATCGTTTCATTTGTCGGAGAAATTGAACGCCATGACTACCCCAGCTATTAAAGAGCTAGCAAGCGCCCAGCGTGAACGCCTGGCGTACATCGAATTTCGGCTGTGGTTCTTTGGTGAAGTCACCCGGAAAAGCGTTTTAGACCGCTTTGGTGTGGCCACGGCGGCAGGGACCAGAGACTTGGTGCTGTACCGCGACTTGGCTCCCCAGAACGCGGAATATGAAGGCAAGGTATATCGCTACCTGCCAACCTTCAAACCATTATTCCAGCATAAGGTGCACCGGGTGTTGTCGGCGCTGACATCCGGCTTTGGTGATGGTGAACGCAGCAATGAAGGTGCCGTCATACCACACGAGGTGCCCGCTAGGCTGAATCAGCCTAATTTGGATGATTTGGCGAAGGTGACGCGGGCCATCCATGGTGGCTACCCGCTCAAGCTCAGCTACCACTCTATGAAGACTGGGCAGGTCGCTCGCGAGATTGTTCCGCATGCGTTGGTGGATTCGGGTTTGCGCTGGCATGTGCGCGCCTTTGACCGAACCAAGGGCGAGTTTCGCGACTTGGTACTGACACGCATGGAAAAGCTGACTACGTTCAAACCTGGTAGCGCATCGGCCACCGTGCACGCGCATGAGCGTCAAAGCGCGGATGCGCAATGGTTGCAGATGTTGGAGCTGTTTTTGGTGCCGCACCCCGCGCACAAACATCCTGCATCGGTAGAACGGGATTTCGGAATGACCAAGGGCGTATTGAGAGTAACCGCCCGAGCGGCCATGGCAGGGTATGTTCTGCGACAGTGGCAGGTTGATTGTTCGCCAGATGCCAGTTTGCAAGGGGCGCAATATCGACTGAGACTGGAAAACTGGGGCGTTCTAAAAAATGTAAATAGTGCAGACCTGGCACCTAGATACTGAATGGCCTCAATGCTTCGGTAATTCCCTCTCCCCCGCCCAGCTCGTGCAATACTTGCGTGTTAAAAGGTTGAAACTCCAACCTCAGCGTTCGCAATACATGACCCAAGAAACTAATAATCTCGCCGCTGACCTGTGGGCGCTGGCCGACCTGCTGCGCGGCGACTTCAAACAGAGCCAATACGGCCGCGTCATCCTGCCTTTTGCCCTGCTGCGCCGTCTGGAGTGTGTGCTGGAAAGCAGCAAGTCTGCTGTGCTGGCCGAAGCCGTCAAGGTGGAGAAGATGGCCATTGCCGAAGAGGCCAAAGAAAAGCTGCTGCTGCGCGCCACCGGAGGGCTGAGCTTTTTCAACACCTCGCCCATGGATCTGAGCACCCTGGGCGAGTCGGGTATCAAGGCCAATTTGGAGCGCTACATCCAGTGCTTTTCCAAAGACGCCCGCGAGATTTTTGACCACTTCAAGTTCGCCGAATTCATTGGCCTATTGAACGACGCCAATTTGCTCTACAAGGTGGTGCAAAAAGTCCGCACCATGAACTTGCACCCCAAAGCCGTTTCCAACTACGAGATGGGCTTGGTGTTTGAAGAGCTGATCCGCAAATTTGCCGAAAGCTCCAACGAGACGGCGGGCGAACACTTTACCCCGCGTGACATCGTGCGCCTCACCACCTCGCTGGTGTTTATGGAAGACGACGAAGCCCTCACCAAGCCGGGCATCATTCGCACCATTTACGACCCTACAGCGGGCACGGGTGGCTTTCTGTCAGCGGGCATGGAGTATGTGCACGAGCTGAACCCCCAAGCCGCCATGCTCGGCTTTGGTCAGGAACTGAACCCCGAAAGCTACGCCATCTGCAAGGCCGACATGCTCATCAAGGGGCAGGAAGTCAGCAACATCAAGCTCGGCAACACGCTCTCCAACGACCACCTCTACGCCAGCAAGTTCGACTACATGCTCTCCAACCCGCCCTTTGGCGTGGACTGGAAAAAGATCGAAGGCGACATTGCCGACGAACACACCCTCAAAGGCTTTGATGGCCGCTTTGGCCCAGGCCTGCCGCGTGTGTCTGACGGCTCGCTGCTGTTTCTGTTGCACCTCATCAGCAAGCTACGCGATGTGAAGGAGGGCGGCTCACGCATTGGCATCATCCTCAATGGTTCGCCGCTGTTCACTGGTGGAGCAGGTTCGGGCGAATCCGAAATTCGCCGCCATATTTTGGAAAGCGATTTGCTTGAAGCCATCGTCGCTTTGCCTACCGACATGTTTTACAACACGGGCATTGCCACCTATGTGTGGGTGCTCTCGAACAAAAAGCCCGCCGAGCGCAAAGGCAAGGTGCAGCTCATCAACGGCGCAAACCTCTGCGGCAAGATGCGCAAATCGCTCGGCAGCAAGCGCCATGTGATGGACGAGGCCGACATTGCAACCATCACCCGTTGCTTTGGCAACTTTGAGGAGGTCGAAGCGCAGGCGCTCGATAAACCGGCTGAAGTCAAAAGCAACCGTGGTCGCCAAGCCGCCAACCCCAAGCCCGAAGCTGTCAAAACTTTTGCCAGCAAAATTTTCGCCACGCATGAGTTCGGCTATCGCCGCATCACCATCGAACGGCCACTGCGTTTGTCATGGCAGTTCAGCGATGAACGCATCGCCAGCCTGCGCTTTGAGTCCGGCGCACTCGGCAGCGCCATGCAGTGGATCTACACCGAGTACGGTCAGGACCACTGGCAAGACGCGGCAGATTGCGAGCTCTACGGCCAGCTTGACGACTACGCCGTCGAAATCCGCGCCTATCTCAAAAGCCACTTTGCCGACCTCAAGGAAAAGCACATCAAAGACCTGCTCGATGTCAGCACCTGGCTGGCACAAAAGGCCGTGCTGCTCAAGGCCCGCGCCCTGCAAGGCGCGATCGGCACTGTGCAGCACGACGACTTCAATGGCTATGACGAAGCCATCAAGGTCGCGTGCAAGCAGGCAGGCATCACGCTGGACGCCAAAGAGAAAAAGCAGATTGCCGATGCCGTGAGCTGGAAGAATCCCGCCGCCGAAAAGGTGATCAAGAAGGTTCACAAATGCAAGGCCACACCCCTGTATGGCCTGTTCGACGTGAACAAAGAGGTCATCGAATACCAAGCCGATGGTGAGCTGCGCGACTTTGAAAACATCGCCCTAGACCCCAGCCGCACGGTGAAAGAAAGCGTGGAGGCCTACTTCATGGCCGAAGTGCAGCCGCATGTGCCCGATGCTTGGATAGACGCCAGCAAGCGCGACGCGAAAGATGGCGAGATTGGCATCGTTGGCTATGAGATTCCCTTCAACCGCCACTTCTACCAGTACCAGCCGCCACGGCCATTGGCGGAAATTGATGCCGATCTGGATGCCGTGAGCGCCGAGATCATGGCGCTGCTGCGCGAGGTGCATTCGTGAGTCGGTACAAGGCTTATCCCTCATATAAGGAAACCAGACACAGCTGGCTGGAGAATGTTCCAGCGCATTGGAAAATGCTTCCTCTAAAGTTTCTAACTGCGCAGCATGTGACCGACGGACCCCATGAAACACCTGAATTCATCGATGAAGGGGTTCCATTTCTATCAGTCGATGGAATTCAAAACAACCAGTTAGTGTTTGAGGGTTGCAGGTACATCTCCAGAGAAGATCACGCGCGATACTCGATTAAGTGCAAGCCGAACCAAGGTGATGTATTGCTCGGGAAAGCTGCCTCTGTCGGAAAAGTCGCTCATGTCGATACCGATATTGAATTTAATGTTTGGTCACCGCTGGCTGTAATTCGACCGCGCAGTGAGAAAACCGGAAGATTCATTTATTACAGTCTTCAGTCGGCTTTGCTTCAAATGCAGTGTGACATGTACAGCAATGCAAATACCCAGAAAAATTTGGGTATGAGCACAATAGACAACTTAGCATTTGCATGCCCCACCGACGACGAGGCCGAGCAAGTTGCAAGCTTTCTCGACCACGAAACGGCGAAGATTGATGCCTTGATCGAGAAGCAGCAGCGGCTGATTGAGTTACTCAAGGAAAAGCGCCAAGCCGTCATCAGCCACGCCGTCACCAAAGGCCTCAACCCCAATGCCCCGATGAAAGACTCCGGCGTGGAGTGGCTGGGCGAACTGCCCGCGCATTGGCAAATCAAAAGCCTACGCTACTTGGGCAATTGCCAGAACGGCATCAATATAGGAGCCGAATATTTTGGTTCCGGCTATCCATTTGTCAGCTATGGCGATGTTTATCGCAACGACACATTGCCTATACAGGTTGAGGGCCTGGTTCAGTCCACACATACCGACCGCGAAATTTACTCTGTTCGCACCGGGGATATCTTGTTTACAAGAACATCGGAAACGGTCGATGAAATAGGGTTTTCTGCGGCATGTCTACAGACTCTTGAGAATGCAACGTTTGCGGGCTTTCTTATTCGGTTCAGACCAAACACAACAGAGGTTGCCGTCAATTTCGCTAAACACTATTTCCGCAGCACATTGATGAGGTCTTATTTTGTACAAGAGATGAATTTGGTCACGCGAGCATCACTTAGCCAAGACCTGTTGAAAAGGCTACCTGTACCTCTCCCACCAGAAAATGAGCAGTTGGAAATCGCGGAATACCTAGACGCAAAGTCACGGGTTTTTTCAAAGCTAACTTCGAATGCAGAAACTGCAATTCAACTTCTCAAAGAACGCCGAACAGCCCTGATCTCCGCCGCCGTCACCGGCAAGATCGACGTGCGCGATTGGCAAGCCACTGCCTGACTGCCTTCACCCACACAGACAAATTTCAATTCGACCATGAGCGACCAAGCCACCGAACGCATTTTTCAAGACGACATCATTCGCCAGTTGTTGGCTAATGGCTGGTTGCTCGGCTCGCCGGACAAGTACAACCGCGAACTGGCCCTGTACCCCGAGGATGCGCTGGGTTTTGTGCAGGAGACGCAAGACGCGCAGTGGCAAAAGTTTTGTGCCAACCACCCCAAAGATGCAGAGCAGAAGTTTTTGCAACTGATCTCAACGCAACTGGGCAAGGCCGACCCGAATGCCACGCACAAAGACAGCCGCACCTTTGGCACGCTGGGCGTGCTGCGCCACGAGCTGCGCGACCGCAATGCACGTTTGTCGCTGTGTCAGTTCAAGCCCGAGCACGACCTGAACCCGGACACGCTGGCCCGTTACGCCAAAAACCGCCTGCGCGTGGTGCCCGAGCTGGTGTATAGCCCGTGGGCAACGGATGCTCACCTGATTGAGACGGGAACAAAAGCCAAGGCGTGGCGCATTGACCTGGTGCTGTTTGTGAATGGCCTGCCGGTGGCCACGTTGGAGCTGAAGAGTGAATTCAAACAGGCGGTGGACCGCGCCATCAAACAGTACAAGACCACGCGCCTGCCTGTTGACCCAGTGGCCAAGAAAGCGGAGCCGCTGCTGACCTTCAAGCGCGGTGCGCTGGTGCACTTTGCGGTGAGCCAGTACGAGGTGCACATGGCAACAAAGCTGGAGGGGGAAGGCACCTACTTTTTGCCTTTCAACAAAGGCACGCACGATGGCGGCGCGGGTAACGATGTACCGGAAGACATCAACCGCTACGCCACGGATTACCTGTGGAACGAGGTGCTGCTGCGGGACAACCTGCTCAACATCCTCGCCCGCTTTGTGCACTTGCAAATTGAGGATAAGGAAGACTGGGAAGGCCGCAAGTACAAGAAGGAAAGCCTGATTTTCCCGCGCTACCACCAGTGGGACGTGGTGGGCAAGCTGCTGGCGGCGGCGCGCAGCGAGGGGCCGGGGCAGAAGTACCTGATTCAGCACAGCGCGGGTTCGGGCAAGTCGAACTCGATTGCCTGGGTGGCCCATCAGCTCTCATCGCTGTACAAGCTTGACGGCAAGAAACAGTTTGACTCGGTCATTGTGGTGACGGACCGCACCGTGCTGGACGCGCAGTTGCAAGACACCATCTACCAGTTTGAACACACCGATGGCGTTGTGGGGCGCATCAACAACAAGGAAGGCGATGGCTCCAAATCCGAGAAGCTGGCTGAAGCCTTGGAGTCGGCCCAACCCATCATCATCGTCACCATCCAGACCTTTCCCCATGTGCTGAAGGCGATTGAAAACAGCGTGAGCCTGAAGGAGCGCTGCTACGCCATCATTGCCGACGAGGCGCATTCGTCGCAAAGCGGCTCGACGGCACGGCAGCTTAAAGAAGTGCTGATGAAGGAAGCAGGTGACGACACCGAGGAGCTGGATAGCGACGACATCATCGCTGCCACGGTGGCGGCGCGCCGTGCATCAGGCAATCTGAGCTACTTTGCCTTTACCGCCACGCCCAAGGCCAAGACGCTGGAACTGTTTGGCCGCGTGCCGCGCTCGGACGAGGTGGCGTCCGTCACCAATAAGCCAGCGGCGTTTCATGTGTACAGCATGCGCCAGGCGATTGAGGAGGGCTTCATCCTCGATGTGCTGAAGAACTACACCAACTACAAGGTGGCGTACAAGCTGGCCCTGAAGGTGCAAGATGCTGACGCGGAAGTGGAAAGCAAGCGAGCGAAAGTGAAGCTGAACCAATGGGTGCGCCTGCACGACCACAACATTGCCCAGAAGGTGATGGTGATCGTGGAGCACTTCAAGGACAACGTGATGGGCTTGTTGGGTGGGCAGGCCAAGGCCATGGTGGTCACCAGCTCGCGCAAGGAGGCGGTGCGCTACAAGCAGTGTTTTGACAAGTACATCGCTGACAAGGGCTACCAGAAGATTCGCGCCATGGTGGCGTTTTCGGGGGAGGTGGAGTTCACCGACAAAGACCCGAATGCGGCGGGCCTGATCGGCGAGAAGTTCACTGAAAGCAATATGAACCCGAACCTCAAGGGCCGCGATATGCGCAAGGCTTTTGATTCGGACGACTACCAAGTGATGATCGTCGCCAACAAATTCCAGACGGGCTTTGACCAGCCCAAGCTGTGCGCCATGTATGTGGACAAGAAGTTGGCAGGGGTGGAGTGTGTGCAAACGCTGTCGCGCTTGAACCGCACTTACCCGAACAAGGCCGAGACGGGCACCTTTGTGTTGGACTTCTTCAATGACCCAGATGAAATTCTGGAAGCGTTTCAGCCTTACTTTCAGACCGCTGAGCTGTTGGATGTGTCCGACCCGAACCTGATCTTTGCGCTGCAGGACAAACTGCGTGCCGGTGGCATTTTCACTTGGCAGGAAGTGGAGCAGTTCTGCACCGCGTTTTATGTGAAGAACAAGAGCAACGCGGCGATTGCCAATATCTGCAAGCCGGCAGTGCAACGCTGGCAGCTCCGCTACAAGTCGGCGGTGGAGGCTTTCAGACTAGCCAAGGAGATGTTTGAGCGCACGCAGAAAACGGGCGATGCGGTGCTGATTGCGAACGCCGAGAAAAGCCTGAAGGAATGCCAGAAGGAAAAAGACGCGCTCGAAATTTTCAAGAAAGACTTGGGCACCTTTGTGCGCTTTTACGAGTTCATGTCGCAGATCGTGGATTACGACGATACCGATCTAGAAAAGCTCAGCCTGTACGCCCGCAACCTGCGGCCCATGTTGCGCGAAACCTTGCTGGATGAAGACGACATCGACCTAGGCAACGTGGTGCTCAGCCACTACCGTGTGGCCAAGATACGCCAGCAGGATTTGCTGCTTAAAGAAAATACCGGTGAGTACAAGCTGGAGCCGGGCGAAGGCCTGGGCACGGCCAAGCCAAAGGACAGACAAGAAGAGTATCTGTCGCAGATCATCAACCGCCTCAATGAGGTGTTTGTGACCGACCAGCTCACCGACAAGGACATGGTGAACTACGCCTACACGATCCGCGACAAGGTGGGCGAGAACATCAAGGTGATGAAGCAGATCGAGAACAACTCGGCCGAGCAGGCCCTGCTGGGTGACTTCTCGAAGGCCATTGACGACGCCATCCTCGACAGCAGCGAAGCCCACCAGAACCAGATGATGCAACTACTGGCCGACCCAAGCAAAGCCGCCAACTTTGCGCGGATTGTGTTTGATCTGCTGGTGCAGGGGCAAACAGGGAATCGTTGAAGCCGATGAAGCTATCACTGGCCTTTGTTGCTCAGGGCAAAGGCCAGCCCGACACGTTTCAAAAAATTCAAATTTTTGCTGAGCTGGATTTTTTGTGTGCAATTTCAGAATATGCTTGTGTAAACTTTCTTCGCACATATTTTGACTTCACTAATTCCCTGCCACTTTCTGTTTCAACTCGTGCAGGATGAAAAGGCCGAGGTGGCCGCAAATTGCGACCACCTCCTAAACCTGACAGCTCCACAGAAGCCGGGAAGGCGACCAATAGCAACCAACATGAGTTACGTGGCGAGGTTTGCCGATGCTTTCTCAGTTGCGGCGATGGTGTCGACACTGTCACGGCAATCGATCTGGAATCACAAAGTAGGCGGCACGGGTGTTTTATGTTGCTGCTACGCGGGCTACTCAGCGGTTTGTCATTGGAACAAGTGGGATGCGACAGATAACCCAATCACTTGAAATGACAACTTCAATTAAAAGGAGAAAAACGTATGTGGGCAGATAAAGAGTCGCGACTTGATTACCTAAATTTTTCTGACATCGCTGAAGCTGCAGTCGATGTAATCTGCAATCCGGCAATGCGTCCCGTTTCTATCGGCGTATTTGGGGACTGGGGGGCTGGAAAATCATCACTGCTTCAACAAATTGAAGCGCAACTGAGTGAATCGGACACGAAAACAGTAGTTGTTACTTTTGATGCTTGGCTATATCAGGGCTACGACGATGCAAGAGCTGCTCTACTTGAAGTAATCGCAGAAAGGCTCGACGAAGCAGCAAAGAATAATGCGTCTTTGCTGCAAAAAACAAGTTCACTTTTGGGGCGAGTGAACATTCTAAGAACGTTAGGCGTTATTGGGGAAGGTGCTGCCGCTCTTTCGGGCATCCCGACGGGTGGTCTCATTGCTAAGGGGATGGCATACGCGGACAAGGTGTTTGACGTAGAAGATTCAAGCCAAGAATTGGATTCAGAGACTCTGGAAGAGGGCAAGGACTTGGCAGTGGCAGCAGCTGAGCAAGGCAACGGACTAATTCGTCCAAAGCAGGTGTCAACACCACCAAGAGAGATCGCTGCATTTAGAAAACTGTATGGAGAAATTCTTGCAGATTTGGACATTACGCTGGTCGTCTTCATAGATAACCTAGACCGGTGCCTTCCAAAAAATTGCATTCAAACGCTCGAGGCCATTCGACTATTTCTCTTCCTTCCAAATACTGCATTTGTTATTGCTGCGGACGAAGACATGATCAGAGATGCCGTTGCAGATCAGTACGAAGGACTGAGCGAACGTCATCGAATTGACTACTTGGACAAACTGATTCAAGTTCCATTGCATGTGCCGAAAGCAAGCGTCGCTGACGTGCGGGCATACATCTATCTCTTGTATGCGGGAATGCACAAAGCAACGCCATCTGATCTTGAGAACCTAAGAAAGGCACTAATTGATTCACTTCGTCAGTCCTGGCACAAACGTCCCTTAGACGCAAAAGAAGCCCTTGTAGCCCTGGGTGAGAGTAAGACGGATGCCATATCGGCATCCTTCGATCTCGCAGACAGAATTTCTCCATTGCTTGCCCACTCATCAAGCGTTCGAGGAAATCCCAGAATCATTAAGCGCCTACTCAACACAGTCCAGCAGCGAAGCGCGATTGCTAAAAGGCGATCAATTGATGCTGACGCAGGTTTGATTACAAAAATGGCCGTCTTTGAGCGATGCGCTGGACCGTTGCAGGCTGTTGATCTGTATCGCCTAATTGACGAGAACGCGGGCAAGCCGGAGCTATTCACCCAAATGGAAAATTTCACTGCTGATGGACTTCCGGCGAGTGCACCAGAAAGTTGGACCAAAAGCCCCGCAACGGCGAAAGTCATTCGAGATTGGGCGCAGCTCTCTCCTTCACTGCAAGGTGTCGATCTGCGTGCCCTTGTGTATTTGTCTAGGGAAACACTTCCGTTGGGAATGCAGGTTCATGGTCTCTCTGCCGCTGCTCGTGAAGTGCTTTTGGTTCTATCCAAAGTGGCAAACATGAGTTCACCAGCAGCTTCTAGCGCAGCAAGTTCGCTGTCCAATGAAGATGCAGTTCTTGTACAAGAAGCGCTCATTGGTGAGCTGCGAAAAGTAACGGATTGGTCCAGCAAGCCCGCTGGCTTGATTGGCGCACTCTTGCTCGCCGACAGCAACACTTCTGCCGCGGCCTTGCTCGCGCGCTACTTCGAAGGAATGAAGCGTAGCGAACCTTGGTTCAAAGCACTGACAAAGAATTCAACATGGCTAAAAGGGAGATAAATTTTGGGAACGTCAAAATCTAATCCGGGAGCCGGCCCAGGGTCACCTTTAATTCCACCTTGGGCCGATGATGGAAGCCCGCCACCGCCACCGCTTCCCGATAGATTTCGAGCGTTTCGCAGTGCACTTGGAAAAGCCGCTCGCTCCAGAGCATCCGAAGACTTTGGAACGGCCCTACGGCATTACGCTTCTAAAGCAACCGGCGGGGGGGGAACAGCGGCTATCACCATGCGCTCCCGCAGTTTTAACTTTCTTGCACTTGCCGCAGTTGCGGCCTCTGTTGTAGCTGAAGTAACTGACACAAATCTCGTTCCCTTGATAGTTCCAGAAAATGGGTTTATTGCTCTTAACGCACCGCTCACTCCGAGAAGGGTAGGGTCGCTAAGTACTCGAACTACCCACCCTTACTTTTTGGGAAAAATTCAAAATGTTTTCGATCAAATTGGTATCCCCGCTACTATTAGCAATCCATATGAATTCAAAACAAAAGGTGAGATGTTTCGCGAATGTCTAAATCCGCTTGCTTTGCAGAGTGCAGCTCCACAGACGATGTCATGCAGCAACTGGAAGCGGAAAGGTCACGCTTGCGGCCGATGCGTTCCGTGCCTTATTCGACGCGCATCTTTTGAATTTGCTGGCGTTGCAGATACTTCTATCTATGCGGAACCTCTTACGCAAGGGGCAGAGATGGGCGACGATCTGCTCGCTGTGCTAACCGCGATCCTGCGTGCGCGAGAAACGCCTACGCGAGCAATCGCTTCTCGGTCGGGGCCTTTGCCATTAGATTCCCATTTGAGATCGCAGTATGAAGGGGTAGTGCGTCGCGGTCTCGATGAGATGGAGTGTTTTTTGCTGGCCCGTGGAATTGCATGATTGATTTCCACGCCCATTTAGATTTGTATCCCGATCCAGCAGGAGCAGTAGAGCTTTGTAGACAAAAAGGCACATATGTTCTTTCCGTTACAACCACTCCTTCTGCTTGGTTGGGAACCAAGCGCTTGGCAATCGCTGCTCCTCGAATTCGTACAGCTCTTGGACTTCATCCGCAAGTAGCCCACGAGCGAAAGCGAGAGCTTTCATTGTTTGATACGTTACTTTCGGACTCTGCATATGTCGGGGAAATTGGCCTTGAAGGAGGAAAGGATTGGAAACCATATTATTCAGATCAAGTTGCCGTCTTTGATCACATTCTCAAGTCCTGCGAGGAGGCTGGTGGAAGAGTAATGTCAATTCACAGTCGGCAAGCTGCCACCGACGTACTCAACATGCTCGAAGCACATCCGAGATCTGGAACACCAATTCTTCACTGGTTTACGGGCACGCAGAAAGAACTAGCCCGAGCCATTGATCTTGGCTGTTGGTTTTCCGTCGGACCGGCAATGTTAAAGAGCGCAAATGGCAGGTTATTGGCCAGCTTGATGCCTAGGGATCGTGTTCTTACTGAGACAGATGGCCCCTTTGGAATGCTTCAGCGACGCCCACTGTTTCCTGCGGATGCAGCTCTTGCAATT
>ERZ650308.674-NODE-674-length-18337-cov-8.285253_pt1 | contig 18337 bp, 5 predicted proteins | sample MGYA00376244_ERZ650308 | MGnify/ENA primary metagenome ERZ650308 (study PRJEB26733, sample SAMN07839295) | wastewater metagenome | biome: small river; feature: stream; material: water | place: USA: North Carolina | collected 2016-04-26 ... | reverse complement strand
TTTCTAACGAAGGAAATGAAATTGCATGGGGTACTATTGGCAATGCCAGTACCTCAGAAGGAGTTTTCTTTGAAACAATCAATGCTGCAGGCGTATTGCAAGTTCCTATGGTAATGAGTGTTTGGGATGATGAATATGGTATTTCTGTTCATGCAAAACACCAAACTACTAAGGAAAGTATTTCTGAAATATTAAAAGGGTACCAAAGAGAAAACGGAACCAATGGTTTTGAAATCATAAAAGTAAAAGGTTGGGATTATGCTGATTTAATTGCTACCTATGAAAAAGCATCTGAAATAGCACGTAAAGAACATGTACCTGTTTTGGTTCATGTGTCGCAATTAACTCAACCCCAAGGACATTCTAGTTCAGGATCTCATGAGCGATATAAAAGTACTGAAAGATTAGCTTGGGAAAAAGATTTCGATTGTATTCGTCAAATGCGATTATGGATGATCGCTATTAATATTGCATCACCTGAAGAATTAGATGAAATCGATGCCAATGCAAAAACAGAAGTACTTGAAGCTAAAAAAGAAGCTTGGAAAGAATTTATTGACCCTATTATCAACGAACAAAAACAACTTCTTTCACTTCTAGAAAGAGTAGCTGAAACGAGTCAAAATAAAACTAAAATACTTCAACTTAGTGCTGTTTTAAAAAACACCAAAGATCCTTTAAAAAAGGAAATTTTAGGTACAGCAAGAAAAGTATTGCGCTTATTGATTAATGAAAATGGTAAAGCAGAATTATCCCAATGGATTCAGAATTACACTGCAATAACGCAACAAAAGTTCAGTAGCCATTTGCATTCTGAATCGAATTCGAATGTTTTTTCAGTACATCCTATTGCTCCTAAATACAATGATAATAGCATTGCAGATACTGATGGTCGAATGATTATTAGAGATAACTTTGATGCTTTATTTACCAAATACCCTGAGGCTCTCGTTTTTGGTGAAGATGCTGGAAATATTGGTGATGTAAATCAAGGCTTAGAAGGTATGCAAGAAAAATACGGGGAATTGCGTGTAACTGATGCTGGCATTCGAGAAGCAACCATAATTGGACAAGGAATTGGTTTAGCATTAAGAGGGCTTCGTCCTATAGCTGAAATTCAATATTTGGATTATTTATTGTATGCGATTCAAATTTTAAGTGACGATTTGGCCACCTTACAATACCGAACTTTTGGTAGACAAAAAGCTCCATTAATTATTCGTACTAGAGGGCATCGATTAGAAGGCATTTGGCATTCAGGGTCGCCAATGGGAATGATCATTAACGCCATACGAGGAATTCATGTATTGGTACCTAGAAACATGACTCAAGCCGCAGGATTTTACAATACGCTTTTAGAAGCCGATGAACCCGCTTTAGTTATTGAGTGTTTGAATGGTTACCGTTTGAAAGAAAAAGCGCCTTCAAACTATGGCGAATTCAAAACACCGATTGGAATTGTAGAAACGCTACGAGAAGGAAAAGATATTACCTTGGTCTCCTATGGTTCAACCTTACGATTAGTAGAACAGGCCGCAATTGAATTGGCTGAAATTGGCATTGATTGCGAAGTAATTGATATTCAATCTTTATTGCCTTTTGATATTCATAAAGATATTGTAAAAAGTATTGCTAAAACCAACCGATTGTTAGTGATTGATGAAGATGTTCCAGGAGGAGCTTCGGCCTATATCTTACAAAAAATTATTGAAGAACAAGATGGCTATTCGTATTTGGATAGTAAACCACAAACATTAACTTCTAAAGCACATCGACCAGCATATGGTACTGATGGTGATTATTTTTCTAAACCATCTGCAGAGGATATTTATGAGAAAATATATGCTATGATGAGTGAAGCAAGACCAAATCAATTTCCCGATTTATATTAGAGCATTACAATACAAAAGGCTACCAATAGGTAGCCTTTTGTATAATTGAATATATACCATAAATAAGATTTATGATATTCTAATCTAAATAAAAACGTTTATTATACCCTTCACTTTCCAATTTATCAGGGTTAAAATTATAGATCAAACCAACTTCTATACTATTTGAACTCAACATTTTATCCAATCCATACGAATAAGAAGAAGTTAATTCAAATTTACTTAGTTGTACCCTAAACATACCACCTAAAGTTTTTGAACTACCTTTAGCATTACCACTTTTGGAAATAGTTTCAAATAGACCAACCGTAAATGCACTTAAGGTAAAATCTTGACTAAACAAATATCGCTGCTGTGTACCTACTTTTGAAAACGAAGAATACAAAAACAAACTAGAGTTGTTAATGTTTAATTCATAACCAATTTGGGTACTCATGCCAACATCAAGTTTTAAATCCTGACCAATAAATTGCTTCGGTTTATTAATATGAGATACTGCTAACCCGAAAAAGAAACTCTTGTTATTTACCATGATTCCAGTTGAATAATCCGGATAATAACGAACCATTTCATTTGCTTCTAAATCCTCTCCCGTAAGTGGTTTCAATATGTTTGAATATAAATCTAGTTGGTTATCAAAAATTAAAGAACTATAATCATATAAATTGTTGACTATTCCTGCCGAAATTGAGGGATACGCTTTCCAATTCTCATTAATTGCAACTTGATAAATAAAACTTAAATTAACTTTAGACTTAGAATAGGATGCAATACCAAAATTTTCACGAAAAACAGAAGCTGCTAATGAGAAATTATTATTAGGAAAAAATTTACTTACTGACAAAAAGCTAGCCTGAGATTTTACATCATTAATGGATTGCATTTTGTGCAGCATCGAAACTTCCGAATCATTATTAAAACCAAAAAAGCTCGGATTATTTGCGCCTAAAACGCGGCTAGAAAGAGCAAAAGTATTCTCTTGTGCTAAACCTATCGTAGGCAATACAAATAGAAAAATAAGTATATATCTATATTTTGCTGTCATTATTTAAAAAGATAAAAATTAGCTGATTTATTAATTACAATATCTTCAAAAGTTACACCTTCAAAAATACAATAATAATTTCTATTGCTTAGTGAAGCATTTTGTCCATTCCAACCTTTCCAACTTGTTAATTCAGTTGTGTCTTTAAAGTCAGGGTTAGAGAACGATTCTTCATAAAGTTTAACCCCTGCCGAATCATAAATTGTCATTTTACCCGATTTAAACCCATTAAAAATAGGTCTGAAATAATCATTAACATCATCCCCTTCAGGAACTCCATCTGATCTCAGGTTAGGTGAGAAACTAGTTGGGAATTTTAATTGATAGGCTTTACCTACAAATACAGGTCTTTTTATAGTTACACTACATCCCAATTCATTAAATATTTCCATTTTTGAAGTATATACTCCCGAAGCAGTATAGGTATGTTTTCTTTTTTCTAAACTAGTTTCACTTCTTAAAATTTCAATTGGAGGAGTACCATCACCAAAATCTAAAACTTCTCTAATATAAGTCCCGACAGATTTATTTTTGAATACTACTTCTTCATTTTCAGCACTTCTATCTTTCATGTCCATTATTTTACCATCTGCATTTAGAATTTCAAGTTTTGGTTCCGCAATACCAAATTGATAGGTATAGGATAGACTACATCCGAAAGAGTTTTCAATTTTTAACTCAGCACCCAAAACTGGGTTGTCTATAACTATTCTAAAATACTCTGCTGTATCTTTAAGAGCGCTTACTTCAACATTATTATAATAAAATTTCAATGTACTAGAATTATTCTTGGTAATTATAGCTTCTATATACCCTGGTTTACCAACACATACTGATTCATCCGGAATAGGATTTATTGGAATTGTTAGTCTTTCATCAATAATTTTAAACTCTTGTTTACCACTACTACATCCATTTGAGTCAGTAACTATTGCACTAACTGATCCTAATGGTAAATTACTCAATTCAAAAAGGGTACTAATCACCTCGTCTTTTTCATTTTTCCATTCAATCGTATAGGGAGCTGTTCCGCCGGAAATACTCACACCTAAACTTCCTTTTTCATCTATACAAGATTGGTTTTTATGAAAGGCCTCTGTGATTACAATAGCTTCAGGTGCAGTAATTGTAAATGAATAGGTTTTGCTTTCACAATTGTTTTCATCAATAATTACCAAATCATAGGTGCCCGGTTTAGCCACTTCTATTCTAGCATTAGGTGATGAGAAATTACTTGGTCCTGTCCATCTAAATCTATAAACACCTACACCACCAGTAACTTGATTAGTAACATCAATTACTGCTTTGTTAAGAGTATTAGTTCCAAATTCATCCAAACATTTAATTTTTTGAACTATATACTCGTCTAATAGTATCGATTTTAAACGTATTTCAGCTCGATTTTCAATTTCAAAATTCAAAATAGATTCGCAACCAAATTCGTCTTTCACCTTAAGAACATGAGAGCCAATTGGAACATTAATTAATTTAAATCCTTTTCTTTCAGGGCTTTCATCTCCATATTTAATTAAATTGTCACTTTCTAAAGTAATGGCAACATTATCTAAATAAAATTCAATTGCTTTAGACGCATTAGGCTCTACTTTTTCAATTTGAAATTCAAATGATCCTTTGCCATTAAAGCACGAAGGTTTTTGGTATTCATCTTTGTAAACATAGTTTTCTCGACGACCCCATTTATCATTTAAATTAAATCCTTTCTCTATTACATTAATAATTTTTTCTGCAAAACAGATTGGATTTAAAGTTGACACTCTTACTTTATATTTACCAATAGACGTAACTGATCTCACTCGTTCATCGGACGCTGTTAGATCGATATATGGATCATACAATCCTGATGATTCGTTATACTTGAACCATTCTATTTTTTGACCATTCACTTCGGTTCCTGTAATATTGGTTATTGAAATAACAGCAGGATCTGCAGGTGTTTTACAATTCAAAATCACATACTCTGGAGCGTCAAATTTCACTTCTACTGAAGGCAGAATTATAAACGGACTAGTAGTTATACTACAGCTGTTTTGATCAACAATAGTTAAGTTATAATTACCTGGAGCTAAGTTTTCTATATTTCTAGAATTACTAGTCCATCCTTCTGGACCAGTCCAAAAGTAATTCAATACTTTGTCTGGTTCAGGACCATCTACAACTGTTGCTGGAATAGTCAAAACGATTTTTCCATTATTTAAACCACATGAAGTATTGGTCAAAGTTACTTTTGTACGGTCAATAAATAATTTTCTATCAATTGTTGGTTGAGTTATCTCAATTGGTAGCAAACCGAACAAGACATCTCCATTTGCTGGATTACGTGTCACTGAATATCTGTTATCTTTAAAATCGATAACTTCAATACTATAATTACCCGCAGTTAATTGATCAATCGTGATTGAATTTCCTTCAACATCTTTTGGAAGATTATTAATTAACACTTTGTAAGGTGCAGTACCCCCAATTATATTTAAAGTTATTGATCCAGTATTGGCGCCATAACATTTTACATTTACATGGGAAGCTGTCTCTTCTGTAACTTTTAATAATTCCGGCTCCGTAATCACAAATTCTTTAACTACCGAACAATCGATTGAACTTGTAATTGGATAGCTAGTAATCGCAGAGTTGGTAGTACTATTATAAACTATTTTTGTACCTCTTGATTTATGACTACTTGCTGTTCTTATTCTATAAGTACCCGCACCCAAAGTTGAAGATTCAAATGTATTAGCCAGAGAAACTATAGGAACTTCTGTTCCCTCACTAATTTTATACCAATTGGTAATGTATACAAAATCGTAAAATGCTTTTGACTCTGTATTTGTATTAACATTTGTAAATGGACTTGAGTCTGTTATTCCAACTAGACCTACACGATATTTACCATCAGCCTTTCTGAACTCAGTAGCATTGGCTTTTAGTTGTTCTTGTATTTCTAGTACTTCTGGTTCTTTGATTTCAATTGCAGCACCAGGAATAGTTCCACATTCATCAAACTTGTCCTTTACCAAATAATGATACATTCCTGAACCTCCTTTGATCTTAAATACTCCATTGGTATCATTGGTTAGATAACTAAAACCTGCCTCCGGACTTTGATCCCAAGTAATGCTATAAGGTGCCGTTCCTCCACTTACAATCACTTCGATTGAACCATCATTCGACTCTTTGCATGTTTCATGTAGCAAATTAGTAGTAATTTGCAGTGAACTTGCAGGTTGCGTAATTCGAACTGGGATTAATCCATAGACAATATCATTATTTACAGGATTTTTTGTTTGTGAATAACGATATCCCTTGGCATCAATTACATCAATAGTGTAATCTCCTGCCGCTAACTGATCAATTGTAATACTATTGAATACATTTGGTTTGAAATCAGTAATTGAACCTTTAGACCATCTAACTTCATACGGAGCAGTTCCACCAACTATATTTAAAGTTATAGAACCTGTGTTATTTCCATTACATTTTACATCAATACGTGCTGCAGAATCCTCAGTTACTTTTAATAATTCCGGTTCTGTAATTATAAAATCTTTTGAAGTAGCACATCCAACAGAAGCTGAAATAGTATAAGTAGTTGTTGTAGAACCATTATACACAGTTGTAGTACCAATTGATTTGTGACTACTTGTTGTTTTAATTCGATAACTACCTGCTACTAAATTTGTAACAGCAAAAGTATTATTTGAATACGATAAAGCTTCTTCTAATCCAGCATTTATTCTATACCAAGTAGTACTATAATTTGTAGCATAATCATTAAACGTATTTCTACTCTGTGCATTTACATCTACAAATGGTCCTGAATCTGTAACACCTACCAAACTAATTGTATACTTACCATCTGGTTTTCTAAATTCAGTTACGTTAGCTTTTAGTTGTTCTTGTATCTCTAATAATTCAGGCTCTTTGATTTCAATTGCAGCACCTGGTGTAGTTCCGCATTCTTCAAACTTGTCCTTAACTAAATAATGATACAGACCTGCTCCACCTTTAATTTTAAATACTCCATTGGTATCATTTGTCAGATAACTATAACCTGCCACCGGACTTTGATCCCAAGTAATGCTATAAGGTGCCGTTCCTCCACTTACAATCACTTCAATTGAGCCATCATTTGACTCTCTGCATGTTTCATGAAGTAAATTAGTCGTGATTTGTAATGAACTCGCAGGTTGTGTAATTCTAACTGGGATTAATCCATAAACAATATCATTATTTACTGGATTTTTTGTTTGTGAATAGCGATACCCCTTAGCGTCGATTACTTCAATACTATAATCTCCCGCTGCTAACTGATCAATAGTAACGCTACTACCTACATTCTGCCTTATTAGAGTAGTTGAACCCTTAGTCCATCTCACTTCATAAGGAGCTGTTCCTCCTGTGATATTCAAAGTAATAGAACCTGTACTTGCCCCGTTACATTTAACATCTAAATGTGAAGCTACAACCTCTGAAACACTCAATAATATAGGTTGAGTTATTTCAAAATCTTTATACGTAGCACATTCAATAAAATTAGACGGGGCAGTAACTACTGTTGTAGTGGCACCATCATAAGTTGTAGTAGTAATTACTGATTTATGTTTAGCTATTGATCGAATTCTATAACTACCCACTCCAAGATCAATAGCTTCTAATGTTCCATTTGTATATTGGGTTTGCTCTACTTCTACATTGTTAACAATCTTATACCACTTGGTAGTAGTTTCATAATTGGTAAATGTTGTATCACCAGAATTTCCAGCTAATGAAAATTTATATTTACCATCTGCTTTTCTGAATTCAGTTGCATTTGATTTGGATACTTCTGTAATTGTCAATTGTGCAGGTTCTTTAATTACTGGATTTCCTCCTGGATTTGCACCACAATTGTTTACAGCATCCGTTACAGTATAGGTATAACTACCTGCAGGACCTGTAATCTTAAATATACCTTCAAGAGGTTTATTAATAATCTCGGTAAATCCAGTAGGACCTGTCCATGTAACTTTATAAGGTGCTGTTCCACCTGTAACCTCAACCTGAATCGTACCGTCATTAGTAGCTGTATTTTCTTTGCAACTTACTGGAGTAACTATTTCTCTAAAAAGTAACTTTGCCGCCGGTTGTTTAATTTCAATTTGTACCGTACCATTGGTCACTACACCCGTTTTTATCCCTTCAGAAAATTTACAACCATTCGCATCCTTAATATCGATCTTATAGATACCAGCAGCCAAATCGGATTTAGAAAAATTATCTTCATCAATATTTGATGCGATTTCACTTAGTGGATTGTTACCTAATCCGCTTAAAACAGAATAAGGTGCAGTTCCTCCTGTAAAATAAATTTTATAAAATCCATCTGTTCCGCCATTACAAAACACATCAATATGTTGATTAACTTCTTCAATTAAATACAAAGGTTCTGGTTTTGTAATCGAATAGGTTTGTTCAACTGTACAATCGGTTTTAGGTATACCTCCCAAAACAGGAGTAACACTAATGTTATAAATACCTTCTCCTAAATTGGTTAAAATTTTAGGATTAGAAGGATTGGTAATAACGACTCCATTTTTTTTCCAAACATAAATATAAGTTGGCATATTGCCAGTATATCCACCACCTGTTACATCAATTTTAATACTACCATCGGTTTTGTCAAAACAAGAGATATTTTTAATATCCGCATCAACAGCAGAGATAACTACTTGAGATGGACCCGGTATAATAACTTCCTCAGAAAAATCAATACATTGACTGTTTTGATCTTTAATGGTTATAGTGTAAATTCCAGGGGATAGATTATCAAATTCTAAATTACCACCATTACCATTATCAGAATAAAACTCATCAATCAAATAACTTTCACTTCCTTTTGACAATTCAACAACCAAAGGCTGAGCACCACCATTTATAGTATACACTACTTTTCCATCATTGGTTTCAAAACAACTTTCAGGAGTAATAACTCTACTATGGGTAAATGCATCAAATTCGTCTACAGTAAAACTATCTGTAGAAATAGTTTCACATTGATTGCTATCCGTCAGTTTTATTTTATAAGTTCCAGCCGCTAATCCAGTCATGATTTCTGAGGCACCAAGATCTTCTTCTCCAAATACACCAAACCATAACGAAGTAGATTGTGCATTATTAGTATTTGTCGCATCCACGATTGAAATCCTATAAGGTGCAACTCCTCCAGTAATTTTAACCGTTGCAGTACCATTTGACTCAGCATTACAACTCTCCTTTTTACTTATCAACTGAATAGTATGTGGTGCAGGTTTGAAAATTTCAAAAGGAACTTTATTTAATACATCACACCCACTTCCATCATCAATAAATTGAATGCTGTAAAGCCCTTGTGGTAAATTAGAAATAACAATAGTTGGTACAGATGGATCTGCTAATCCTAAATCTCCCCCTTGAAAAACCTGTTGATCAGTTCCAAGTTGGGAACCGTTTGCATTTAAAATTTGATATTTATAATATTTTTTATTACTTAAATCTATGAAAGGTTTTCCACCATAAATACCTTTCAATTCTAATTTACCTGATGCATTAGCAGAAGCACAAAGTACATTTTGAACTGTCTTCTCTAAAAAATAAATTGATTTACTTAATTTATAAACAAACTCAATTTCACAACCATTATTTTGCGCAATAAGGTTATTAGGATCTTTTTGAATAATAGTAACAGTATATACATCATCTTTTAAATTTTCAAATCGTACTGAAGCCTTTTGGCTAGTAGGATCTATATAAAATTTATTTGTTGGTAATACAATAGTTCCTGCTTTTTCACCCTTAAGGGTTACTTTATAAAAATAACCACTCCCTGGAGCATCATTAAATGGTGTCCCTGCATTCAAATCAAACGATAAAGAAGCATTAGCAGGATCTTGTATCGCTGGATCACACACATTATTAACGGCTACTTTATTTGAAATTACCATCGCCGATGAAGGTCCTAATACTTGAGGACTAAGTGTTATTGCTTTACAATTATTGATATCGTTTACTGTAACGGTATACGTTCCTGTCCCTTTTTCTGAAAAACTTACGCTTCCGCTATTAAATAAATCCCCATTCACTTTATAAGGCAATGTACCCCCTGTGATGGCAATAGAAAATCCGCCCGCATACGGTGGATCAAAACATACATTATTGGAAATTGAACTTACCGTAGCTTGTAATTCTGTAGGCTTTTCAAGAACAAACTCAAAATCTTTAAAACAGGAAGTATATGTTCTATCTGTAATTCGAACTGTATAAGTTCCTGGATTTGATAATCCTGTTAGATCTTCATTCGTACTTGTAAAATTACTTGGACCAGTCCAACTAAAGGTATAACCGTTATTAGCACCACCTTTTACATTTATTGCTATTGCACCATCACTAGTATTATAACATTTAATTTGGGTAATGGCTTCCGCCATATTAGTAATTTTAATTTCTTCTGGACCTGGGATATATACTGCTAATGAATTAGAATAACAACCCTTCATGTCTTTAATAGTTAATACATAGTCCCCAAATCCTAAACCAGTTATAGCTTGTGTTGCATTTGAATTAGTTAATTTATTTACATCATTCAAGATATAAGTATACGGATCCGTTCCTCCAGCAATTGAAACTGAAAAAGCACCGTTCTTTAATTCAAAACATGTTTCTGATTGAATTGAATTTGCAACTAATTGTAAATTCATTTGAGCTGGTTCAGTAATAGATATCCCATCTTGAGAATAGATTATTCCTTTACTATCAGTTACCACTATTTTGTATAACCCTGCTCCAATTTTAGACAAGACCAAATCATTACCATCTAAAATACCATCATTAGTTGGAAGATAAGAAGTACCATTATATTTAAACCAATTAATACGGTAAGGACCACCATAGCCTCCTTGAGGATTAGCTGTAATACTCCCCAATGCACTTCCAAAACAAGATGTGTTGACTGTAGTTATATTAAATACAAATGGAGTAGGATTTGCTAAAACAAAATCTCTCGGAATACTAAGACAGTTATTAGCATCTTTCACTACAATTCTATAGGTACCAGAACGTAATCCTGAAATATTTTTAGAACTACTAGTATACGAATTAGGGCCTGTCCAAGAATAAGTATATGGGCTAGTTCCACCAGCAACCTCAATAGCAATAGCGCCATCTACAGCATCTGTTACAGTAATGGGACTAACTGTAAAAGAAATAATATCTACACGTGTTAAAGGTTGCGTGATTACTGATTGATAATTTGCAGTACAACCCGAATTGTCTTTTACATTGACTACATAGGTTCCAGCACTTAAATTTTCTTGAGTAAATACATCTGAATTTGTGCCACTAATTCCAGAGGTTTTGTTAACAATACCATTTACTGAATACGTATATGGTGAGGTACCGCCCGCTATATTTAATCCATACGAACCCGTACTATCACCAGTACAATCAACGTTATTTAAAAAAGAAGACGTAATTGCTAATGCATTTTGGGGCTCTGTAATTGTTACGGTTTTCAAATCAAAAGAGGCACCTAATTTGTCTTTAATTCTTAACTCATAGACTCCGGCTACTAAATTATTAATTGAAAAATTAGTAGAGCTAAATCCATTTGGACCTGTCCATGCAACTTGATATGGTCCTCCATTGCCTCCAGAAGGAAAAGTTGAAAGTGATCCATTAGTTCCACCTTTACAACTTACATTGGATTGAGCTATATTATAATTAAAGGTATCTTCAGATTCAATCGTAAAATTACTTTCAAGTGTACACCCCTTAGCGTCTGTAACACGTAATTTATATAAGCCATTAGCTAAAGTTGAAATATTTTGATTGGCACTAGTGTACGAATTAGGTCCTGACCAAGAATAAGTATAAGGCGCTGTTCCTCCAGCAATAGTAATTGAAATAGCACCATTACTATTAGACAAAGTTGTATTAGTTATTACAGAATTTGATATAGATAAAGGACTTGAAGGACCATTAATTACTACAGAAATTTGTTCCGAAGCACAGTTATTTGCATCTATAATCTTGATAGTATATGAACCAGCAGTTAAATTAGATATCAAATAGCTATCTGTATCTAAAGTCCTGTCTCCCCTGTTTGAAGCGACTTCAGTTCCATTCAAAATATATTTATAAGGAGCAGAACCACCTGAAGCTTGTAATCCAATTTGTCCAGTGTTATCTCCAAAACAAAGTACTGGCTTTGTATTATTAACCACATTAGAAACCACTAAAGGATTAGTAGGCCCTCCAATAGTTACTTCCTGTTCATAAACAATTCCATCCTTGTCGGTTACACGAACTTTATACAGTCCAACCCCAAGGTCAATCAACGATTTAGGATCTGAATCTGCATCCACAACCGGTTGAAAACTGGTTGAATTATTTTTAAACCAGCTTATTGAATATGGTGCGCCACCACCGCCGCTTGGATCAATTGTTATTTTACTTTCTTGTTCTCCATAACATCTTACAAGACTAGGAGTATTCATATTAAATGCAAAAGGGGGATTGGTAATTTCAAAATTTGCCTTATTGATTGCATAATAAATATTACCCACCGGTTCCACTTTGATTCTTGCCGAAGTAGTATTCGCTAAAATTGGAAGTGTGACTTTTTCTGAACCATCATTTGGTGTTGTTTCTGCCAAAACATAGGAAAAGGTCAAACCTCCATCATATGAAAGGGATATTTTTACATTTTGAGTATTAATAGCAGAGGCTTTGGAAGACGATTCATTCCAATTAATCATTACCTCATCTCCTTGTTTGTATTTAGTACCGGATACTCCTTGAGAAGTTACAATAAAAGGACCAGAGCCATTATTTAGGGTAGTCACTTTAAAATCCTCTTGAACTAAAATAGGTGCTGTAAAGTTGGACTCCCTTACATTTAATGTAAAATTCATTTCACGGCTTACCTGTGGTATAACCTCCCATGTACTAGCAGTACTGCCGCTTAATACCGTTTCTAATTTTGGAAAAAACCGAACTAATTCATCTTTAGGATAGTAGGTTATAAAAGATGGCCCCACATTACTAGTAGCTAACGGGGGATTAGAAGTAGCCACCGCATCCATTTGATCCCAATTGTAGGACAAAATATCATTTTGTGCATCTTTAAAAGAAAATTTATCTCCAAGTACAAATGGAGTACCAGCTGGTATCGTATACACAGTACTTAAAGGAGATGTTAAGTAAGTGGGCGCTGTATTTGAATTTGATCTAATTACCGCACATGAGGTATTGGTAATATATGCGTTCATTTCTTTAATACTTTTAGCATGGTAAAACAATTCCATGTTACCGTAACCCATTATTGTTATACCAGCACCAGTCTCAACCCGATTAGTACCTGTTCCGACATTGCTATTAAAAGTGTGCCATGCACCTAACTGGTGACCAATCTCGTGTGCCACTACTCCCGGGAAATAATCTCCAACCTCAGGATTTGCAGATCCAGAAATACCATTGGCTTTATTAGAATTACATAAAACAAATAAATTGGCTACTCCACCAAAACTAGATGCATCAAATACATGTCCTAAATCATAGGAATTGATCCCAATTTTTGAATTAATAACTTTAGAGGCTTCTCCTAATAAAGCCATTTTATCTCCGTGTGTTAATTTATCATTAGCGGTATTGAATTCAATCAATTTATCGTTACTTAAAGCTAGTTCAAATTTAATTCCTAAATCACGAACAGTAACAGAATTAACTGTGGAAATAGTTTGTGCAATGGCACTCATCACAATTTCTTTCTTCTCGGCAAGTGTGGCATCACCAGCACCATACAAATCAATAAAGTGATTTGAATATTCGGCTGTAGGAAGTACTGCTAATCGATACACTTTTAAAGAGGTATTCGAACTTGGGGCACCGAGATTGGCAGTTGTGCTAGAAGAATTTAGTCTAGATGCAGATGCAGAAGAACTAGATTGATTCACTTGATCATCATCATCAACAGGTGTTGTATCTGATTGAATATAAGTCAAAATATAATTGGACCCGCCTACTGATTTCAAAGTATATACTTTGTCTTCCAATTTAACTTTTCCTAAAACTCCAAATGAATTTACAGTGAAATCTATTTTTGATGAACCTCCAATTGCACCACTGTAAGTTCCTATACCAGGATATTTAGCTTGTAAATCAGGAGAAAGTACACTCTTTTTAGTCACTTTAAATAGTGCTAAACTCCCATCTGTAAATGGAAATTTAACTTCTGAAGATGTAGCTAAAATTGTTTTTAACTTATTAAGATCCAGAGTATAAAATCCAATAACACTTCCATTGCTAGTAGCAATATTGGAAGGAATTGGTTTTTGAACCCATGGGTTGTTATCTTGAGAATATCCTAAGTTTACAAAAAGAAAAAAAAGTAAACATGTTACCGAATGGTGAAAATAAGTTTTAAAATTCATATCCTGAATGAAATTAGTTTCATAATAATCTTACTAAATTACTTACAAATAATAGTGATTTAGTACTTTTTACCATTAATTAAAAATTTCATCCGTATGAATTAAAAATTTATTAACAGAAAAATGTTAACAAATATAAAAAAAAAGTGTCATCCTTCATCGAAGTATGACACTTTATATCAAAAATTAAACTGTTTTATAAAATATAGTCTGTATTAATGAAGTTAGACTCCTTGCTATTCAATAACTCTTGCAAAATTGCATTATTATACTCATTGTCTTTAGAAGCTACAAAAGTTCTAATAGAGAACGAACGCAACGCATCGTGTATACTTAAAGTACCAACAGCAGAATCTTTTCGACCTGTAAACGGGAATACATCGGGTCCTCTTTGACATGAACTATTCAAGTTAACTCTACACACTAAATTGACTAAAGTATCAATTAGCGGTGCGATTGTTTTGATATCTTTTCCAAACAAACTCACTTGTTGTCCGTAATTGGATTCGGCCATATCATTCAAAGGTTCTTGAATATCTTTAAATGAAATAATTGGCACCACTGGACCAAATTGCTCTTCGTGGTACACACGCATTTTTTTGTTAACCGGATATAAAACCGCTGGAAAGATAAAGTTATCGCTATGCTCTCCTCCTTTTGCATTCAAAATTTGAGCACCGTTGGCCTTGGCATCGTCAATCAATTCTTGAATGTAGGCAGGTTTTTCTTTTTCAGGAAGAGGCGTCAACATCACTCCTTTTTCCCATGGATTACCAAAAGCCAATGCATCTACTTTAGCTGCAAAACGCGTGTTGAACTCTTGTGCAATCGATTCGTGAACATACAATACTTTCAACGCGGTACAACGCTGCCCGTTGAATGACAACGAACCTGTAATACATTCTTGGATAGCCAAATCCAAATCGGCATCTGGTAAAATAATCGCAGGATTTTTTGCTTCTAATCCTAAAATCAAACGCAATCTGTTTTTATTGGGGTGTTGGTCTTGCAACGCAATAGCCGATGTGCTGTTTCCAATCAAAGCCAAAACGCCAACCTTTCCTGATTTCATTATTGGCGAAGCTACTTCTCTACCTCTACCGTAAATAATATTAATAGCTCCTTTTGGGAAACTACTTCTAAACGCTTCTAAAAGCGGCGATAATAATAACACTCCGTGTTTCGCTGGTTTAAAAACCACCGGATTACCCATAATCAAAGCAGGAATCAACAATGAGAAGGTCTCATTCAAAGGATAGTTGTAAGGCCCAAGACACAAAACTACACCTAAAGGTCCTCTCCGAACCATGGCGTGAATACCCTGAACTTTACTAAAATGAGCACTTCGACTATTCAATTCTTTCAAACTATCAATCGTATCGTAAATGTACTCCACCGTTCTGTCAAATTCTTTTTCAGAATCGCCAAGGGTTTTTCCAATCTCCCACATTAATAATTTTACTACTTCGGCACGAGTTTCTTTCATTTTAGTAACAAAATCTTCCATGCACTTAATACGATCCACTACCTTCATAGTTGGCCACAAACCTTGACCGTTGTTGAAGGCTAAATCAGCCGCTTCAACTACTTCCAAAGCTTCTTTTTCTCCCATAGCCGGAATCGTTCCTAACAAAGTAGGCGCATAATCTAGCGTAGACGAAATGGTTGAATAAACCGAAGACGTGGCTCCTGTCCATTTTTTTAATTCGCCATTAACTAAATAAGTGTCTTGGATTAAGGGGGACGTAATTTGAAATTCTTGAGGAATTGTACTCATAATGTGTTGTTGTGTTGTTGTTTAGTAATTTATGGTTCGACAATATCGCCGTCCCACTCAATAATTCCACCTAATAAATTATAGGTGTTTTCAAATCCCATCTCATTCATCATGAAGCAGGCATTGGCACTTCTTGCCCCTGAACGACAATAAACATAGTAGTTTTTGGATTTATCCAATGTTTCTAAATCAGCAATAAAGCCGGCACCTTGATGAAAATCATGATTGATGGCTCCAGCAATAAATCCTTCATTAAATTCCATTGCTGTTCTAACATCCAGTATCACAGCGTTTTCGTCTGACTCATATTGAGCAATCCAATCTTCTTGTGTTAAATTCATAGTAAAAAAATTTGTTTGTGTAAAAATACATTTTTTATAGTTAACAATAAATGAGATAGTTACGAATTCAAAAGTTAATTTACGAAAACGATTTCCTATTGTAATAATTGTCAGCAAATTGGACTATATAAACCATTATTTGCAATAATTAAATGCTCACTAATTCAAATCACATCTACTACAACTACTTTAGTGACTATTTGACTGAGTTCTAATAGTAGAAATTTTAAATGGATACCTTTAAATTCTTAGATTTGTAACAAATGTTACATTCGTTCTAATACAAAATGTTCATTTTTGTATTTTAATTTGATTAATTATGGAATACATAGGTTATTTTGCGTCAATAATTATAGGGCTTTCACTTGGTTTAATCGGAGGTGGCGGTTCTATATTAACTATTCCTATTTTAGTCTATTTATTTAAAATTGATCCTGAGCTAGCCACAAGTTATTCCTTATTTATTGTTGGAATTACCTCATTAATGGGTTGTATTAGCCATTACCGAATGGGAAATTTACAAATAAAAGCAGCACTGTATTTTGCAATTCCTTCAATTGTTTCAATTTTGATAATTCGCGAAGTAATTTTTCCGCAAATTGCTGAAACACTATTTTCTATAGCTTCTTACCAAGTCTCAAAGAGTTTTCTAATTATGATTGTTTTCTCTTTGCTTATGATTGCAGCCTCAGTATCCATGATTAAAAAAAATGAGGTCACTACAACAACTGGGGAAACCAACTATATTCAGCTAGGAATCATTGGTTTCTTTGTTGGAATTGTCACTGGATTTTTGGGTGCTGGAGGCGGATTTTTAATTATTCCTGCCTTGTTGTTTTTTGCAAAATTACCAATGAAACAAGCCATAGGAACTTCATTGTTAATCATTTTCATCAATTCAAGTATTGGATTTGGCGGCGATTTGTATATTGGAACTCCAATAGATTATGGCTTTTTGTTTATCATATCAGGAATAGCCTTTATCGGAATGCTTATTGGAACTCAATTATCAAAACAAATAGATGGCGCTAAATTAAAACCCATTTTTGGATGGTTCGTTTTAATTATGGGGATTTACATCATCACTAAAGAAGTTTTTTTTAATTAATTAATTGTAACCAATGTCACAAATCAAATAGTAATTCTAAATTACCTTTGTAGAAAAAATAAAATCACACAATATATCATGCAAATAGAACAAATTTATACAGGATGTTTAGCACAAGGTGCCTACTATATTGTTTCTGAAGGAGAAGCAGCAATTATTGATCCTCTAAGAGAGGTTCAGCCTTATTTGGACAGATTGAATAAAGATGGAGTAAGTTTAAAATATATTTTTGAGACCCATTTTCATGCAGATTTTGTCTCAGGACATTTAGACCTGGCTAAAAAGACAGGTGCCCCTATTGTCTATGGTCCTACTGCGCAGCCTTCATTTGAGTCTATAGTGGCAGAAGACAATCAGGTTTTTGAAATTGGGAAAATCAAAATCAAAGTGTTGCATACTCCCGGTCATACCATGGAAAGTTCTACTTTTCTTTTGATGGACGAAAACGGGAAGGATCACGCTATTTTCTCTGGTGATACTTTGTTTTTGGGAGATGTAGGAAGACCAGATTTGGCACAGAAAGCAGCCAATCTTACTCAAGAAGAATTAGCCGGTATGTTGTATGATTCTATTTATAATAAAATATTGCCATTGGCAGATGATATTACAGTATACCCTGCCCATGGAGCAGGTTCGGCTTGTGGGAAAAACATGCAAAAAGAAACGGTAGATTCTTTAGGCAATCAAAAACAGACCAATTATGCCTTGAAACAAA
>ERZ650308.671-NODE-671-length-18404-cov-10.649518_pt1 | contig 18404 bp, 15 predicted proteins | sample MGYA00376244_ERZ650308 | MGnify/ENA primary metagenome ERZ650308 (study PRJEB26733, sample SAMN07839295) | wastewater metagenome | biome: small river; feature: stream; material: water | place: USA: North Carolina | collected 2016-04-26 ... | reverse complement strand
TGCCTAAGTGACTGGAGTTCAGACGTGTGCTCTACCGATCTAAATTTTTAACAATTAAAGAGAATATCATATTTATTTATACTTTTATAATTATTATAAGTAATTATTTTTTTGTGGATAACTATAATTTATAAAAATATAACAGAGTATTATACGTATTCAAATAATCTTATTAATTAACTTTTATTGATTACTTTAATTGTTAATAAAAAATAGAATTAGTTTTTATTTGTTAATAACTAGTAAAATATTAACATAATTATTCATATTATCCACAATTTAGTGTTAATACATTTTTGGGTTATCATTTTGAAAATTTTAATTATTCGTTTATCATCAATTGGTGATATTTTTCATACGTTTACGTTATTACCTGATATCAAACAAAAATATCCTGATGCTAAAATTGATTGGCTAGTTGATGAAAGTTTTAAAGGAATTGCTGAATTATCGCCATTGATAGATAATGTAATTACTATTCCATTACGTAGATGGAAAAAAAATAAATTAAGTTGGCTATATAATTTATTTCAATTTAAACAAACGCTTCATTCAGATAAATATGACTATATAATTGATACACAAGGATTAATTAAATCTGCATTTTTAGCCAAATTATTATTTAATGGTAAAATATATGGATTAGATCATAATTCAGCACGTGAATCTTTGGCAAGCTGGTTTTATGATTACACTTATAGCATTAGTCAAAAAGACGTTGCAGTAATTCGATTGCGCGGATTAATTGCTAAAATATTTAATTTAAATAATGATTTATATTTAATTAATTTCAAGGTTAAAAGCCTTTGTTGTAATATAAGATATTCTGAAGAATATGTATTTTATTTACATGGTACATCTAAAGAAAATAAGAAATGGTCACTTGCAGCATGGTGCGAATTTTCGGAATGGATTATTCAAAATACACAATTAAAAATTCTTTTAACTTATAGTAATCAATCTGAATTAGAATTTGCACAAAAATTTGCCGAGCAAATGATGAATGATAGAGTTATAATTATTGATCAACTTAATTTTTTACAATTAGTTGATTTAGTTCAAAATGCTAAATTAGTGGTTGGTGTTGATACTGGATTTACACATTTAGCTAATTTATTGAATAAACCAACGTTAGCAATTTATTTACATAGTGATCCTAGTTATGTTGGAATGGTGGAAAGTAAAATTGCACATAACTTTGGTGGCTATAAATCTCAAGTTGATCCAAATATTTTGATTGATTATATAAAAACAAATAATTTATTGGAGTTAGATAATGTTAAATAATGAAATGTTTACTTCACCAGATAAATGTATTGAAGAATGTGATAAACAAATAAATTTTGCTAAAAATTTAATTACTTATTTGGAGCAATACACTCTTCAAATGGAAGGTATGAAAACTATGGCTAATTCAGCTAAAGCTCTGCAAGATGTAAACCCTTTAAATTTAATGAATAAATTTATGGATTTTATGAATAATTCTGCATCGATTATAAATCCTATGGATAAAAAAAAACCAGAGCCAGTTAAAAAAGAAGCTGGTGAATGCGAGTAATTTATTCAGGAATTTTATATTTATTAGCACCATTTATTCCATTATACCTAAAAAAACGTGGTAAAAAAAATCCGCAATATCTAGAGAATTGGCATGAGCGTTTTGGTTGGAATTTAGTTAATCCAATTGTTAAACCAATTATTTGGTTACATTCAGTATCAGTTGGTGAAACTCGTGCAATGTCTAAATTAGTTGAATTATTTCATAATAATCTACCTGAGTATCAAATATTAATTACAACTATGACACCAACCGGACGTGAAACAGCTAAAAATTTATATCCATATGCTCATATTCATTATGTACCATATGATTTAAGCTTTAGTGTGCAAAGATTCTATAAAACTTTCAAACCTAAATTAGGCATTATTTTAGAAACTGAAATTTGGCCAAATTTAATTCATTTTGCAGCCTGTAATTCAATTCCATTGTATTTAGTTAATGCTAGGCTGTCAAATAGGTCTTATAATGGCTACAATCGCTTTAAAATAGTGCTGGTATCGATTTTAAATAAATTGACTGGGATTTTGTGTCAAGATAGTAATACTTTAAATAATTTTGCTAAATTAAATTATACTGGAAAATTGAAGTTAGTTGGTAATACTAAATTTGATTTATCAATAAATAGTAGTATAAATCAATTGATTATACAGTTTAAAACTATGTTTGCAGGGCGAAAAGTTATTACATTTGCCTCAACCCGTGATGGTGAAGAAGAATTAATTCTAAATAACCTTGATTTTTCAGAAGATGTGCTTTATTTAATTGTGCCACGTCATCCTGAGAGATTTGCTATGCTTGAAGATTTATTAATTGAACGTAAGTTAAATTATCAAAAACGTTCTGAAAATAGTTTAATTAAAAATGACACCCAAGTTGTTATTGGTGACAGCATGGGAGAAATGTTAGCTTATTATGCAATTAGTTATTTAGCTGTAATAGGCGGTAGCTTTAAAGATTTTGGCGGACAAAATCCTTTAGAAGCTATTTTTATGCAAGTTCCAGTAATTTTTGGTAGTTCAATGTATAATTTTACTGAAATATCTCAGAATTGTTTGGTTGGTGGGTGCGCAAAACAAATCGAAGATATCAATAAATTAAGTAGTACTATTCATAATTTAGTTTCTAATCATGAAAACTATAAGTTGCTTAAATTAAATTGTAATAACTTTATTAATAAATATCAAGGTGCTTCACAGCGTATTTTTAATATTGTTAAACAAAGTTTATAATGTTTCATGTGAAACATATAAAATTTGTAGACTATTAATTGTTTGATTATTTAGATCATATACAATAATAAATTTGCTTAAATATGATAAGATACATAGCATAAACTAGCAAAAACCTATAATAACTAAAATATATATTGAGTGATAAAATGACGGCAAAAGTAATATTAGTAACAAATCAAAAGGGTGGTTGTGGTAAAACAACCTTATCGATGAATCTAGCAGGGATAATTGGTAGCAAATTTAAAGTATTATTAATTGATGGTGATCCACAAGGTAGTGCTAGTCGTTGGGCAGCAAGTAGTAGTGACGATAAGCCTTTTCCAACTGCAGTGATGAGTTTGGCTAATGTAACGGATAAAGTTAATCGTGAAATTAAAAAATATCTTGCTGATTATGAATATATAATTGTTGATTGTCCACCTGCCATTGATAATAGTTTTACTGCGTCCGCTTTATTAGTTGCTGATTTGGCTCTAGTGCCAGTTGTACCTAGTCCGACTGATTTATGGGCTGCAATTGGTATTCAGAAATTAATTAGTAATGTTAGTGAAATTAATGAGAAGTTGACTGCGCGTCTAGTTGCTAATATGTGTCAAAGTAATGCAAGTATATCAAAAGAAGCTCTAAGTTTAATTGATGAATTTGAGTTTCCAAAAACTAATACTGATATTTATCAACGGACTGCTTATCGTCAGGCTGCTGCATTTGGAGGAACTGTATTAGATTTAGATAACCCGAAAGCAAAATCTGAAATTAATGCTTTAGTAGCTGAAGTCTTAGATTTGGTTGCGTAATTTAAAATAAAATTAATCGTAAATTTATAAATTGGAGAATATAAAAATGACCTCAAAACTTACATCTTCTTTACGTAAATCTATTTCTGCAGAAAAACAAAGTGTTGAAGATAAACAAACACTTGCTACTAATGATAATGCAGTTGTGGTACCTAAGTCTGCTGTTGAAAAACCAATAGCTAAATCAACTACACCAAGAAAAACTTCACCACGAAAAGCTACGACTAAAAAAGATCTCAACAATGAAATTAAACCAGTTGTAGAAGACATCAAAATTTCAGCTAATAGTGAACAGCCATTAAAAAATGATAAAGATGGAAATTCTAATACATCAGCGCAGGTTAGCATTGATTCGATTAAAATAATTCTAGATAAAATAAATAGCTCGAGTCTTGAACTTTCTAATTCATTTATTGAAAATTTTATGGGAGTTAATCAAGATTTTAATGATTACTTACAACAAGTAAGTGATGTGAGTAATTTAGCTAAGATTAAAGAAGTCAATGAGAAATTTTTAGATAACTTACGTAAACGCCAACAAGAATTAATTAAGAAAAATATGGAATTATTTGGTGCTTTTAAATTGGTATAATTATAACCGAGCTTTATTTAAATTGAACCTCAATGTTATTTATATTGAGGTTTTTTATGTTGAAAATGCTTTTGGGAAATTATATTGATAGCGTTTTAACATGCTTGGGTTACCAATTAATCCTCCACAATGAATATATAATAATGGCGATTTAATTTCCTCTATGTATTGCAAAAGTATTTTCCAACCAACTGGATCGTAAATTAGATCAAATTCAATTTTGCTAATTTGTTCTATTTGCTGATGCAAGTTAAATAGCTCTAGCTTTGGATCTGCAAAACGATAATTTAGGTTAGGTAAAATAGTCGGGTAGATTGTTGAATTTTGATCTAAATTTTTAAATTGTTCCATCAAATATTCTGGAGTTCCGACACAATTAGTTGTATAAACTTTAAATTCGGGTAAGCACTTTTGTAAATATAAAGCGCTAGTTCCAGTTCCTGATGGTAAAAAAATTGCTAACGCTGGTAATTTTTGTTGTCTTGCCCAAGTACGAATTTCGTTTGCTAATTGATTTATGCCAAATTCTGCTTCGTTTTGAGCGCCGCCTTGGTGAATGAGCAATTGATTTTCAGATAAATTAGCGGTTAATTGCATACTTAATTGGTCTAAACTTCTGTTAACTGAAATAATTTGCATGCCATTAGCAAGGCTTGCTGCTAAATTTCCATTTGAATTGAATTTAGCTTGATCTGAAATTTGTCGAGTATAATAAATGAATTGCCAATTATTTAGTTTAGCTAAGCAAGAAAGTGAATACATTAAATTAGATTGATTGCCGCCATAGCTAATTAAAGTATTTATTTTAGGATTTGGATTAGCTAAGAAATAAGCTAATTTGCGTGCTTTATTCCCACTGAAACTTGCATCTAATAAATCATCTCGTTTAACGTAAATGGTGCGTTGATTCAATTGAAAATGAGACGTTGGTGAATTAATTAGCAGCATTATAATCTGGTTTCTCTTTAAATTAATGATTGGTATAATGAATTTTAATTGATTTAAACTATCTGGATACAAGCATTTGCTTGAAAATGAGATTGGTTAAGGATATATTTATCTCTTAAATAATAATTTTAGCTGTGCTGTTTCAAAAAGTTTAAGCTTTCTATTTTTAGATTAGTAATAATAGTTAGTATGTTATTTATTTGAGATAAGAATTCAGTAAACTTAATTTGAAAATAAACTCAGTAATAACTACCAAATTGCGTGAATTCTTTAATTTATTTTATGCATAATTGTATGTTTGGTTTAGTTCTTCAACTTAGATTTATTTCTATCACTTATACAATAAGATAAATAGTTATTCTTGAACACAGTAAAACTTTAACTAATAATTAACCTTTACTATTTTTTATATAATCAAGTACACTAATTTTTAATATTAATCATTTTAATAATAAACTCTTTAGTTCTATCATTATTTAATTCTTTTAATGTATATTGATTAAGAGAATCATAAAATACATTCATTGCTTTTTTTAAAATCCCACGTAAATGGCAATCAAACCCTAAAACACAATTATCACAATCCAATAGTTCGTCTTTATTTTCAAGAACTGCAATAACATCGCCAAGTTTTAAATCATCACTTTTTATATTGTAAAGCATTCCTCCATTACGTCCTCTAGTTGAGAAAATCCATTCTTTGTGCATCATAAAATTCAGAACTTTAACCAAGTGATTACGTGGAATTTTAAATTGATTAGCAATTTCATCGATTGTGACTAATTGTGATGCTTGCTTTAAATACATGATTGATTTTAATCCAATATCTGTAAATTGAGATAGCCGCATTATTCTTCCTTTTTTGATTAGGCAAGTTAATTTAATTATATAATACTTGCATATAAAATATAAGTATTATATAATATCGTTGAAACATTCTTAAAAGTAAATAACCATGATGAAACACGATATTTTAAATCGCAATGACATAATAACGTTAATAAATAACTTTTATACTAAAGTAAAACAAGATCAATCAATAGGTTATTTTTTTACAGATGTTGCTGCTATTGATTGGGATCATCATTTACCGCAAATGTATGATTTTTGGGAGAGCCTTCTTTTTTCGAAAAGCTTATTTTCTGGTAACCCGATGAAAAAACACATTGAGTTAAATAATAAATCTTCGTTAACTGAAAAGCATTTTGCACAATGGATAAAACTTTTTAATTTAGCGGTAGACTCTTCTTTTGAAGGAATAAATTCTAATAGAATCAAAAATTACGCACTTACCATTCAAGAAAATTTAATTTCAAGAATACTTAAACCTAACGTTATTATAAATGAGGTATGAAATGTTAAATGAACAACAAAAGAAAATTATTGCAGCAACATTGCCTGTAGTTGCTGAAAATTTACCAACTATTGTCGGTAAGTTTTATCAAAATTTATTTATAAATCATCCAGAATTAAAAAATCTATTTAATCAAACTAATCAAAAAACAGGATTTCAACAACAAGCGTTGACGAGTTCAATCGCAGCATTTGTAATTAATTACGAAGAAAATCTCTTGAGAATTCAACCAATGCTTAAACAAATAGCCTTTAAGCACGTAAGTTTAGGAGTTACTGGTGATATGTATCAAATAGTTGCGGATAATCTTATGGCGGCAATTGCAGAAGTTTTAAAAGATGCCGTAACAGAGGAAGTTGCTGATGCATGGGGAAGCATGTATTGGGAATTAGCCAATACTTTGATTGATATGGAGAAAGATATTTATGGTCAAAATAAAGTTTTGCCAAATAACTTCTTATCAAAATGTAGTTTAATAAATAGAGTTACTGAATCAAGTAATACATTTTCGCTTTATTTTAAAGCTAATTCAGAGATGTTACAAAACTATGTACCAGGTCAATATGTCTCCATAAAAGTTAATTTAGAAGAAAATAAGCACCAATTTCGTCAATATAGTATTTCCGACCTTCCTAATCAAGATATATTTCGCGTTACGATAAAGCGCGAAGATGAATTATTTGGTGTTGAAACAGTCTCAAATAATTTATTTAAAAATGCTCTACAAAATACGGAATGGGAATTATCCTATCCTGCTGGTAATTTCTCAATTGTTAATCCACAAAAAACAATTGTATTACTTTCTGTAGGAATTGGTGTAACACCGATTTTTGCAATGTTAAAACAATTACTCTCTATACCATGTAATAGCTCGATATTTTTTATACATTTAACAGAAGATTCTAATTCTCATACTTTTAAAGCCGAATTGGCAGAATTGAATGATGAACGTTTAACTAAATGTGTTGTGTATAGAAATCCTTTAAGTAGTGATCTTAAAGACGTTGATTATAATATTGCGGGAAATTTTAACTTTAATGCGTATTCACAATTTATTTTAGAAGATGCAGGTTATTATCTTTGCGCTAGTCCTCAGTTTATAAAAGCAACGAAGCTTGAGTTAACTAAATTGGGGGTTTCTTTGAGTAATATTTATGCTGAGTCTTTTGAACCAGATGCATACAATTAAGTAAATCTATGCTACGTAAGTCAACTGATTAATTAGAATAAAGTTATATTTTGACGCGATTATATTATTATGCATAATTGATTTTATAGCGCGTATAAATAAAATTATAGCCTAGACTATGGAGAGTTAGAATTGTATAGTGTGGGTGATTATTAGAATCAAATGCATTATTAAATTGCCCAAGTTGGCTTACGTTACCTCCTATAAACACACTAGAAGTATTTATCCATGCTTCATCTAATAATTTTAATTCTTGAAGTTGATGATGATAATAAGGTGATTCGTTTAGGATGGTTTTTATATCGTTTTGGTATAAGTATTTGCTGAGTTCTGTCAGATTAATCTTAGAACAATGAATAAGTTGTTTCGTCTTAGTTAAGTCAATATTCTCTATGCTAGCACAATGAAAATTATTTGGAATTATCTTAGGTAATTGTTCAGTATAAATTAGTAGTGGAAGATTATTATTTTGACAAAGTAGTTCTTTTTCAAAATCAATTTTGTTACTATCACGAGTGATTACGATATGCAGTAAACTTTCGGTTTTACCAAGATTTTTTCGCAGTAAAGTTAATTCAGGAATATTTATTTCAGCAGTATAGTTATAATTTTCTAAGCTAAGCGTATTGCTACCAATAATAACTGCATCACTTATGCTTCGTCCCAAAAGAAGATTCCACCAATCAGCATAGCGCTCATCTTGAGCTGCCAAAAAATTATTTTTGGCAATCGCAAAGCCACTCATTAAATCGGGATAGCAGAGTTTCCCATCGACTGATAAAGCAAAGCAACTTAAGATAAATGGTTTATGATTGGTATTGGGTAAGTATAAATCACAGCTTAAAGTCTTCGTTAAATAATTTGAATTTAAAATCGAATAATCGCTGGTTTCAAGCTGTGGGTTTTTAATTAATAATTTAAATCTCAATGACATGATATTTTTTACTCCCCGCAGCGATTAAACATAAACCAATACCAATTAAATAGACATAATTAATTAGGCTAAAGAAATGCCAGCCTGGAGTTTCGTAATGAATAAATCCAATTGAACAGAATAAACTTAGCAAGCTACAACTAAATGCGGCGGCAAACCACTTATGTTGCATAATATAATAAAATAAACTAGTTAAGAGTAAACTAAATAAAATAGAGCCTTTGGCAAGTAATAATAAACCGCCAATGTTTGATTGTTGGGTGAAATTGGTAATATTATTTTCTAAAGCAAATAACTCTAATTTATTGTAAATTAATTCAGTTAGAATTGGAATCATGCCAATAATTAAAATTATGTATTCATCGGTTTTAAGTGCTTTAAAGCTAATCGCTGTCGTGGTAATTCCTATCATGATTAAAATCGGGAGTGTTACCCAATTTGGAATTAATGTAATGAATAAGGTTGCAAATCCAGTTATGCCAAGTATGGCGTAAATTACTCCATTGTACAATGAATAGTTTTGAGTAGCGCCAGTTTGTTTCCATGAATAGTGACCAAAAAATAGTGCCATGGCAAATGGATTGCCAATAAAACTTGAAGCTCCGCTAATGACTCCACTAATACAGATCGATTGCGTTGGATTAAAACTATCGCCACTTAATCTAGATTCTTCAAGAATTTGAATTGCGCTAATTGAATCGATTAAAGCGAAAGCCAGAATTAATGGTAAATATCCCAAACAAGTATGAATTACTTCAGGTGATACATCAAGCGGCATAAAATTTGGTAAATTAATTCCGATGGTATGATTAAATTGAGCAAAGTTCAAACTAAATTCTTTGGTGACTAATGCTAGGATGGTTCCTAAAATTACGCCAACTAAAATTAATGGTAATTTAATTTTGATTTTAGCTAAGGTTAACGCTAAAATAATTAACATGGGTAATAGACCTGATAATGGATGCTCGGCTAAAGTGGGTAAATTATTTACTGCTAACCATGTAAATGCTGTGCCTGCTAAACCGCTAAAAAGAGCTGCTGGTGGAATGAATTTTTTGAGTTTGATTAGAATTATGCCACTTATTGTAAAAAATACCGCATTGATTAAATTGGCAAATAGCGCTACTTTATAAGCTAATAATGGATTGTGAGTTTTGCTGACAATCGGTAACATGATGGCAAAGAGCCAGACAAATACACAGCTGGCTTGGAGCCCACTTGGTAGCGCTGTTACTATTTTGCCACCGGCTTTGGTAATACGTTTGGCTTGCCAGTAATAAGTAAAATTTAAGATAAACAAACTAATGCAAACACCAGGAATAATTTGTTGATGTACCAATGTTGGTGTTAATTTTATAATGCTGGTTAAGACAGCAATACTGAGTGCTATTTTGGCGAAACTGTCAAAAAATATTCCAATAGTTGCATTTAAATTAGCGTGTTGTTTCATTTGGTCACTTTACAATAATTTAGTCATAATGTAGGCAGTTATTATAAAGCAACTACTTTGTCAAAATATAGATATGTTCGTATTTAAATGACTAAATTTTCTCGATTATATTAGTATGTTAAAATATGTATACGTTTGAGAAAATTATCGGAGATGAGTGATGTTAGAAGGTGTTGTTTGTAGTTGCTTAGATGATTTAAATATTCAAATTTGTGACTTATCTAATAAAGAAGGTATATTGGAAAGTTTATTGATATTAAGTAGTGAGTTTATTTTTGGAGATGGAACTGAAGCTGAAAATACAACTATTAAGTTTTATAAAGTATCCAATTTTTACAACTTAGAATTTGTAAATTTAGAGAAAAATACTTCAAGTTTTAACGAATTACAAAAATTACTTTCTAAGGAAAATATTGAAAATATTCAAGATTGGAATGTTTATCCTTCTATAAATATGCTCAGCAATGATAATGGTGAATACTTTGGAAAAATTCAAATTAGTGACAAAGATTGTTTAAAAATTAATTTTCCAGTATATAATGATAAAATTTTCAATGTATTGACGATAGTACTAAAGAATTATTTTATTAAGAATAAGTATAAAACACAATTAGTTAAACATGTTTTAAATATTATTGCTGAAAATAAGATTGATATTTTTGAAGCAACTGATTGTAGGTATACCGATGGATTCTGGGATATTGCGTTAAGTAAGAGTTGTGGGTTTACTTATTTTCATGATAAGTCAAAAGATAACCATTATTTAAATTTTCGGGGTTTCTATCTTAGTCATAGTTGTGATGAATTTAAACATAAATTGGAAACTTTATTTGGTAATGATTGTCAAATTAAATCTTCAACGCGGATAGGTTCAGATGTTGCTGATGAAATTTGTGTGAATTTTAGAACGGTCGATGTTATTTTTGACAATGTAGATAATTTCAAAATTAATTTTAAAAACACTGATTTTTTTGGTGTTGTATTTAAAGAAGAGCAACAGCTAATCAATAACTTAAGGGTTCGACAATTTATTGAATATTTATTAAAGTTACAAAGTATAAAGTTAGGTATTCTTGATAATTCAACCTCTTTGTTAAGTAGTGGTTTTGTAATTGGATTGATTAATGAATTTGCTTTTCCTGTAGCTATTGTTAAAGAGCAAATTAAGTTAATATTAATTGGTCTTGGATATCAAGAAGATAATATTCAATTGTCAGATAGTATTGCTATGATTGATTTCTCAAAAATAAATATAATTGGCAATATTTCTGATGATAGTCATATAAACTCATTAAAAGCACGCTTTAGTAATAAGGTGATATTTATTGCATGTGGATTGGAACATGATTTGGCGTCCGTGTCAAAGCAGAAAATTGTAAAAGAATTTAAGACGCGTATTATGGAAAGTCATGATAGAATATCAAGAGATGATTACACCGGGATAGGTGAAAATTTAGCAGCAAATAATAAGTTAAAACAGTTAAGAGAAAGTATTAATAAATGTTACTATCAAGCAGATTTTTTCTTGAATTATGAAAGTGATAAAAATAGTCCACTAAGTAAATATAAAATGAAGCAGCAATTAAAACGTTTTTTTAATTTATTGCATGGATTCCCGTTTGCTACGCCAACAAAAGATGAATATGCTATGCATTTGGCATTCTCATCTGCTTTACGTTCAGCAGATTTATCTCGTCAAGTCGGAGCTGTCATTACTTCTTCAAATGGTGATATTATCGCTACTGGTACTAATGATATTCCTAAAAGTGGAGGTGGATTATACCGTTCTCGTATCAATGAGTATAATGGTGGGATTTATGATGATTCTCTCGGGCGTGATTATATGCGCGGTTTTGATTCTAATGCTTGTGAAAAGAGTGGTTTAATTGATAATATCTATAATGCGGTACAGCCATATTTAAAAGATGAGGTATCAGAAGAAAGTCTTAAAGAAATAATTTCTAAGAGTAAATTAAAAGATATCACTGAATATGGTCGAGTTGTGCACGCTGAGATGGAGGCTTTGATGGCATGTGCTCGTGGCCAAGTGAGTTCAAATGGTGCTATTTTGTATTGTACGACGTTTCCTTGCCATAATTGTGCTAAACATATCATTGCAGCTGGAATTAAACGAGTCGTATATATTGAGCCTTATGCAAAAAGTAAAGCTCTTCCGTTTCATTTTGATTCAGTAGTGGATGAGGAAATAAACCCAATTGAAGACTTGATTAAAGACAAGTTATCTGATGAATCGCAGAATAAGGTTCTTTTTGAAAGTTTCATTGGAGTTGGACCTAATTTATTTAGGCAGTTATTTAAAATGCGTGATGATAGTCGCAAAGACAAAAATGGATTAATTAAACCGTGGACTCCACAACTAATTAATTTATAATTAAATATAATAAAACGTCGCTATTATTTTAACTTTTCGGATTTTAGCAAATGTATAATGTAATAAAAAGTCGAAGCATTCAGGTAAATAAGTTAATACTTCTGCAGTACTTAACTGATTTTAATAACTGGTATTTATGGTCTCCATGGGCTTGCTTGGATCCAAAAGCTAAACTTATTAGTAAGGTGAGTAGTTTATCTTGGGAAAGTAACATAATTGGTAGTGGCAATATGCAAATAACTGAACATAATCAAAATCAAATTGCAATTGACTTAAACTTTTTAAAGCCATTTAAATCTGCTGCTAAAGTTCTTTTCAGTTTAGAAGAGCAAAGTTGTGAACAAACCTTGATCACTTGGCACATGGAAAGTAAATTACCTTTTTTCTTATGCTTCTTTAAGAAAATGTTTCAAGTTATGATTGGTAAAGATTTTGATCGCGGATTAACTCGGCTCAAATATTTGGCTGAAACCGGAGCTGTTCCTGCCAAATTAGAGTACGTTGATTTTCCACTCGTTATCTCAGGGTTTAATGTGCTTGGGGTTAGTGGTAAATGTCATATGTCAAGTATTGCAGAGAGTATGCATGAGTCTTTTAGCCAATTATCTGAATTAATTAGCGAGGTTGAGGTTGTACCAGTTAAGATGCTCTCGTTATGTGATAAAGTATATTTGGTTAAAGAGCGGATGGATTATACGGCTGCAGTTGTGTATCTTGGTAATGTGAATTGTCCAGCAAATTTAGTAAAGCGAACACTTCCAGAGCATAAAGCGATTAAGGTTACTTTGTATGGTAGTTATGATTTTATGGGCGATCCTTGGGCTGGTATTTATGCTCATTTTCGTGGCTTAAAATTTAAAGCTGATAAACGAGTTCCGCCATATGAAATTTATGTAAAAAGTCCGCATAATACTGATAATCCAGATGAATACATTACTGAAATTTATATGCCAGTTAAATAGTTTTTAGAGTTTCATTTAATCTTATCTTTTTGTTTTGAGTCGCTTAAATTACTCATCAGCCTATATTATAGTTACAATTATCCCATTGACATCAAGTGATAATTAGTTTAAAAACGAGAAGAAGAAAATTTAAATTATTTTCTTCTATTTTTTATTATTCAATGAAAGTTAACGAATGCAGCAGTCACCATTAATTAATGAGTTAGAACAAACCATAACTAAGCGTATCATGTTTTTAGATGGTGCGATGGGAACAGTGATTCAAAGCTATAAGCTTGAAGAAGAAGATTTTCGTGGTGAACGTTTTAAAGAGCATGGTCATGATTTGAAAGGTAATAATGATCTTTTAGTTTTGACGCGTCCAGATATTATTAAAGAAATTCATAAGAATTATTTATTGGCTGGGAGTGATATTGTTGAAACTAATACTTTTTCAGCAAATACCATTTCACAAAAAGATTATGGACTTGAAGCGTTAGTTGATGAATTAAATATTGCAGCAGTTAAATTGGCTCGTCAGGCTTGTGATGAAGTGATGGCTGAACAACCAGAGCGTAAATGCTATGTGGCTGGTGCAATTGGTCCAACCAATGTAACTTTGTCAATTTCACCAGATGTAAATAACCCTGCTTATCGTAGTCATACTTTTGCTGAATTAAAAGCGGTTTATTATCAACAAGCTAAAGCGTTAATCACGGCTGGTGCAGATGTTTTACTGCCTGAAACTTCATTTGATACTTTGAATATGAAAGCTTGTTTGGCAGCAATTACTCAAGTTGAAGCTGAAACTGGAATTAAATATCCATTAATTATTTCGGTAACAATTACCGATCTATCAGGGCGAACTTTATCTGGGCAAACGATCGAAGCTTTTTGGTATTCAGTTGCGCAATCGAAACCACTTGCGGTTGGAATTAATTGTGCACTAGGTGCTAAAGATATGGCACCGTATCTTGCGTCACTAGCTAAAGTTAGCGATTGTTTTGTAAGCTGTTATCCAAATGCAGGATTACCTAATCCACTGGCAGAAACTGGCTATGATGAAACGCCAGAAATGACCGCCGAGTATATTTACAATATTGCTAAACATGGACACCTTAATATCATTGGTGGTTGCTGTGGAACGACGCCTGAACACATCGCTGCAATTGTTGCGCAAATGCGTGATTTAACTCCGCATGAACCGAGTCCAGCTACGGTTGGTACTTTTCTTTCTGGTTTAGAACCGTTGTTAATTGATAACGTTGCTAATCGTCAATTTTATATGGTTGGCGAACGGACTAATGTGGCTGGTTCTCCTAAGTTTGCACGCTTAGTTCGTGAGGGTAATTTTACTGAAGCGCTTGAGATTGCCAAACAGCAAGTGCAAAATGGTGCCAATATAATTGATATTAATTTTGATGATGGAATGCTTGATGCTGTTGAATGCATGACTAAGTTTCTTAATTTGGTAGCTTGTGAGCCTGAAATTTGTCGTGTGCCAATTATGATTGACTCGTCAAAATTTGAAGTAATTGAAGCTGGTTTACAATGTATTCAAGGTAAAGGTGTGGTTAACTCAATTTCGCTAAAAGAAGGTGAAGCCGAATTTTTACGCCAAGCTGCGATTATTCAAAAATATGGTGCTGCAGTGGTAGTGATGGCTTTTGATGAATATGGTCAAGCGGTAACTAAAGAACATAAAATTGAAATTGCGGTACGCGCATATAAATTGTTAACTGAACAAATTGGGTTTAATCCAGCAGATATTATTTTTGATGTGAATATTTTGACGGTTGCAACTGGTATTGAAGAACATAATAGCTATGCGGTGAGCTTTATTGAAGCAGTACGTGAAATTAAACAAGTTTGTCCACATGCTTTAACTTCGGGTGGTGTTTCGAATTTATCCTTTTCATTTCGTGGCAATAACGTTGTGCGTGAAGCTATGCATGCGGTATTTTTATATCATGCAATTCAAGCTGGTTTTGATATGGCAATTGTTAATGCAGGAATGTTATCAATTTATGATGAAATCGATAAGCCATTACGCGAAGCTTGTGAACGAGTAATTTTAAATTTAGATGAACAAGCAACCGAAGATTTATTGGAGCTTGCGGAACAATATAAAGGTCAAACTAACACGATTGAGCAAATTGATGCTTGGCGTAATTGGGAACTCGAAGATCGGATTAGCCATGCTTTAATTAAAGGAATTGATGCGCATATTGTTGCTGATACAACCGAAGCTTTGACTAAATATGGTACACCATTAACTGTAATTGAAGGTCCGTTGATGGATGGAATGAAGATAGTTGGTACATTGTTTGGTGAAGGTAAAATGTTTTTACCACAGGTAGTTAAATCAGCTCGGGTGATGAAACGTGCGGTGGCTTACTTAGAACCGTTTATGGAAGCTATTGCCAAAGAACAGCAAACTAGTCAAGCTAAACCAGTGGTGATTATGGCAACGGTTAAAGGCGATGTGCACGATATTGGTAAAAATATTGTAGCTCTGGTCTTGCGTTGTAATGGGTATGATGTAGTTGACCTTGGTGTGATGGTGCGTTGTGAAAAAATTATTGAAGCGGCAAGTGAACACAATGCAGCATTTGTTGGTATGAGCGGGTTAATTACGCCATCGTTGGATGAGATGATTTATAACGCTAAGCAGTTTGAAGAACAAGGCTTTACTTTGCCGCTCCTGATTGGTGGCGCAACTACATCTAAATTACATACTGCAGTTAAAATTATGCAACATTATTCTGGACCAGTAATTCATGTTAATGATGCTTCTTTGGTCGCTGAAGTATGTAGTAAATTAATGAATCCAGCCAGTTATGATAGTTTTTTGGCTTATACTCGTGCACAATATGCAAAATTACGTGATGATCATTATACTTTACAACGTAAAGTTGAATTGCCGAGTTATCAACAAGCGTTGGCTAAGAAATTTACCAGTGATTGGTCAACATTGGAAATTGCAAAACCTAAACAATTAGGCGTGTATAAATTAGATTTAGATTTAAAAGAAATTGCGGAGTATATTGACTGGTCGCCATTATTTTGGGCGTGGGGTTTTAAAGGTATGTATCCAAAAATTTTGGATAATCCACAAACCGGTCGTGAGTGTCTCAAGATTCTGCAAGATGCAAAAAAAATTCTGGGTACGATTATTCGCGATAAATTATTTACACCACAGGCTGTAATTGGTTGGTGGCAAGCGCAAAGCGTTGTTGACGATGTTTTACTGTATGATGAATCTGGTGATCAAATTGAGAGACTATGCTTTTTGCGTCAGCAAAATGGTAAAGAAGTTAATTATTCTTTAGCTGATTATATTGCGCCAATTGATTCTCAGCGGATGGATTATCTGGGAGCTTTTGCGGTGACAATTCATGATGTAGAAAATTTAGCTAATGCGTATGAAGCCAAAAATGATGATTATAATTCAATTATGGCAAAAGTGCTTGGTGATCGTTTAGTTGAAGCTATGGCGGAATGTGCGCATAAGAAAATGCGTGAATGGTGCGAGTATGGCATTGATGAAAATTTAAGCAATGAAGATTTAATTTATGAACGTTATCGTGGGATTCGCCCAGCGCCAGGTTACCCTGCATGTCCTGAGCATACCGAAAAAGCTAAGATTTGGCGGTTACTGGATGCAGAAAAAGCCACTGGTGCGATTTTGACTGAGAGTTATGCAATGTATCCAGCTAGCGCAGTATCGGGTTATTACTTTAATCACCCACAATCAAAATATTTTGCAGTGGGTAAATTGACTCAAGATCAGGTCTCAAATTATGCTGAACGTAAAGGTATGAGCTTGGATGAGGCGGAACGTTGGTTGGCACCTAACCTTAGTTATGGTAAGTAGGGAATATTAAGAAAATTATAATTTATTTGCTTATATACTTCTATCATCTAGTGTTATTTTTAGGGAAATAATTATGAAATTAAATTTATTTGAGTTTGAAAAAAATATTGTACCAGCTGGTGCATCAAACTTTCAACAGGACATTATTAGCCATGTAAATAGTCGAGATAGAATAATAAGTGAATTTTCAAGGATTCCACTTAATTCAATACTTAGTTTATATGAGAAATCTTATTTTAAATTAGATCCTGAATATCAACGGCATTTGAAATGGTCTGATGCTCAAAAATCAAAACTCATAGAATCTTTAATACTTAATATTCCTATTCCTCCTGTGTTTTTATATGAGTATTCATTATCAAAAACCGAGGTTATGGATGGAATACAAAGAATATCTGCCATAATTGATTTTTTATTAAATAAATATAACTTGAAAGATTTGTTATTTTTACATGAATTAAATGGTAAAAGATTCTCTGAGCTTGACGAGGATAGTCAGAATAGCATAACAAGGAGGCATCTGTCGGCCATTATAATTTTGAATGAATCATCAAATAACCCAATAAAAGAGAAGCAAATAAAAAGGCTAATTTTCGAGAGATTAAATACTGGAGGAGTTTTATTAACATCTCAGGAAGTTCGCCACGCTATTTATCCAGGCAGATTTTTAGATGTATGTATTGAGTTATCTAAATACGAAAATTTTAAAAAGTTATGGGATATTGACAACAACAAACGTGGTTCATTAGATAGAAAGTATGAGGAACTAGTTCTTAGGTTTTTTGCATTAAGGTCAATAAGTACATTTCATGCAGAAAATAAAAACATTGAAGATTTACTTGATAGATATCTATATTTTGCGAATCAATTAGCAGAAGAAGAAATTGATAGACTTGTTTACTTATTTAAAACTACAATGAATACGATATTAGAAACCCTAGGAGTAAATGCCTTTTAAAAAATTCAAAAGGACTCAAAGCAAAAGTCTTAAGTGATCCAATTATGTTAGTGTTTTCGAATTATGTTAATAAGAAGGCTCAACAATTGATTGATAAAAAAGAAATTCTTACAGATACATTTCAATTAATTAAGGGGCTAGACAATCAAAGCGGATTATTTCTAACCAATTTTAATATTATA
>ERZ650308.670-NODE-670-length-18409-cov-4.598562_pt1 | contig 18409 bp, 14 predicted proteins | sample MGYA00376244_ERZ650308 | MGnify/ENA primary metagenome ERZ650308 (study PRJEB26733, sample SAMN07839295) | wastewater metagenome | biome: small river; feature: stream; material: water | place: USA: North Carolina | collected 2016-04-26 ... | reverse complement strand
CGCTTCCGAAATATCAACGTCAGCAAAAATATTTTTAATTTCTAAGTTGAAATGTTTCGCAAAATCGTAATCGCGTTGATCGCCACATGGAACGGCCATCACAGCGCCAGTTCCGTAAGAAGCCAATACGTAATCGCCAATCCAAATTTGCACTTTTTCACCATTGAATGGATGAATGGCATACGCTCCTGTGAATTGACCCGTAATGTTTTTCACGTCTGCTTGACGATCGCGTTCTGATTTAAGAGACGCTTCTTTTTTATAATTCGCAACACCTTCAGCGTATTCAGCTGTTGTAATTTGATCCACAAATGGATGTTCAGGTGCTAAAACCATGAACGAAACACCAAAAACAGTATCAGGACGCGTTGTAAATACTTCAATCTGCAATTTGGAATCTGCAATTTGGAATTGCAGGCTACAGCCGATCGATTTTCCAATCCAATTACGTTGTTGATCTTTGATAGAATCTGTCCAATCAATGGTATCTAAACCTGTTAATAAACGCTCAGCATACGCTTTGATGCGCATCGACCATTGGCGCATTAATTTCTGTTCAACGGGATGACCGCCGCGTTCAGAAACACCATTCACCACTTCGTCGTTTGCTAGAACTGTTCCCAAAGCAGGGCACCAATTTACCCAGCTATCTGCTAAATAAGCCAAACGGTATTCTTGTAAAATTTCTTCTTTTTTTCGTGCGTCAAAGACATTCCATTCAGCTGCAGAGAAAATCGTTTCACAATCAGAAACAGCGTTTATTTCGGTATTCCCATTTGCTTCAAACGCTTCAACCAATTTAGAAATTCGTTCAGCTTTTTTTGAATTGTTATCGTAATAGCAATCGAATAATTGTTTGAAAATCCATTGCGTCCATTTGTAATATTCAGGTGAAGAAGTACGAACTTCACGGTCCCAATCAAATGAGAAACCAATTTTATCCAATTGATCGCGGTAACGGGCAATATTTTCTTCTGTTGTAATAGCTGGATGTTGACCCGTTTGAATCGCATATTGCTCAGCTGGTAAACCAAATGAATCGTAGCCCATCGGATGCAAAACGTTGAATCCTTGCAAACGTTTGTAACGCGCATAAATATCAGAAGCGATATAGCCAAGTGGATGTCCAACATGTAACCCAGCACCAGAAGGATAAGGAAACATGTCAAGCACATAAAACTTAGGTTTAGAAAGGTCCTCCGTGACTTTAAACGTTTTGTTTTCAGCCCAAAAGCTTCTCCATTTATTTTCTATCGCGCTAAAATTATATTCCATGAGTTTACAGCTTTTTAACAAAGAGGCAAAGATAAGGATTCCAAAATAGAATAAAAGCCAATTTGAGTGAATAGTTTTCATTCAAAATTGTATTTTTAACCACAAATGAATCAATTGAAGAAGCATATAACTATTTTGCTTGCTGTATTATTGCAGCTAATTACGGTGAAGCTGTATGGTCAAACACAACAGGAAAATCAATTGATCAAAACCATTCAAACAGAAAAAAACCTACGTGCAAAATATTTACATACCTTATCTCTTGGTGAATTTTATAAAACAAATAACATCGGAAAAGCAGATTCTATCAAACATGTATTATTGCAAAAAAGTAGAGGATTTGATGATGCTATTCGACTAAGTGCTTTAATTTATAGTGCAGAAGTCAATGAACTACAAGGGAAACAGGACGAGTATTTCATGGATGTATTTTCTTGTTTTCCCTTTGTTCAAAAAGTAAAAGACCTCAATTTATCGTTTAAAGTTTACTGTCATTTGAGTAAATATTATAGCAATTCACGTGATTTTAAGAATGCATTATTTTTTGCAGAAAAAGCGAATAATATCGCAAAAAAAATGAGGGATTATGCGCACATTTCAGAATCTAAAAATTTGATTGCTGTTTCATTTATGCTGCAAAATAAAAAAGATTCCTCTTTGATGTATTCAGATCAAGCCATTCAATATGCCCGAAGGTCATCCAACAAAAGTAGTTTAGCGGAGAGTTTTCATACCCAAGCAAGCATTTATAGTTTTTTTGGGCAAATTGAATTGAGCGTTGCTAAAAATTTCATTGCGCTTCAAATTGCCAATGAAGTCAATGATTTGTACAAAGTTGCTAAGTACAATCGTATCATTGGTAAATCGCAACAAAGTATAAAGAATGTGGAAGACGCCGCATTTTACTTTAAACAGTCCTATTATTTTTCCAAAAAAATCAATGACAAACGTCAAATGGGCTTGTGCTTAACCAGCATTGGATCCATTCACTTGGATAAAAAAGAAGTTGCACTTGCACTAAAAGACATTAAAACTGCCATAGCGATCTTGACGCAACAAAATGATTTAGACGGATTAGGAGAAGCATACAATTACTTAGGTATAATTTACAGAGAATTAAATAACTATACTGTTGCTGGAAAACAATTTAACAAAGCTCTAATTTATTACGAAACAACTGGAAATAAAAGTAAAATTGGAGATGTTTACCACAATGTCGCAACAATTTTTGAATACCAAAAGAAATATCAAAATGCCTTGACATATTTCAATCGGTCCATTCAAATTCGGCAGCAATATGGCGCTCGTAATCTAATTTACCCAACCTACAGAGAAATTGCAACTATTTATGGTGCACTTGGAAATAATAAGCAAGCATATATGTATATGCAATTATACATTAACCAATTGGATAGCAATACAAATTTGCAAGCAGCAACAAAAATCGCAGAATTGAGTGAATTGTACCAATCAGACCAGCGCGAGCGATTGATTCTTTCACAAGCAAATGCAATTGAAAAACAACGCAATGAGCGAATATTAACTGCTACGACCTTAGAAAATAGTCAATTAAGAAATAATTTTCAACTATATATCATTATCGGATTTTTAATCATCATCATTTTGGCGGGTATTATTGGGTTTTACCGTTGGAATCAAACCAAAATAAAGCAACAACAGAAAGAAGCTGAAATGTCACAAACATTGTTGAGAACTCAAATGAATCCTCATTTTGTATTCAATGCCATGTCTGTAATTCAAAGTTACATCTATGAAAATGATGCAGAAAATTCGTCCAAATTTTTAGTAAATTTTTCAAGGTTGATGCGGTTGATATTGGAAAATTCACCCAAAGAATTTATTCCCTTAGAAACAGAAATAGAGATTTTAAATAAATATTTAGAAACCCAAAAATTGCGGTTCGAAGATCGTTTTAATTACAGCATTGTAGTAAAGGATGATTTGAAATTAGAATTCACGCAAATTCCGCCAATGATTACACAACCATTTATTGAAAATGCGATAGAACATGGACAATTACATACCATTGAAGGCGGCTATATTTCGATCTCTTTTTCCAAAGTTGGAAACATGTTAAACATCGTTATCATTGACAATGGAATTGGTCGTTCTGGCTCAGAAATGCTCAAAAAAAACAAGCAGCATAAAAGTATGGCGATGAAAATTACGCGTGACAGAATTGATAATTTGAATAAAAAATATAAAACGGATGGTTATTTAATAATAGAAGATTTAAATAAAAATAGTAAAACTGGAACAAAATTATTAATTTCGTTACCATTCACAGAAGTCAAACCGCCTTTTATTCAATAACTTAAACACTTTAATTAAGGATAGTTATGAAAAAAGTATTGATCATAGATGACGAAAAAAGAACCCGAGATTTAATCGCTAAAATGATTGAAACTTTTGGATTTGATTTAACTGTTATTTCAGAAGGTGAAACGATGGATACTGCAATTCAAGCCATACAAAATCATCAACCAGACATCCTTTTTATTGACATTCAAATGCCTGATGGTACAGGTTTTGATGTCTTGAAACAAGTTGAAAATAAATCTTTTGAAGTTATTTTTATCACGGCACATGAAGAATTTGCCATACAAGCGATCAAGTTTAGTGCATTGGACTATTTATTAAAACCTGTAGATCCACTTGAGTTGAAAGAAGCGGTTGAAAAAGCAATTAAAGCCGTCAACATTAAAAAAATCGACAATCAACTAGACGCACTACAAAACAATATATTGCCTCATCAGAAAAAAAGATTGGTATTAAAAACGCATGAAAGTGTATTTATAGTTGAATTACATGATATTATTCGATGTGAAGCAGATAAAAATTACACATCTTTCTTTATCATAGGTGGTAAAAAAATAATTGTTTCAAAAACCCTGAAAGATTATGAAACATTGTTAGTGGGACATAATTTTATGCGCGTTCAACAATCTCATCTTATAAACATTGATTGTATTGATCGTTACGATAAAGCGAACGGAGGTTTTGTTATTATGAAAGATGGCTCAGAAGTACCTTTGTCTTCTGCAAAACGCGAAGCTTTCTTCAATATATTAGAGAATTTATAACTAAAAAATAACTCAATTAGGTAAAATATTCATTGAAACCTATGAAATATTCATTTAGGAGAATTGTTTTAAAAAGTAATCATACATTTAACTCACAGGATTACTCATTCATTTTAAAGACACCTGCTTGGAGAGGCAGTTTTCTAGTTTATCTTTAAAATGTATGAATTTTCTCCAATTATTTACCTCAAATTGGAGACTACTAAAATTAACTTACTACTAATAAAAGGGTTGACAATGTTAACCCTTTTTTATTTGATAAAGAATTGGACGAGATGGCGATGCATCATTTTCAAATGGTGCTGTTTGTAATTCTAACAAATAGGCGCCATCTTCAACTGAATCTGGAACATAAATCAATTCTGTAATGGTTCTTTCAAAATTCAATTGATCAGGAACACCCCAAAATTGATGATGAAATGCCAATGCTCCACCATCATTTTCTCTGTCAACACTAGGTAAATCTATTAACAAATGTTTTACACCGCGTTCATTGAGCAATGCAATACAGTCTAGAGATAAGTATGGTGGATTCGTTGCAGAATAATCACTTTGCGTTTTCGTAAGTGAATTGGGTAATGTTCGAATTACTAAAGCTTCAATGGCGATGTCCCAGTCTCCTTCTCTTAATAATTGTCGGTGAATGATTGAGTCTAATTCTCCATTTAATTCTGTCTCAATAGGCGTTACAGTTACCAATTGCGCCTTGAAAAAATATGTTTTTAAGGATTGATTGACGGAGTATATTTCAGGTGTGATGTGCCCGAGACATTCAGTATGTGTCCCGTGTCCATGAGGATTAAAAAAAATAGAACGAAAATTTACTGAGCCGCCCAAGGCAACAGAACCCACAAAACCATTTTCCATAACTGGCTTCATTTCTGGCGGATTTACATACCAAGCTCGTAAATTTTGTTCCCCTTCAACCAATGAAATGGAAATATCAATTGGTTCATTTGTTTCTATATAGCTGCTAGAATCTAAGTGTAACTTCATCCTTTTTTAATCGAAATTAATGATTTTTTTAAATAAAAAATACAAAAGTTATTTACCATGGTATATTATTTTTATATTTGTCAAAAAAAAGACGATGAAAAAATTATTTTTAGCAGCTATTGTAGCATCAGTAGCATTATTTTCTGCTTGGAAAACAGCGGACAAAAAAGAAGGAAATACAGCATATGTATTAGACACTAAAGCTTCAAGTTTATCTTGGAAAGGTGGTAAAAGTGCTGAATATTTCCATGTTGGACAATTGAGTTTTTCAACTGGTTCTGTTGAAATGAATGGAGCGCAATTAATGAGTGGTACATTTGATATTGATATGTCAACAATTGTTGTGACAGATAAAGGTTTACCAGCTGAAAAAGCAAAAGCGTTAGCAGGACATTTAACACAACCTGAATTTTTTTCAACTGCGTTATATCCTAAAATTACTGTTCTTGTAACTGGTTACAACGATGGTAAATTAGCAACTACAATCAATATGTTGGGTCAAACAATTCAACAAAAATTGCCTGTAACTTTAGCAACAGATTCTAAAGGAAAAATGACATTGAATGGTAAATTCAACTTGGATTTAACAGCATTAAAAATCCCTGGTTTACAAGTTGATCCAGAAAGTGGTCAAGGAATTTCTCCAGTAATTGATTTTGATTTGAACTTAGTTTTAAAAGCAAAAAAATAAGCATTCTTCCAAAAGAAGCACTAATTTTACAAAGGATGAGTTTTTAGCTCATCCTTTTTTTTATGAAAAAAATAGACGCAATAATTTTTGACCTAGGCGGTGTTTTAATCGACATTGATTATACAAAAACGCGCCAAGCATTTGAAAACTTAGGAATAAGTAATTTCAATGAGTTGTACAGTCAAGCAAGTCAACAAGATTTATTTGATCGATTTGAAACAGGTCAAATCAGTGGTCAACATTTTATCAATTTATTATTAAACTATTTCTCTGAACCAATCTCTCCGAATAAAGTCGTGCATGCTTGGAATGCAATGCTATTCGATTTTCAAATCGAAAAATTAACCTTATTAGAAGAATTAGCAGAGAAATATCCTTTGTTTTTGCTATCGAACACCAACGAATTACATGTGCCTATTGTGCGACAACGCCTTGCTAAATTGACCGCAAAACCATTGGAAGCATATTTTAAGAAGGTGTATTTTTCACACGAACTTGGTTTAAGAAAGCCAAACGCTGAAATTTTTGAAGTCGTTTGCAGTGAAAATAACTTGAATCCAAGTACAACGCTATTCATAGATGATAGCATACAGCACATTGAAGGCGCAAAAAAATGTGGATTACAAACAATTCACCTGACTCCAGATAAAGATTTACGCGCTTATTTTTCTTGACACAATTCAACCAAGATTCCCTCTGTTGATTTTGGGTGTAAGAATGCAATTAATTTATTGTCAGCTCCATCTTTAGGACTTAAATGAATCAATTCGAAATCAGCTTTTTTCAAACGTTCGATTTCTTTGTAAATATCCGAAACATCAAAGGCAATGTGATGAATGCCTTGACCTCTTTTTTCTAAATATTTTGCGATTGGTGAGTTGCTATCTGTAGCTTCTAACAGTTCGATTTTGGATTCTCCTATCTGAATAAAAGCTGTCTTTACACCTTCAGAAGCAACAGTTTCAACTTTATAGCATTCCGCGCCTAAAAGGGTTTCAAATGTTTTTAAAGAAGCGTCAATACTTTTAACAGCAATTCCTAAATGTTCTATTTTATTCAGCATTCTAATGTATAATTGATATTCACATCAAATATACATTAGTTTTTAATAAACTTTTCGTTTGTATTGTCGAAATTAATATAATAAGCGCCTCTCACTAAATTTTTACAATTAACAGAGGCTCCCACTCCTTTTTTAACGATGTTTCCATATGCATCAAAGATTTCGTACCGTGTTTCAATTGGCTTATTATTTGCAGTAAAGTGAATTACATCTTTCACTTTTGTAGGATTTTTACTCACTTTTGGAACAAATGAAGTGAAAATAACTTCTTTAGAGGGGCGTTTTAATCCTGTGTGATCGACTTGTACGATGCGAATTTTGTTTTGACCACTATGTGGGGCTACATTAAAACCATATGAATGTTGACCGCTAGTACCGACACCTTGAACTTCGCCGACTGTTACCCATTTATTCCAACGAAATTGTTCAATTAAAAATGGCAATTTCCCTTGTTCTTTAGTAGTTTCCCATTCTAATTTACCGCTTTTCTCTACACCCATTTTTACGATTACATACGTACTTCTTGGCAATAATACTTCTGGATTAATGATAATAGGCTTGCAACCATCTTCATGTTCAATGACAATAAATAAAGGCTCACCAATTGAAATATTTAAATCAGATAAATCTATCTCAAAATCACCATTTCCAGTATTACTTGGAACAATGTCACCATTCACCATCACTTTTGAAGCACAGTATCCAAACCCATCGCTCGAAACGGGATTTTGTACATAAACATTTTTACCTTGATAAATGCCCTCAATAGATAACATAGATCCAAAGGAAATGCTACTAAATAACAAGAAAATTATACTAATAATATTCGCCTTCATGATAGGTTTAACATTTGGGTTTCATTATAATCAAACAAAATTAATAGCATTTTTTAATAAAACAAGTTTTTGGTTTACCTTTTTTTAAACACAAAAAAATAGTTAATTAACAAACATCGAATACGATAGCTTTTCAATTTTTTTTTCTGCTATTAATTTTGTAAACTTGTCATCTACACTTAGATACAAAACAAATAACTACTTAAAAATGAAACAGATTTTTTTACCTTTTATCCTTCTATTTATAGTGTTTTCAGCATGGGCTCAACCAATGCAAAATGTAAGAGGGAAAATCTATGACAATGAAACTAATTTTCAATTAATTGGTGCAAAAATCACGGTTTATTTGGAAGATACAACAAAAATTCTTCGAACAATCACGGATAACAATGGACTTTTTGTGTTGGAAAATGTCCCTGTAGGAAAATACCAACTAGAAGTCTCAATGAATGCCTACGAAGTTAAAATCATTACGATAGAAGTAAACTCAGGCCGAGAAACCATTGCCAATGTTCCTATGACAGAACGTTATACTGAAGTGAAAGAAATCAAAGTTGTAGCAAGAAAAAGAGGACAAGTTATCAATGAATTAGCTGTTATTTCGGCCCAACAATTTAGTGTGGAAGAAACAAATCGCTATCCTGGATCACGCATGGATCCAGCGCGAATGGCTTCTAATTTTGCAGGTGTTCAAGGAGCTGATGATTCTAGAAATGACATTATTATCCGTGGAAATTCACCGCTAGGTGTCGTTTGGAAAATCGAAGGTGTAGACATTCCAAATCCATCCCACTTTGCAATTTCTGGGAGCACGGGCGGACCCGTTTCTGTCTTAAACAACAAAATACTTGGGAATTCTGATTTCTTTATGAGTGCATTTCCAGCTGAATATGGAAACAGTACTTCCGGGGTTTTTGATTTAAAATTGCGCAATGGGAATACAAATCAACATGAATTTACCGGTCAGTTTGGTGTGTTAGGTACTGAATTCTTAGCAGAAGGACCATTGAGTAAATCAAAACGCTCGAGTTATTTGGTAATGGGGCGCTATTCTACATTGAGCATGTTCAAACAAATTGGAATTAAATTAGGAACAGATGCTGTCCCTGTGTATGGTGACCTTGCATTTAAATTTAATTGGTTGCTGAAAAAAGGGGGTGCTCTTTCATTTTATGGAATTGGTGGAAAAAGTGAAATTGAAATATTAATTTCAGATCAAAAAAAGTACTCCGAAGAATTTTACGGTGAAGGTGACAGAGACCAATATTTTGGCACATCAATGGGTGTAACTGGACTTAACTTTAAAAAATCAATTTCTGAAAAAACATTTATTACAACAACAGTTTCATTAGCCTACGATGAACAACATTCTAATCATAATTATTTATGGCGTGCAATTGAACCAGACAATACCATTCGAATTGACTCCATCAAACCATTGATGGGCTATAGTTTTGCGACTACAAAAGCAAGCGCATATTTTAGTGCGAATCATAAATTCAATAAACGTCATTTATTGAAAATTGGCTGGAACGCAGATTTTTACTTCATGAATCAAATCGATTCAGCGAAACAACTTGTGTCTGATAATAACTTTGTGATTCGTTGGGATTATAAAGGTTCAGCGATGTTATTTCAACCGTTTGCACAATGGAAGGTTAGAATTTCTGAAAAAATGGATTTTACAGCAGGATTACATGCGCAATTCTTCACGTTGAGCAACAGCAAAAGTATCATCGAACCTCGTTTAGGATGGAAATACAAAATGAATAAAAATCAATCGGTTTTTGCTGGAGCTGGAATGCACAGTGGAATGCAACCATTGTACACTTATACTTATCATAAACTTGATGAAAACGGAGCTAAAATCTACCATAATAAAAACATGGATTTTACACGTAGTTTACATACTGGAATAGGATATGAAAAGTCATTTAACAAAGGATTTAATATACGAAGCGAAGTGTATTACCAATATTTATACAACATTCCTGTAACGGTTACACCATCTTCATTTTCATTGATAAATATGGGCGGTGGATTCCAACGTTTTTTCCCTGATTCGCTAAAAAATACTGGAACAGGAACAAATTATGGAATTGAATTAACGGTTCAAAAATACTTTGATAAATCATTCTTTTTCTTGTTCTCAGGAACGTATTATCAATCAACTTACAAAGGAAGTGATGGAATAACACGCAACACCTCTTACAATGGAAATTATGTGGCTAATTTATTAGCTGGAAAAGAGTTTAAAATAAGTGATAAACAAATTATTTCATTAGGATTAAAAATTACAGTTGCAGGTGGAAAACGTTATGGTTATGCCGATGTTGAAAAATCTAAACTTTACAATGAGGTGATTTTTAGAGATTCTTTGTTCAACGATCGTCAATTTAAAGATTATTTTAGAGCAGATTTAAAAATTAGTTGGAAATACAATTCGAAAAAATCTACGCACGAAATCGGATTGGATTTAGTCAATATATTAAATACACAAAATCTTTTGAGTTTAGCGTATGCTCCAAATTTAAAAGATCCTTCTGCTGATCCGTTTGCCATCAAACAACAACTTGGATTTCTACCAATTTTCTATTATAAAATTGACTTTAAATTGCGACAAAAATGAAACTAATAATTGTTAGTATTGCTATAGCCTTTTGTTGTTTTAGTTGTACCAAAGACTGCACGAATAGTCAACAAACTAAATGTTTAGAAACCCCTGAAACAGGTACAACATGTGCAGCTTATTTTGAATCATGGTTTTACAATCAAGGAACAAATACGTGTGAATTAATCGGTTACAGCGGTTGTTCTCCTGTTGGTTTTGCAACCAAAGAAGCATGCGAAAGTTGTGAATGCAATCAATAGATTTTTTTGATTTTAAGATTAAAGGATTAAAGGAATGGATCGTTGTAATGTATAAATCTCAACTCAAAACCTTCAACTCAAAACTTTTAAAAGATCGTTATCCTGTTGAAATCTAATACTAATACCTCTTGCCTAACATACTAATGACCATTTTCTTTTTCCAAAGCAGGAACTCCTTCAAGCAACCATTTCGGTGCTGGTTTTCCTAATAAAAAATGGTCAAAAAATTGACGCATTCTAATACTTAAATCTATTTTATTCGCCATTTTAGTTAAATTATGGTCGTCACCATTGTAATTCAACATCCAACAAGGCTTATTTAAACGACGCATTGCAGTATACATTTCAATGCCTTGGTACCACGGAACCGCACCGTCTTTATCATTTGCCATAATTAATAAAGGAGTTTGAATTTTTGGAACGTGAAAAAGAGGTGAGTTTTCTATGTATTTTTCTGGCGCTTCCCATAAAGTTTTTCCAATTCTACTTTGCGTTCGTTCGTACTGAAATTGACGATTTATACCTGCTCCCCATCGAATTCCTCCATATGCAGAAGTCATATTTGCAACAGGTGCCCCTGCCATAGCTGCTTTAAAACGATTTGTCATAGTTATTAACTGAGCCGTTTGGTATCCACCCCAACTTTGACCTTGCAATCCCATGCGTGTTGAATCAATAGAAGGAACAGTTTTTAACAAATAATCAACGCCACTCATTATTGAATTGTAGGCTGATTTTGCAGGACCTTTTGTTGTATAACGAATGTCTGGAATGAAAACCAAATATCCAGCTGAAGCATATTCTGTTGGATGAATAATTGATGCTGTTGGCTTTGGCGCAGAATGACTGAACAAATTATCTGAATTCAATTCATAGTAATATAAAATTAATGGGTATTTTTTTGTTGCATCAAAATTTTCAGGTCTATAAAGTAACCCTTCTAAGGGAATACCATCGTATGATTTCCACTTTACTAATTCTACTGTTGCCCAATTGTAAGCTGCTTGTTGTGGATTTGTTTTGGAAATTGTTTGAAGGGACAAAAAATTATTTGTGGTAAACATCACTTCAGGATATGCTTCAAGAGTTGATTGGCGCAATAAAATGATCTTTTTATTCGGAGAACGGACTAATTGAACAAAAGAACTGTTGGCTGAATACAACTTTTTTAACCCTTGCTTGTCATCAAATTCATACAAATGAAATCCTTTCGTTTGTTGATCAAATCCATAAAAATAAACATTGGAACGATCAATGAACACACTATCGTTTTCCCATAAACGCAAGGCTATTTCTTGGTTGTTTTTAGCGCCTAATTGTTCTGTAAGACTGACTAATTGTTGTGAAATAAAAGAATATACCCACACATCCTTTTCACTTTGAATGTAAACCGAATCTTCATCTCTTGAATATCCAATAATCCCAAACGGGTCTGCATCCATCGGCATACCATTGATATCAGATTGCCAATTTATAGATGGTTGAGCGCACGTCAAACACATTTCTTTCATTGTAAAAGGATCGAGGTGAATGTACTTTTTTGCTTTGGAATCAAAATACGTGTAATGCTTCCCTTTAGGCGACAACTTTCCATCAAAAGCTACACCTTTAACAAGTAATTTCGTAGAGCCATCGTTCAACGAAACCATATAATGGTCTTTTCGGTGCGCACTTTCCCATTGGTATTCAATTTCATAAGGAAATGAAACAGAACCTAATAAATAATCAGCATGAAGGTCTTTAACAATTGCAACATTTAATGTGTCATTTGAAAGTGGTACAACGATATCTTTGTTGAGATGATACACCATTAATTCGGAACGTTTTTCATCTTGTTTTAATTGCACCAATTGTTGTGGTTGAATGCGTAAATCTTTGTAATGCCAAATGTCTAAATGAGCTTTCTCAGATTCTAATAAGGTGTCTTTTTCTGGATTAGGCTTTTTGTCAATGACACCAAAATAAAGAAGATTTCCATTGTTTGTAAAGACAGGGTTTTGGTGCATCGAAATCGTTTTTAATGTATCCAACAGTACTATTTTTCTGGAAGCAGTAGTTGGTTTTTCCATCAAAGAATCAAGCGTAATTAAGGTTAAATCATACTTTTTTAGCGCAGAAGTATCTTGACTTGAAAGAAAAGCTAAATGCCGTTGGTTTTCACTAAAAACAACCGAAGGTATTGAAGTTTGTTGCTGTGTGATTTCATGCGTTTTTTGGAGCGCAAGATCAAATACATCCAATTGATAACTATCTTTTTTAGACTTTTGATGCGTGGTTATTGTTGCGTACTTTCCATTCTTTGAAAATTCACAATTCGTAACATGTAACCAGGCTTTAGAAAAATTTACAATTGGGTCAAGAATAGTCAGCGCAGTTCCATCAGATTGAATTGCCTTTACAGGTTTTTTTGATTTCTTCCACCATTTCTTTTTTGTTGGTGTTACTTTAGTAAGCTCGTCACTATTTTTATAATAAGAAAGAAAATTATGTTCTTTCCCTAATTCAAATGACTTTATATCTGATAGTTTTCGTAGATTTTTAGTACTCAATACAATAATTCCAAGTGAGTCTTTTGGCCATTTTTTCTTGTCGATTTTTTTTAATTCACAGGTTCTTAAGGTGTCATATCCTGGAACAATTTTATAGACAAAATAATCACTTTGGAAAGAGAACCCCGCTTGTTTTCCTCTCGGAAAAGAATCTAAAACAGCTGTTTCAGTATCGTATAAGTAAACAAATCCATCGCCAAAAAGTGGATTGATTTCATAAGAAATGTACCTGCCATTTGGACTGATTTGTTGATTTTCATTTTTTTTCCATTGCGCATAAACAGATGCATTTATTTCTTTCTTTTGAGCAAATGAAAATGAAATAAAACTAAAAAAAACAAGAAGAATGGACCATTGAACTATTTTCATAACACATAAATTTTACTTTTCTAAAATATGTAAAAAAGGACCACCCAGCAAACGATGTTTTTCTGCACCGATATATATTGCATGTTGATCAGTTGTAATTGCTTCTTTTTGACTAATGTTTTTAAACACATACGAGGATTTTAATTTCCATTTTTGTGTATGAATGTCAAACAACATGAATCGGTTATACGTTAAAACTAGCGCTCGATTTTCAACAATTTCAAGTGCTGTTGGCGCATCTTTTTTCCAGCCATTTGGACCAATAAAAAGAGAATCTTTTGGACTTAATTGATACGTACCAACTTGTGGAGAAAGTGAATAAATATAAGCGAATCCTTTCCATGGAATTGTTCGGGGCTTCGTTAATAATATCAAGGAATCATTGTGCCAAGCAATTGCTTCACAATCAAAATTTAAGGCTGCCTTTTTAGGTGGAAAATTCAATTGATTCGCATAAGAAATTAGAATTACCTCTGCGCGACATGTATCTTGAAAAACGGCTAAGTTCCCATTTATTTTTAAGATTGATAAATTGGTGCGGTTGTTCAAATTATTTCCAACATCTGCAATGTAAATTGTACCATTTGGGTCAATTGTTATGTCTTCCCAATCTGTATTTGATGTGTTAATAATGCTACATGTATGGACAATTTTTCCTTTTTTAGTTAAAAAATAGATATTTGGTTCATTTCCACCATCATTATGTGCGATTAATAAGGAATCATTGAATACAGCTAAACCAGAAATTTCTTTGAGTTCTTTAGGCAACTTATAAGTAGAAGTCGTGTATTTTGAACATGCCGATAAAAGGAGTAACAGCGAAAATAACCGTATCATTAATTCAGCTTTAGACAAACGACTTCAATTCTACGATCACTTACTTTTTCGATTTCAAGCGTAATGTTTTCAAATTCAATTTGTTCACCTAATTCTGGAATCGTTTCTAATTGATGGATAATAAAGCCGCCAAGTGTCTCGTATTCATCTGATTCGGGTAAATTAAACCCATATTCATTGTTTAAATAATCAATTTCTAAACGCGCTGAAAAACGGAATATTTCTTCTGAAATCTTTTCTTCTAATAAATCCTCTACATCGTGTTCGTCTTCAATTTCACCGAAAATCTCTTCGACAACATCTTCAATTGTAACGATACCTGCTGTTCCCCCATATTCATCTACAACAACTGCAATATTTCCAGCCTGTTTCGTAAATAATTCCAACAATTCTTTTCCTGGCATAGCAGACGGAACAAAGGCAATTGGAAGTAAAATCTGTTTAATTGAAACAGGAGATTTGAATAATTCAAACGAGTGAACGTAGCCAATGATATTGTCAATTGTTTTTCGGTAAACGATTATTTTAGACAAGCCATTATCGATAAATATCTTGTTCAATCGTTCGATCGCTTCATCTACTTCAATTGCAATAATTTCGGTTCGAGGCACCATACAATCACGCGCTTTAATCGTTCTGAAATCTAAGGCATTTTGTAATATTTGCATTTCATTTCCAAAATCTTGCTCTTCTTTAATTCGAGCAGAAATGTCTTGTACATAATGTTCTAAATCAACAATTGAAAATACTTTTGCTGAATTGGATCGATCTGTTTTTAATAGTCGAAGAAACAATCCGCTAAAAAACATAACAAGCTGCGTTGGAAGATACAACAAGCTATAAATCAAGAGCATGGGAGTTGTTGCAATGCGTAAAAAACCATTTGGATTAATCTGAACCAATGCTTTCGGTAAAAATTCAGAAATAACCAAAACCAATAAAGTAGATAAAATCGTCTGAATAATTAAAATCAAGGCTGGTTCTAAAACGCCCCAGCTTTCAATAACGGGTTGCAATATTTTCGCCGCATAAATACCAAATAAAACCAATGCAATGTTATTGCCTAGTAATAATAAAGCAATAAAAAAGGATTCTTTTTTGTAAAACTTACCCATTACTTTTCCGTTGAATGTCCCTTTGTGTCGGTCCAATTCAATTTTCAAGCGGTTAGAAGATAAAAATGCAATCTCCATTCCTGAAAAGAAAGCAGAAAATAATAAGGATAAAAGAATGATAAGCGTATAAAAGGAATAGTCCATTTTAGTAGTTAATCGTTCTTAAAGATAAAAAATTTGTGTTAGACAACATCAAAACCAATATCTTTTCTATAGTATGCATTTTCAAACTCTATGTTTTCAAGTGTTGCATAAGATCTTGATAAAGCGATTTCAAGGTTTTTCCCATAAGAAGTTACAGCTAATACACGACCACCGGCAGAAAGTACTGCAGGTCCGTCACTTGCTGTTCCAGCATGAAACAACAAACTATCTGTCGCTACGTTTAAACCATATAATTGCTTGCCTTTTTCATAAGCTTCAGGGTAACCCCCAGCAACCATCATTACAGTCGCAGCTGCCTTTTCTTCAAACTGCACATCACATTCTGATAGTGTATTTGTTGCTACACCTTCGAATAAATCTAAAATATCTGATTTCAATCTAGGAATGACTACTTCTGTTTCTGGATCGCCCATTCTACAATTGTATTCAATCACATAAGGTTCACCTTTCACATTAATAAGTCCAAAGAAAATAAATCCTTTGTAGGGAATGCCATCATTTTTAAGTCCTTTAACAGTAGGAATAATGATTTGGTTTTGAACTTTATCCATGAAAGCCGCATCTGCAAAAGGCACAGGTGAAACTGCGCCCATTCCACCAGTATTTAAACCAGTATCTCCCTCTCCGATACGTTTGTAATCTTTTGCTTCAGGCAATAATTTGTAGGCATCGCCATCAGTTATAACAAAAACAGATAATTCAATTCCTTTTAAAAACTGTTCGATCACTACACGTGAACTTGCATCGCCAAATTTTGCATCCGCTAACATGCTTTTTAATTCAGCTTTCGCTTCTTTTAAATTATCTAAAATTAAAACCCCTTTTCCAGCAGCTAAACCGTCAGCTTTTAAAACATACGGTGCTTTCATACTTTCTAAAAAAGTGTATCCTTGTTGCAAGGTATCCTTTGTGAAAGTAGCATATTTTGCCGTAGGAATATTGTGTCGAAACATGAATTGCTTCGCAAAATCTTTACTGCCTTCTAATTGTGCCGCGTATTTATTTGGTCCAATAACTGGAACATTTTTAAGCACCTCATCCGCTAAAAAGAAATCGTGGATTCCTCTTACCAACGGTTCTTCCGGGCCAACAACAACCATGTTGATTTGGTTTTCAATTACAAAAGTTTTTACAGCTTCGAAATCAGTTGGATTAATAGCACAATTTTTACCAAATTGACGTGTTCCGGCATTACCTGGAGCAATAAACAATTCCTCTAAGGCTGAACTTTGAGCGATTTTCCACGACAAAGCATGTTCTCTTCCACCTGATCCTAACAATAAAACTCTCATAATAAAGTTGCTTTAGCAATATTTTAATAACGATTCAAACAATAATTTTCCATCTTCGTTTGCTACAAATTTATCTGAAGCACGCTCAGGATGAGGCATCATACCAAAAACATTTTTATTCGCATTCGTTATTCCTGCGATATTCAATAAGGTGCCATTTGGATTGAATTCATCTGAAACAATTCCATCTTGTGAACAATATTGAAATAAAATTTGATCATTATCTTCTATTCTTTTCAAAGTTTCTTGGTCAGCAAAAAAGCGACCTTCACCATGAGCAATTGGAATTTGAAAGGTTTGATTCAGATCCAAGCCTTTTGTAATTGCAGCAGATTGAGAGACAGGTTTCAAAAAGACATTTTTACAAATAAATTTTTGATTGTTGTTGTGTAACAATGCTCCTTCTAATAATCCAGATTCTGTTAATATTTGAAAGCCATTACAAACACCTAACACATAACCACCTTTATTCGCATGGTTTATAACTTCGCCCATAATTGGTGATAATTTTGCAATCGCCCCAGAACGTAAATAGTCACCAAATGAAAATCCACCAGGTAAAACAACAAAATCAACTCCTTTAAGATCGGTATCTTTGTGCCAAAGTCGTTCTACTTTTTGACCCATCAAGTCTTGTAAAACATACACCATATCCTCATCGCAATTCGATCCAGGAAAAGTAACAACTCCAAATTTCATGTTAAAAAAGAATTAAGTGAGTTTCCTCACAAATAAAAATCTATGCAAAATTAATCAAAATAATCCTTTTAAAAAGGGAAGTTTAAAGGAAGAAATTAACAAATGAATAGGCAAATGTCAAATAAAACAAAATCGTGGTAATGAATTGATTCTTTTTGGTAGTAAAAGAAAAAGGAAGGAAAAAACAAAGTGGGAGCATTAAAAAACTAAACCGTTCAATTTGAGAGAACTTTAAATAATCCCAGCCTCCTAAAAGAACTGCAATAACAACAAAAAGCCATAAAATACGGACTAATTTTTTCAAGCGTATACTTGACTTTTGCATTTTAGTACGAATCCCAAACAAACTAAAAAGGAACAATACCACAAACAAACTTGCCGTAACAATAAAATCAAAATGTTTTTTTTGATACTCAGAAACTTGTTTTAACAATTGAAAATCAATGGTATGATTCGAATATTGATAAAATAACAACGCAGGGTATTGTCTTTCAAAGTCATTTTTTCAAAACCCAATGCGATGGCTATTTTACGGCACTTTACTGTC